>Ga0210383_10002538_pt1 | contig 16490 bp, 29 predicted proteins | sample IncBWC14OmetaG_FD_160072 | JGI IMG/M metagenome (GOLD analysis project Ga0210383, IMG submission 160072) | Forest soil microbial communities from Barre Woods Harvard Forest LTER site, Petersham, Massachusetts, United States - Inc-BW-C-14-O ...
ATCTCTGGCAACGATGGACGGACCACCCAGCGTTGACTCAGATGGATTCCAAACCTACCATCCGCTATCTCTTCCTGTCCTTGCACTTCTTGCACCTGCTTCGACTTTCGGCACACTCGCCAGGCTCGGTTTACAAGCTCTTGTTACATACGATGGAAGGTGTATCTTCCCTTTAGCCTTCGTCCAAGCCGTTGGGTGTCTGATAATGGGCTTTGGACTGGGGTTGAGGGAGCCTTTTGGAAGATTGTGGGTCACCTGCATGCCCTTTGGGAATATGACCAACATCTGCCTGCAGTTACGGACCATTGTACACTGCGCTGACAACAGGTGAATTCATGCTGCATAGCATGGTTGACAACTCTCATGCGTCGTGTAGGATTCTGTGGTTCCTTGACCACATTCTCTGGCTGGCAACTCGACGTATTTGATTCATGGGTCAACGCAGGCGAGTTCCATCGGGATGGTCTTAGAGATGTACGTTGAGGTTTTGGACTATTCCACTTGGGTTATTGATTAATGACTATGTCCAGTTCATTGATGGTATCGGAAAGACTGCATTTACACTATCCTTATCACTCGCTTCTGTTTCTTTCGGCGTCCATTTCGCCTCGGCCATTGCACCCCGTTTCCCTACGTTACCCGCGCCAAATCGCGCGGTCCGATACACACTCACCTCATTTGCAATCCTCATTTACGCCGCCGCTTTCCCAGCATACTTCCGGCTGTCTGCCGACTTTCGCCATCAAGCTACTACAGCACTCCTGTTTGCATACCCAGGAACGTTGACACGGTATTTGTTGTCTGTCCAACTCAATCCGTCGATCGAGTCATTCCCGTTGGGCACTTTCGTCGCTAATGTTCTTGGCACCGCCCTACTGGGTACGTTTCACGTTTTACAAAGCACATTGCATCCACCGTCACCCAATGTGTGTGCGATATTACAAGGGTTATCAGATGGTTATTGTGGATGTCTGACTACTGTCAGTACCTTCGCGGTGGAGGTGGGTACTTTGAATGGATGGGAAGGGTTTCGATATGCCTTTATGAGCTGGACGGTGGGTCAGGTGTTGCTACTCATAATTCTTGGACCTTCGTTCTGGCATGGGCATGTGAAGAAGCAAGTGACGTGTATATTTGATTGATTACAGCCTAGATTAATTGTAATACGGAGGAAGTGCTTCACTGCTACGACCATCATGTCCAAGATAACTTGAAGTACATCGCGTTGGCGGAAAATTAATATTACTAGGCGTGAAGCACGAGAACCGCGAGGATCGGAGTTTGAATGTCCATTCCCGACGTTGCACAACCGTGACTCCGAGTCGGAGGTCGTACTATTTGACAGTCGACCATGTCGCGACAACCAACGTCTATAGAAGCCACACAAGCCGAGCTTGAGGAGGATGCGGCCATCAGCGGGACTGCAGAGGCTGACGAAATCATGGAGGAAGCGGAAGAACAAGAAGATGGTTATAGTGCGTGTTTCGTTCAGTGCATTATCATCGTGTTTTTATCTCCCGTCTTGTCGTCCATCGTGTTGTGAGGAACCTGATGGATTCACTTTGCTGGTAGCTTCGTCTACACCCACTTCGACACTTACATGGATCAGTTGGTTCTGCTCCTTGCCTGGACACGAATATTTTTGTGAAGTCACAGAAGACTTCATCGAAGACGATTTCAACCTCACTGGATTGAACACGATGGTGCCATTTTGGAAGGAAGCTATGGAGATGGTGTTAGATGTTGAACCAGGTGTGGGTTCTCCGTGGATTCTAACTTGTTGGGCTGCCTTGACTTACTCTCGTGCTTAGACGAAGACACATCAAAAATCCCAGATGTCTCAATCGTAGAATCATCTGCTGAAATGCTTTACGGACTTGTACACCAACGCTACATCCTCACACGGGTGGGACTGCAAGCAATGGTAACCTTGACTTCGTTTTATCTTGCGATGAAAGACGTTAACCCACTGTGGTGTTCAGCTTGACAAATATGAGAGTGGTATATTCGGCTCCTGCCCACGCGTCTATTGCATTGGATGCAATGTCGTTCCATGCGGACGCTCTGACATACCAGGTCTTGATACTGTAAAGCTGTTCTGTCCCAATTGCAACGATCTTTACGTGCCGCCCAGCAGTCGTTTTCAAGGCGTAGATGGCAAGCCATATTTATCCATTCCGACAACAAAACTGACATTCACTCTGCTAAATAGGTGCATTTTTTGGAACTACGTTTGCTTATCTGTTCTTCCAAAGCTACCGTGAACTTGCTCCAGCACCATTCTGGAAAGCACCATCATCTGGTAGTTCATCCCTATCGCCCAGAAGTGCATCTGGCAGTAGCGGTTCTCGTGGTTCTCCATTTGTCAATCCAAACCCTCACGGCGGACAGAAGCGTGCAGCGGGGTATGTTTACGTACCGAGGATTTACGGGTTCAAGGTTAGCGAACGAGCAAAGAGCGGACCTCGAATGCAATGGCTGCGATTGCGGCCTGAGAGTCCCGGTGAGCTGGATCTCGTTGACTGGCGCGGAAGATGGATTGATGAGGATGATGAGTATGACGATGACGACGAGGACGAAGGAGAAGATCGGCAGATGGAGGATTTTGATCCGGTGGGTTTGCTGTAATATTACATTTTGTGTGAGGGGCCTCATTTTCCTCTGCTATAGGATGCGGTTGAAGGGGAAGATGATGAGGAGGAGGAAGACGAGGAAGAGGAGGAGGTAGGCAGTGCACCAATGCCAGGTCAACACCACGGTCAGCGACTCGCAAATCCTATACCGGTGTTACGGCATCCCACACCCATCTCTGCACGGACATCTCCCACATCGAGTGCCGCACCTAACACACCACAGGAAACGTCGATGACAACTCCTACGCTTTACACTGCCTCTCCTTCACCACAGTCTGTTACTGGAGGGAAGGTGAGGATGGTTCGACAATGGGCTCCCAGGACAGAAATGTGGGCCGGAACTGCACAGGTCTGAAGAATTTTTTCTCTTTTCTACTTTCTTTCGTTCAGAGTACACATCTTAATAATTGCATGTACTTCTCGTTCATGGCATTCATAGAACCCAAGTAAGCGCTAAATGATAAGATAATGCCGTGGGAAGATCTCCCCTTGGAACTATACAGGTATCAGCCACCCTTTCTACACGTGACATTTTCTGAGCATCCACCACAAGTAACCAACGTTCTCGTCAAGACCTGAAGAAAATGGCCCGAACTAGTGAGTAAGACTGGCCAAGTACTTCGTGCGCTTTACTGACAAGCTTCTTGCTGTTGAACTTGTTCGGTATTCGTACTGCAGACATCCGCTATGGCCCTAACCATGGTCACTCCACGACCCCCATCCCCAAAGCCGTCCGTCCGAGCCAGCGCAAGGGCGTCCAATCGACAAAGACTAAATTTGTGCGGTCTGTAATCCGAGAGGTTGCTGGGTTCTCCGCCTACGAGCGTCGAGTAATGGAACTGCTGAGAAATTCCAAGGTGTGTTTGGTTTTTTTTCGCTCAGTCGCTCCCAAGGGTGATTATTAATTTATCTATTGTATAGGACAAGAAGGCGAGGAAGTTGACAAAGAAAAGGGTGAGTTTTGATAATTTCAACTCTTGTCATTGCGAGTGCTAATGATGTGTATATTTCTTCTTCAGCTGGGGACCCTTCTGCGTTCGAAGCGTAAACTGGAGGAACTTGGGACCATTATTCAGGAGAGTAGGAGAGCTGCGCATTAAAGGGGATGTCTCTATGGTTTCGGTATCTCCTATGGTTTCGGCTTTGCTTTCAGTCTTATGCAATGCAGTAGTGCCACGCCTTTAGTCAGGTGATATCGGAGGTTCTGCGGCTCTGAGACATGATATCATGGTATCTGGCAATTTGATTCATGCTAATCTCAGTGTGACTCATCGATACTGACAATTGTCCCGCTTTCATCGCCGCATCTCAGTATCCGACTGAAGGGCGACGGACTAAGTAGCCGAGAGTCCAGCTGCCGAACTATCTGATGATATATTCGGCTAGCTCTAATATTGCTGATGCAAGAGATGATTGTCAGCCAGCTGCGGTCGTACGACTCACGGAAATTAGAAAATGTACGACAAGTGGAGAACGATAAGAACTGCAAGGTCGTGCCAACTGGATGGCTAGGTAGGGCGGACATTGGGCGGACAAGCGGTGGACTGGCGTGGAGGTCGTGTGAGTTAACTCAAGTTGTGTTGAACTTGAAGTTGGACCGATTAGGCAATGGGCCATTACGCATGGCTTCGGCGGATGAAAAATGAGCTGACAGAGATATATTTCGTTGTAATCCTCGGTCTCCCTTATACCTTCAGATGTCTGATGGCCTCTCCCCTCCCCCGAATCCCCATTGCGCCTCCTCTTCAAACCTCAGGCAAGCTTTTACTTTGACCACTCTCGGCCGTCGTCGTTCCTCGTCCTGTCTCCAGCTCTCCCCTGTCCCGACCTCGGCGCCCCCCATACAGCCCCATCCTCCCGCCACCGACCCCGTGGTACCCGCTTCCTCGCCTTCTATGCTCGTAATTGTGGTCTCCCGCTTTCTCGAATGGTTGCATGTCCAGCCGAAACACACACTCCACTGGTCTACTCCGTCCTCACCTCGGTCAAGCACGGACGAGTTCGTTTTGCCTCTGTCGGCCTCTGCACACCCAACAGTCTTTGTCCACGAGAAGCAGTTTGAAAAATCCCATCCTTCACATAATTGGTTTCAGGGTTTTCCTTCTGTGCGTAATACCTCCTGTTTACCTCGTGGCATAATTCCCAATGTTTGCTCTCCCACAGATTCACGGACCAATATTGCTCGTTATATTGCTTTTCCCGTTATCAACTGCGCTTGTCCTCTTCTGCTTGTCCACATTACCGATTTCCGTTTCATGGCCTCGGACACTGGCAGACCTGGCTCAACTAGGCAGAGAGCTTCATGGCTATTCTCAAAGTGGGCCGGGCCCAATGGCGCATGTAGTGGGTGTCATGGCTATCACAGCGGTGTGGAAGCATGCGTGGTCAATACCTGGAAGTGTTGTTTGGGTGAGTCTTCCATTTAATGGAATGTACGTAACAATTTTTTAAGCTTTATATCCAGAACGTCCTTGCAGGAGCCCTCTTCTCTCCCGTATTTGCCACGATACTCCTCTCAGCACTAACCACAATTGGTTCCGCATGTGCAACTCTATTATCGACACCACTGGCTCCATTCCTCACACATTTCTTCCCTCGCGCTCTCGATATCACGCGCAGTGCCATTGAAGGCGATTTACAGTCCAATCCAGATTCTTTCGATGCTAAATCAAAGCCAAAATCATCCGCCTGGGTCCGCCTTTCCGTGTTGCGCCTTATTGGTGTCGTCCCATGGTCAGGGATCAACATTGCCTGCGGTGTATGCGGAGTTGCCATCACGGATTGCATGCTCGGATCGTTCATTGGTTCTCTTCCATGGACCGCAGTGACATGTCAGGTACGTTTTTTTCGCGACGATTAGTGTCAAACCTGGATCGACGTACGTTATCAGATTGGTGATATCTTGCAAACTGTGGCGTCGACACCGTCACCGACACCACAAACCGTGTCATCCCTCCTCGCATCGCCTGAGATCATTCTCAAACTCGTCTTTCTGTCGTTCCTCTCCCTCGCCCCTATTCTGGCGCGTGACCGACTGCGGGCCCTGATATCTCCCTCAGATCCTTCCCTGACAAGCACATCAGAACGTAGCTCTGCATCTGATGCTGCGGATGAGCGCAAGTCGAGATGGATCTGGGTACAGGATTGGCGATCGAAAATTCGTATTGCTTCGCGTTCGCGAACACGTGATCGGGAGCACCTGGCAGTGCTGGTGCAGGAAAAAAGGGATCTCGAGGGTCTCGTTTCATGATTCCAGTTATATTTCCGGTTACGAGCTGGTGCTGCATTATTTATTATTCCACATTTATGACGCATCATCACCCCTTTTACTCTTGCCCGCAATCGCCATCGCCGCCTCGACATTTATTCAACTACTTGTAGACTTCGGTTCATCCTCACTGCCCGATACCCGCATTCACGTTCACGTTGTCAACCCCTCGCATATACACGTTACACCTTCATCTAACGCATTGCTTTTATTTCAACCCCCACGATGTTAATGACTTGCTCGATACGCTGTCTTATGTTGGTTCACTGTCCTTTAGAGGCATAATTTGGATACGACGGGGATAAAAGGTTAGTCCTTGTGTGCTCGTTTGATGTACTCGATGTTTCGTTAGATTCTCGGTCATATAATGGCACGCATACTTGTTGGGTCAGTTCAATTTGTCAGAAACCACACTGGAACAATCGTGAAAGTTTGCCGAACAAAGTTAGGACGCAAAATAGATATATGCAGGGTAAACCTTCTCTAACAGAACGAGAACCTATTACGACTTATACACCGAGTCTGCGTGTCACCATGTTAGCCCAAAACAAAAGGGATACTGGTTAAGTCCCACCTTCGTTTACTATGTTCATATACCACATATGATATTGATACGGCAGGAACCACCTGCGAAACATTCACGAAGCGTCAGTATATACGTACAAAAAGGCGTGGTGGTGTTCGTGATCATCGCGCGGAGAACAACAAGCGAACAACAAACCTTGGCCAATGTAGGGAACAACCCCCGATAAAACCCTCTCCACCCATCCCGTTCCCAGGTCTTGACGCTGACATCCCACACCCCTGTATACCGCTGCGGGTGTCCTGACGACCCAGAGGCCTGTAACCGCGTCCGCACAAGATTCAGCGGGTACACGCTGGTGGCTCCTACGCTCCCTGATATACTGCCAAATGCAAGGAGGGCCATGACGCCCGGCTCATCTTTACCTGTCGATCTCAGGTATGCTAACTTCAGCGCCTCGAATGTGCTCATATCTATGGCGGAATATCTGTAAAACATGCGTTATGCGTTATGCGAGATGACGAGGTACGATTATTGAACGAACGGGAAGACACCAATGAGACCAATCTAGAAAGGCGTATCGTTTTTTCTTAGTGACCGGTAAAAAAAAATTGACATTGACATTTGACACACCGCCAACCCACGATAATAAGCCCGAAGTCCACCAAGGGCCCATAAATGGCGAGCGGCTGAAAATAATGTTTGTTTTTGCTCTCCAGTGTTGCTCATCATTTGGGTCTAGAGCATCGTTCGTTAGACGCTGTCACGGCGATCGAGATTCCCCACCTTGAGGGTTTCTATTGGATAAATACCTGCCGGATACACGTTGAGCTCTGAAGCGAAATGGGCCGTAAGAAGACTCTCACTAAGTTGACTGCTGATCCCACCAATCCCACCGGAGAGAAAGCGACTGGTCCCGCTAATCTCGCGAGGATCTTCGACTTTGTCCCAGTACTTGGCAAAGGTGCGTTTCTGTGGAGAACAACACTTGGCCGTGGAGAAATTGCACAGAAGAATTAACTAACGGAGGACTCATAACTGTAGAATTTGATGGCTGATTCTGGGAAGATCTTGGCGACGGAAAGGCCATTCCCGGTCCAAAATGCCAGTATGCCCCCTTCTGTATAGATACGTGCGACCGCGCCGCCGATTACTTTTATACCCCCAATACTTGGCCTGGAAGCGAGGGATGCACCCCCAAGGTCAGGAGGACGCGTGATTAGGAAGATCTTTAACCGATCGAAGGGGGCCGTGAAGGTTCGTGACACTGAGGGAAAACACGTCTTCGAAATGAAATATGCAATAGCGTAGCACTCACCAGCGCCAGCGATGCCTCCGGCTGAAAGAAATTTGAGGGCGGTGTGCCCCTCGAGCCAATCATGATGTCCATCGTCCTCCTCTTCCTCGAAATATTCATCATCTTCGTACTGATCATCATATTGTGGCTGTGGCTGCGACACACGAGGTCCAGACACTTCTGCAGGAGACATTTTACGTGTCGCAAGGTCTGGAGGTTTATCTTCAGCGCTAAGGCTGACATCACCTTACAAAGACGGTGATGATTAGACGTAAACCAGCAACGCGAGAAGAGGGCCGACCTTCCATTGTAACACGAGCAGCTCCCCTCCCATCGTCACCCATGAACCTTTTAACCTCATAATACCGGTATATTTCGGCCGCCGAGATTTTCCGTGGTAACAACAGGAGGAAGTCACGGAATTCACCAAAAGTTATTGCATGTGAGTGCGGTGATGAGGTCAAGAATGTCATGAATTCTGTCAGCGTCGCAGGGGCCAGTGTAATGCCTGCAGCGACCATTGTTGACTTAATTCAACAACGAACATATCTTTGACTCACCAGCTTTGCTCAAGGCTAAGCTAAGTTCTAGGGCATCCAAATGACCATTTCCATCCAAGTCAAGCTCGTCATGAAATATAGACCATAGTTCTTCGGAAAGCAGAATTAAATGAAGAACTTTCATATTTGCAAAAACGTAATGCGCATACCAGCTTCCTTCGCTTGAGCGTACTGTTTGAAAGCAGTCCACCCAATTTGACCTGGTGGGGACCCAGCAGCAGAGGTATGACCACCACAGTGTCCCAGGAGCTCATCCTCATACATCGTCTTCAAGGCTTCCGCTCTCTCCGGAGTCAACCCTACATGGTCCGCCATTCCGACTGTTTTCGCACTGGCTTCACGATGAAGCCCATGATGACCTGATTTCGGTAGTTGTTTCCACAACTCTTGGAGCCGTCGTTTCCTGTACGCCCTGCCTTCGGCTTGCCGAAATTCCTGCAGAGTTTTGGGAAGCGGGTGGTATGGTGTAGAGTCTGATCGCAGCCGGGGTATAAATGGGCGATTCTGGGCGCCAGAAAGAGTAGCCGCATAAATCTCTCGCCCGCCTGGGTTATTCACCTGAGCCATCCAGACTGGTGAGTGATGACGGGGTGTCGTGAACCAAGCAAGTCCACTGGCAGTGGCAATCTGTGAGCCCGGTAAAATATGAGAAACAGTATGGTAACAAGAGAGAGCCCGACTCTCATAGACTCATGCTGGGACGGACTGTCGTTTACTGTGCCGTTGATGAGATGCCAATCATGATTATCAAGCGAATACTTTGAATGCCACTTCATCAAGTGAATAAAGCAACCTAATCCAACAGATTATGATAATGCGGAATACTTTGGAAAGAATCGTCCAGCGTTTTGTACTACACAAGAATGGCAGGAAGGAATTAGCGCTACATTGATGTTGGTCCGAACGGATAATATTATCCGGTATAAGTATGAGACAAGATCATGTACAGCTGAAAGTGCCGACGACCATGATTGTGAGGCTCCTGAGCCTCGCTCTAACAGAGGTTCCAAAGACACCTATACGCTCCCGCCAGCCAGAGATGATGAAAGGATGTCCTTTGATGTCGATAGTGGTAGGTCCCATGGTAATGGAATGCCTTCGCGAAGACAGCGTATTGTACATTGGAAGTACAGGCAGGGGGTGCCATATTTGATCAGTATCCCATGCCGAGTTGCACGTTGTCAATCCGCTGGACCAGGTCGTTGACGGATCAACGTCAGAGCTTGCTTCGGACCTGAAGGAGGGTTGGGTCGTCAACGTTTGGGAAGAAGTCCCAGCCACAGAAGGTCGAAGGCTTGTTGGAGTGAGGCCTGCCGGGTTGTCAATCAATGGCGGGGAGTACAACTACTTGAAAAAATAAGGTCCATATATGGATCGAACCAGCTCAGCAACTACGCACCTTGTAAGGTACGACAGAAGTCAAAAATCCGCTATCGTCATCTGGAAGCCTACGCTTTTTATAATGTGAAGGTAACGGAGGTGTCGGAGGACGGTAATTCTTCGCAAATGGTCCATTAATGAATGAGTGCGAAGAGGGAGGGTGCCACTTACTTGATGCAGTCTATGATTGTGATTTCTTCCAAGGTTCTGGGGCGAGAGTGATGGAGACCTGGGAGACCAAGGCAACTCCACACTGTCGTGGCAATTTTCGTTATGACGGGGAGTAATTTCAAGCTAGCCAGTATCCATCACCATTGAAAACCAAGAGAGTGGATAATCCGGGCTTACTGTACTGGTAGAGGAGACTAGTTCCTCGTTGAAGTTATCCTGCATGATCCCATACGAAGACCGGGTGTTTCTGACTTCGTCAGTTACAAGAAAGGGCCTGGTCGACTTATTTGCGGCTAATGCTTGTTCAATGACCTCACGCCAGTCAGCTGGCAACTGTGGCGACAGTAAGCGACGAAGGGTGAGTATAAGTCCGTAGTGGGAAATGATCCAGTGTTACGCACGGGCGGCATTTCACGATGTAGGGTTGGTCCAAGGGACAATGAAAGTCGGTTGATTGGATAGGTTGGAGAGGAGGGTGGCGGCGAAGGAGGGGGAGAAGGTATATATCTGGGAACTGGCTTTCGATAGCTCATGTCTCTTCGTATAGGTCGCGCGGGAGGATACATGAAGGCTGGTAAAAGATTGACACTGACAAGACTGTGCGATTTGAATCAAGGCCACCAATTGTAAAGATTGTGGCACGCGTTTATTATTTTGCGTCAAAGCAAGAAAAGATAAAGAGAAAAGGAATAAGAACGAGGCCAAAGCTAGGAAAGAGGAACCCGGTTGAGTACACCGACAAGAACTGGCCGCGTCAGGCGAAAAGTTGGTTTATACACACCGCCTGCTGGCCTGCCGCATGTTACTAACGCGTTCAAGGTACGTAGAAGAATTAAAGACATTAGGCATGTCACACCGCGTTTTGGGGTTCAACGATACAGCGATAGACTGCGCGGGGATGGGATCACCGAAAAAGCGCGCGCGTATTCGTGGGGGGTATTGTCAGTTTACCTACACTGTACACAGTGGTGAACATCCAAACCTGAAGATGTTATCCGACTCGGAAGTGACGGAAACCGAGTAAAAAGGTAATAGTTTGGATTCAAGTATGTCGACAGACTGTTCACTTGTCGAGAGGCGAGTAAGATAAAGAAAATCAGCGGTCAACTTTGACAGTTCGGAGGGACGAGTTGGACCAGGGATGATGAACTTCTGGCCAGATTGAGAAATCTACATGTCTTATTAGTCATTACGTATTTAATATATCCGAGTCGCCTCCTGTTCTTCCTTTGTAGCTCTTCATCGATTCATTGATTTATATCACAATAAAAACGCGATTATCTGTTCCAGGGACCATCTGTTTCTCTCACTTGGTCCACAATTGCAATCTTCCTCTATTTCTCGTGCGACAATTTCGTATACCCTAGTCCTACATGCCTCCCCGTGTTGCACCAGGTCGCGGCGGGCCTCCTCGTGGAACTGGGGGTCCTGTTCGCGGTGGTCGCGGTCGCGGTAGTGGTGTGCAGGTTGGTCTGCCGACCTCTGGTGCCCACATTACTACGATCGGTGTAAAACGACCAGATTTCGGTAGTGGCGGAAGAGCCCTTCCAATTTTTGTCAATTCCTTTGTCACTACTATTCCTGAAGGTATCATTCACCATTATGACGGTGCGTATACGCTTCGGTTATTTTTTTTCAACCCTTCTGATCGCTGATATTTCTCCTACTGTAGTTGGTACGTTTTGTTGGACACTGCATTTTCACTTATCGTAACTAACAAACTCTCAGTGATATCACCTTCCGAGAAGACCCTCCCTGCCCGCCTCAACATGGATCTCATCAAGCAGCTTCAGGTCTCTGTAGCTCCTCAAATATTCACTCCACGGGCTGTCTATGATGGCCGAAAAAATTTGTTTGCTATGCGCGAGCTACCCTTGGGCAGTTCCGGTTCCAAAGAGGTGATGTGTTTGTCTTTCGTTGTTCCGAAGTCCTTCCTTGACACCTTCTCGACAGTTCGACATCAGCCTTTCGGAGAATCGAGGCGAACCTGGCAGCAAGGGCCCGAAAATCTATAAGATTCGGTTGACGAAAGTCGCTGAAATCAATCCAGAGTTAGTGTTACATCTTGGGTATTGGGCCGTTTATATTGTATCACCCAAACTTGGATCACTTTAGGGTCTTAAAACGGTTCATTGCTGGGGACCAGTCTCATGACAACACAGTTCTGACAGCCATCACGGTTCGTTCAGATCTCTGATTCTATCTCTCTCATCGTTCTTCATCTTCCTCATTTGTTTGCCAGGCTCTGAATGTTGTCATCCGCATGGAGCCTACGATGAACTACCCTTTCAATGTTCGCTCCTTCTTCACTGACCGCGAGACAAAGGACATCGGTTCTGGTCTCCAACTCTGGCGTGGCTATTTCCAGTCTGTACGACCGGCAATGGGACAAATGCTTATCAACGTCGACATCTCCACCGGGACCATGTACAAGGCAGGGCCTCTGCTCAGGCTTTGCCTCGAATACATCAACAAGCCTGATCCAAACGCTCTGGCACCCAGACGTGGTTTCCCCGATCGCGAAAGGCTGCGCTTACAGCGCTTCATTTCTGGCATCCGCGTCCTGACAACCCAAGCTGGCCCAGGAGGTTCCGTACGACAGACACCACGTGTGGTGAAGAAGTTGAGCACGGCAGGCGCCAACTCTCTCTCGTTTACCATGCGTGAAGGCGGCAGCATGACCGTTGCCGAATACTTCAAGCGTACCCAGAATCGCGCACTTCAATTCCCTGATGTTATTTGTGTCGAAGTCTGTTCTTTATACTTTCATCCCCGAAACTCTTTTGACATCTTTGTAGGTCGGATCTGGTGCATTGATACCGCTGGAGTTATGCACTGTCCCACCAGGCCAAATTATGCGCAAGCAAGTACCGCCAGAGAAGACCAAGGATGTACTCGATTTCGCAACCAAGAAACCCAAAGACCGTCTCGAAAGTATCAGGAACGGGCTTGCTGTCGGTTGACTTTTAATTTTTCATATTGCGGTTGCTTACTATTGTAAACAGGTCCTCGCATATGGGCAATCCGAATACGTTCGCCAATTCGGAATGACCGTCGATCACGCTCTTGGACCCCTCAGAGTCAACGCAAGGGTCTTGAAACCTCCTATGCTGAAGTACGGGGTAGGAAGCAAGCAGTTGACAATTGTAAGTCTATTAAGCAATTCCTGTATTTTGTTTACCGGCTTCACATCCCTCAGACACCAAGCAATGGGGCATGGAACATGTTTGTTTTTACCTTTGTTCTACTGCAGCGAGCTGACCGAACAAACAGGGTCGATAAACGGTTCTTCAAACCCGTTGAGATCGAGAGGTGGGTAGTTGTGATTTACGAACAGCAGCGACGTTTTGGAGAAAACGCAGCCCAAGATATGATCGCCGGTTTGATCGCAAGCTGTAAAGATGTTGGTGGGTCCCGTAACCATTCCCCGCATATTTTGCTTTGCTGAGTCACTTTCTAGGCATCAAGGTTCATGACAAAAACCCTATCGTCAAGTGGGAAAATGGACAAGGTCGCATTGCTGATGTATGTTTCCCCAATTAATTTTAGACTTCCTGCCCATTTACTCAACGATTTCGATCGCTAGCAATTGCGCGCCGCAGGTGCGGAGTGTTCTGTGAGAATGAAGCGTGGACCAAACATCATTGTCGTTGTTCTTCCGGAAGGCGGCAACGATATTTATACCGCGGTGAAACAGTGCGTTCATTGTACTTGCACACGTGGTTCTTACCAATGCCTCCTACTTTTAGCTTCGGTGATGTGACGGTAAGTCCCGTTGTTCTTGACTAATCTAAGTGTGCTGACAGTTAAATAGATGGGTGTCGCCACCCAATGCCTCAAAAGCTCGAAATGCTTCCGGGCGAAACCGCAATACTATGCGAACGTCTGTCTGAAGTGAGTTACATTATTATTCTTCGCTCGTACTCTACTCGCGCTAATCATCACCCAGAATTAACGTCAAGCTCGGAGGAATCAACACGATCCCTGACCCTTCATCTGTGTCGGTTTTGACTGACCCACATAACCCCACGATTGTCATGGGTGAGTCTTCTTCACTTTTCGGTAATGTATGTTTACATTCGGCCCAGGTGCCGACGTCATCCATCCTGCTCCAGGATCCGATGGTCGCCCGTCGTTTACCGCCCTGGTTGCCAACGTTGATTCCGACACCGCGAAGTATATCGCAGACAGTCGTGTTCAAACGTCTCGCCAAGAAATGATTGAAGACCTACAGGCGATGAGCAAGGTAAGTAATGATTCGCGTCTTTCAATTTACTGGCTAACCTTAAATACAGCACGTTCTCAGCATGTATATGCGATATCGGGAGATGGCGGAGAGGAAAGGTGCAGGGAATGCCGCCCCGAAGCGCATTATTTTCTATCGTGGTAAGTTTTTTCCTCCTTCAATACATGTTACCTATCATGATGCGACAATATTTTTATAGATGGTGTTTCCGAAGGCCAATTCAAGCAAGTCCTGGAACAAGGTATGCATTTCGTTCAATCGTTGTTGAGTCCACGCTTAACAACCATCTTGTGTAGAGTTACCTTTATTGAAGAGTTTGTGCTTTCATTCTTGCCGTTTTATTGGCATATTGAAAAATCTTTCAGAGGCTTGCGAGGAGCTCAAGATCAACCCGAAAATAACTATCGTCGTCGTCGGCAAGCGTCACCACATCAGGTTGGCAAGTCTCGCCTTTTCCACCTCGTCTAATTCTCATAGTCTGCGCCACCCATATCAGGTTCTTCCCGCAGAACGAACGAGATGCCGACAGAAGTGGAAATTGTCCAGCTGGAACAGTTGTCGATCGTGAAGTCTCCCATCCAACAGAGTTCGATTTCTATCTCCAAAGTCATGGCGGGCTGCTGGGCACCAGCAGGCCTGCTCACTATTCGGTGAGTCTAGTGTTCTCTATACTCCTGTCTACCTCTGACGAGCGGAAATGTTTAAAATTGTCTAGATCTTGTATGATGTATGTATTTCCTCCTCTTGCCCATCCGAGCGTCGCTAAAGAACCCCACGTTTCCTTTCAGGAAAACAATTTCTCGTAAGTCCATGTTGTTTTGTACACCGTGAATTATTTCTTATCCCATGGGTTTTAGTGCGGATTCGCTGCAGTCCCTATCGTTTGCATTGTGTCACGTTTACGCGAGGTCGACGCGGTCCGTGTCAATCCCTGCGCCTGTTTATTGTAAGCCTTCGACTTCAACTACTAAGTACAGAGGCACTCACATTTGGTACGTGTATAGATGCCGACATTGTCTGCTCACGCGCGAAGAATCATTACGACCCTCAAGGAACCGTCGACTTTTCCGATTCTGCCACTCAGGTTGACGCGACTCAAGCGGACACGTCCCTTGAAGCGTATAGGCGTGGTTTCAAACCCTTGCACAAGTCTCAGTCCACACTCATGTATTTCTCGGCACGTTCCATCCTTGAATTCCCTTTCGAGCCATCAACTAACTCCACCTCAATAGTAATCTCGCCGTCCTACGCATCTCTTCCCTTACTCCATTTGATTCACGTCCTGGTGCGCCAGGCCTCGCCATCCATTTCTAAGGATAATTGGCTGACAGATAGATTTACTTCACAACTTCACAGCTCTTTGGTCGTCATTGAAGTCTTTCATCATTTTGCTCTCGTCCATTAGCTGTCATACCATTAACATTTTGTTCGCCTCTTGATCTGACATAGAATGGGCGCGCCACTGAAATATATTTCTTGAGTCTGTCATTGATATCCAAATCGCAAGGCCAGTATGCGCTAAACATTGTCATATTTCTTGAACATCGGCGCTAGGCTGCGTTGCCCTTTTGTCCTGCTTCTAAGTGGGACGTCCGCAATCAAACCACCGTTCAGAAATGTCGCGAACATCAACCACAAGCAGTAAGGCAGGAAAAAATAGGCTCACTGTCCGGTCTGTCAAGCAATTTCTAAAGACGTCGTGACGAAGTGTCATCAACATTCAGGTTTCGGTGAGATGTCAGGAGATCCTCACAGACAGTGACAATAATATATAATAGAAGATCTAAAATACCCTCAGGCTACTGTCCCTTTTTGAAACGTCCTCCATGATGAATCTTGCCAAGGAAAGTACTTACAAGGACTCCAAAGAGATTTTTTTGAACATATAGTTTCATATGAAACACGGTAATGCCAGAGATCCGAAGTTAATATTAGAGAGAGACATTTATGAAGAATGGCTGCAGGAGATTGTTAAAAAAGACGAGGCACTGCCAAGAATCGAACTTGGGTTACGAGAAGATGAACATATGACTTTGGGTCAGTGAAATTCAGAATCTCGAGTGATAACCGCTACACTACAGCGCCATTGAAAATTATGTACGCTTGCTACACCTTGTAGTTTTGCACACGCCATTTCAATCTTCAAAGTCGAAACTTGTAATTAAGGATAGGGTTGGTGGACAACACGGTTAACCCATGCATAACGCGAGGTTATGCATAAGTGAATCATGGCAAGACTCGGCAAGTTCCGGGCAATATTTTATTTTAATCATTTATATAACACAAACACTGGGTGCAGGGCACAATAACTTCACCAAAAATATTGTAAAAATATGGTAAAGTTAATCCAACTTACATCAGCATAATTTGGGCAAAAATATTGAAAAAGTGTTTAATATTTCCTCTCAATAA
>Ga0210383_10002539_pt1 | contig 16485 bp, 14 predicted proteins | sample IncBWC14OmetaG_FD_160072 | JGI IMG/M metagenome (GOLD analysis project Ga0210383, IMG submission 160072) | Forest soil microbial communities from Barre Woods Harvard Forest LTER site, Petersham, Massachusetts, United States - Inc-BW-C-14-O ...
ATCGTACTCGCGGCGTCGAAAAAGGATATTACCCCGGCGGCCGCGACGCATTCGCAATGACCAAGATTCTTCCGCTCGCGCGCGCATCCAAAGAAGGCAGGTAAAGAAATGCTATTGTGGCAGGCTATTATTCTGGCGATTGTGCAGGGCTTGACCGAATTTTTGCCCATCAGCAGCAGCGCACATTTGATTCTGATCCCCTGGCTATCGCACGGTCGCATCCCCGACCCAGGCCTGGCCTTCGACGTAGCCCTTCACTTAGGAACTTTGATCGCCGTAGTCTTGTATTTCCTGCGCGAGTGGCTGCAGCTATTCTTTTGCGGACTCGGATTTCACTATCCGCAGCGAGCACCCGAACACCAAGTGATGCAGAATCGCCGCCTTTTCTGGTATTTGGTCGCCGGAACAATTCCAGGCGCTCTGGTTGGATTTTTCTTCGAACATCGCGTCGAAGAATATCTTCGCAACCCTGTCCCCATCGCGTGCGCAATGATCGCAGTCGCGTTTTTGATGTGGTACGCCGAATACGCCGGTCGGTTGGATCGTCACATCGATCAAACATCCCTTGGCGATGCTCTGGCGATCGGCACCGGCCAAGCCCTCGCGCTTTTCCCCGGCGTTTCGCGCTCTGGAATCACGATTTCCGTCGGACTGTTTCGCGGTATGACCCGAGAAGCCGCCGCCCGCTTTTCGTTCCTGCTGGCGACGCCGCTGATCGCGGGCGCCGCCGCAGCCGAGCTCCCCAAACTCATCAAAGCTCATCGCGCCGGCGGCCTCGATTTGCCCATGTCCACATTGGCCATAAGCGTCGCGGTTTCGGCGATTGTCGGCTACGTGGTCATCGCCTTCTTTTTGCACTATCTGCAAACACGCACATTGAAGATCTTTATTTACTACCGGATCTTGTTTGGTATAGTCGTTTTGTTGCTCGCGTTCCTCCCATTGGGCTTCGCGCGATAGCGCCCGCGCGGCCCGGTTGTTAACGCGTGAGCCTTCCCCATTGTTTGCGCTCGACCCCGAATAGGGTCGAGCTAATCCGCTCCGTGCAAGCGCAATCCGGCAGGAAGCATTCGGATCGCTCACGGCGCCGATATTCAACGCGAAATTACAAAGGGGAAGCTTGTGCGCATCCTGTCGCCAACAGAAAATAAACGCCTCAACGAACTTGTCGGATTCGTAGGTCTAAGCCTTGCGTTTCTAATCGCGCTAAGCTTGCTCTCTTATTCTCCGCACGACGTTTCTTTCAACGTGTCCGCCCGGCCCCCCGGCGCCGGCCCCGCGAGAAACTGGATCGGCCCAGTCGGCGCGCACATGGCCGACCTTTTTTTTCAATTCTGTGGATTTAGCGCATTCCTATTTCCGGTCGGCATGTTTGTCGTCGCCATGCGATGGTTTCGCAGCCAGCTTTTGGATGCGCCGGTAGCAAAACTCGTAGGCGCAACCATGCTGCTTCTCTCGCTTTCCGCTGAATTGACTTTGATACACATGCCCGAAGTTCGCGGTGTTTTGCCGCCAGGCGGGTTGCTGGGAACTGTCCTAGCCGAGGGATTGCGCGCCGCGCTAAATCCGGTGGGAGCTCATCTGGTTTCCATCGTTCTAATCCTCACCTCTCTCTTCTTGACCACCAGTTTCTCATTGCACGCCGCGGCGCATTGGATGAAGAAGCCCATGACCGCTGACGGCATCTTCGGAAAATGGATGGCCAGAGTCGCCGAGTGGCGCGAGGAGCGCGAATCTTCACGCCTGCGCAAGCGCGTGGAGGAAATCAAGATCGCGGGGCGCCCGCCCGTTGCTCAACAACGCGTCTCGACAAAAGAATTGCCGCAGCTAGAAGATGTGGATGACCCAGATGAGGATATGGAAGACGAAGACTCCCGCCACGCGCCCACGGTAATCAAGATTCACGAACTCGAAAAGCCCGCGCCGCCGAAGAAAAGCGGAGCCGAGCCGAAAATTTCCCGCGGGAAAACTACCTACAAGCTTCCTCCCAGCTCGCTGCTGCAAATGGCCGAACGCGGCCAGAAGATGGACGAAAGTGAGTTGAAAGAATGTGCGCGCGCCATCGAACAAAAATGCGCTGAATTCGACGTCGCTGGACGCATCACCCAGATAAACCCCGGCCCGGTAGTCACCACATTTGAATTGAAACCCGAAGCCGGCATCAAATACAGCCGCATCACCGGCCTCGGCGATGATCTGTGCCTCGCACTCAAGGCCGAATCAATCTTAATCGAACGTATCCCCGGGAAATCCACTGTCGGAATCGAAGTGCCTAACGTCCACCGCGAAACCATCGCCTTGCGCGACGTAGTGGAGTCCCCAGAATTCAGCCACTCCCCTTCCAAGCTTACGCTGCCATTTGGAAAGGACCTGATCGGCCGCATCCGCGCCGGCGATTTAACGCAGATGCCGCACTTGCTCATCGCTGGTTCCACCGGAACAGGCAAGAGCGTCTTCATCAATTCCCTGCTCATGGGCATGCTCTTCAAGGCCACGCCCGACGAATTGAAACTCGTCCTCATCGATCCGAAGCAGCTCGAACTCGGTTTGTACGCCGACATTCCGCACTTGTTCACTCCGGTGGTTACCGATCCAAAAGTTGCGGCCAACGTAATGCGTAACGCCACCCGCGAAATGGAGCGCCGCCTGAAACTTCTGGCGCAACGCGGCGTTCGCAACATCGAACAATACAATCGCACGTTCGAAAAAGGCCAATCGCTCTCCCTTTTCGACAACGTGGACGAGGAAGAACACAAGCCGCTCCCTTACTTGGTCATTGTCATCGACGAGTTAGCCGACCTCATGATGGTCGATACCAATGGTGTGGAGGAATCGATCACGCGCCTGGCGCAAATGGCCCGCGCCGTTGGCATTCACTTGATTCTAGCCACGCAGCGCCCCTCGGTTGACGTCATCACCGGCTTGATCAAAGCAAATTTCCCTGCGCGTATTTCTTTCCGCGTCGCCAGCAAAGTGGATTCTCGTACGATTCTCGACACCAACGGTTCCGAGTCCCTGCTCGGCAAGGGCGATATGCTCTATCTCCCCGCGGGCTCGTCCAGACTCCATCGCATTCACGGCCCCTACGTCCACGAATCCGAAGTCGGCGCGGTGTGCGATTTCTGGCGCGAACAAGCCAAGGCTATTTACAACGAAGAGTTGCTCAAGCCGCCAAAGGATGACGCGTTCGGGGGCGCAGGCGGCGCGGGTTCCGAAGGCGGCGAAGAAGTTGACGACGATCTCTATCAGGAAGCCGTCCGAGTGGTCTGCGAAATGGGACGCGCATCTACTTCCACGTTGCAGCGCCGCCTCCGCGTTGGCTATGGACGCGCCGCCCGTCTGATCGATTTGATGGAAAAAGACGGCATCGTCGGTCCTCCGGATGGCGCAAAAGCCCGCGAAGTGCTCAAGAAAAAGGATTGGATGAAGGAATTCGACAATTCGATGAGGTAAAGCGAATCTCGCGCTAGATTATTTAGGCCACGAAGCTCGCGCACCCGCGGCGAGCATCAACTTAAGCTGCAGTCAAAGACCGTTTTCCCTTTTCAGCGCTACCTCTTTTCCGTAGAATCTTAAGTTGTTCCCGTGCCGAGGTAGCTCATTGGTAGAGCGCGGCCCTGAAAAGGCCGGCGTAGCCAGTCCGATTCTGGCCCTCGGCACCACCCACCTGATCCTTCCAGCATTAGTCGAAAAACGCGCCTGCCGCCGATCGAGTAATCGCTTGTTCACACCTTCGCAACTACTTCATACGGACGCATCATTTCATTGTCTTCGTGCTCCAGTATGTGGCAATGCCATACATAGCGTCCCGCATAGCCCTCGAAGTGCACGATGATCCGCGTCACCATGCCGGGCTGGGCGCGCACGGTGTCCTTCCATCCTGCCTCCGAAGCCTCCGGCGGCACCGCTTCGCCAGTGAACTTCAACTCGCGCGTGCTCATGTATAGCCCAGCATTGAACCGCCGCCTATCCAATATCTGAAATCGCACCAGATGAAGGTGAATTGGATGCGAATCATCCGTGGGATTGATCAGCGTCCAGATCTCCGTCGTATTCAGGACGGGCTTTTCGGTGATGGGCTGGTGCCAGTAGGTTCCGTTTAGCAGCATTAGCACGGGCTCGCCCGCCCGATTTTGATATTCGTCTAGCGAGAGCAGTCGCGTCTTCACTGCTTGTGATTCCGCAATCTTGGGGACCGCTCGCAATGTCGCCTGCAGCGAACTGGTGTCCTCCACCTTGTCGCCCGCAACGCGGAATTGCATGATCGTAAAAGCCTCGCTCTTCAGGATCATCTCCTCGCCGCGATGATCGCTGAAGTCCACAACCAAATCCACTCGTTCGCCCGGCGCAATCATCAACGCCTTCAGCGAAATCGGCGCCGGCAACAATCCCTGGTCCGTTCCAATCTGATAAAACGAAGCGCCTTTTTCGAACGACAAATGGTAGAAGCGCCCATTCGATGCATTCAGCACTCGAAAACGATATTTCCTGGCCGCCACCTCGATGTACGGAAACAGTTTCCCGTTCACTAAAGTGCCGTCACCGAAAACTTCCGGCATCCAAGGAGCGTTCGCTTTGTCCGACACTGGATAAAAGAGCTGGCCCTCAGGCGTGAAGCTACGATCGCAAAGCGCCAGCGGAATCTCGAACTTCCCGGCCGGCAAGTTCAGCGAGTCTTCCACACTGTCGCGAATCAAGTACGCACCCAACAGTCCCGCATAAATATTCAAGCGGTTAATGCCCATGGCGTGGTCGTGATACCACAGCATCGCCGCGTCCTGCTTGTTCGGGTAGTGATACACAACGGATTTCCCCGGCGTAAACCAATCCTCTGGATAGCCGTCGCTATCGGGAGGCGCTTTCCCCCCATGCAGGTGCACCACGGTTCGTACTTCGGGTTGATCCTTGGCCGCTCCGCTTAAATTATGATCGATCGGCAGAAAATGTTTGTTTGGAAGCTCGTTCGACCACTCAACCAGAATTTCCTGTCCGCTGCGAACGTCAAGCGTCGGTCCCGGAGATTGCGAACCAAAACCCCACATCCTGGTCGGTTTTAAATCCCGGTGCACTTTCATCTCAAAAGGCCGCATGCCCAGCTTGTAGTACGGAACCTTCACCACCGGGTTCGCCGGGCTCACCCGGTGTTCATTCGGTTGCGCCGTAATCGGAATCGGAAGTGGATCGACAAACTTGGCCAGCGTGTTTGGGTCCAGCGTTAAGGCCTTCACCGCCGGCGTCTGAGCAAACGCGGGCAACTGCTTCATCAACAATGCCGTTGTGGCTAATCCGGAATTGTGCAGGAATCTTCGACGTGTAATCACGCGGTCGCCTGAGGTTCGAAAAGATAACACGCAAAGACGACTAAGGCACGCGCGCGACTTTGCCGCACGTGCCCTGCCGCCTTTGTGCGTAGGTTCTGTAAGACCTATTTCGTGGACGAAAACTCCACTTCGCCGGTTTTATCGTTCAGAATAAACAGCTCGTTGCTGGGCTCCTGCTTGAAGTCGAACATCTGGGTGATCGAGTTCGCTATGCCGTCAAACGAACCCTGCCCGATGCGCTCTCCGCCCAGCCAATTATCCTCGATAAACCGAATGGTGGAGCTCTGATCCGTCATGCTGTGGTCCACGAAGTTATGCCGAGCCCATGGCGAAATAACCATGTACGGCAACCGCGGACCATAGCCACAACGGCCTTGCGCGTGAACTGTGTTTGCACTAACTCCCGGCAACGCTGTTGCGCCCGTTCCGCACGCTCCCGGGCCCGTCAACGCGTCGTCTGCGGTAGCCGAAGTATTCACGATTGCGCCGAGCTGGTGATCGTACCAACCGTCCGAGTCATCGTAGTTGATCACCACTGCTGTGCTTGACCAGTCCGGCTGGCTCTGCAGAAAGTTTATTACGTCCACCACAAATTTCTGCTCGTCCAGAGGATCGGAGTAACCAGGGTGTCCGTCCTGAAATCCCGGCGCCTTCAAGAAACTCACAGACGGGAAATTTCCCGCTTGAACGGCGGCGAAGAAGTCCAAGGTGTCGTACTGGTGGTTTGCGTCATCCGTTTGGCCGATATTTGCAATCGAACTCGGTCGCAGATGCATCGGATTTGCGGTGGAAGGATAATACTGAAACGGTTGGTGGTGCGGAATGTAATCAGCCTTGGTTGTTCCGGTTACCGCTGACGTCGTTGACCTGTGGCATCCGGTTGTCCCGTTCGAATTCACGATGCCCAGGTTGAAACCGCCTTCGAAGAAACCCCAGGTAATTCCCGCCGCATTTAGCAAGTTGCCGATATTCGTTCCACTCATTTGAAATGTCTCAAACGTTGTGGTCGAGCAAACATCACCGCCGGGATCGGCGTCGCCGATATCACTCAGCCCGCCATTTCCGTCACCGATTAATGCTCCGCCTGCATTCAAGTCGTTGATGGCTCCGTTGGTTTGCCCAGCGATCAGGTTGATGGCTCCGACCGTCGAAGGACCAAAATTTGTCCCGTACGAGTTGTCACTCATGGAGTAGTGTTGCGCGTAGTTCCAGAAAGCCGTCACCGTGTTTCCGTCGAAATACCCCATGGTCTGGCCCGTCGTCAACGCAGCCGGTGGCGCGCTCGGAGGCGGCCCTGGGGTTCCAGTAAACTCCGGAAACAAGTCCATCAAGCCGTTGTCAAATGCCTGCTGCTCGTTTAGGTAATCATGATTCTGATCCTGGGTTGCCGCTTCGGCTCGGCTAAACCGGAAAGGGTTTGTTGCGCCACCCCCGTTCGCGGAATTCAAATTCGGGTTATTGTTTATCAGCGCGTTCGAGAGTCCGTTAACTGTGGGCGTGCCTGCTGCAGCTTGAAACCTCGGTTCACCCGGCCCATTCAACGCGACAGGGTAAGTCCCGAAGTAGTGGTCGAACGAAACGTTTTCTTGAAAAATAATAACGAGGTGCTTGATCGGTGTAGCGGTCTTCGGGTTCTTCGCGGGCGGTGGCGGTGCTGCACCCAGCATCCCGGGGTTCAGCAACATCCCCGCAAGTAATGTGGCACAAACTTTGCGCATATTTTTGAATCCTCCGTTGGCTTTGTGGCTTGTCGGCTGACCTGTGCGGCTGGCACGGGCGCAGGAAGCGTAGTGGCACAAAGTTACGGCAGGGTTAATCGGGCGTTTCCTCGATGTAAACTTCTGTAACGTTTCGGTCTGCTAGGACGTAATAGAGGACGGAAGTGGCATCTAACAGCATGCCGTTACGCAAACGACAGAAAGGAACTTAAAAAACTACAAAGTTCGTCGCCGGACTATTCCTTCTTCTCCGACATGGTGAAATTTACTTCGCTCGATTGCCCTGGCTTTACGTCTACCTTTTTGGCCCAAGTCGACGGCGAGCTATAGATCGGCCGCTTTACTGCGGTCTGCGCGGCGACGTCCAGCACTTTTGCTTCGGAAAGAATTTGCCAGCCTTCGTGCCAGGCCACAATTTCGTACTCGCCCGCAGGAACGTCAGTGAGCTTGAAGAATCCGTGTTCGTCGGTGACCGCGTAGTACGGATGCTTCACCACGATTACGTTGGCGTTCATCCAAACATGGCCGGCATTGCACTTTAATTCAACCACTCCGTTGCGCGGCAGCGAAACTGGGATGAACTGGTTCTGAAAAGGAAACGGAATGTTGTTGGATGCTGCTCCGGTCATCTGCACCGTGTGCAATACAGGGTCGCTGCTCTTGATCTGCAATTTTCCGCCCTGCGGCACGATCATAATGTGCGGAACATACCGGCAGGTTTTCTGGTCGAGGTGTTCGCGGGCGTCGGACAGATCCATCGCTTTACCTTTGGTAACATCTTTCAGGAACACCACGGCGTTGGCTACTCCACCGTCGGTATCGATTTCCAAACGCTCGAGGTCGCGCATCTTCGCTGAATTCGGGTCGCAGAGGCTGGCATCTTTGGTTACCGGCAATTTCGGAACCTTCGGGACCGGGCCGGTCCATTTTACGGTGCCGGTGATGGTGCCGCCATTTTCAACGGTAATCTCAGTGTAGTCGTTCTGGGCTTGCGCCTCTCTCGCGTGGCAGAAGGTCAACAAGAGAAACGCGATTGCGTATTTAATGAATCGAGATGGTTTTCCAAGTTTCATATCGACCTCTCAGAACTTTCCTGTGCGGACGGCTCCCGGAAACGCCCCGCGTGACGTACGGAGCTGGACCTCGCCCGGCGCGAGCCTCGGACTTTGACTTGAGCTTGCTCGTCCTGAGAAATTCGAGAACTGGAATGGTGCCTACAGGTATGGACGACGCACTCAAGCTTGCGCCGAGAATCTCCCCACCTTAAACGATACCCTGTTCCTAAAGAGAGGAGCCGGCTGCTCGCAAGCGCCTTGTCTTATCGGTATATGATTCTTTCGATTCGACTGGAACTCCGTTACACGGGGCTTTCAGTGGGTCGTGGTGGGCACGGATCTTAGATAAGCAATGATGTCCACGGCGTCCTGATGATTCAGATGGTAGACATGCATCGGCGGACGTATCGCTTCCCCGTTTGCACCCTGCCCCTTTTCCAGGATTTCCTCGCCGTCTTTGTCAGTGTAAGCCGCAAAACCAGCCAGCGGAGGCGCTTCCTGCGCCCAGTTATGATCCGGATGCACCGGCACGATCCACACCGGTCCGCCTTGCAATGCGCGAGAGTTATCCAGGTTCCCGCGCGCATCCCTGGGAGTGTGGCATTCCGTGCATCTCGCCACTTCTTCTGTCAAATATTTCCCGCGCTTAATCTGCGCTTGGTTCGGCGAAGAAGAGTTTGACGCAGCCTGCTTCGAGGTTTGGGTCCGGGGTATCACCGCGCCCGCCAGCAGAATCAGCGCGATCACACATAAACTAAAAGTAGTTCTCATTGGATTTTAGTAGCACTTTTCGCAGGACGCGTCCAGCAAATCATTCGCGTTATCGCACGACGAGGTTACGACGGCAACCCAGCGAGCGCCTTGCTGATGCGGTCGCCAAATGAGGTCGCAAAGACGGCTTGCCGCTCGGGGTCTCCCAGATACGGATCGACGAACGGCCCGCCTTTGTCCAGTACCAGCCGGTCTCCCCAGCCAATCAGCCCGAAAAGGCGGATGAGTTCCTCCGTACCTTTGGAAATCGGCACGATGTAGTTCGGCTGCAGCAGGTACTGCACTCGCTTCACAATTGTCGGCGCCAGTCGCCGGAGGGCGTTGAGCAGTTCGCCTTTATTTTCAATGGGGCACTCCACGCCATAATTTAGAAAGAACCCCTTGTTGCGAAACTCATTCAGGCACAGTATTTCGTCAATCTTCGCAACCTTACTGCCCATGGTTTTCGCCAATTCGTCAAAATACATCCGCCCGGTCACCGAACGCACCGTTCTGTCGCTTGTCGCCCGGTAAAAATAATCTTCGGCCGTCCCGCGTGGCGCAGAATCAAGCACCAGTACTTTGATTTGGGTCGGTCGAAAACGTGCTGCAAGGTCGAGTCGCTCTTTCCGGCGTTGCACGTGCGCTTCGTCCACTCGCGCTCCGCATCCTTCGCAAATTGGCATGTCCTACAAGTTCCTGTTCTCGGGGGTTTACCATGCAGTGTCCGAACGCAGAAGGATGACACGCGCCCGCCCCCAGCGCAACCATCCGCTGGGCACATCACTCGAATCGTACATTAGCGCCGCGGGTCGATGGTTTGATCGATATAGATCCAAACTACTCGCCCCAGCCGTGTAACGGCAGGAACCAAAGGAAGGAACAATAAGATAGCCATCACACACAGCTTCTCAAACGACCAATGCGTGAAGCTCCAAAGGATTGCGCCAAAAATCGTGGTGATTACCATCGCCAATGCGTAGTCAACGATCATTGCGCCCAGAAAATAGCCTTCTTCCCGTTCGAACCAGAGATGGCAAACCGCGCACTCTTCGTTCATCTTCGGAAAGCCGCGAAAAATGGAAGTTGGATAGATTTTTCCAGTCCGGCAGCGCGGACAAACCTGCTGCAGCACGCCTTTCAACACGGAAACATCTGCGCGAGCAGCCATCTCCAAATCCTACATGGAACGCGGAGCCCGCGGTCAGCGTTCTTTCGTGGGAACTGGCGTTAGGGCTGGCTTGTAAATAGCTGCCACATTGTGCGCAATCTTATCCGGCTCCGAATGCTCCGAATCAAGATTAGTCAGCACAATAACCGTGAACTTGTCATCCACATACCGCGAAATTTGCGTGGTGAATCCTTGCCACGCTCCGCCGTGTTCGATCAAACGATGCCCGTTCACGTTGGTCACGTCCCATCCAAATCCGTACTCCGCCGTTTTCCCATCATTCAAACGGACCGCCGTCCACATCTGGTCGAGACTTCCCTTCTTCAAAACCTTCTCGGTATAAAGCGATGCGTCCCACTTCGCCATATCAACGACATTCGTGTAAAGCGCGCCGTCCGCGGTGGTGTTGAGCGTTGGCGAAACCCATTCCTGATTTTTTATTTCTCCATTCACCAGCCGATAACCCGCGGCGCGATTCGGAATGATGTCCGCTTCGCTGATGATTCGCGTGGAGGTCATGCCGAGCGGCCGAAAAATCCGTTCCTGCAGCACGTCACCATAAAACTGTCCTGTCACTTTGTGTATGAGAATACCCAGAATGACGTAGCCAGAATTGCTGTACCTCCACTGCGAACCCGGCGGAAAATCCAGCGGCAGTCCGCTGAATTTCTTAAAAAGCTCGTCTTCCGTGTAATCGTCGCGAAGATTGACGAACGCAGCCCCCCTCTTCGTGAGCGATTCAGTTTCGTAGTCGTGTATCCCCGACGTGTGCGTTAGAAGATTTCGCACCGTGATGCTTTTCCACGTCGCCGGTGCGCCGGAAAGGTATTTTCCAATAGGATCGTCGAGCCGGATCTTGCCGTCTTCGACAAGCATCATCACGACCGTGGCCGTAAACTGCTTCCCCACCGACCCGGTCTGAAAGATCGTTTCAGCCTTCACCGGAACGTCAAGCTCGATGTTTGCCAGTCCGTAGCCGCGAGCCTTGATTATCCGCCCATCTCGCACGACCGCAAGCGCAAGGCCGGGCATTTTCTCCGTGCGCATCTCTGCTGCGACATAGGCATCAACTTTTTCCGAAATTTCCGCGTCGTCCGAAGCTGAAGTCTGCGCTCGCGCGACGACAGGCGCGCTAATCTGCGGCGCGATTGCAATGGTGAAAAGCACCGCGATCGGCGCGAGATACGCCCATCGCTTTCCGCTTACGCGTATCAATTAGGTTTTGTCCCCCAAGCTCACGCTAGGGCGCAGGTTGAACCTGTATTCCAAACGGTGCCAACGCTTCGCGAACTACTTTGCCTTCGCCCACCGCGATAATCGCGGCGTGAGACGCTGGGAAATATTTCTTTGCCGCCGCATCCACATCGTCCGGCGTTGTCGCCGCTATCTTCTTCCCGTAGATCCCAATTTCCTCGGGCGGTAGATTCTTCACCCAGAGGTCAGCCAGTTGGCCCGCTACCGAAGCTCGGCTCTGCGATCGAATCGCCTGAATACCAACCAAAAATCGCTTGGCCTGGTTAAGCTCGTCCGCCGTCGGACTCGTAGTGACCATGCGGTTCATTTCATAGGTCATCTCGTTATAGGTAGCTCCGGTGACCGCGTTGCGAACATCCGCGTGACTTATAAAATCCCCGGCCGCTCGGAAGCTGTTCAGCGTCGTAAAAGGCGAATACGTGTAACCCTTGTCCTCACGAATGTTCATCGTTAAGCGCGAGCCGAACGTCCCGCCGTAAATCGCATTCGCCACCACCGCCGACTCGTAATCCGGATCGCTGCGCAGCGGACCTCCGGCGGCAAACTCGATCGTCGTCTGCACCGAGCCAGGCCGTTCCACCAGAAAAACCGCGTGCGTCGGCGTGGGATTGAACCGTGCCGCCTCGGCGATCGGCGACTCTGCCGGAGCTTTCCAGCTCCCAAAGTTCGCCTTCACAAGTTCCAGCATTTTTTCGTTCTGAAAATCTCCTACTGCGACGAACACCGTCTCGTCCGGACGGAACCTTTGCGCGTATATTTTCCGTAAGTCCGCGGCGGTAGAAGCTGCCACGGATTCTTGTGTCGGGGAAATCACGTGATAAGGGTCCGCCCCGAACAAAACTTTGGCCACTGCGCGCGAAGCGAGAAAGGAAGGGTCCGCTTCCTGCTGTTGCAGCGAATCCGCCAGATTTTTCTTCGCCAGCGTCACCTCATCGTCCGGAAACGTCGCGTTTTGCAAAACGTCCGCCAGAACGGCAATCGCCGCCTCCGCCTTATCGGCGAGGACCGTCGTCGAGAGTTCTATATCGTCCCGATAGGCCGCGGCGCTTAGATCTCCACCCGCACCCTGAAATTCTTCCGCGATTTTCCGTCCCTTTCGCGACTTGGTTCCCTGATCGATCGTATTGGAAAGCAACTCGGAAATTCCCGGCCGGTCGTTCGGGTCCGCTGCGAATCCACCGCGAACTGCGACCGCATAAGACAATTTCGGAAAGCCCGGCTTCGATACCAGCCACACCGTAAGCCCGTTATCCAGCTTGGCGATCTTCACCGCGGGCGCTTCGACCGTTTTTTCCGGTCCGTACGGCGGCAGATCTTTTGGCAATGGCGCCTGTTTCTGCGCCAGGGCGCACGACGCAAACAACCCAACAATTGCAACGAGTTTCAGGACTCTCACTGTGCGCCTCCGGACTTCCCGGCGTCCGGACTAGCGGGCGCGGGAACTCGATTGATGATCGTTCTGTTCGTGCTCACCAGATATTTCGCGGCAAATTCCCGCACCTGCTCCGGCGTAACTTTCGTCAGTTCGTCCGGTATGCTGAACACCTCATCGAAACTTCCCGTAAACAGCACCGCGTGCGACAGCGCCGAAGCCCGCGTGATCGGAATTTCCAGCTGCGCGTACAAATCCGAGCGCATCTTCGTCACCACGCGTTCTAGGTCCTGTTGGCTGGGCCCTTTGGTGGCCAGTTCGTTCACTGTCGCATCGTACGCCGCAAGCACTTGATCCTCAGTCACATTCGGCGGATATACGATGAACGATGTCATTAGCGTCGGCCCGTTGTACTCGAACGGGTTCCCCAGCTTCCAATTCACTCCGCCGTCCACCGAAAGCGCCACCTGCTTCTCCTTCACCAGCGCTTGATAGAGCCGTGATGCCTGCCCATTCTGAAGTAACTCTCCCGCTACCGCGCCCGCCAGCGCGGTCGCTGAACGGGGAGGCGGCATGCGGTAACCAATGGCCAGCGCGGGAACCCTGGCAAGCTTGTCGGTTTGATTTTCACGGCGTTCGGCGGTTTGCGGTTTTTCCTCCAGCGTAGGTCGTGGAGGCGTCGGCCGCGAAGGAATACCCCCAAAATATTTCTCTACTTTTTCATACACCTCGCTGGGTTTCACATCGCCAACGATCGCCAGCACCGCATTATTCGGCGCATAGTATTGTTCGTAAAATTTCTGGACGTCCTCGATTTTCGCCGCATCCAGATCCTTGAAATCTCCGTAAAAATTGTGCGCGTTCGGATATGTGTCAAACGCTTTCCCCGGCAGGTCGATGGCAAAGAATAGCCCGTACGGTTGATTCATCACGTTCACGCGAACTTCTTCTTCCACCACATTGCGCTGGTTTTCCAGGTTCTTCGTCGAAAAATCCAGCGTCTTTAAGCGGTCGGCTTCCAGCCAAAGTATTGGGTCCAGCGCGGACACCGGAGCCGTCTCGATATATTCGGTGTAGTCATAACGCGTGTCGCCGTTCGTCGCCCCGCCCCCACTCTCAATTACGCGATCGAAAATCCCCTTCTGCGAATTCGGCGTGCCTTCGAACATCATGTGTTCGAATAGATGCGCGAACCCCGTTCGCCCCTCAGGCTCCAGTCGAAAACCGATTCCGTAGCTGATGCAGATTCCAAACGTGGGCGCGGAATGATCCTCTGAAACGACCACGGTCAGCCCGTTTGGCAACTTTCTCATCGAAGTGGGTGGCTTCCATTCCTGAGCGTTCGCCGAAGTCGCCGGCAACAAAACCGCGCAAAACGCGAACAAGCACAGCAATCGTTTCATATTTTTCGCCTTCCCTTTTAAAGAGGCCCCGCCCCGGCAAGCCGCAGTGAAGTGTTGAACGCGCCACAAAAGCGCACCGTATATTACCTTGCCCCGGGCGAACACAAATGTAAATTCTTTGCCCTTGTGATACTTTCACGGTCGCGCTCAGCCTTAAGTACACGTCCGGCAACGGGAGATGCACTCCATGATTCGACTGGAAATAACCGCAGTTTGCAGAACGTTTCTGCAACTTTCATTCCTCGCGCTCCTGCAAACGCCCGTGTTCGCACAATCGCCAACGGTCAAATGGGAAGAGCTAACCGCCGCTGATTTCGCGAAAGCAATCCAGCAATCCCAAGGCACCTGCATCCTTCCCATCGGAATCCTCGAAAAACACGGTCCGCACCTTCCCCTCGGCACCGACTTGCTCAATATCCGCTACATCTCCGTCACCGCCGCCCAACAGGAATTTGCGGTCGTCTTCCCTGAATATTATTTTGGACAAATTTTCGAAGCGCGCCACGAACCCGGCACAGTAGCTTACAGCGCCAAAATTCAGTTAGAGCTTTTGCAGGAAACCACTGACGAGATGGCCCGAAACGGTTGCAAGAAAATCGTTATCGCTAACGGTCACGGCGGCAATGAGAGTCTGCTTCCCTACTTCGCGCAAACGCAACTAGCTGTGCCGCACGACTACGTCGTCTATGTCTTCCCGCTGCCCGAGCATCTCGATCAGCCCGGTCGTCCCTCAGTTAAAAAACCGGATGACATGCACGCCGGCGAGACCGAAACATCGCACCTCATGATCTCGCGTCCTGATTTGGTTCACTTCGACCGCGCGAAACAGGAATCCGGCGCCGACCAGAAGGGCCTGAACCTCCCCGACACGCTCTACACCGGCATCTGGTGGTACGCGCGTTTTCCGAATCACTATGCCGGTGAAGGCGCACTCGCCACCAAAGCGCTCGGAGAATTCGACATGAAGGAATGGACCGGCGAACTTGTAACCGCGCTCCGCGCCGTCAAGTCCGACTCCGAAAGCCTCAAGTTACAAAATGAATTCTACGAAAAATCGCGCCATCCCCTCGACACGAAATGACCGCCCACAATTCACAGGAGTACAAATCGTGAAACGCTTCTTGCTCGCCTGTATCGTTCCAATTTTATTCGCGGCCTCCGCGTCCACGCCGGAATATTCCATCCAGGCCATCCGTTATGCGAGTTCCCCCGACGTGCCAGTCTCCGAGCTCGTGATCGGCGCGCCCAAGGACGAGAAAATCGAAATCGCCTTGGTCATTTGGCTGATTCGCGGAGGAGGCCACAACATCCTTTTCGACAGCGGCTTTCACCGCGACACCTTCATCAAAGATTTCCCCATGAAAGATTACTTGCGGCCCGATGAAGCAGTGCGGCTGGCGGGTGTGCAGCCCGAAGAGGTCACCGATATCGTGATCAGCCATGCGCATTGGGACCACATGGGCGGCATTGACCTTTTTCCCAAAGCCAACGTGTGGATTCAAAAAGAAGAATATCGCTATTACACCATGGACGCGTGGCAACCTGGCGGACAGCATGGCGGCATTGAGCCGGAAGACGCCAAGCAATTGGTGCAATTGAACACCGAAGGCCGCATCCGCCTGGTTGACGGCGACAACGTGGAAATTTTCCCCGGCATTCGCGCATACACCGGCTCGCGGCACACTTATGCCTCGCAATATCTTCGCGTGGAAGGAACTCCTAACTTCGTGCTAGCGTCCGACAATTGCTATCTCTACCGGAATCTCTCGTCCCACATGGCTAGTGCAACTTTCAGTGATGCCGACCACGCCGCCAATATCGCCGCGCAGTCGCGCATGATCGAACTCGCCGGCTCTCCCGACCGTGTAGTCCCCGGCCACGACTCCCTTCAGTTCCAAAAGTTCCCCACGGAAGGGCGCATCGCGAAGATCAAATAGAAGGCCAAATAGTTGTGTTGGATTAACGAGGACGAACCCGCGTAACTCTCGAGCCGTAGAAATCTATCGCGCGGGATGAAGTTGAGGATGTCCGGAAGCCGGTATCGCCCGACCTTCCAGAAGCCGCTTCGAGCGGACAGCGCGATGGCGTGCGAGAAGATGTTTCTGCGCCCGGCGTCCCCACGAGCGTACGAAATAATAATTCAGCGTCCCGCCAAACCCCGCGCTGAGAACTGGAATTAGCCTGCCCGACCATTTTTCCGCGACTTCCGTTCCCACCTTCACCGCGATGCGGTCGATAATTCGCGGCACCAGACGCTCGATTGCCTGCTTCTCCAAAAAGTCTCGCCCCAAGTCCACGCCCGCCGCGCTGGCAGCGGCCATCCATAGCTCGCCGACTTCGTCTTCGGTGGAATACTCAAATCCGTGAATCAAACTCAACTTCTGCAGCATGCGAATCGTAATCGCGGAAAGAATTCCTGCGTCCGGGATGATCGTCAGCAT
>Ga0210383_10002540_pt1 | contig 16485 bp, 12 predicted proteins | sample IncBWC14OmetaG_FD_160072 | JGI IMG/M metagenome (GOLD analysis project Ga0210383, IMG submission 160072) | Forest soil microbial communities from Barre Woods Harvard Forest LTER site, Petersham, Massachusetts, United States - Inc-BW-C-14-O ...
CCAAACATCCCAATACAGTGAGCTCAGGTAATTATCATAAGTCCCTCAGAGATATCCACCTTTATTACAGGAGGCCCTATACTACAAAAAGTAACTCTAACTAGAAGGGGTATCACACCACATCACCATCTCTAATACGTGGGAAGGGTTGGGATTCACAGGTGATGGGATGACATACAGAATGCCAAGGGAGCAGTCAGGAGACATGTGAGGTCATATTGCTGAGCCCACCAGGTATTGATCAATCTGGATGCCAACAAGGATCAGTTCCTGCCCATCTTTGAGGAAGACCTACATTTATCTGGAGATGTGCTGAAGGAGAATCGAAGAATAGCATCCTACAGAATAGGTGGGCCGAGCCGGTCATATTGACGAATAGTATCCAGCAGGACAGATGGACTGAGCCGGTCCTATCGAAGAATAGTATCCTGCAGGAGGCATAAGCCGAGGGCATATGGGCTGAGCCGGTCATATTGAAGACAGGGATCTGAACACCATCAATGGGCCCACCCAATATCTTCAAATGTAGACATATCTCGGCCCACCCAGGCGTATCAGAGCCTCGGCCAATATTAGCTGGGGCAATATTTACATGATAAATACACTGTCCACTACTCGATGACTACAGGCATAAGTCACTGAAGGGTCTGACTTATCAGGGGCCATGTTGTTCAGCATGAGATTGAGGATTGAGAGCACTATTGTTCCCACAGTTTCTCCCCTTCTGTCTGTTTGTCACTCTTGATACAGCTAAGCATTGCAGGAATGTGAGTGCATTGCTGTGTCTCCAATCAGAAAACTGCTCACTTGCCATCTACACTAAACCCTCTTTTCTGTACAGGACAAAGCTTGTGTCAGTATGCCAGGACTCTGTGCAGAGCCTCAATGTTCCATTATCTGGGACACTACTTTGCATAACCAGCTTTCTAACCCCAGCACTTGCATAGTTGGATCTGATATGGTGCACATTATTGAGGATGGGCAGGCTTGGAGTGTGGATATTCTTTTGTTTGGTGTTGAATTGAGCAGAGTTGAGATATCAGCTTATGGTCTGAGGCAATGCATGTCTACATGCATGATTCATGTAGAATGCTTTTGGGCCTCACAATGCTGCTGAGCTGGCTTTGGCAATGATGCACATCTTGAAGGCCAAACTGTTGAAGGTGGAATCCTCACAGCCTTTAGGTAGACTTACATAATCATGTATATAGTTTTAGCAAAAACTGAAACCTTCTTTACACTCTTATTCATAGTTTTACCTAACCTAGTTTAACACAAACACAGTGCTACTGGACTGCTGTTGCTGGTGAAAAGGGATGCTAAGGAACAAGGTATGCCATTGTCAAGGTTGTCCAAGACTGCATGGAGTAGCTACTGTTACCTGTAATGTAAGAAATATAAAAGAGGTATCTAAAATGAGTTGATGTGGGCATGGGGTGGCCCATTTGTTAGCTACAAGTGTTCTACATTATTACTTCTATGTGGTTGTTGATTTTTTCTCTCACCAGAACGGGTGCAGAATTGAGATTGAGGAGCACCTTTGCAGCTTCTAGATTCAGCCTGGTAAAGAGTTGGATATTACGGTCCTTGTCCCAGGGTGTCATCAACTGTCTGGCCTAGCCAGAAAGTTCTGCAGCACTCCCTGAATGCGTGAATGAGTGTGGTCCTTGAAAATATTGAAGATCCGCTCTAATCTGAACTCTTCCAATATCTAAATTGCAGTAATATTGAGCTAATTGGCCACAAGTTGTGACCAGGTATTGATTGAACGGTGTTTATTGGATCTGGTCAACCTCTTGTGGTGGCAGATAGAGAAGTAATTCGAGGACATCAAGTGTTCATGTTGGGCTGGGCTTTGGTGGGACCTTTCCAATGGAACACATCATAATTGTGAAACCACCATCAATCCAGTCCAATGCTGTTAGCTAACACTCATGCATCAATGGTTGGCCAGCTGGAATAAACACAATCAATCTGCTCACAGCATTAAAAATGTCATTTTCATTATATAAGATAAACTGCTCTCAATCCTTGTCAAGTAGGACTTCGAGGGAGTTGGGGTGCATCTCATCCTTGTGATAGGTGAGTGAGTGGTGGCCATCCAAATGCATGTTAAATCATAATTTGGCATGGGCAGCCACCAGCTCACCCTGGATCTCCCTCTCATCACTTAGATAATTGAGCTTCTGAAAACTTTGTAGATCACAATTATAGCTATCCTCTTGAGGGTGGTTTAAAACTAGGATATGATGGTCCCCAAAGATCTATCAGATGTCATGTGATGTTATTAATGAACTGCTGATATTTCACAACAAATATATATGAATTTTTTCAATGGCAGTGATGGTGGTGGTGAGGCTGGTGGGGGTAGTGAAAACAATGGCAGGTGAGCAGCTGATAGAGCATGAAGGGGAACTCCATTGTGATGGAATGTAATGGACTCAACTGCAACAAGGGTTCTTCCTTCATCAGCTTTCTATTGTCAGCAAATTTAAATAAATAGTATTTTTAAACATAAGCATTGATTTACAATATATTCCAAAGTATCAACCACAAAGTTGGCAGGGTGGTTATCCTGAAGTCAAAAGGCTTGACAACAGCATATCCAAGGGCTACAAAGAGCATCATAAAAACAGGTATATGCAATAATAACTACCTTACCTATCTTGGAATCAGCCTCTGTATCAGATTGTGTGTCAGAACACCAGGGGCTACACTCCCAATATCACCCCCCCTTATGAATCGATTCATTGTCTGACCCATCATACATGGTGTTCATGCAGTGATCCTCTGGGTATGAATTGTTGTTACCACTGCTGCATTTGCCAGAGTGTTTTTTTTTGGCTTTGTTGGCTTCTTTGAACCCTGGGGTCCAGCATCAGGATTGCCCTCATTGTTCTCATGACCCTGAATCTGCTTCTGCATCCCCTCTCCAGCGGTATCAGGCTCTGAACTCTCACAGCCAGCTGCCCCTAAATCACTGTTTTCTCCTTCATGATCTCTTTTGTACTCTGTGGATCCTACATGAGCTAAATCATTCTCTGGTGCAGCTGTCCCTCTATGCTACCACTAATCTGTGAACTCTGAGATTCAGCTACCCCTGCATCTGTTTCTTCCCCATTACCCTCTGTGGTTCTCTTCCCAGTGGCACCATTCTGAAGGGTAGCAGCCTCTAACACAGGTTCTTCCCTTGAATGTAATTGGGGCTCTGGGGTATTAACTGCATCATAATCTGAGTTCTGAGGTCACACTGTCCCCGTGTCAGGCTCCTGAGCTGATCTGTGGGACAGACTTTCTTATAAAGGGGGTAGATGGTTTGAAAGCACAATTGTGGAAGACTTCCAGCATGGTCTCCATGGCTGGTGTGGAGAAGTTTGCTGTAAAGCTTTTGAACTTCATTATTTATACCAGATAGGTTCCCATTAGATTGAGCTTATTGGGGTGTAGAGCTGTTTGTCCGCATCCAACAACAGTGCCAAAGACATAAACAGAATATGCAGCCAGCCTTCACCACACATGTAAAGCACCTCTTACCAAATTTGGACTACATTCTGTCTCATTAATAACTTTGACAAATATACCAAAAATATACTACAGACATGTACACATTTGCAGTTGAGGTTCCCACTAGATTACAGACACATTAACCTCCATGCCAAACTCTTGTCAAAGGCGGTTGAGCTGTGGCTAGCCATCACGGGTCTTCTTTGCTTAGTTATGACCTTGAACCACTGGCAAATAGTAACAAATAAAAACATGAAGGAAAGACTTTTCCCTATATATTGCACTTGAAGGACTCGCTTCATTCCTCCAGTTGCAATATGGTGACTCTCTGTTGCCCAGTCCTATCAAAGCAAGAGCCCAAGGAAAGCAGAAGGCAGAGCCTCACAACAGTCCAGTTGTTGTTCTTGTGTTTGATGAGGCACATACTGTCAGGGAACCTCCATTCCTTCTATATATCTACCCTTCTCTACTCTTCAGTTTCACCACCTGCACAGTTAACTGAGGTCCTGCCTAGTTAGTACCATAGTGGGGGACCATGTGGGAATCCTGGGTGCTGTAGTTTTTCATATTTTTTTTTCTGTTTTTTCCTTCTTTCTCCTTGAAAGGGGGTTGTTGTTGCCGGCAAACTGGGTTTCTTTCACAAAGTAAGGTTGCATTAAAAATTTATAATCCTCACTATTAAGTAAGCCCCTCAAGGAAATACAACTTGGCCAGCTTCAAAAACCAGATATCTTCCTCCTTCACTTTACTTCCTTTCTTCATTCCACCCTTCTAATCAATGGGCCAGCCATTTCCCTCATGAAGCACCTTTTTTGGAAAAATAAAGTCAGAGAATATCAAATGCAGCCAGCCCCCAGTACACGAAACCATGATAATAAGCATGGCAAGGTTACATTTAAAATAGATACCTCTGAAAAGACTTCTCTGGTGGTCCAAGTCCGAAGTAGATTAAATTTAGAGACTTTCAAGTTGAAGCAAATGACTTCTGGGGGGTTTTTGTTATTTGTTGAAGGAGAAGGAACTTTGGATTGTGACAATCATGGTGGCAGGGTTTAGACTTGGCCCTGGGAAAGTGTTATAAAAAATGGAGGGAAGCAAGTATAAAAAATGTGTTCCCCCTTTTCAAAAACCTTGGCTCACCCTCTGGACCTAGGTTCATGTGGTTTTCAAGGCCATACAGTGGAGGGCCTACATCTTGGGCCCTTGCCAGCAAGAGAGGGATTTCCATGACCCCTTGGTCTCAAAAAGATCAACCTGACTTTTTGGTTGATGCCTTGGGAAAGGGGGTTTTAGGAAAAGAAAAGCCAAAGGAGACTTTATGGCAGGCTTGAGTGCACTTCTGGTAATGCTGCATATGTCAAACAGAAGTCATCTTTGGCTACACTTTTTGTGGAAAGTCTGAAATATATAAAGTGCCCTGCTTACCTACCCAAATGAGAGAATTGAGCAAGTGCCAATTATGGTGATAACAAGACCTGCAAATAAAAGGATTAGCCAGATGGACATTGGTGAGGAGCAAGGAAATCAAGGAGACTTTATATTCTGTCTGACAAAAACTACATCAGAGGGATAATCAGTGTACTCAGAGACATCAGAACTTGCTGGTGCAACTGAAAACCTTTATGAGTTCATCATAACTTTCAATAGCTTATTACTGGTGATCTTATTGGTTGTGCTGTTGGTTGTGCAACTGACCAAGCCCTTTTTTGCAAATTGCATCACTCCATTCAAAGGGTCTCTTTCAATATGATGCTGCACAGTGTTCCAGCATGATTCCTATGCAACGTGTCAACACTACATATTTAAAATAGGAGTGTCTTCTGCTGTACATGTCAATTCATTTGCAGAAGACACCATTTTCACAGAAAGGGGTTCTCAAACAGCTTTGTGAAGATGATCAAACCTCAAGTTCTAATTATGACTCTGAGAATGATGATATGAGTAGTGAGGATGGTAAGAATAGTATGATAGAAAGTGAAGATAGTGATGAAAGAAGCAATAGTGAGAATAAAGATGAAGATGCTATAACCTTTACTTGAGCTGAGCTTGAAGTTGGAGCTTTATGACAGTGACTCTAAAGGGGATCATACAAGTCATGCAGGTGGTTATAGAAGTCAGGGAAAAATCCATCAGGGAGGCATCATTAAAGGTGTACAAGGTGATTAATGCAACTTGTTCAATTTCCTACCACTGAATCAGCTTTCGAAAAGTGGTTGAAATTATACACAATAGTACAGCATATTTTGAATCACTTTAGCATTATCAATATATTATTCAGGCAGACTCTATAAGAATTTAGAAACAGGAGTAGAACGGTGTGTATAAATCATTTATAGAATTGTTTCTAGATGGAATTGCAAATGACTATGTACAGACAGACCATCAGCGACAGTTAGAGGTCTCCTCAGGTTTATTTTTGTTAATAAAATCCAAAATTGAAAGTATGACTTGAGTTTTGAAACACTAGGTAAGACACATTTATTACCATGTCAAATAGAAATCCAATGATTGGAAGCTAAACCACTTTGATATGTTAGTAAGGCAATACCATTCTTGTAAACACTATTCCAACTAGCTGGAAAATCCAGACTAGTTAGGGTGTGAGTTATCAAGTGCAAATTTTTATATGAAAACTTACAAATTTGGTGGCTATTGAACCCATCACCTTTCCAGTCATTATTCTGGCCTTATTATTGTCCACATTGCCTCAACCTGGCCGGTTCTGTTGCTGAATCTATCAATGCAGCAGCTACTGGGCCATTAGCTGCATCTTGGTTCCATTATAAACCATTAACACAAGTGAGTTTTGTCAGTCTTTAAAACAAACAATTGAACTCTTGTAGATTCTCTGCAGACCATCAAAGACTTCAGCTGGGACAGGATCCTATTCTATAACTACTTATACAATTACATCAATTTGGACATTGTGCTGGTTCTCTTATATGTGGGGTATATAGCTGGAGCAGGAGGGTGCTGGCAGTATTAAACATAACAAACATGGGTAGTAGTGGGTGTAAAATGAAGAGTTTGGAGTGTTGGCAGTGAAACAAAGAGTGTAAACAATTCAAACTATATAATTCTTTTTAAAGCTAAGATTTAAGCCACACACGCCGTCATATGATCCAACCAGCAGACTACACCACCATGTTCCCACATTGTCAGATTAAAGGTGGGTATCTATTTATCAACTAAAGTCTCTGGTTGTACAAACCCCCAGGATCACTGGATTGACCACTGGGGTTTTTCCTGATGAGAATAAAACACTCCCACTGAAAGGAAATGTCTCAACCCTTATAAAACAGCTACATACTGGTGAACAAAAAGGGTGATATATAACATAAATGAAGTAATAGAGTGAATAAGTAAAGGAATAAATGCCTCTACTATCCTTTACCCCCCCTTCAAGGCACAGTATCCTGATGTACAAGGCAAAAGGAGAAAAAAATGATGGGTCTGGTAGTCCCTCTACCATTCTCTACTGGAAGAATCCAACAAGGTCTAGTGATCATTGCCAACAAAGTTTTCTTCAGAATATTCAAAACCAGTGAAATAAGCAGGTTGTGAAGGTCTTGGTGGTATGATTTAAAGTGCTAGATTACAGAATGGCAACATCAAACTGGCAGGCATCCTGCTTATAATCAACTTCCTTCAGCTCAAGGGCAGCAGTTGACATTCCAGTACTATGTCCAGGTTAAGTAGGAAAGAATTGATAAGTTAAATTTATTCTAAGGGTTAGCTATCAAGAGCACATTCCATTGCACCTATTGTCATCCCTCTGTGCCTCATCAGTGAAAATCTGACCCACCAACTTTACTACCCCCAGAGAATATATCCCTCAATCATCTCCAAATGGATTACTGTGACTACAACTATCATATACCACCAGTATTGCTGTTTCTCTTGCTAATTACTAATGTCCCTCCACTTCATTTTGAAGATAAGTGCTTCTATGAATGAGTCTTCCACAGTGTTGACAAAACTCATCGTTAACCAGTCAGCCTATAGTGTATTAAGTTTCTCAGTTAATTACAAAGCTTTGTTCATTTTCTCCTAGATTAGAAGTTCATTCAGATCTATACTGGCAATGCCACCAGACTTGGAAGGCTTCTCAGAAGTTCAAAAGCTGTATTTTGTGTCAGCCCATTGAGCATGCTTCACTGAAGCCCACATCTCAAACCAGCTGCCCCCTCCCCCCCTAAATTTTCTGGACAATTGTTTGTATTCAATAGCTTTGATTTAATGGCACTTGCGTGGAATTCTGATGAATAAGGAAAGCTAGGGCTTAGATTGATTTTTCATTTTTCGTAATTGCTTTAAAACACAGACAGCCATAAGGTCAGCTGCCATGTCCAAATCACAGATATTAGACATGGAATGAGGAGGGCCCCTCAAGAGACATCCAAATTAAGTTGTTTATTGCACACACTTTATTGACATGCTGAATGACAATAATTCCATTTAGACAGGTGGAAAAGGGTAAGCAACAGAGGTGAATAGCAGGTCTATACTGTGTACAAGAGCCTGTAGTATGCATGCACTTTCATTATTGAGCTGGGAGGTATTGGCATGGGATGCTCATGAAGTAAACACCAAAAGAGAATTATATATGTGCTGGCAAGAAGCAGCACCAACTTTGTTAACATCATTCCACATAACTACAATCAAGTAATTAGATCCACAAGAGTGAATTAATGACATAGCTCATCAACATGATTAAGAAAAACTTACCTGACTTAAAAATTTATTGCTGAATGAGCAGCTGAGTCCCATCATGTTCACCCATCTTGCTACTTGTGACATGGAATATGGAAATGCAACTATTCTACTGCACTTTCATATGTACCGCAAAGCACATGGGTCCACTGCCATTATACCCGTGAAGGATTTGATATGGGTGACCCCAGAACAAGCCACACCTGAACGTGATATAAGTCGATGGAAAATTGTTGAAATTTCACTTACAGGTAGACAAGGTTAGTGATGGCCCAGAGTGGCTGCTTCAGGTGTGGTGAATGCGAGAAATATTATTCCCACCTGGAGACCTACCAAGTTGATGATCTACACAACCAAGGATATTGAGGGGGGGACACTAATCTAACCTAACCTTTGACTTTTAAAATATATAGGAGTGTTTGAGGGAGAATTGTCTATGGGCTGGTGATGGACATTGCAGGTTAGTGAGACTTTCCTGTCTTGTAATGTTCTATTTTAAACCTGCTTATTATATTATGATAATTTTAGGTATGTAATTAATATGTAATGTCCAGCATTATCTACTAGAAGGAGAAGTAAGTACTATTACTATGGATCTTCCAGGTGAATAATACAGTGTACTCACTAAATTCCCTTTCAGCCAACAGACTAAAAGCCAGAGAATGGGAGATGGGCAAATCTTTATGTAAATATCCCCAATTGAGAATATATTCTTTAAATATACACAGAATATGAGAAGTTCGAGTTGGTTTGAGGGTTTTCAGATAGATTAAAAGGTTGACACACTACAAAATGTCAGACACCTGATCTGTATATGTATTTGGTACTTAATATATCGGCCAGAGCTTACTTAATGGCTTCTATAATCCAGAATTCTTCAGAAATTCCCATGCTATCTTACAAAGTCCTTCAAATACTTATTATGGTAAGAACCTACAACTTGCCACTAAATGAGTCAGTCAAGGGTCTGCAGCCACTTCTGGAAGTGTGCTAGATGGCAGTTTCATATTCTGCATTTGCTTGACCACACTGCATTGAATTTTATTAACACATCCAAAAATGAAAGAGCTAATGGGTGGATTCACATCTTAGCCAATGTTTCACAAATTTGGTCCAATATTCTTTTCATTCTCTGGTCCAACGCCAATAACTTCAAAAAGTTAAAGTGCTTGTAATCATTTGGACTCTAAGTGACAGCCTGGAATGATTGGTGTGTCAGTACTAGTGAGTGAATAGAAGAAGAAAAAGCAAAATTAGCACAGCTCAAATGTCAGCCCAAATATATTGTACTGCCACCCCACTGAAAATATAGGCACTCCATGGGCCTTTTGTTAGCTAATTAGGGACTGTCTCATTCAATCTCAAATTGAGCACTGAGGATGTCACAGACATTCTGTGAGCAATGGAATGTGGTTCAAGTTAGAAGTATTGATGCATGAACCCAAGCAAAATAGCATTGGCCAAGAGAAAATGAGTAGCCTATTGATAAGATAAATTAAAATACAAGGATCATAAAGAAAACAATCTTACCTCATCTGAACAAAAGTGGTGGAGAAACCTTTAATGTACAGTTAACTGGGAATGTAGGGCCCTGTTCCATTCATCATAGCCAGGCTCAATATAAAATCCATACTTCAATAATATCACCATACACAAGATCAAATGCTTACCATGCACACATGAATTTGAATTTCTCATCTTCCTCTACAGCAGGGGCATTTGGAAGTTTGTACATCACCTACCTTTATCCAGTCACACTATGATCTACACCATTTATCAATCTTAACACATTAGATCTAAATCATTTATAAATACATCTACCACTGGATGGCAACACCTATATACTACACACACCAATACTTCTCATCCACCAAACTGTCACACTATATTCACACCTGTCACACTATTCCCTTATTAAGTGACATCAGATACTCACTACTGCATGCGATATCATACCCACTATTCTACCCAATATCACATCCACACCCTGTTCTATAGCACCCCATACCTTAGCACCAGCATATTGTATATACTGCACCTCTAGTTTCCCTGTACCCTGTCCACTTCCTCATCTGTTGTTATCTGGCTTTTTCATTTATATACCTGTCCCATACCTCCATCTGCATGTCACAAATTTATCCTTTCTATTCTCCACAATACTCTACCCAATATCCTCTTAACCATTTCACCCATTCTATGACATTCTATCCTCTTTGTTATTTTCCAATTTCACTACTCCAAGGTTGCAGCAAAATTCTCATCCCTGGTGATATTGCTAACAACTACATTCATAGCCTACATGCTAAAGAACTCACCATCTCAGTAAGTTAGCCTACCCACTCAGTCATTGTTGTTCCAGTCATACAACAGCCATACTATACCTGCCAGAACATTTGCTCCATTTTTTAGGAACCAATGAAAGATAGAAAACCTACCGACAGTCGTCCTGGGTGTACTAGTCTAGACACAATGCCCAAAACAACCTGCCTTATCCAAAATGTTATGTAGAATTCAGAAGTGCCACACATCTCCTGGTAACCTTCCATTCATATCTCATAAAGTTTCCAGTCTCAATTTTATGCAAATATATTGTAAAAGCATAATAACAAAATTTCTGTACTGGTACAATTACATTATACATTTCCATGTCAATGATCACACTGCATAACACTTGCACTACCAATATGCACCATCTTACTGACCAATCACCAATAACTAATTAATTGACACTGAAATTATGTATTTCTCAATCTACATACTTCAAAATGAATTATGCAAAAGCTGCTGGAGATGAAACAAGACCAAGTGGGTAGTCCTTGGCTGGCTATGCTGTTTAGTATGAACTTGTTATGTCACTGAGCAGGCAGCTCAAGCAGTGGGCCAGCGTCCAGAAAGGCATCACCAGTCAGCCAACCAAGGCAAATCTTCAGCCCGGCACACATTGCACTTACCAGGAGGGGCCACACCACTCAGAGAGCCAGTGGTTGGTGCGAGCAGTGGGCCTGTGTCCAGAAAGGTGCCACCAGTCAGCCAATCAAAGTGATCCTTCATCCCAGTGCAAATTGCACTTACCAGGAGGGGCCAGACCACTCCAAAAAGATTCAAACAGTGCCCCAGCTCTGCTCATCGTGCCAAGTATGTGTGAGGGAACAAAGGTGAGTTGCTTTGCCTTGTGAAGATGGGCTTAGAGCTGATTACCTATAATCTATAACCACACTAGCCTATTAATAATATAGTGTTGTCTGCACCAATACATTGTTTGGGCTGACACCTCCGAATATACAGTAAATTATGACCGGAGGTGTTCAACACTATATAACATCATGATTATAGTATGTTTTTATACATTAGGTACACCTACATCTGCATTACACCTGCCATTGTGAATCAAAATCAAAATTTCTGTACCACTTATAGTGATTATAAGTTACAGTGTGCACTTACACTTGCCAATATAAATAAAATGCTGGAATTTGCATAATGGTATGTTATACATTACCAGGTCAAACATTGCACTCCATGTCCAAAATGGACTTGCGCTGCTACACCAACCAATAACAGATCAGCATTCTATATGGTATTTGAGCAGGGGGTTGGGGTTGGGGGAAGGTATGTCAAACATTGACATTGAAAACCCTTGCAGGTTGAACACTTCGACCTGCTAACGAATCACGTGCAAAAGGGACAAATTAATGTGCAATGACATGTAATCGGCACAATTCATTCATACATTAATGGTTTAAGTAGACTCTGTGGCCACAGGTCGAATGGACTCAACTTGCGAATGAAATATTTATTGTGGTGATAACAATAATAACAATAACAATAACAATAACAATAACAATATAATAATAAATAAATACATCATTGTGACAGCATGTGAAAGTGTATGTCTTGGTATAGATGGTTGTGACAGATGCAATGTCACATGTGCATACATCTGTGTTCACCCGAATATAAGCACATTCACCATGGCATCATTCTCCACATATAACGTATTTGTCCGCAAGCCTGTATATGCGAATTTGACACCCGACCGTAAAATGATGCTCCAAACGATCATGGCCAGCATTGATGATGTACAGACTGAGCTGAGGGAGGAAATTGGCAACAAAATGCCAATTTTTCAAATACACTACATCATTCATTCATCCATTATTGCTACATCATTCATTTCGGACTAAACATATTTGTAATATAGAACTGAGTTTTGCCTGTCAACGAGCAACACAACGCCACATTACACAGTCCGCATGCTGGTGCAGCGTTGACGCCAGTATACATTGCATGTCTACAACAGCGGCACACACACTGCCCTAACCCTAGTAACAATATCAACATGAATTTATTGATGGGTGTGATCATGGTGTAATGAATTACTTAAACAGATAATAGTTATTTATATATGGTAATGACTAAAGTTAACACACTATTCTATTTATATATTATTAATGTGTCATTCTCTTGCACCAATGTAACCTACAATCTCACTATGCTCTTAATAATACACTGTTGTCCATACCACTACACACTATAAACTGACACCTTCATGTATACTCATTTAAAACACTAATACCAATGGTTGCAATAATAACTAGTGGTATTTAACACTATATTACATTATGGAACTATAATTATCCTGCACACTATATCATCATTCCCTGCCTATCTTTATTCAATCACATCAAGATCCACACTATGAAACTATAATTATCTTGTACATTACATCATCATTGCCCACCTACCATCCAATCATACTAAAATCTGAAGTAATTCTGATGTTGAAAGTTTATTATCAGGTACTTGTAAAGGCAACTCTGAGAGCTGCCAGGAATGGACTGCCCAGGGCTAAGCCCAGGCAGTCCTAGACCACTCAGAAGAGTTCAGATGGGTCTGGACAGAGGGAGAACCTTAGGATATATTGGAGAGCTACATATAGATGGGTACTTGTCTAGACAGAGGGAAAGCCTTAGAAAATAGAGTAAGGTTCTCCTTATCTAGATATGACTACTCTACTACTGATTATGTAATACCCCATCTAATTGGGAATATAGTTGAAAATATAAAGCTAAGAAGAGATAAAGACAATATAATACTAATATGTAAAGGGATTCTTCTCTATATTTACCCCCCTTTCAGACTGCAGCATTCCAATGCATCTGAGTCACAACTGGGGCACCAAACTGGAACCAGAGTAGGGGTGATTAGACAGGGGAGTCAAAGTAGCTATATGATAAGAGATGGTAAGGAAAGATAGCAGCATAATAGGCTTGAGAAAAGTAAGGACAGGCGAGAGAGATCAGTGATGATAGGAATGAGTAACAAAGGTGAGATAGGAGTGGATAACAAGGTCCAGAATATCAATGGAAGAGGTGAAAAGTGGGAGACACTACATCTACCTCTCAGTAGCCTTTCCTGCCAACTAACCAGTAGAGTACCACCTTTACCCATTAGTGCCAGGTCATTGTAATTATGGTGAATGTTAGTAAAATAGTAGGTAGATACTAATAGATAGAGGCAACAATTGTATGGCTATTTCCACAGTATTACATATTAAGACCCTTGAAGAACTTGGTGGCTAAGTTGTAATACCATTGGTTTGTCCCATAACAGATGTTCATATTTAAGCTTGTAATATTGAACATCAATGTATATATATATTGGTTTATTACACATATATTGATCATGAAAAAAATCAAACTGTAAATCATTGTGCCAGCTATATTATTTCATCTGATGAGGCTGTATCCAAGTCAGACTGGTTAATATAGTCTTTCAAACATAAGTCCAATAAAGCCCTGTCTCTGTCTCACTGTGGCTGTGCTGTTGAGATGGCTGGGAATTTAAACTCTATACTGACTCATTTTTTTAATATTTGATTGACACTTATGCCAACCTTTTTCAATAAGGTGAGATAAAACTACCAAAATGGAATTAAAATTCTGAAATTAATCTGAAAAACAGTTTTTCCTTTGATTTTGGCAGATGTTAACAAGTATATACCAATGGCCCCTAATGCCTACAATCACAACAGCATCATCTCCCATACCTAATTTAGATTGGCCTTTGAAGAATTGGATGCACAGCTCCTCAGCTTCTATGTTCTCAAGAGGTTCATATTTCATCTAACAAAAATACAATGGGTATATATGTTGCAAGACTGAATTAAGCCTTGAATACTTTCTATTCAGGACAGATGTCTCAAGGACAACCTTGTTAATTAGTTTTACACTTCTGCATTTCAGTGCTTTAAAACTTGGTCTTAATACACAGAAGCATATATTGATAAGGATGATGGATCATCCTTTGCTACAGTCACATTAATAATTGCCGCACAGGGGTCTCATAGTCATTGCAGCTAGCACTGGTAATGTTATAGCATGAACTCAGCTTAACCATGATGTGTGACTGGCTAGAGGAACATGAAGTTACAGGAGTGCAAACAATTCTGGCATGTATGTACATCTTGTTTCTTGGTAACTACAGTTCCCATAACTGATTAAAGTCTTCATACACATTGCAGTGACCTAACTTCATATACAATGGAAGACCTGAGCCTGATATTTTCCTGTTGACAATGGGGCCAGCTGATGCTGAGAAATAGAACCCAATCTTGTTGATGATGACTTGGCCAAGGTCTGATCACAAGCATATTTAATGAGACCATTAAAATATATTCTGAGATTGGCAAGTTCTTTATAAGTTCATTGTTACACTCCAGGTATTGCTGTAAAAGCTACAAATAGGGCATTTTATTCTGGGTCACTAAAATTGTGGCTTGAGCTGGATATAAATAAAGCCCAACACTAATAATGTTTGCGGAGATTGCCCAACCCCATTATAAATTGGCAGCCACACATTATACATCATAAAATAATATGTTCAAATTGAGGGCCTCCAGTCCTTCATGAACTTGGTTGGGATTGGTGACAGGTGGCTGGGGTGGGTCTCCCAGGGGTGCTGAACTCAGATTTATAGTAAGGTTAGGGAGCTATGGCATACTTGTGTTATTGAAGTTCAACTGCAACTTTGACTTGGTGGACAAATGGTGGCTAGATATTTGAGTTTGTGAGTACTAATATAGTAATATTGAGTTGAGCTCCACTCCAATTGGCAGCAGGTCCATGGTCTATCCTGGGCCAAATCCTCATCAAGGCTACCTCCATTACCCCACATTAAATAGTTCCACTCTGCCATAAATCACTCATTGCTCTCCCAGGCCTTGGCTGTATCTTCCCTTGCAGTTATGGTCTCATCTTTATTTTCTACTAGGACATCACCATCACCTCCAACAATGGGCCCTTTACTGAACTTTCAACAAGCCCATCAAACAACCCACCCACCCCAGTATGACTTTTTGTTAATATTGTTAAAGAAATATGTCCTATCAGTAGGTAATTACCATACTCCACTACAGACCCTGGATGCTAATGTTTTTAGAACATACTTTAACTATAAACCTAGGGCCCTCATCATCAGCCTTGACTGTGTTCATTATTGGTCATATGTCTGGCATATGATCCAAAATACTCACTCATCTGTTGATTCACATACTGCTCCTAGTACTCCAAGCTTTGTTTCCCAATTAGGAACCTGCTCAGTGAAAGCCTGCCTGCCCTCCCTTCAGTGCTTCATTGTGGTCATGACTACCTTATACATATTGATTAAATCCATCAGAAATAATGCAGCTCACTGACTGAAATACACAGATAGTCCCACTCTCATCCAAATGTGAACTAAAACCTGCATTCTGAGTTGTTTAAACATTTGTTTCACAGATTACTTCACATATTTCCCTCACTTTTTCACTGCTGCCCTGTTACCCAATCAGTGTCAGTATTGGACACACAATTCTATTATCTTTCAACTGGTGACTGACCTTCTTTTTACCTCTTCTGGAGGCTCAAGTTACCAAAGGCTAATTGTTTAATGAAAACTTACTAATTTGGCTGCTATTTAACCCGTGGCCTTGTATTCTACTCTGCCACAGTTGTTTCCAACTCTTCCCATTCTCCTTTGTCCAAGTCTTCATGACTTTTTTAAGCACTTTCTGATAGCTTTGCTATCATCATCTTTCCCCTTTTCCAGGCATAATTCATGAACCATCCTCCAATTTTCGGTGAGATATTCCAATCAGCTCCAATCAACTATTATCCATACCAGAGATGAAACCATTCACATTTTTGTCAATGGAGCCAAGTAGGGTGTGTTTTCTAGGACCTCTTTCCATGCTTTATTGATGTTTTTTTTTTTTGTTTTTTTTTTCCT
>Ga0210383_10002541_pt1 | contig 16483 bp, 9 predicted proteins | sample IncBWC14OmetaG_FD_160072 | JGI IMG/M metagenome (GOLD analysis project Ga0210383, IMG submission 160072) | Forest soil microbial communities from Barre Woods Harvard Forest LTER site, Petersham, Massachusetts, United States - Inc-BW-C-14-O ...
GCGAAACTGTCAACCACTAAAACGATTTCGTGCTGGGAACGAAATGCTGGGCTGACGACTCAAATTCAGCTCGACTGTTCACTGATTGTAGAACTTCCCGCCCAAAGCTTTGTCGCAACCGCCTCCGCGGCTGTTCTCCCATTCCATCTGAATCAGCCAATTGTAGGTGCCGAAAGTCTGGTTGTATGCGCCGTGGCCAAACACACCCGTGACCGGGCCAAACTTCCAGGCACATTTGTCCGCGCTCTCGTTGCCTGCCGAGTCATACCATGCGTTCAAATCAGGATCGGTAACCGCTTCGGAGGCTTCGTGCGCCATGATTGAAGCCATTCCATCTGCCCCACTGTCGCCGTTCGGGCTGGCTGCCTGCATTTCGCAGGCGGATGGGCAATGGTCGGGATTGCCAACGAACGCGTAGCGGATATCAGTTCCACCGATTAGGTTGCTGGTGTGCCAGCCGCAATACTTTGTGCAGAACCCGGACGTTTCCATGACATCGGATGAAGTAAGTACGAAGTACAAGCCGTTTGCGTCTTTCGGCAAAGCCCGGCTGCTAATAGCGGTGCTCACGATAGCTTGAATATCGCTGTCCGCGAGTTGCTTCCCTCGACTGTAGTCGTTGGCGGTAGAGGCCAGCAGCGCAATGTTTGCCGAGGCCGGCCCGATGGTATCGCTGTAAGTCGTGTTGATCTTGAAATAGCTGGAGCCGCCAATCCCGCGGGTCGTCCCAAACAGCGCATCCAGCAGGCTAACCGTGATCTGACGATCCGAAGCCTTGGGGCCGCTTGTCCAGTTTCCGTACCAGATGAAATACACGTTGACCGGGTTTGCGTGCATAACCGGGCCGCCGTGGTAAATGATGCCATTGCCCCCCATTGGATTGTTCCCCGCAGTTCCAGCTTCTCTGGGGATCTCCGTCTCGACGCCCCACCCTTTGCCATTCGGCGTCAGATGAATTGCCTCTTTGGCGATCTGCGCACTCAGAGGCGCCAGGCATCCGAACATCAATAGAAAAGTGACCCATCCTTTTCGCATGCACCCTCCATGTCGAATTCCGCAGCGCGGGCCGGCCGTGCAATCAGACACTGTGGTGGTTATACGTGCGGGGGAGAAAAGCAGACAAATTACTGCAGGCGTAATGGGCGGTTACCGCGCGATCCGGCTTCCCGCAATGGGACCGTTTCCAAATTGGTCCTCTTGCAACGCACTCGGAGCGCGGGCACTTCGTCCAGCGCTCAGGCAAGGAGCCAAATTACGACCGGGTACACCGTCATTTCGGCGTGAAGTAATCGAAGCGGAAGCCCGGCTGCTCATTCCCCGACATATAGCGGGTGTTGTACTCCAGCAGATAGTTCAAGTGCGAGTCATCCAAAGGAAATGACTGCTCGGGAGGGTACGGATACGCCCGCATACCGCCGAATGGGAGCGGATCGACATTAGTGAAGTCGTAGGCGTAGAAATCCATGTCCTTTTCGTAGCCGTTGGCGACGAAGAAGTAATCGCGCACCCAGCCCCGGGGCAAAGCAGGAAGTTTCGAGGGATCAAAATCCAAAGCGACTTCATCGCCCGATCCGAAAACGACCAGCCGGTCATCAAGAGAATTGACCAGCGGAAGCACATCACCGTAGCGCGTATAAGCGCCAGCAGGGCGGGTATAAGGCCCGGTAGGGCTTGTCTTTTCGTAGACGTACATCACATTCCCCGGCGGCGTGCCTTCGATCTTGAGCGGGAATCCATGAAAACTCAGATCGGCGCGAGCCAGCGGAACCGGCGTAAGCCGGACGTCCTGATTCTGATTTGTGCGGTCGATCAGAATGCTGTTCCAGTAAATCTGCAAGTTGGTGGAGATTCGAATGCGTCGCGTGCCGACCGGCAACTTCCCGCTGAGGTCGGCGGTCATCGTACGCGGCCCGCCGGCGGGAAATCCCATGTCGTCGATCACGCGAATCCACTTTCCCGTTGTGTCGAGAGCCTCTACATAAGGAGAAATAGACTCGACACCGGCCTGCGATGCAGCATACATGCTGTTCGCGGAGTAATATTCGACTTCCCCGTGAAGCAGCAACCAGAGCGGCCCGCCACCGTAAGGGTCGCCGAGATCGAGTTCGAGCGTGTGCAGCTTGGCAAAGCCAGAAAATTGCGTCAAGCCAAAATCACCAAAGTAGCGATGCGCCATCAGATCAGGCAGCACGTCGTGGCCATGCTCATCGTGAGCCGCCGCAGGCGGACGCGCGCCTTGGCTGACGACCACTTTGAATGACGGATACGGCGGATTGCTCGCGAAATATTCGTTGGGATAAACCTCAAGATCCGCCGCGTGATCGACAGCAATGACCTTCACCTGATCCAGGTACACAGCTTCTTCGAGCGGCTCCATAAAGCGGAAGCTGAGCTTGCCGTCTTTTTCGCGAATCGCATCGCGATCAATCTTGATGTATTCGGTGGGGCGCGGAATATCACGCTGGCCGGGGCCGACCCAATGTCCAACGACACCCGCTCCGAGCATGTCTCCAACTAACCTGTATCGTTCCCCATCCCAGATAAAAAGGGTGGGGCACGAGCTGCCGCGACGGTCGATCTCCATGAACTTCTGCTCGCGATCGCCTGCGACTTCGACCTCGTCCTGCAGAACTCCAGTAGGCCACAGCATGCGGACAACGTCTGCCTGGGTAGCCTGTCCGAGGCCAACGGTGAGATAGGGCGAATTCTGCCCAAGATAGCCGGACGATCCCGCGATCTCGAATTTCTGCCGATTTCCTCCCGCAAACACTTCAACTTTCGTTCCGATGGCGCTTTTGTTGTCGTTCAAGCCCTTGAGATTAAGGCGAAGCCAGTGATTTTTGTTGCCGCCTTCGTTTCGCAGCAACATAACTGGCCCGTGATTCTGCGTAATCAGCAAGTCAGTCGCACCGTCGTTGTCGAAGTCCCCCGTGATGATGGCGCGCGGATCTTTCAGCACGATCTTGTCGAGGCCAACATCGGCCGTGACGTCCTTGAAACCATCAGGGCCAATATTGCGGAAGAGGCGAACCTCGCCCTTCCCTTCTTTCGTCTCGCCAACAGCAACGAGGTCGACCCAGCCATCGTTGTCGTAATCGATCGCAGCGACGCCGAAACCGAGCACCCAGTTCGTCGGGGGAAGGGGAACCTGTTCGAACTTCCCACGGTTATTGCGCCAGAGTGTAAGGCCACCTGCGCCCCAGTGCGTCAAGGCAAGGTCCATCCAGCCGTCGTGATCGAAATCGAGGACAGCGATCCCAGCGGTGGGGGCGAACATCGGAGAGGGCCACGGCCAACGCTCTAGGAATTTTCCTTCTCGCGGGTTTTCAAAAACTGTGGGCGCCGTCCCTCCGGTAGCTACCAAGTCCACTGCTCGGTCGTTGTTGTAGTCTGTGCCTACGGCATTAATGCTGGGTTCACTTCCAGTAAACGCCATCAGATCGGTGACTTCACTAAATGTGCCATTGCCATTGTTGCGCTCCATGAGATTCGCGCCCGTCCTGCCTTTGATGATCGGTGTCCTTGATTTTTCGCGAGGATCAAAGTCAGTTTGTCCGCTGAAGCGCGTAACGTACAGATCGATATCCCCGTCGTGATCGTAGTCGACAAAAGTTAATCCTGCGCTGAAGCCGTCGCTCTTGATGCCCGCAGCCTCGGTGACATCCTTAAACGTGCCGTTCCTCTCGTTATGCAGAAGAAGTACGCGCCCATTAAGACTCACGGCGAGGTCCGTAAAACCGTCATTGTCATAATCTCCAGATGTGCAGCCGATGCCATGCAATGTTGGATCGAGTCCCGCCTTCTTGGTCACATCTTCGAATTTGCCGCTGCCCAGATTGTGGTAAAGCGACATTCCGCCGCCTTTGCCGTTATCAGCCAGGAAGATGTCGATGTGACCATCGTTGTCATAGTCAAGAAAGCACGCGCCCGGTCCGAGGTAAGACGCAAGACCCTTCGCATCTACGGACGAGGATTTCGTCCGCAGTCCAGCTGACTCAGTCACATCCACGAACCGCACCGGAATCCGCGGCGGAACCTTTTGGACGAACTCTGGCGATTCTTCCGCCAGCGAATACTTTCCCTGCTCACCGTATGCCAAACTGATTGGCGAACCCAACTTATTTTGCGTGATGTACTGGAAGCGGGTCAGATGTTCGCGAGCGTGAGTGAGATCCGCCGATTGCTGGTACGCGCGCGACAATCCGAACTCGGCTGAGGCGTGCAGCGGGTTCAGCTTCAGCGCATGCTGGAAGGCCCCGATCGCCTCCGGATATTGCTTATTCTGCGCGTATGAAGCGCCCAGAAAATACCACGCGTCGGCATCGGTCGAATCGATTTCCGTGACTCGGCGGAACGCCTCAACCGCGGCTTGCGCGTTCGCCGAATTCTTTTCCATCATGCCGAGGTTGTACCAGGCGTGAGGATCACCGGGATTCTGCTTCACTGCCTGCTCGAGCAATTGCCGCGCCGGATCGATTCGTCCCATGTTGAGCAATGCGATGCCCTGGTTCATTTGCGCAATCTGAAACTTGGGATCGAGCGCGGCGGCCTGTTCGAACTCTTTCAATCCCTTTTCGAAGAGCTGCTGGTTCATGTAGGCGACACCGAGATTGTTGAGGCGGGCGGCCTCGGCGGAGCCGTCGGTCTTTATCGTAGCTGCGCTTTGCGGATTTGCTGCGAAGATAGCAACGGTCGTCAGAACCACGCCGGCACAAACGAGGAAAATCGTCTTAGTCATTCGAAGAAATAAGTTAACCACAATGGACACAAAGGTACACAAAGGAAAATCGCGAGTGATCTCATTTCGAAACAGTGTGAGCCGGTGACTTTACTTAGGCGCGCGCACTGTCCACGGCTTGCCGAAGGCTTTGTTCGCGACGAGACCCTTGCCTTCCTGAATGGTGATGGTTTGGCCTGTGGATACGTTTGAGAGTTTATCGACCTGGCCGCTGGGCCATTGCACTTCAATCGAATCGGTTTTGGTTTTATCGGCCAGGCCGTAGGTCAGGACGAGTTCGCTCTGCGACAAATAACTCGATCCGCTGTGAACCATCTGCACTTGTGAATCTTTTCCGAAGGTCACACGCACCAACGCTCCGATGCCATCCCGATTCGATTTCACACCCTCCAGTTTCACGCGCAGGCTCTGATTGTTGCCGCCATCGTTGTGAAACAAGTAGGCGTGGCCGCCGTTCGTGGTCATGAGCACATCGAGTGCGCCATCGTTGTCAATGTCTGCATAGGCGGCGCCGCGCGCTACTTTCGGGCTGGCAAACGAGGACCCCAGAGAGGCTGTCACCTCCTGAAACTTTCCACCACTGAGATTACGAAAAACGTGCGGCGGTTCCGCATAGCTTACGCGCTTCTGCACCCGCTCGATTTCATTTTCGATGTGTCCGTCGGCCACGAAAATGTCGGGCCAGCCGTCGTTGTCGTAGTCAAAGAAGAAACAACCGAAGCCCAGAGTCACCAATGTCGCGCGCCCAACTTCTGATTGAGGCGCCTCATCCACAAACAAGCCGTTACCTTCGTTGTGATAAAGCGAAAGCATCTGATTGGCAAAATTGGTGATGATAAGACTCGAGCGGCCAGAGCGATCATAGTCGGCAGCGTCCACACCCATGCCGGCGCGGGCCACGCCATCTTCGCTAAATGCGATTCCGGCAGAAACGCCTTTCTCTTCGAACGTGCCGTCGTGCTTGTTTAGGTAAAGCTTGTTGGGCTGCGTATCATTGGTCAGCAAGATGTCGGGCCAGCCATCGCCGTTGTAATCGACGATCGCCACGCCCAGGCTCTTCGAAGTCGGATCGTAAAACTTGGCCTTCTGTGTAGCGTCTTCAAACTTCCCACTACCCAGGTTGTGCCACAGCCGCGCTGAAGAGCCCTTGTAGGATTCCGGCGTGCAGTAAGACTTATGTGCACCGTCGAGCGTGCAGTACAGATCGCCCTTCTCGGACCACTGGACATAGTTCGCGACCACCAGATCCAGTTTGCCGTCGCGATCGTAGTCCACCCAGGCAGCGCTGGTTGAAAATTCGTTCGGGCCCCACAATCCAGCGGCTTTGGTCACATCGGTGAAAGTGCCATTGCCATTGTTGTGAAACAGATGGCTCTGGCCGAGGGCGGTGATAAAAATGTCGTCGCGGCCGTCGTTGTCGTAATCTCCCACGGCGACACCCATGCCATACATGGAGACCGTGAGCCCGGCCTTGCGGGTAACGTCGGTGAAGGTGCCGTCGTGATTATTGTGATAAAGCTTCAGCGTGGAATCGGTACGCTGGTGCCCCGGCCAGTCTTCGCTGTTTACCAAAAGAATGTCAGGCCATCCGTCGTTGTCGTAGTCGATGAAGGCGCAGCCCGATCCCATAGTCTCAGGCAGATACTTTTTCCCGAAGGCGCCATTGTTATGAATGAAATGAATGCCGGCTTGCGCGGTGATGTCGCGAAATTGGATCTGCTGCGCGGTGACTGACAGGGTAAAAATTGAAATCGCGAATCCGTACGTAATTACGAAGGCTAAGGAGTCTCCTATAGGCAACCGCTTCGTATCATGGCACGGCTTCAGCGGTGCCGCAGGTGTTGGTCTAAGAAGAGCGGCGAAGACGGTGAACATGGGCATCATCTTGAAGCCCCTGCCGAAGCTGGTCGGTTAGCCGACCTTCGCTCTGCCGGTTGGGCGGGGATGCCCGTCCCTCCATCGCTTAACCGCAACGGTGCGGACAAGTGTTCGTGAATCGCCTGGCGTTCGTTGTTGTCTTCGGGATTGAGCTGACGATACGGGCCGGTGATTGCCTGCGCGGATTCGTCGGCTTTAAAGCGCAGATAGCGGATTTCGTGTTCGTGGGCTTGCTTCTGGTCTCCCAGGCCGTTGTAGCAGAGCATCAAGTTGTAGTGCGCCTGCAAATCCTCGGGGTCGACCGACAATACCGATTGCAGCACCGTGACTGCGTCCGCGTACTTGCGCTGAAGGAACAGGATGCGTCCCAGATCGTTCAGCGCGACTCGATCTCGGGGATACTGGACGAGAACCTGGCGGAGATGAGCAGCCGCGTCGTCGTAGTTTCCGTCGCTGCGAAGAACTTTGGCATAGAAGAAGTGCGCTCGTGCCAGATCTGGACTCAGTGACAATGCTTTCGCCAGCACCGCGCGCGCACGGTCCATGTCGCCTTCCTGCACCGCGGCGCGTCCGATGTTTACCCAGCCATCGGGATTCTTGGGGTCGATCTCGGTGACTTTCTCAAAAGCCGCCTGCGCGCTTTTCAAATCTCCTTGCAGCAGCAGCCCGATGCCGTAATCGTTCCAGCGCTGCCAGTCGCCTGCCTGCAAAACGGTTTTAGGCGAGGGCAGGGGAGCATTGTGCGGCGTCACGTTCAATATGACTTCGTCCTCGGCCAGTGCAATGATCGGCAAGTCAGGAATCTTCTCTTCTTTTGCTGACACTCCTGTCAGAGACGCCGAGAACGCAGACTTCCTGTCATCGTAGTCGGGCGTGACTCGCGAGCCGGGCTGGCCAGACTCTGGAATCCCGGCGAATGAAAACTGCGTGTTCCACCATGCGAACTTGCGATAGCAAAGACGCGCATGCAGAGTGATCTTCTCGCCAGAGCCTTCGGGAACGTGCACACGATAGTGAACCGTATCAGCCGCACCTGGTGGAATGAGACGAACATAGACGACTGCACGGGTGGCCCATGCATTGCGCTTGTTGATGCGGTTGCCGTGCGCATCCACCTGCAGCGAGCGATAGAAGTGAGCGCCTTTCTCCACCGGCCCTTTTCCGTTGTCCTCGACGCTGCCGCTCCAGAATATAGTTTTGCCCTTGTTGTCCGTGGCCTTAAGTTCGAGCCATGTGTCGTAGGCATCGACCGTCCCCCCGGGAAAGAAGTGTCCGATCTTCTTGGTGCGAACCACAACATCAACACGAACCGTATCTCCGCGACGAACAACAGGCTGTACCCGGTTCAGAGGCGCGGTAATCGAGGCGACTTCGACCTCGCCGCTTGGGGTGGTTTTCGTCTCCGCCTCTTCACCGACCGCAAACGTCGTGGAGAGGTCTGACTGGTTGGCGCCTCCCGGCTTCGGCTGCGCCTGCGCCGGAGAAAGCGCAAAAATGTCCACGCTGAGAATGCCGCTCTTTAGAAAATTCTCAGTGAGTTTAAGCTGTTCCCTATCATCATTGGCCACGGGCAACGCAGTATTGGCCCCCGGAAACCGATGTGAATGGACCAAGCCGCCGACGTTGCCCTGATCACTCGAACGAGTCAGCGGCATATGGCAATCGGCGCATTGCGAAGGCTTCGCAGGATAATAAAACGAGCGCGCGCCCTGCCCCGAGACGCCGCTGGCCTGCCAATTGTCGTACTCGTTGAAGCCACGTATCCAACGATAGTGATTAACCGGAACGTCGAGATGGACCTTGTGGCAACTGGAGCAGAATTCCGCCGTTTGCTCCCGCATGAACGGTTTGAGAAAGACGCGGCGATGGGGCTCGGGATTCAGCTTTACCAGAAAGTCGTGGAGCGCTCGCTCCAGCGGATTCTTGGTCGCCGCTAATTCGTGCAGCTTTGGATACTCGAGATAAAAATCCCCTTGCCCCATGCTGCTCTTCACGTCGGCAATCGAATGGCACATCATGCATCCCAGTCCAGCTTGCGCCTCGGGTCGATGCACGATCTGCTTGATCGGCGTATCCATCAGGCCGCTGTAAAGCACGGCAGGATCGTGGCATCCTCCACACCACTTGGAAGGCTTCGTGCCAATCGTGTCCTGCATGTACTCGATGCTTTTCCGATACCACTGATTGTTGAATGATGAGAAATGATGGGCCGAACTGAACCACTGGTTGTAGATGTCTTCGTGGCAGCGCTTGCAGGACTCCGATTCCATGAAGAACTTGCTGGGAATTTTCTGGCCGCCATAGACCTGGGCGGAACTGGGAAAGAATGGCCCATCTGGACCATCGCCTTCGCCATTCATGGTCGACGGAGGCATCGATGGATTCTCGATGCGGGCTTGATTTTGCCAGCGCGACTCGCGCAGATACCTCGCGGCTAGGGCGAACCCAGCCAGCACTAGCAGACTAATTGCGCAGCGAACGAACGAACTGCCGAGTCCGGGCGAAAGCCAGCCGCGCTTACCGGCCCATTCCGCAAAGATTAGGCCAGTGCCGCCCAGCGACAAAAGAATGTGGACATAGAGAAGATTCCACTCCACTCGGGGTGTGCCGGTCTTGATCAGAATCACGCCAACAACTGCCCCGCCGGCCAACAACACCCAGCCCATCCCAGAAGCAACGCTTCCATCGCGGAGCAGCCGGAAAAGAAAAAAGACCAGCAGAAGAGTAGCGACAACACCCGCAACTGCATGCAGCAGGACGATCGCCGCGTAAAAGACATTGGGTTGAGGAAAGGCATAGAGATAAACGGCAGAAACAAACAAGAAGACGAAGAGTCCGAGAAATACGCGGGATAGAAAAGAAGCTGTGAATTTTACTGGGTTTGGCATCAGACGCTGGTTAGTTGACTGGCAATTAGGTTATCGTTTTTGAGCAGTGGAGAAATAGTATAAATCCACTAGGCCGGGAAGCCGCAGAGCAATCTACAGTTCCGGCGCCTGCCATGCTCCGCGTTGGGTTTCCAATTCGGCTGCCACCGCGAGCACCAGTTCTTCTTCCCAAGGACGCGCGACGATCTGCACTCCAATTGGCAAGCCTTCCTTTGAACGACCAAACGGCACTGCCGCTGCCGGAGTTCCCAGCAGATTGAACCACTCGGTGTAACTCCACGCGTCGAGATATTCCACGATCTGCCCGTCGATGTTCCAACTACGCTCACCGTGACGAAAGGCGGGAATCGCGGCGACCGGACAGAGCAGAACGTGATATTCGCGCATCTGAAAGAAGATTTCCATACGTATCACGTCGCGCTTGATCCAGGTATCGAGCAAAGTTTGACCTGTATGTGTCGGTTCGGCTGCGACCCAACTCGAAAATTGTTTGAGCACCGGACTGAGATCTGCTTCTCTTCCGCTGGTCATCGGCCCCAAGAGCATCCCGCCCGCGATTCCGAAAAGTTGCCACCAGAGCCGCCGCGCCGGCTCAAGACCTTCCGGGCGGAAAGGCTCAACTCTGAATCCCGCGCGCGTCAGTGTCTCAGCTGCTGTGCGCACGGTCGCACGGGTTTCGACGGTCACTGGCGTGCGGCCGTCATCCTCGAAATAGCCGATACGAAGTTTCTTCAGACCCTCACGCTGAAGCCAGCGCACTGGGACCGGAACGGATGACGGATCGCCATCGTCCGGTCCTTGCATCACCTCGAAAAGCACTTTCAAATCTTCGATCGTCCGCGCCATCGGCCCAACCACTCCGAGCAGAGCGAACGGCCCCACCGAAGTAGGAAAATGCCCGGTAGCTGGGACGCGTCCCGGCGTCGGCTTCAAGCCACAAATTCCGCTGAAATGCGCCGGGACGCGAATCGAGCCTCCGCCGTCGCTACCCACTCCACCGGCTGAACATCCCGCAGCAATCGCCGCGGCTTCTCCGCCGCTGGAACCGCCGGGAGTTCGCGACAGATCCCAGGGATTGTTAGTGCGACCGTAGAGAAGATTGTCCGTCTCCCATGCCATCAACAGTTCGGGTGCGTTGGTCGTGCCCAGGATAATCGCCCCCGCCTTGCGCAGACGCGAAACCAGCGGGGCATCCTGCCTGGCCACGAAGCCTGCGCGAAGCTTAGTCCCCGCTTCACAACGCAGGCCTTCGACTTCGATCGAGCTCTTGATGCTAAGCGGAACGCCGTGCAGCGGGCCAAGCTTTTCGCCACGTGCCACTGCATCTTCCGCCGCGCGGGCTTGGCGACGCGCACCTTCGGCATCCACCTGCACAAAAGCATTTATTCTTGGATTTAGCCTCTCGATACGGGCAAGATGCGCGCTCACCAATTCAACCGGCGACAGCTTTTTCAGGCGGACTTGCTCGGCCATGGAAACGGCTGAAAGGAAGGTGAATTCGGTCATGCGGCGTCGCTTCGGCGCGGGAGAAACATGAGTCTAGCACGAAGGAATCGCCACAGACGACCGTAGAAACGTAGCTGGCTGCGTTTCTGTTTCTACTGGAAGTCAGTGCGTCAGTGCGCGGCGTGGGCCGAACGCCGCGCTCTTTGCGGCGGCAGGAGCACGCGAACGGCGTTCTTCGCCTTCGCACCGCGCTTCGCCAGCCAATTCTTCAAATGCTGTCGCGATGCCGAAGTGAGCCGCGAGAAGAACATGCCGGCGCGACCATCGTCGTCGGCCCAGATTACTTTCCCCGTGGCTTCGACGGGATGGTTTGTGCCCGGCAAGATAAAGCGCAAGGGCACACTCTGAACTGGCGGCAACGGCTCCAGAGCCTGCAAAGCTAAGCCCTGCTCGCTCAGGTCTAGAACAATTGCAGGGATCGCCGCCACTCCGAACTGAAGGTAGACCAACGCTTCCAGGGTGTGGCGAGGCAAACGGCGAGGGTTCGCCTTCATGAATCCTTGCCCCGCTCGCAACGATCGCGCCACCTGCTCATAGGCGAGAGGTTTGTATAGCACGAAATTCACGCCTGATTGCAACGCTCCGCCTACCGGAGTAAACGCGCTGACCATAGCAAAAACCACCGGCCGTCGCTGAGGTGACGCCATGCGTGCCATGCGGGCAACCTGGCCTGCGCCGGGCAAGTCGAAATCAATCAGCAAAGCCGAATGGTGCCCGTGCACAAGAGACTCCACTGCCTCGGCGCACGAGGAGCAAGTCTTCCACTCGATGGAAAGCACGTCCAGAAGCGCAGTCAGCACCCGAATTGACGGGCGATCCTGCGACACCAGCAAGGCGTTCAGCTTCATAAACCGGAGCTTATGGCGCGCCGCAACCTCAGTAAAGTAACAGCGGTAATTATTCGATCGTTACCAGGCTAGCTGATTCCAGATTTGGAACTGAGGCGCCGCCTGAGACCAGCCCTGAAATCAATGGCTTGGGCACTCATGCCCACTTAACCGCCACTCCCTCAGGCCGTCGCATCTGGAACCTGGTCGGGCTGCGTCCAGTTACGGGATCTCTTCCCGTCGTCCAGCTTCCCTTCTTTTTTCAACTGATTCGGTTGCAGGACAAGCCTCGGGGACGAAGCGGTCCGCGACGCTCGCCTCGTCCGGTCGGACACTGGTTTTATCGGACTAGGCGCGAAGTCACGTCGGTTAGACTTCTGGGCCGGATTTCCCGATTTCTCAGGCGGCGCGCATGCCGAGTTGCGAAATGTCGAATGCACAACATCAAAGGTCTTAACGTATGGAGGCGCGTCCAGGAGCGCCTCGAGAATCTCCAACGCATCTGGATAACCGCTTGCGCTGTAAGCTTGAGCGTTCTGTTGGTGATCCCAAAAGCTGATCGTCGCGACTTCTGTGCCATCAGGCGCCGACAGCGTGATCAAGTCCAGAAACCCCTCTTGCCTGCGCAGCCATGGAAGAATTTCGCGCTCTATAAGTCTTGTAAATTCCGTAAGTGAATTCGGCTTCAGACGAGCCGCAACCTTGCGAGCAAACATATAGATTCCCCAAGTCGTGCGGCTTCCTTCAATCGACACAAAAGCCCCACAATGAGTAGTGCGTTTCGGCGCCCAAGCGTTACATTGGAGCAAGCTCGTTTTGGGCCTGGCGATCGGCAACTCTCGTGATTTGAGCCGATTCGGGGCCAAAGAATTTCAGAAGGGACAAAACTTGAACTCGGAATTTCCCGTTGCAAACCTTCGTGTCCTCTTTCCGGCGCTGAAGAAAAGCCCGGATTTTGTTTTCTTTGACAACGCCGCTGGCGCACAAATTCCGCAGTGCGTTCTGGACGCCGTTACTTCCCACCTCGTGAATTGCAACGTCCAACGTGGCGGACCCTACGAGAAAAGCCAGCAAGTGGACGCGATCGTCGCCCAAACGCGACGCAGCGTCTGTGATTTGGTCAACGCCTTCCATCCGGACGAAATCGCCTTCGGCATGAATGCTACTTCTTTCATGCGCATGGTAAGCCTGGGCGTCGGACAAACCCTCGGCGGCCGACCGGAGATCGTCGTGACTGATATGGATCACGAAGCCAATGTCGCGACTTGGCTTGCCCTGGAAAAAGATGGGGCACGCTTTCGATGGTGGCGCATGCGCGACAACGGAAAGCTGCACGTCGGCGATCTAGTGCCGTTGCTTTCACCGGCCACGCGATTGGTCGCCTGCACGGTCGCGTCCAACGCGATCGGGTCGATCGTCGACGTTGCCGAGGTGTCGAAACATGCCCATGCCGTCGGTGCGGAAGTGTTTCTCGATTGCGTCCACTATGCGCCTCATGGCGTGATTGACGTGCAGAAATTTGGTTGCGACTACCTCGTCTGCTCCGGCTACAAGGTTTTCTCTCCGCACATGGGATTTCTCTGGGGACGGCACGAGTTGTTGAAACAGCTGCCGACCTTTCGCGAAGACTTCATTCCGGACGAACCTCCGGGCAAACTCGAAGTCGGAACTTTCGTTTATGAGAACGTTGCGGGAATGGATGCCGCAGTCTCGTACCTGGCAAAACTCGGCGAAAGAGTTGGCGACAATGCGCAGCTGCGCGCGCGGCTGGTTCGTGCGATGGATGCAATCCGAGAATACGAGCAGGTCCTCTCACTCGAAATGCTTCGCGTTTTGCAGGACGCGGGCGCTGAAGTTTATGGCATTCGCGAACAGGGCCAGCTTTCGCAGCGCGTGCCGACTTTCAGCTTTAACCTGAGAGGCATTCCTCCGGGCAGAGTGGCCAGCGAGTTGGCTCGCAACAACATTGGCGTCCGCGGCGGTCATATGTACGCGCCGCGGCTGATGCAACGGCTTGGCCTCGACCCGAAAAGCGGTGCTGTGCGGGCTTCACTGGCTCACTACAATACCGTCGAAGAAATTCGCCGCTTTGGAGAGCTTCTGCGGAAGATCGCCGTACAAGGGTGAACTGCCTATTGAGCCGTCACCTCGAATTCTGCATGCAATGGGGCGGTCGAATCTTCTCCCGCCCAGACATCGAACGTTGCTGGTTCAACTCCCCAAGCCTTGGCTTGCGGACTCCACAAGCTGAGTTCGTCTGGACCCAACGGGAACATGAGCGTCTGGGACTGGCCTGCGGCTAATGCAATTCTTCGGAACCCTTTCAACTGTCGAACCGGCCGCGATGCCGATCCCGCACGTTGATGAATATAGATCTGCGCGACCACATCTCCCGCGCTCTGGCCTGTGTTAGTGACTTCGACCGAAACCTCAGTCGCTTCTCCGGATTTGATTCGCGTCTTACTCAAGTGCAACTGACCAAAGCGAAAGGTGGTGTAGCTCAATCCGTAGCCGAACGGATAAAGCGGTTTAGTAGAAAGGTCCCAGTAACGGGACTTGAAGTCCTTGCCGTCCTCAGGTTCATGCGTGAGGTTGTGGTTGTAGTACATTGGCTCCTGGCCCGCGGTTCGCGGCCAGCTCACAGGCAGTTTGCCGCCGGGGTTTACGTCGCTGAAGAGTATGTCGGCGACGGCGTCGCCACCAACTGTACCCGGATACCACGCCTCGAGAATCGCCGGCACATGCTCCGCGGCCCAGCGGATATCGAGCGGCCTGCCGTTCACGAGCACTAACACAATAGGCTTGCCGGTCGCTGCAACCGCTTCCAGCATCTGCTCCTGATTTCCCGGGAGGTCGAGCGTCGCCCTCGAGGCTGCTTCCCCGCTCATGTCCGCGGCTTCGCCCAGCACCGCGACTACGAGGTCCGCCTGCTTGGCTGCTTCCACCGCCTTATGCAAAGACTCCTGCAACTCCGCTGGCGTAGGCACTGGCTTTGGCTTCTTGCCGAGGATGGCGTCAAGCATCGCTGGAACGTCGCGTCTCAGCTCCGGCCCGCTGACCACGGTGATCTGCGCGTCGGCTCCCAATTTGTTCCTGAGACCTTCTTCAACCGTCACCACATGGTTTTTAGGAGGTTCTCCAAACAGGCCTTCGACCGTCCAACTGCCTTCCAGTTCTCTGGGAGCGTTGGCTAGCGGGCCAATCAATGCGACTTTTTTTAAACTCTTGGCGAGCGGGAGCGTGTGGTTTTGATTGCGCAGCAGCACCATCGAGCGCGCGGCCAGCTTTCGCTCCAAAACGCGGCTGCTTTGGCGATCCAAAACCGCGTCCACTTTGGTTTCGTCCACGAATGGATGCTCGAAAAGTCCGAGCTTGATCTTAGTTTCGAGAATCGGCCGCACCGCATCGTCGAGCTGCGCGGTCGTTATCTTTCCGGCCGCTACCAGCTTTGGCACATTCTCGATGAAGGTGTTGCTTGCCATATCCATGTTCAGCCCAGCGATGATGGCGCGATACGCAGCATCCTCGCGATCAGCTGCAAAACCGTGGGTGACAAGATTGCCCGTGGCATTAGCGTCCGAAACCACGAAGCCCTGGAAGCCCCAGGTCTCGCGCAGAATGTCGTGCAGTAGCCAGCGGTTCCCGCTGGCCGGCACGTCGTTTAGATCCATGTACGCGCTCATCAGGCTGCCTACGCCCTGCTTCACCGCTGCATGAAAAGGGAGCAAATAAACGTTCCGCAGCAACTCTTCGGGAACATAGGACGAGTCGTAGTCGCGGCCACCGTCGGCGGCGCCGTAGCCGGCGAAGTGTTTGGCGCATGCCAGCAGGCTTGTGGGACTGAGTTCCGTTCCCTGGAACCCAAGCACTTCCGCCCGCGCCATAGCGGAACCGAGATAGGGATCTTCGCCCGCGCCTTCGACGATGCGGCCCCAACGTGCGTCGCGCGCAATGTCCACCATCGGAGCGAATGTCCAATCAATACCTGCGGCGCGCGAATCCTCAGCAGCTACTCTTTGGGCTTGTTCCTCTACCGACGGATCCCACGATGAAGCCATCGCCAGCGGCACGGGAAAGAGGGTTCGATAACCATGGATCACATCGAAGCCGACCAGCAACGGAATGTGCAGCCGGGAGCGTTCGACCGCCACATGTTGGAGCCGGTTGATCTCTTTGACATCGATCTGCCAGAGAATCGAACCAACTTGCCCCTTGGCGATGGCGTCGTCCGAAACCTCCTTGACCGCGTCCGCGACAGTTATGCCCGCGGCTTGGTTCAGCTGTCCGGCCTTTTCCTCTACCGTCATCTGTTTAAGAAACGCATCGGCCCTTTCACGGACGCTCTGGGTCGAGATAGGGGACGATTGGGATCTGCCGGCGATCGGCGTCAGGCAGACGGACACTACCAGATACGAAGCGATCGCTCGGATTTTCATGCGTGTGGGCTCCTTAGGCTGTATGAGTCGCGGACATTCTCTCTCAGCGGTCGATTGTATGCCAGTACAAGTGCCCGCTGTGAGAACGCAATCATTTCCCTGGTCATATGCAAATTTGAACGAAGGAATAGAGCATCTAGTTGCGATTGGGTTCGCAGCTGATAGCCGCCGAATTGTATTTACCGGCAATGAGCCGGGTCACCCGCAGCG
>Ga0210383_10002542_pt1 | contig 16481 bp, 17 predicted proteins | sample IncBWC14OmetaG_FD_160072 | JGI IMG/M metagenome (GOLD analysis project Ga0210383, IMG submission 160072) | Forest soil microbial communities from Barre Woods Harvard Forest LTER site, Petersham, Massachusetts, United States - Inc-BW-C-14-O ...
CTGGGCGTCATCTTGAACACGTACCCGTCGCCCCCGCAGTTCGTGTCAGCGCTGCCGTAAAAGTTGCCGTCGGTACCCAAGGTCATGCCGGTCTGGCAATCGTTCCCGGTGCCAGCGGCGAAACTGAGAACTACGCTCACCTTCCCGGATGGGGTCGTTTTCCAGATCGAGCCAGTGTTATTGGCGCCGCCGAGGTATGACCAGCCATAAAGATGGCCATCGCGTCCTTGCGCGAGAGGACCTCCCGGCCATTCCGGGCCCGGCCCGCCGGTAAGAAAGTTGTCAAGTATTTTGTAGGTTTGGGCTCGAGCAGGTATGACTGCCACGATGAGGGTGCATACAACCAGCGTGGCAAAAAATGCCCCAAGTTTATCTTGCCGCCTAACGTAGTTCATAAAGCCTCCGGAGAGCAAAAGAATCCTTTTTGTATTTCGCGGACCGTTTTGAATTTCGCTTTGCCGCCCGTGACCATCTCCAGCGAGTCTGACGCTCACTTGGGAGTATGCAAACAATTGCACTCGGCAGGTCCGCTGACCTCGGCACCGAAAGACGGTGAGGGGAAGTGTTCACACCGTCGACAGTCGAGCTATACTCTAGGAACCTGCTCTCCCCAAGCAAGGGACATAACGCGACAACTCAGGACATTTCAGGCTATGCATGCTCGCGAAGAGCAGGGGGAGAACCGGCGTCTCAATTCCTGGAAAGAGATTGCCAGTTTCTTCGGGCGGGACGAGCGGACGGTCAAGCGTTGGGAAAAACAGCGCGGCCTCCCCATACACCGTGTACCCGGAGGCGAAAAGGGCGGAGTCTTTGTTTTCACCGACGAACTCTCCGACTGGCTGGAGACCCGGGGTGAGCCGGCAGCCGTCGCGGCAGATAATAATGTGATCGCGGAAGTCCCCACCGCAGATACTGGCACCCGGCAGGCGACAACCCCTTCAGAAGCCAACCTCGAACCTGATGTCGCCGCGGATCCGCCCCATCCCGCGACTGTGGCACGGATCATCGGTGGGGTGGTAGTGGTCCTTTTTCTTGCATCGCTGACTTACAAGCTCCAGACTCGAAACGGTACTACCTCAGCTGGAAAATTGGAAGTAGGTACGGCTGATTCTCGAGGCCGTGCCGCGAACCGGGAGGCCGAAGAGTTCTATCTTCAAGGCCGATACTACTGGAACCGGCGAACTCCCGACGACCTCAACCGTGCCGTCGATTATTTCACCCAGGCGATTGTCCGGGATCCGAATTACGCTCAGGCCTACGCCGGGCTGGCCGACTGCTACAACCTGCTACGCGAATACACAGCGATGCCCGATAAGGAAGCTTATCCGCGCGCACTGGCTGCCGCGACGAAGGCGGTTGAACTCGACGATAAGCTGGCCGATGCCCACGCTTCCTTGGGTTTTATTTCCTTCTATTGGACCTGGGACGCGGCAACCGCCGAACACGAATTTCAACGGGCGCTGGATCTGGATCCAAGCAACGTCTCCGCTCATCACTGGTATGCCACGACTTTGTCACTGGCGGGGCGCGAGGAAGAAGCGCTGGTTGAAATCGAGAAGGCGCGCAAACTCGATCCTAACTCCACATCGATTCTCGCAGACAAAGGCTTGCTTTTGTTCAACGCTGGCCGGAAGGAACTGGCTGTCGATCTGCTTAAGAAAATGGAAGCCACCGAGCCGGAGTTTGCTTCCCCTCACCGTTATCTGGCCGACATTTATTTTCAGACCGCGGAATATCCACATTACTTGGCGGAATCCAGGAAAGCGGCGCAGTTGATGCACGACCAGCAGGCTCTGGCAATCACGGCGTCTGCGGAGAAGGGTTTCGCCGAGAATGGCGCGCGGGGAATGCTGCAGGCTCTGCAGGCGATGCGGGAAAACTTTTATAGCGAAGATCGCGAGTCTCCCTACAATCTGGCTGTTACTTATGCGTTGTTGGGGGACAGGCAGAAAGCCTTGCAGTTTCTGCAAGCGGCCTACGACGGCCACGACGGACGGTTTCTCTCCATGGCCACCGACCGCACATTGATCGGTCTGCACAGCGAACCCCTATACCAGGCGCTGCTGGCGCGCACGGGATTCCGGACCGTTAGCTAAACCCCGGGCTTCGCCGCCGCCGAGCCGATCCGACGGAGCCTGCGAGCCGCATTCTGATGATAATGTCGCACCGGACATTACAGTCACAACCCGCTCAATTAGCGTTATCGGGATATTACGACAGTCATTCGATCTTGCGTTTGCTCCGAGCGTTCCATTCTTCGGCGGTGATCTCCCAGATTTCGGTCCGTAGACGCCCGGAGACATAGTCACGCTCTTCCATAGCGACAATACGCATACCGCTCTTTTCGGAGATTCGGCTGGATGCGACGTTGGCAACCGCTTTTGTAACCCGTAACACTGGGAACTTGAGAGAGTTGAACCAAAAGTCTGTGACAGCTTCGCAAGCTTCAGTCATGAGGCCTTGCCTGTGCCAGGCCAAGCCAAGCCAAAATCCACGATTGGTGTCTTCCCCTTTTCTCAGATTTATGCTGCCGATGAGCCGTTCTGGGTCAGTCTTAAGCCTGAGGGTCCAATGCCATGCATCTCCGCGCTCCATCGCCGGAAGGGCAGCATCGCGATAGTGCGTATAGGCCCCGTCCGGCGGATATGGCCAGGGAACGACATTCGCGAGATAGCGAACGATCTCCCAATGTGGAAACAGGAGCTGCGTCTGTTGGGCGTCTGTAAGCATTAGTGGACGCAACCAGAGACGCGGAGTTTGAAGCGGAGATATCACTCTTTGACGATCATAACGCAGACATTCCCAAGTCGATCTTTTCAGCGCAAATCACTCAACTATTCCAACGGCGAGATCAAGCCATTGCGCTCACCCCCTACAAAGGTCAACGAGCGTTAAGCGATGTTTCAACGTGCCAGATCTTTGCCGATTGCCAGAGGCTGAATTTCATTAAGACAGCGCGGCCGACAGCAAAATGTTGGCCACCTCGCCCGGACGTTCGACATGGCAGTCGTGACCAGTCTCCAGTTCAGTGACCTCCCAGCCGGAAGCACGAGCTTTTCGGGCAAAGGCCTCGAAGAACGGCCTCGCCGGATATCCTTCCGCAACGCCAGCAACGAAGGCGGCTGGAATGCTGGCCTTGCGATTGGCCGGAAGACGAAGCGGTTCCTCAAAGCAACGCAGACTAAAATCGCATAGCCTCGCGCGCACGAAATCACGCGCCTCGCCTGGCTTCAGCCCCCAGAGATCAAGTTGGCCTTCCCCACCCGGTAACCGCCAGCCGTCTCCATGTTCTCGTGCGACTTCGCGAAAATGCGTGCCGATCTCAGGCGGAAGCAAGTCCAGTACGCTTTGCCCATTTTCCGGAATGAAGGCATCCAGAAAAACCAATCGCTGTATGTGAGTGGGGTTTATCTCGGCCACACCGCTGATAATCATCCCTGCGTAACTGTGACCAACCAGGATCACCTGCTCGGGGAACCTCGACAAGGCGAGCGAGACGTCCACTACATGCTGCTGCAGTGTAATGTCGGGAGACAGACGGCTTTGATCGGTGCCAAGCCCACTGAGGACCGGGCTTATCACGGAATGGCCGTGCTGTTTCAGCAAGGGGGCCAACAGGTCCCACGTTCCCGTCGACTGCCATGCGCCGTGTACAAGGACGAACGTCGACACGCCGGAGAGTCTAGCAGGTTGACGTGTTTCGCATTCTGCTAGCGCGACGGTCGATGCAGGCCGTCCTTAACCACGGAGCACGGTTGCCCCAACTCCAATCATCGCACCGCCCAGCACCAGCCACACCGAATTGACGCGATACCGCATCAGCAGGATGAAACTTAGCCCCGCTAAGATCAGCGTGGTCCAGTCCACGACCGCGGAGCGAAAAAGTTGCCAGGTCACCACTGCGATCAAGGCCAGAGCCGCGACATTCACTCCATCGAGGACGGCACCGGCAAGAGGCGACCGTCGCAAACGCGGAACCAGCGGCCCGCTGATTGCCACGAAGAAGAATGCCGGGAGAAAAATCGCGACGGTCGCAATCACCGCGCCCGGAAATCCTCCCAACAGATATCCGATAAAAGTTGCAGTTGTGGACAGCGGACCCGGAGTGACTTGTCCCATGGCGATGGCATCGAGCAATTGCCGTTCACTGATCCAGCCCAAATGAGTAACCAGGTTGGATCGAATCAGCGCCACCAGTACATAGCCGCCACCAAAAAGAATTGCGCCAACTTTCATGAAGACGAGAAAAAGCGCAGTCAGGCTGAACGGAGCGACAAGACTCGACCCGGCCACGATGCCGGTCAAGCCAGTTCCGCCCCCGAGAAACGCCGCCACACGCTCCGACTCTCGCCTAACCGACCGCTGCCAATAAATAAGACCAGTCAGCACGCCACCGCCCGCAAGCACGGCCAATTGATCCGCACCCAAAGCAGTTGCCAGCGCCGCGACCGTACCCACAACCGCAAGCCAAGTCGACTTCACCGCCGACTTCCCCAGCTTGAGCACAGCCTGCACAATCAGCGCAATCACAATGGGCTTGACCCCATAGAGCACGCCGGAAACTTGCGGTAGAGATCCATACCGCACATAAGCCCAAGCCAACGCTGTCACCAAAATGCTTGCCGGCAGAATAAAGCTGCAGCCCGCTACGAGCAATCCTGGCCAGCCGGCTCGCACCCGGCCCACATGGATCGCCATCTCGGTCGAGTTCGGACCCGGAATGAGATTGGTCGCGCCCAAAAAATCGAGAAACTGTTCGCGGGTCAGCCAGCCACGGCGGGAGACGACCTCGTCCTCCATCATCGCAATATGCGCGGGAGGGCCGCCGAAAGCGACCGCGCCCAGCTTGAGGTAAAGCCGAGCGAGTTCGAGCAGCGAAGTGCGGGGGGCCTCAGCGGTTTCGGAATATTTATTAGCGGCGGCCGGTTCCTGCAAGCCAAACCTCGGTGATAGTGATCCGAGGATTGTACTCAAGGGCCAAGCATCTTTGTAGCGCCGGCATCTTGCCCTCGCCGGGATGGTCCGGTGCTACCTGCCTTTCGCGCCGCGATCGCCAAAAACCTCTGCGCCAAACGCCTCCAGCGTCGCGCCTTTTTGCCAGGCGTCGAGCGGCAAACCCGCCTTGCGGCAGGTCTGCTCGATGAAGGTTACGCGGTCCCAGTGATGTTCGACCGGCACCTGAGGCAGTAGCAACCCGCGCCGTCCACCTTGGGTGACGACCAATCCGTGCAGTCCAATCTCAACTTCCTCCGGCGCGATCGGTTTGAGCGGCGAAAGAATGCTCAGCGAGATCTCCAAGCCCGGAGCTTCCTCAAGAGTGACGGGCGAAAATCGTGTGTCTTCGAAAGCCGCGGCGCGGGCGGTTTCAGCCACCGTGCGATAGACGGAAGCCACCGGAAACACGTAGCCCACACAACCACGCAGCTGACTCCGAAAATAAATCGTAGTGAACGTGCCCCGCGGTTCGGCGAAATGCGGCGAAGGTGGAATCAGGGATATTTCGCGATGCTGTAGAGCCGACAGGATGGACTCATGGGCAAGTCGCAAAAGAATCGCGCGTTCTTCGGAAGCGAATTCATCCGGCCCAGCAGCACTGCTACTCACAGCTGGCAATGCGGTCAGGTTTTCAGGTTGCGGCGACATCGCGCTTCCTCCGACGGCTGAGGACAAACGCGCGGCGGCGGCTCTTCACCACCTGCCGGTCAATCTTCGACCAGAAGGCGACGAAGTAATCGCCTGCCGATACCAGCGACAGCAGAACCGTGAACCAGATGGCCAGGTGCGCGATCCAGTGCACGGGGAAGAAATAGCCACCGTAGATGGGCCATTCTTTCCAGCGATGGTCAAGAATAACCGCCACCACGGAAACAATCTGCACCAGCATCTTGAACTTCCCCAGTTCGCTGGCCTCGATTGCGAAGCCCTCAGAAGCCGCAATCGACCGCAACCCGCTCACCAGGAATTCGCGACCGATAATGATCACGGCGATCCACGCCGGAACCATGCTGGGATTGAACTGCACCAGGGTAACGAACGCCGCCGCGATCAGAAGCTTGTCAGCCAGCGGATCGAGCAGCACGCCCATGGTTGTGATCTGTCCGCGCTTCCGGGCCAGATATCCGTCAATGCCATCCGTGATCGAGGCCGCGATGAAAAGAGCCGAAGCCAACAACTCTTTTTCGCCACCAACGCTCTCGAAACGATTGGTGGAAAGGATCCAGATCAGCAGCGGGATGCTGAGGATCCGGGTCAGCGTGATGGAGTTGGGAAGGTTCACCGGGAACACGGGCCGCCGCTTGGCATAAGAGCCAAAAACCAGCGCTACAGAATTATCCTCCACCACGAACAGCGAAAGCAATGAAGTTAGCTTATTTCTGCTTGGCGATGATCTGGTCCTTAATCTTGTCGTAAGTCGCCTGGGGAATGATCTTGCGGTGCACCAGATCGGTCTTCATCTTGTAAGGGCGCCCATCTATGATCTTCTTCGCATAGGCCTCGCCGATTCCCGGCAACGCGTCGAGTTGGTCGGCGGTGGCTGAGTTGATGTCCAGCAGCTTCGCCTTGCTGGTGCTGGCGGCTGTCGCAGGCGACTTCATCGTATTTGAGCCGCTGGATTGACTCGTAGCCTGCGCCGCGCCTGTGCTGGTGAACAATCCCAGGGCGAGGAGGGTAACCAGAACCCGCATCACCAGATTCGTTGGCATGATTTTTCTCCTTGGAAACTCCTAGTCTCGTTTCGCGGCCGTGTAGCCCGCCTTCTTGGCTTCGTCGACGGTCATGAACTTCCCATTCTTGGTCTTGCCGTACCAGCGTCCACCCTTATGGTAAACGCCGCTGTCGAGGTTCACCCACACTTTGCCGCTCGCCTTGGCCGCCGCGATATCCGATTCAGATGCGGAACTCGACGATGGTTTCGCGCTCTTCGATTGGTCGCCCGCTGACGCTGGCGGAGAACTCGGCGAACCAGTTTGAACAGTTAGAGCAGCACTCGCCGCAGTGAACATTACGCACGCCACGAACCTCATCCACATCTTGCTCATGACTGAGAACCGCGAACCGAAACTGCGCCTCCAAACCTCAGGCGTAAATCCCGCGCTGCCGAATCGTGTAGGCCACGCGATCAATCGCCAGCATGTATGCCGCAATCCGGTTATTGACGCTGTGGGCCTCGGCGAACCTTACGACGTCCTCGAAGGCCGCGACCATGATGGTTTCGAGTTGTTCGTTGACTACTGATTCTTTCCAGAAATATCCCTGGCGGTCCTGCACCCACTCGAAGTACGACGTAGTCACGCCGCCAGCATTGCAGAGGATGTCGGGAATTACAAACACCCTCTTGTCCGCGAGAATTTCATCTGCGGAAGCCGTAGTTGGGCCATTCGCGCCCTCCGCCAAAATCTTGCACTTCACGCGATCCGCGTTGCGGCTGGTGATCTGGTTTTCGGTGGCGGCAGGAATCAGGATGTCGCAGTCCGTAACCAGAAGCTCGGCTGGATCGGCAGCTTCGGCTTCAGCGAAACCCGCCAGGGTCCCATGCTTCTGCCGGTACGCAGACAGCGCTTTTACATCGATCCCATTCTTGTTGTAAAGGCTGCCAGTCACTTCGAGAATGCCGGTAATTTTGTAGCCCGCTTGAGCCATAAGCAGCGCGGCATTTGAACCCACGTTGCCGAAGCCCTGCACAATTACGCGCGTGGATTCGGGCGACATCCCCAACTTCTTCACCGCCTCATCGCAAACGATCATGATGCCGCGGCCCGTAGCCTCGCGCCGTCCCCGCGATCCGCCAATGTTGATCGGCTTCCCCGTGACCACCGCGGTAACCGTCTGCCGCATGTGCATGGAATACGTATCCATGATCCACGCCATCGTTTGTTCGTTGGTGTTGACATCGGGCGCGGGCACATCTTTCTCCGGTCCGATAAATTCGAATAGTTCCGCAGTGTAGCGCCGGGTCATGCGTTCGAGTTCCCCCATCGACATCTTGTGAGGATCGCAAATTACGCCGCCCTTCGCGCCGCCGAAAGGAATGTTCACCACGGCGCACTTCCACGTCATCCAAGCCGCCAGTGCCCGGACTTCGTCGAGCGTAACATCCGGAGCATAGCGAATGCCGCCTTTGGAAGGCCCACGTGCAATCGAGTGCTGCACCCGGAAACCGGTGAACACTTCCAGCTTGCCGTTATCCATGGCCACCGGAATGTGCACAATCAGTTCGCGCGTGGGATAGCGCAGCACTTTCCACAATCCCTCGTCCAGATTGAGTTTGGTCGCGGCCAGATCAAATCGGGCGATCTGCGCTTCCGTGGGATTGAGTTCCTGTTCCAACGAAACCGATTTTGTAGCGGTAGTCATAGCGTTCTCCAATGATGGCGGCAAACCCCAAGAAGTATAAGCAGCCAAGCGCACCGAGGCAAGCGACGATGCATGTGTACGTGGAGGACTGGCGTTTTGCCGTCCGGTCCGAGTCGCTGCCCCAGCAGCTATTCTTGGTTTATCCTTCCAACGAGAATCACCCTTAGGAGGCTCAATGGTAACCTCGACGCACCCCAACAAATTCCCCGGCGAAAGCGCCTCATATCGCGAAGCTCGCAATCAGTTGCTGCAGGCCGAAGTTGCCCTTCGCAGAAACATAGAAGAGGTCGCAACTCTGAGGCGAGCCCTGCCACTAGGCGGAGAACTCCCCGAAGACTACATCTTTGATGAGGGCGCGGCAGATCTGGAAGACTCAACCACTACCCGCAAAACTCGACTGTCCGAATTATTCCAACCGGGCAAAGACACCCTGGCAATTTATAGCTTCATGTACGGACCAAAAATGAAGGCGGCCTGTCCCTCCTGCACGTCCATTCTCGATAGCCTGGACGGAACCGCGCCTCACGCCACGCAGCGCATCAATCTGGCAGTCGTAGCCAGGAATCCACTCGAAAAGCTCCGCACCCATGCGCGCGCCAGAGGCTGGCGTAACCTTCGGCTGCTTTCGTCCGCAGGCAATACCTACAACCGCGACTACCACGGAGAGAACGCCGAAGGCGATCAGATGCCGGGCCTAAACGTATTTACCCGCAGAGACGGCAAGATCCATCACTTCTATTACACCGAGCTCCGCTTCGTTCCCCCCGACCCCGGACAAAACGAGCGTCACGTCGACATGTTTTGGCCATTGTGGAATCTCTTCGACTACACCCCCGAAGGCCGCGGAACGAACTGGTACCCAAAACTCGTCTACCCTTGAAATAGGAGAGGCCGAAACTCATGTGGAGATGGGCGACTCGCTCGTCGAAGCGCAACGAAACTCACGTGAGACAACCGCCCCCGGCTGTCCAGTCGCGCGCGGCCCGACAGAAGAAAGAAGTGTCGGTGCCGCAAACGCAGCCTCGATTCACAAAGGACAAGAACTCATTGCCGGCGCCCACTTTTCACTGTCGCCCTTACCGTCCCCTTCACCAACCGCGCCGAAATCTCATCCCCAGCCTTTACCTTCGCTGCATCCTTCAGCAACTTTCCCGAAGCATCGAACACCAGAGCATACCCGCGCTCAAGTATGGCCAGCGGAGACAGGGCTTGCAGAGCTGTATCCATCCGCTCGACACGAACTTTGCGCTCAAGGAGCGAATTGCGGACAGCAGACAAAATCGCCGTAGTCCGCGCGTCGAGGTCTTTTCTCCAGCCCTCCAACATCCGACGCACATCATAGTGCCGGACTGCGGCTGATAAAGTTTCGAACCGCCGCCGTTGTTTCTCGAAAACATCGCGCTGCCCATGAGTAAGCCGATTGACCAAATCATCCAACCGCTGCTCGCGCCGATGAATCAAGTCGATCATCCGAGCGAATGCGCCATGCTGCGCCATTTCGGCCAGATTCTGCCGCGCCATCAGCAAGTGGTAGCGCATCGCCTTTTCCAGCCGCCGATGCAATCCTCCGAGTTGCTCGTCCACTTCCTGTCGCGAGCGTATAACTAGCTCTGCTGCCGCCGAGGGTGTGGGCGCTCGCAGGTCGGCAACGAAATCAAGAATGGTGAAATCGGTCTCGTGTCCCACCGCAGAAATAACTGGAATTACAGAAGCCGCGACAACCCGGGCCAGCCCTTCGTGATTGAACGCAGCCAAATCTTCCGCCGATCCCCCACCGCGCGCCACGATAATCACGTCGACGTTACGGGCTTTATTGAAGTAGCGCACTCCCGCAGAGACTTCAAGCGCCGCCGCTTCGCCCTGCACTTGCGCCGGAAAAATTAGCACACTCGCAGTGTCATGCCGCCGCCGCAGAATATTCAGGATGTCGCGCAACGCCGCTGCCTGCGGCGAAGTCACAACTCCGATTCTCGCCGGCAACGTCGGAATCGCCTTCTTACGCGCGGAGTCAAACAGTCCTTCCGCTTCGAGCTTGGCTTTGAGTTGCTCGAACGCAATCTGCAAAGCTCCAGCGCCCTTGGGCTCGACGTACTCAGCCGAGACTTGCAGCTCGCCGCGATCTTCATAAATAGTGACCCCCCACGCACCACAACCTGCATGCCATTCTCCGGACGAAACCGCAGCAGCCGCGCCGAAGAGCGAAACATTACCACCCGAATCTGGGCGTTCTGATCCTTGAGAGTGAAATAAAGATGCCCCGAGTCATGCGCGCGGAAATTCGAGATCTCACCTTCCACCCAGACGTCGCCGTACTCCCGCTCCAGATGCGTGCGAACCGCCGCCACCAGATCGCGCACCGTCCATGTGCGCCGCTCAGCCGGCTTGAAACTGAACCCGAGCTGATCCGCGGAAGCCATGCAGAGAAGTTTACAGCGAGGCACGGAGTTAGGGCAGCACCTCCGCATCTCCGAATGATTTTCATTTACACTGGCGGGCGATGGCTGACAGGAAAGGTAAGCTCGGTCTCATTGCAGGCAACGGCCGTTTTCCCTTTCTTGTGCTCGACGCGGCCCGGGCTGAAGGTTACGAGGTCATCGTCGCTGCGATCAAGGAAGAAGCCTTCCCCGAAATCGAATCCCGTGGCGCTTCCGCCGTTCACTGGCTTTCGCTGGGAGAACTTTCCAACCTGATTGAGACTTTCAAACGCGAAGGCGTGCAACGCGCTGTCATGGCTGGACAAGTGAAGCATAAGCAGATCTTCTCCAGCATTCGACCTGATTGGCGCCTGGCCAAGCTTCTCCTCTCTCTTGGAACTCGCAATACGGATTCTCTGTTAGGAGCGATCGCGAAGGTTCTGGCCGACGAAGGCATCACTCTGGAAAACTCCACCGCTTTGCTCGATCCGCTGCTGGCCAAGCCCGGCGTGCTCACCAAGCGCGCACCTTCGGAACAGGAAAAGAAGAACGTAGACTACGGACGAGCCGTTGCCCGCCATCTCGCGCAGTTCGACATTGGCCAGACGGTGGTCGTAGCCGAGAATGCTTGCGTCGCGGTCGAAGCCATGGAAGGCACCGATGCGACCATCCAACGCGCGGGCCAGATCATGGCGTCACTCGACTCCGATGCTTCGACCTTGAGCCGCGCGTTGACCATTGTCAAGATCGCCAAGCCGAATCAAGATATGCGTTTCGATGTGCCGGTCATCGGAGCGAAAACGATTGAGGTCATGCGGGAAGCAGGCGCGACCTGTCTGGCATTGGACGCCGGCAAATGCCTGCTTCTCGATGGCCACTCCATCATCGACGCCGCAGATGTCACGGAGATTGCGATTGTCGCAGGCTAGAAGCATCTGGCAAACGCCAAATCACAATAATGCGAAAGCGAAAAATCGCCGTGGTGACTACCTCCCGGGCCGATGCCGGCCATCTTCACTGGATCGTGCAGGACCTGGCGAAGCATCCTAACGTCGATCTCAAACTCATTGCCATGGGCGCCCATCTCTCTCCTGAATTCGGGCGCACCGGGGAAACGTTGGGAACAACAGTGCAGCCAAGCGCTGCGATTGAGTGCCTGCTGAGCTCGGATACCGATGTCGGGATGGCGAAAACAATTGGTTTGGCAACTCTAGGATTAGCGGACTACCTCGGAAGCACTCGCCCCGACCTGATTCTCCTGACCGCCGATCGCTACGAAATGCTGGCGCCCGCGTCGGTGGCTTTGGCATTGCGCATTCCGATCGCGCACATCGAGGGCGGCGACATCAGCGAAGGCGCCATTGACGACGCCGTGCGCAACGCTCTCACCAAGATGAGTCACCTACACTTCGCCTGTACGCGTCGTTCTCGAGAGCGCATTACCGCGATGGGCGAGGAACCTTGGCGAGTTCATTTCACCGGCAGTCCCTCCCTGGATCAGTTGCAGCGAGGCCGTTCGCTGACCAAAGTCCAAGTTGAACGTCAACTGAAACTTTCCCTCAAGTCGCCGACGCTGGCGGTCGTGTATCACCCCGTGACCTTGCTGGAGGACACAACCAAGGAAGCCAATGCCCTATTTTCTGCGCTTGCTCAAGTGAACGCGCAACTCGTGTTCGTATATCCCAACGCTGACGCTGGGAGCCGGAGGTTAGTAGACATGGCCCAGAAATTCATCGCGGCTCGCGGGAACGCCCGCCTCTTTGTGAATCTCGACCACATTACTTATCTCAGCTTGTTGAAACATACCGCGGCGCTCGTCGGAAATTCCAGCAGCGGGATTATGGAAAGCACTTCCCTTGGCTTGCCGGTCGTGAACATCGGAATCCGGCAGAAAGGACGGGACCACGCCGCCAATGTAGTCGATGTCCCGGCAGAGCCGACCGCGATTCGAGACGGCATCCGCTTGACTACGTCGAAGCAATTCCGCCGCGCCATTCGCGGACTGGAAAACCCTTACGGAGACGGTCATGCCGCCCAAAGGATTGTCAAACTTTTGGCCACTGTGCCTCTGGGAACAAAGCTGCTCTTCAAGCGTCGCGCGGAGTGATGAGAACTGAATCATGGGCTCAACTGACCCATCGCAGATTTGCGTTCTCGTTCTGTAAGGAAATATATTCAGGAAATATATTTTGTTGTGAATCCCAAGACCGCAAAGGGTGCGCTATGTCCGAAACTGCCCGACTTGCTGACCAAATCCGCCGTGCTTTTGATGGAGAGGCCTGGCACGGCGACTCTGTCGTCGAAATCCTCAAAGGCGTCAATGCCAAGACTGCAGCCGCACATCCGATCAAGAATGCGCACAGCATCTGGGAACTCGTTCTTCACATTGCCACTTGGGATGGTGTGACTGTGAAGCGGATCGCTGGCAGGGCAGTAGAGCCGAGCGACGCAGAGAACTTTCCGCCGGTAAAAGATGCCAGCGAAACTTCATGGCAGAAGGCAATCGAAAACGCGAAGCATTCTCATAACCAACTGGTGAAGGCGGTTGCTTCGTTCCCCGATTCGCGCCTGCAGGAACAGGTCCCGGGCAAGAATGAGCCCCATCACAACTTCTTCTACCTGTTCAGCGGCATCGTCCAGCACGAGCTCTACCACGCAGGGCAGATCGCATTGTTGAAGAAGGCGCAGACGCGATGATCCGGTTTCGGAACTCATGATCGACCATTCACGCCACTTGATCCCTGATCCCGCCGCTTTTTGTGATTAAATCAACAAGTCCCGGCAACCGGCCAACTGAGACCTGAGAACTGACCTCTGACAACGTCATCAACGTCGCCGTGATTGGTGTGGGCACGTTTGGCCGCAACCACGCTCGTGTTTACCACCAGCTTGCTCGAGAGGGTATGCCAGTGCGGCTGGTCGGAGTCGTCGATCCGGATACGGCGCGCGCTGACGCAGTGGCGCGCGAATTCGGCTGCCGCGGCTTTGGCTCGATCGAACAACTCACCGTGACTCACAGCGAAGTTCAGGCTGCCTCAGTCGCGGTGCCCACCAGCCAGCACCTCAACGCAGCCCGGCAATTGATGGAGGCCGGAATCGATGTGCTGATCGAAAAGCCGCTGGCCGCTTCCCTCGCGGAAGCCGACGACCTCATCCGTCTGGCGCAGCGCATGGGCCGCATCGGCCAGGTCGGACATCTGGAGCGCTTCAATCCCGCGGTTCGCGCCACGATTCCCGTGATTACGCGGCCCATGTTTTTTGAAGTGCATCGCCTCAGCGTATTCACGCCGCGCTCGCTGGACGTCGATGTCGTGCTCGATCTGATGATTCACGATCTCGACATCGTGCTCTCTTTCGTGAATTCCTCAGTTAAGGAAATCCGCGCCGTGGGGTTACCCATTCTTTCCGGCAAGGTCGACATCGCGAACGTTCGTCTCGAATTCGAATCCGGGTGCGTAGCCAACTTTACCGCGAGCCGCGTCTCGACCGAGCGCGTCCGCAAGCTGCGCTTTTTTCAGCCGAAACAGTACGTATCTCTGGACTACGGGCGGCAGGATGTCTTGGTGTTTAGTGTTGGCCAGGGCGACGGCTCGGCAACTCCTTCAGTAAATCCGCAAATCCAGATGGCAAAGCCTCTGACTACCGGAGAAGAACCCTTGCATGCGGAACTGAAATCGTTCCTCGAGTCGGTGCAGCGGCGTTCTCGGCCCACGGTTACTCTGGAAGACGGTCGCCGCGCCTTGGCCGTGGCGCTCGACATCATCGCGTCGATCAGCGAGCATGGAAGAAGAGTCGGTCTGGAGCGATTGCACTCCTGATTGCCTTCCCCCGAATGTCAAGTTTTGTAAACGAAAAATCGCCGATTGACCATCTGGATGCAAATCCTAAGTAACACTTTCAGCCTTCGCGGATTGGCGCGAAAGGTGCGAGAATAAACACACAGGGCCGCCGACGGCAGAGAATTCGTGGGAGCGCGATCCGAAGCACTCGGACGTAAGCAGGATTTTCTGTCCTTGCAACTAATGTTTCGCTGCCCGTGTCTAACCAGCAGGTAAGTTGGCCGATGTCAACGACGCAAATTCCGCCACCAAATCCCGCTACGCCGTCACGCCGCACCGAGGGCACGGAACTATACGACGGACGTTATTGGGAGTCGGCCTACCGCGACATCAACGAAGCGCCAACTCTGTTGCTCAAGCTTCAGGACGATTTGACCCAGGCGCGCAGGCGCGAAGCTTTCTGGATTTCCGTAGTCGTGCACTTGATCGTTGTTCTGCTGATCGTGAACTCAGAGAAATTGGCGGGATTCCTTCCGCGACAAACCGTCGTCGCGGTGAGCCCTTCCCTATCGAACCAGAAGGATGCTACTTTTCTGGAACTGCCTCCTGATGAACAGAAGCTAACCGAGCGTCCGAAGACAAACATTCTTTCCGATAAGGATCGCATTGCCACTTCGCACGCGCCCCAGATCGATCGTCAGGAACTGAAAAAGATTCTCGACGCTAACCGCCCAGGCAGGCCCGGTGCAAGCGGTCTTCAAGCCCCGCAACCTCAGGCCGGACCTCCGGCGCCCGCGGCAGGGCAAGGCACTGCGCCCCAGCCGTCTGCGCCACCACCACCCGCTCCTCCCGTCGTTGCGAAACTTCAGAGCCCGCCTCCTCTGACTCCCCAACAGGCGTTTGGCAGCGGCGCCACGACGGCAGGTTCAGCCATCGAACAGGCAGCTCGCGCCGCCGCTGCAAATCGCGGCGGGTACGGCGGTGACGGCGGTGACTATGGACTCGGCATTGGCAGGAAGCCTACGGCTGCGATGGGGCCCATGGAAGTCCTCACCGACACTATGGGTGTGGATTTCGGTCCTTATTTGCAGCGGGTGCTGCACGACGTCAGGGTGAATTGGTACAACCAGATTCCGGAATCTGCCAGGGCACCCATCATGAAGAAAGGGAAAGTGACGATCGAGTTTGCCATTCTCAAAAATGGCACAATCGCTGGGATGAAATTGGTGTCGACCTCAGGCGATACCGCGCTCGACCGCGGCGCCTGGGGCGGCATTACCCTTTCCAATCCGTTCCCGCCCTTGCCGAGTGAATTCGGTGGCCAGTATCTGGGATTGCGATTTGCTTTCTACTACAACCCTGACAAAGCCGACCTGCAGTAACTCGCTCTTCCTACCACACCCGACACCGATTCTCCCGCACCATTGGCGCACCCGCCTTGCAATGAAACGCCTCCTGAAATTCCGGCAGGTTTGAAACCACGCCATTGGCGCGGTACTTCTCGGGAGAATGCGGGTCGATCGTTGCCAGCATTCGTTTGGTTTCGTCACGCCGGCTGCCACACCAGCTCTGCCCGTAAGCGATGAAGAAGCGTTGATCGGGCGTGAATCCTTCGAGTGGTTCGAGCGTCTGGCCTTTCGCATCATCCTGCCACGCCATGTAAGCCAGAATCAGCCCGCCCAGATCGGCCACATCCTCGCCCAGGGTCAGCTTCCCGTTGATCTTGATATCGTCCACAGCCACATACTGCGAATACTGATCTGAGATGCAACTGGCACGCTGCTCGAACGCTTTGGCATCCCCCGGCGTCCACCAGTCGCGCAGGTTGCCGTGGGCATCGAACTGACGGCCTTCATCGTCGAAGCCGTGCGTGAGTTCATGGCCGATGGTGCCTCCAGTGTCGCCGAAGTTGGGAGCGGCGTCAGAGTTGGCA
>Ga0210383_10002544_pt1 | contig 16479 bp, 11 predicted proteins | sample IncBWC14OmetaG_FD_160072 | JGI IMG/M metagenome (GOLD analysis project Ga0210383, IMG submission 160072) | Forest soil microbial communities from Barre Woods Harvard Forest LTER site, Petersham, Massachusetts, United States - Inc-BW-C-14-O ...
CAAAAAAGGAACCAAAGAATAAAAGGTTAAGCTCTCTGATACTTTCGAAATTATTTGGACACAATTTTTCGGGGATGTTTTGGCATGTTGTTTGCCCCGCCGACCGACGGTGACGTGATCAAGAAAACTAATGTGCAAAACTCTTGCGGCTTCGTTGATCTGGCGAGTCAACCGGAAATCGGTATCACTGGAATTTGGATCCCCGGCTTGCCGTGTCCCGTTTTACGGCGCGGCATAAAAACCCATTTTCTCCTCAGAGTGCCTTAAGGAAGCTCAGTAATTGGTCGTCGGGTCGGTATTTACCCGGTTTACCCTCCACCGGTTGCGTTATCGCTAGGATTTCGAAGGCAATTCATGATTTGCTAGATGATTTGGAAGCATCAAAGCAGAGCCGTTTACGTGCTTGGAGCGTGCTGCAAAGACTCCGCATGCTTCTCTCGGAGGTGAGAAGTGTTGCGATTCCTCCGCCTGCTCAGAAGACATTCGATGCAGAGGGAGAAGCGTTGGAATACGCTCTAAGGAAATCCTCAGTCTGCGGAACGATGCAATCAAAAGTCTGTGTTCCTCGGTGCGCCGCGTTCGAGATGCTACCATCAAGGAGGAATGCAAAGGAGATTATCCGCACGCTCTTCAGGCGTTGTGGAAAGCTCTAGATCGGGCGGAGGATCTGATTCAGAATTGAACCATGTGACGGGAACGGTGCCACCGAGAGTGAAAACAATCCGGAGCGATTTCGTAAGCCAGGTTTCTAGGCTAGGTTCCCTTCTTCCGCATGACTTCGCTCGCCTTCTTGTCTTCCCTGAGTCCGAGAAAGACCGGCTGACGAAGGCGATCATCACGCGTCCACTCAGTGAATTTGACCTGGCAAACCATTACCGGCTTAACCCAATGGCAACGTCGCATCTCAGCGGCGGTTAATCCTTGATCCCAACGACTCCGGCCAACCGCAGGGACGTTGAAAAATGGACATTGTTCGATCCGGATCTTCTCCAAATCAGAATACAGACTTCGAAGAAGTTGATCGCTAAAGCCGGTTCCCACTTCCGGAGAATTTCAGGTTCTTGCCTTCGTAAAAACCGACAAGCAACGAGCCGAAATATTTCCAGCCGCCTTCCGGATCGGTATACCCGCCGATCACGAACTCTTGCTCAAGATGCAACTTGAGCTTGATCCAGGCGCCGGTCCGTTTCCCGGCTTCGTACCGGGAACCGGAGCGTTTACCAATCAAACCTTCGAGCCCAAGTTCCTGGGCCTGGCTAAAAGCTCTTTGATGTCTTTGGTGAACGATACCGAATACCGAATCACGCCTGGCGGCTTTTTCAGTAGCTGTTCCAACTGAGCCTTCCGTTCTTCGATCGGTAAGGCTTGAAGGTTCTTGCCGTTCAACCGGAGCAAATCAAACGCGTAATAAACGATTGGCGCCTTCTCTTGGGCGATGTCTTGGAGCAATTGAAAGGACGAACGTCCTTTCTCGTCCAGGGCAACAATCTCACCGTCAATGATTGCATCCTGGACATCGAGTGCAGCAATCGAATCTCCGACGGCCGGGAATTTGCTTCCAAGGTCCTTTTCGTTTCGCGAAAGGATTCGCGTTTGACTGCCGGCGCGCAACGCAAGAGCGCGATAACCGTCGAACTTAATTTCGTAAATCCAGGCGCCAACCGGCATGGAACCGACAAACTTCGCTTTCATCGGGTCGACAAAGTCCGGCAAACGGAGAGCGGCGGAACGCGGTTTCACAAGTTTGAACGGAAACTGACTGGTGTCGATTGAGCCTTAATACGAGACTGCACAACAAGCCGTGGGGCCGTCTGCTGTTAGTAAAGCAAGTTCTTTTCCGCTCTCCAGGTCCCAAACCCGCAGCGTCTTGTCCCAGGGCGCTTAGACCGCACGGCGTCCGTCGGGCGTGATGGCGACCCCGGTCACAGAACGCCTGTGGCCTTCGAGTATACGAATCAAAAGACCACCAGGCGGAGCTAAGATAGCTCGAAGAGGCCGGAGCCAAGGTCGAGATGCCTTTTCGTCCGTCTGCCTCAAAAGAGCCACAATAGCCGAGCACCTCATCAACGTTAATCCGTCCGCGAACGATGGGGCCCTTCGGCCTCGGGACGCTTTTCGCCCTGGAAAGTCAAACGTTGACCAATCACGATCTCAAGGGCCTTCCGAAGTGCATCCACGCGCGTCAGTAGGGGTATTGCTCGCATCGACTTCAGTACGGCCGGTTACGACGCCGGAGAGCTTATCGCAAAGCTCATCGAGAGGCTCCGCGAGCCGCTCCAACGTCGCCTCGTCCACGGTTGCCTCCGCAGGATTCGGTTCAAAAACATCAGGGCGCGGCATCAGCTTTGGCTGCCTACTCCCGGCGGCCTCACCTGATGAAGAGGTGTTGCGCTTTTCGCGTAGCCACTTGATAAGTTCACTCGCTTGACCGTACAAGAATTTTGCTCCTTCGGTGATCCCCACCATTCCGAGGGCGGCAAGAGTAATGGTGACTACCTTCCACTGTTTTCCACGCTAAGGGCAATTTCCCTTGGCAATGCTATGGAAAATAGTGGAAATCAGAACCCAAAAATGGGGTTCAAGTCCACCGCATAGTTCGAACCCACGCCACTTCTAAGTGGCTTGAAAATAGCGACTTACGCTAATAACGTAATAAACATGGCTGCCCGGACTTTACGTTTCTACTCAGGCTCAGGCTAGGACGACATTATTCGTGCTCATGCCAGTTTTCGTCTCTGTGGTCGCGCTTTTTTCGTTTCTCGAATTCCGCTCCCACGGCGGTGCTGCCTGAATCGATCCCGATGGTCAGCCCCACGGTGACCGGGTTAGCGAGACAATCCAAATCCACGCCTTTGCCCTCTGCCTTGAGGGTATAAATGTTGTTACCGATCGAGACAATTTGCACCTCCAGGCGTACGCCGCTAATGACCCCCTTGAACTCGAGCCTTCCGTTTGGATCCTGTTTGAAGGAGCCCGCCGGAATCGTTACGGAGAATGGGCCGATCTGCAGGGTCACGTTTTCTGTGAGCGGGTCAATCCCATTAGAGTTGGTACCCAGGGTGAAGAAATCCTTTAGTTCGAAGCCACCCCGATGCCGTTCTTCGATCTTGAGAGTTGCGAAGAATGAGGCGAAGGGCACCTTTGGGGTGAAAGCGACACTAATGGGCTGAGCCCCCGTTGCGAAGGGCGACCCTGCGATCGGCGTCAGAGCCCCGCTGGGCCCGATGCTATAGCCCGAAAGACTGGAGACGTCCTGAAAGTTTGCTACGTAGACGAACTGGCCGGTGGGATCCACGGCCACTGCCGTGGGTCCGTTTCCCGTTGCAAAGGGCGAACCCGGGACGGGCGTTAGGGCTCCGTCGGAGGCGATGCTATAAGCCTCGACGCCGTTGGTCCCGAAGTTGATCCCAAAGTCCGCTACGTAGGCGAACTGCCCAGTGGGATCCACCGCCACTGAAACAGGGTCTTCCCCAATTGTAGCAAAAGGCGCACCCGGGACGGGCATTAGGGCCCCGTTGGAACCGATGCCATAGGCCGAAACGTCGTTGCCGAACTCGTTTGGCACGTAGACGAACTTGCCCGTGGGGTCAACGGTGACTGAGATGGTCCCAAACCCTGCCGGGAAAGGCGAACCCGGGACGGGGGTCAGGGCTCCGTTGGGCCCGATGCTAAAGGCCGAGACGGAACTTGAGCCCGCTACGTAAAGGAACTTGCCTGTCGGGTCGATGGCCAATGCCTCAGGGAGTGACCCGGCTGAAAAGGGCGAGCCCGGGACGGGGGTCAGGGCCCCGTTGGGCTCGATGCTAAAGGCCGAGACGGCGCCTAACTGGCCGCTAATGGCCACGTTTACGACATAGACGAACCGGCCCGTGGGGTCCACCGCCACTGAATCGGGAGTATCCCCCGCCGGGAAAGGCGAACCCGGGACGGGCGTCAGGGCCCCGCCCGAGCCAATTGTAAAGGCCGAGACGGTGCCTGGGACCTCAGGGACATTGCTGTCGTTTACCACGTAGGCGAATTTGCCTGTGGGATCCACCGCCACTGACGCGGGATTTGGCCCCACAGGGAAGGGCGAGCCTGGGACCGGCGTCAGGACGCCGCCCGAACCGCTGCTGTAGGCCGAGACGTTGTTGCTGTTCGTGTTCGCCACGTAGGCGAACTGGGCGCGCAATGGTACGAGCGGGCTAGCCAACCCTATGGCTGTTCCCAGTATTAGACGGACAAATTTGGTCTTCATAGGAGATAGAGAATTCCTGAGGCAAACGCTGTCGTCTCTCTTGACTCTTAAAAACGAGCTCGCAGTTCTGTGCTGCGAGGTGCTTATTCTTAGGCGCTTTTATATATTTTTTCTAGAAAATTATACTCACTCTTGCAACTAGCCCGATTGCAACCAAGGGTCCAGTTCCATATCCACCCTAGACATTGCGCCCGGGAATTGATCCACCCCCCTCCCTCGCCCAAAGGCGATGAGAAAAAAGATACATGTCAAGACCCACTCACAAGCAAGTCAGCACTCAACAGATACCAGAAGATCGTTACCCGGTCGGACGCAAAACGGTTTTGGGCGAACGGCGGGGTTATACTTCCGGGGCGGAGGACAATGGAAGCACTTAATTAGTTGATACCAACCTTCACGAGGCCCCTTGTTTGCTGGTCCGATCGCTTCTCATACCGCGCGTACATCGCCTCGCCGAGGGGAAATGTCAGCCCCTTCGGGATAACTCAATAACCTTATTTCAACTAATGGGTCCTCCTAGTGCATCGTCTCATAAGTGGGAGGCATACCGTCGGCTTCGAAAGGGTCTGGATGCGAGGCGTGAGTGAGGAGCCTATCCGCTGCGATACGTAACGAACGAGCAACGACGCAGACGGACCCTTTTCAAGCCAACCCGGAGGGCCGATGGCGCTTTGGCCGATTTTCCGTCCGGCGGCCGCCGGACTCGCTCCTCACGTACGGATTTAAGTATGCTCGTCGCTCGCGCCTTGAAAATCGGCCAAATCGCCGACGGCGGTATGCCTCCCACTTATGAGACGATGCACTAGTCCGCGACGCGAAAGAAACAGATTCCTGATGCGTTTTCTCTGCCTGACCAGTTGCTGACACTAAAAAGTGGTTGTTTTTAGCTCGCTTGGAGTTGTTATTCTCACTAAATAGGACTCCGCCCTTGATTTGCCCCAAAGGCGGGTCGTAACGAGAGCAAAATTCTCGGTACGACCCCGCATAACGGTCTAAACCGCTCTAACCCGCCGGAAAAATGGAACTTAAATGGCTATTCTCCTTTGCCTTGCTGGGATCGTTGACCTGCATCGCGTCAGCCGAAACGGTTATCAAGGTGCTTCACATCCAAAAGCTGCCCAAAGTGCTGGAAATTTGGAAAGAAGCCGCCCAAGAGTTCGAAAAGATTCATCCTGGTGTGAAGGTCCAATTCGATTATCTGGAGAATGAGGCTTTTAAAGCGAAGTTGCCAACTCTTCTCCAATCCAAGGACGGACCCAGTGTGTTTCATAGCTGGGGCGGAGGCGTGATGTACGAACAGATCAACGCCGGTGTCTGCCAGGGCATTACGAAGGCGATCGAAGAGGGCGGGTTCAAAAACACTTTTTACCCTGCCGGCATTCAGAACTTTACTTACGAAAACAAGTCTTACGGCCTGCCAAACGACGTTGGTCCGATGGTCTTCTGGTATAACAAGGAGTTATGTCGGAAAGCCGGTGTTGACCCAACAAAGATTATCTACTGGGAGGATTTAATCGATGCTGTTAAAAAGTGTCAGGCCGTAGGCATTACTCCGATTGCGGCGGGTGGAAAAGACAAGTGGCCACTTCAATTCTATCCTGCCATGCTGATGATGCGCATCCTCGGCCGGGAAGCGATGCTAGCTGCCTATGACGGCAAGAACGGCGGATATAACAATCCCGAAGTCGTAAAGGCGTTTCAGCTCTACAAAGATCTCGCGGCACTGCAACCGTTTCAGAAGGGTTATCTCGGAAACACTTACCCAGAGGCAGCGGGGACTTTCCACGACGGTAGAACGGCCTTTCACCTTATGGGAACCTGGGACCTGACGTGGGGGCGATCGAACGCTATGGACCAAAAGGGACTCCCGGACGAGAAGCTCGGGTGGTTTTTCTTTCCGGAAGTCAAAGGTGGCAAAGGTCACGCAAACGACATCTTTGCGAGTCTGAATGGCTGGTTGGTGGCGAAAGATGCGCCGAGAGAGACTGTTGACTTTATGAAGATCTGGCTGGGAAAAGAGGTCCAGGGCAAGTTAGCGAAAGAAGGCTTGTTTATCCCGATGGTGAAGGGAACCGCGGATGCGATTCAAAACCAGTTCTTCAAAGAGATCGCCCAGGAAGTTGAGAAGTCGCAATGGATAGCGATCGCGATGGATCAACTGCTTGGTCCGGACACCGGTCGGGTTTTCAACGATGTCAGCGCAGAGGTGGCTGCGGGAAACACGACGCCCGAACAAGCTGCCAAGACCATCGAAGATTCATGGAACGAGAATAAGATGTGAGAGCAATTGCGTAGCCCGCGGGATTACGGGCACTCCACAGAAGCGCGGTTCTTCAATCTGAACTGCCGCTCCCGCCGTCCAGAGCGCTGGACACTCGAGACTCTGTTCGCCTCCTGAAGTTTCCTGCCGGCTCCGAGGGAAGTTGATCAGGATTTCGGAAAAGTCCTGAAACTCAGGGGGCCAAATCCATTAGTAATGGGATGGAGATGTTTCATCTCCGATTATGACTAAGAGTTCCACGTGGACGGCCTTGAAAAATCCGGCTTTCAGGAAACTCTGGTTTGCCACGGTGATCTCCGGCACTTGCGTGGCCGCCCACGATACCGCGGCGACCTGGTCAATGAGCCTGCTCACCGCATCGCCGCTTTTGATATCGCTGATGTCAACGGTAGCATCGCTTCCTTTTTTTCTGTTCATCCTGCCCGCCGGCGCCCTCGCCGACAAAGTGGACCGTCAAAGGTTGGTATGTGCCATCAATCTTTGGTTGGCCGCCAGCGCAGTCGGTTTGGCGGTTCTTGGTTGGTTCCATCTGCTCAATCCCTACCTCATCCTGGTTTGCGTCTTCTTCATCGGAGTTGGATTTGCCTTCAGCGCTCCGGCCTGGACGTCAATTGTGCCCCAAGTCGTCTCGGATACAGAGCTTCCTTCTGCGGTGTTATTGGGCGGCTTGCAATTCAACCTCGCGGGAATTATTGGTCCTGCGCTGGGTGGTTTGTTGGTCCCGTTGGTCGGAGCGAATTCTGTCTTCGCTCTCAATGGCGCTTGTTTCCTTCTGGTTGTCCTGGCGGCCTGGCAATGGAAACAACCAAAGGAACGAGCGAAACTTCCTCCCGAACGATTTTTCAAATCTTTCGGGACAGTTGTCCACTACGTTCGATGCGCGCCGGGGCTTCAGGTTGTATTGGCTCGAAGTTTCCTGTTCTCCCTGTTCATTTCAGCGATTCCGGCATTGATTCCAGTCGTGGGTTTGAAAGTGTTACATCTCAGTCCGTCCAATCTTGGGCTTTTGTTCACCAGCATGGGAACCGGGTCGGTTCTCGGAGTGGTTTTCATCTTTCCGTGGCTGAGGACGCGTTTCTCGCCCGATTCTCTCACGTTCTCGGCGAATTTGCTGATCGTCATCGCCTACGTGATGATGTCATTTGTTCGCCAGACAGAAGCATTCCTCATTGTCGCGGCGCTGGCCGGTATGGGATGGACATTGTCTGCTTCCGAGCTCTGGGTGGCAGCGCAGCGCGCGGTGCCAAGCTGGGCGCGGGGCCGCATGAACGCTACCGTGATAATGATCTCGCAAGGAGCGATAGTGCTTGGAGGAGCGATCTGGGGTTTAGCTGCCGCGATGACTGGAGCAACTTGTGCCTTGTTTGGGGCGGCGATTCTGTTTCTGGTAAGTCTGCTTCTGGCCGGTCGACTTTCGATCAACTTTACGCGTAACCTCGGAGGAAGGGACTCAGGCGCTTACCTGGAAGTGTCGAACCCGCAGAGGTGAAACCGACTGATATTGGCAGGAAAGAATTTTTATTTGCCGAGCTGCGCACGCTCTGCTGGAATCCGGGTTACGCGTTCGTTTGGCATCTGAGCGCGTCCGAAGGAGATTTGGATCCATGAAAGGGGAGGAAGCTCGCGCCTGCCAGGCTTGCGGTTGCGAGATCCCTGGAGCGATGAAGTTCTGTCCAGTTTGCCGGCTTCGCCAGGCTCTGATTGCGGAGGCGGAATCGGGCGAGCTTGCTTCGGAGTCGTCGGCTGAACCTCGATCCAAACCGGTAGCGCGGCGCCTGGAGCACTATGAACTGGTGAATGGCGAAGACGGGAAACCGATCGAGTTGGGGCGCGGCGCGATGGGTGTCACTTACAAAGCATTAGACGTCGATCTGCGATGCCCCGTGGCCCTGAAGGTCATCAGTGAACGGTATCTTGGAGACGAGTCGGCACGGCTTCATTTTTTGCGCGAGGCGCGCGCGGCGGCCAGCCTTCGGCATCCGAACGTCGCCTCAGTATTGCACCTGGGTAGAACCGGGAGCAGCTACTTCTACGCGATGGAGTTTGTGGAGGGGGAGACTCTGGAAAGCCTGATCCAACGCTCCGTCCGGCTTGAGGTAAAGTTGATGCTCGAAATTGCGGCTCAGGTGGCTGCGGGTTTAGCCGCGGTGCACAAACAGCATCTCGTTCACCGAGACATTAAACCAACCAACATCATGGTGAACTTCGATGACCAGGGGGTTGTCACCGCGAAGATTATTGACCTCGGGTTGGCAAAGGCGGTGAATGAACCTTCCTTAGAAGCCGCGATTTCAGCTCCTGGGGTGTTTGCCGGGACCCCGGAGTTCGCCAGTCCCGAGCAATTCGCGGGCGTGGGCGTCGATATCCGTTCGGATCTGTATTCGCTTGGCGTGACACTTTGGGAGATGGCAGTCGGTCAAGCCCCATTCAGGGGCTCCCCCGCGGAAGTGATGTATCAGCATCAGCACGCTCCCTTGCCGCTTGAACAACTCAAAGGTTTCCCACAGCCCCTCGTCGTTTTGCTCGAAATCCTCTTAAAGAAAGACCCGGCCCGGCGTTTCCAGACCCCGGCCGAGCTCTTGAAAATGATGCCGATGGTGCGGGATGCGATCGATGCCGGGCGTCCCCTGATGAAGACGATCCGGGTTTTCATCTCCTCAGCCGGTGATGTTCAAAAGGAGCGGCATCTAGCGGATCGAGTGATGCGTTCGATTGCGGCTGAGTTAAACGTGGCGGTGAGCGCCTGCTCTTGCAAATTCCAACGCTTGGCAGAAGAAAACGGTAGGTTCGAAAATGACGGGCTGGAAACTGATGATGATGCAAAGCTCCTGCTATGTCCTTATTTTTTGGAATATCAGCGGTTTCGATCGGAACCGGGGTATCAGGGGCAGATCCCGAACACTGCGGAGTTCGATTTGGTTATTTGCATCCTTTGGTCGCGACTCGGCGCCCAGTTGGTCCCAACGATGAGATTGCCAGACGGCAACTCATCCGCTTCGGGAACGGAATACGAAATCGCGTGGGCAATGGATCACTCAGACAAGCACCGAGGGATTCCGCCATTGCACGTCTACCGCAACCGCTCCAAGCCGACGCCGCCGTTGGAACCAAAAGCAGAGCGCGAGGCCTTTGGCCGGCAATGGGACTCCTTACAGGACTTTTTTGCGAATCAGGGCCAGAACGGTCAGGGGAATTACGCCACCGCCTTTAGCGACTATCACAACCTCCAGGAGTTTGAAGAGCTCTTCCGGGAACATTTCCGGAATTTTCTCGCGGTTCAGGTAGACCAGGAGGTCGGGCCACGGGTATCGGGCAGGAAAATGCGCCGGTGGAAATCCAACCCGTTCCGCGGGTTAAACTTCTTCGATTTCGAAGATGCGCCCATTTTTCACGGCAGAACAAAAGCGATCGGGGAAGTGTTGGAGGCTTTGGAAATACAAGTCAGAGCGCAACGGCCGTTTGTGTTGCTGGTAGGAGCAAGTGGCTCAGGAAAAAGCTCGCTGGTCCGAGCGGGAGTGCTTCCGTTGCTAACGCAACCCGAGACCATTGAAGGCATTGGACTGTGGCGATGGGCGGTAACGAGACCCGGAGCAGGTGGAAGCGGGAGCGATTGTTTCGACGCCCTGGCGGCCGCGCTTTTGGAGCCCTCGGCGCTGCCGGACTTGCGGGACCCGGAATCGCCAAACGCTGTTCGCGACCTGGGGAGCGAATTGAGGGAGCATTCTGGCAGCTTCGCGTTCCGGGTCCGGGACGCACTCGATCACGCCGCGCGGGATTGGAAAATTCAGCATTCGCGTGATCTGGAGGAACGAGAGCGAAACCTGCGAGCGTCAGGACGATCGGACGAGGCCGACTTCGCTCGTCAGCAGAGAGAGACACTGGAGCTATCAAAAGCTCGCTTAGCCCTGGTGGTCGATCAGTTGGAAGAATTGTTTACGACCGGTTTTTCACTGGAGGTGCAGAGGAATTATATTCTCTTGCTGGTTAGTTTGGTTCGGAGCGGCCGGGTTTTCATCCTGGCCACATTACGGAGTGACTTTTATCCCTCGTACCAGGAATTTCCGGATCTGATCGAGCTCGCGAAGCCGGGTGGAAAATTCGATCTTCGGCCGCCGACGGCTTACGAAATCCGGAACATGATTCGGCTGCCGGCCGAGGCAGCAGGTCTGCGCTTCGAGCAAGACCTGGAGACGGGTCAGTACCTGGACGACGCCCTGCGCGATGTGGCCTCCGTCACCCCGGAGTCATTGCCTTTGCTCGAGCATGTTTTGTCGTTGCTCTACAACGAGCAGGCTGTGCGGCGCGATGACTTGCTCCGGTGGTCCGATTATCTCGAGCTAGGCGAATTGAAGGGAGGGCTTGCCAAGCACGCGGAGGCCGTATTCGGCACGTTGCCTGCGGACGAACAAAGTGCGTTTCCTTTGGTGATGCGCTATCTGGTCACGTTGGGCCACGGCGAAGAGGAAGTGCCCAACCGGCGGACGGTACCTTACCGTGATTTCTTCGCCTCAGAGGGGACCGACACGGCAAAGAAAGCCGGCGCGAAAGGTTTCGTTGATCTATTCGTCAAGAACCGATTGTTGGTCGCCGACACCGATCCCCAGGGGGAAATTACCGTGAGCATCGTTCACGAAGCGCTGCTGCGGGAATGGCAGCGCGTCACGGATTGGTTGAAGCAGAACCGCGAATTTTTGCGAATGCGCGACCGCCTGGACGCTTCGATGCGGCAATGGAAGCTAATGGAGCGACACCGGGATTATCTTTTGCCGCCCGGACTTCCTTTGGCGGAGGCGGACAAGTTAGTCGAGGAGTTCGGAAATTCGCTCAATCAGGAACAGCTCGACTATATCTCGGCCAGTGTCGCTCAACAAACCCGGACAAGAAGATTAAGAAATCGAATACGAAATGCAGTCACCGTCGGCTTCGCGCTTCTCGCGATTGCTGCCGGAATTTTTGCCTGGGTGGCCAAGAATCAAAAGCGAGAAGCGGAGCGAGTCACCGCAAGGCTTCATGAACAGCTCCGCGAGGCGAGTTGGGGAAGCTTCAACCAGGCCGAACGGCAGTTCCAGCTCGGAGAGTGGCGGGAAGGCATCGCGCTTCTTTCGCGTGCCATCAAGTTCAACCCGGAAAATCTAGTGGCGTCAGAACGATTTTTTCAAGAACTCACTGTTCATCGTGAAAAGGCGCTTCCACCGTTCACCGCCTCCTTTGCCCATCAGGATGTGGTCAACGATGCAGTGTTCAGCCCGGATGGCGCCCGGATCCTGACGGCAAGCCGGGACAACACCGCCAAGCTCTGGGATGCGTCCTCCAGCAAGCTGATCGCCTCCTTTGCCCATCAGGATGGGGTCGTCCACACGGCTTTTAGTCCGGACGGTGCGCGTATTCTGACGGCAAGCGTGGATCGCAGCGCCAAGCTCTGGGATGCTTCCTCGGGCAGGCTCATCGCCTCTTTTGCCCATCAGGATCGGGTCAACGACGCGGAGTTTAGTCCCGACGGTGGGCGGATCCTGACCGCAAGCGCAGACAATACGGCCAAACTCTGGGATGCGGCTTCAGGCAAGCTCATTACCTCCTTTGCCCATGAGGGCGCCGTTGAGAGTGCAGTGTTTAGTCCGAACGGTGTTCGGGTCCTCACAGCCAGCGCGGACGGCACCGCCAAACTCTGGGACGCGCCCTCGGGCGCCCTCATTGCCTCGTTCGCTCGCGGCAATAGCCTCTACGGCGCAAGGTTTAGTCCGGATGGCACCGGGATCCTGACGGCGAGCGCAGACAACACCGCCAAGCTCTGGGACACGGCCTCAGGCAACTTAATCGTCTCCTTTGCCCATCAGGGCGCCGTTGAGGACGCGGTGTTTAGTCCCGACGGTCTTCGGATCCTGACGGCAAGTTGGGACAACACCGCCAAGCTCTGGGATGCGTCCTCGGGCAGGCTCATCGCCTCCTTTACCCATCAGGACGGAGTGATCCACGCCGTCTTCAACCCGGACGGCACTCGAGTTCTGACGGCAAGTTGGGATAACACGGCCAAGCTCTGGGACGCGGCCTCGGGGAGGCTCATCGCCGTCTTTGCGCATCAGGATCGGGTCAACGACGTGCTTTTTAGCCCGGACGGCGGTCGAATCCTGACGTCGAGCGCGGATAACACGGCCAAACTCTGGGATGCGACCGTGGGTAATCATATCGCCTCTCTTGTCCATCAGGACCGGATCAACGACGCGGTGTTCAGTCCGGACGGTAGTTGGATCCTGACGGCGAGCTGGGACAACACCGCCAGGCTCTGGGATGCGGCCTCGGGCAAACTGATCGCCTCCTTCGCCCACCAGGATCAAGTTAACGATGCGGTTTTTAGCCCGAACGGGGGGCGAATCCTGACCGCCAGCGCGGACAGCACCGCCAAGCTCTGGGATGCAGCTTCGGGCAAGCTCATTGCCTCCCTTGTCCATCAGGACGGGGTTTCCCGCGCGACGCTTAGTCCGGACGGTGCCCGGATCCTGACGGCAAGCCGGGACAAAACCGCCAAGCTCTGGGATGCGGCCTCGGGCAAACTGATCGCCTCCTTTGCCCATCAGGATCAAGTCAACGATGCGGTGTTTAGCCCGAACGGTGGCCGGATCCTGACCGCCAGCGCGGACAACACCGCCAAGCTCTGGGATGCGGTGTCGGGCCAGCTCCTTGCCTCGCTTGCCCATCAAGACGGGGTATCCCGCGCAGCCTTTAGCCCGGACGGTGAACGGGTTTTGACGGCAAGCCGGGATAGAACCGCCAAGCTCTGGGACGTGGTCTCGGGCAAGCTCATCGCCTCCTTTGACCACCGGGATCGTGTCAACAACGCAGTATTTAGTCCCGACGGCACCCGGATTCTCACAGCAAGCTGGGACAAAACCGCCAAACTCTGGGATGCAGCTTCGGCCAGGCTCATTGCATCCTTTGTCCACCAGGATCGTGTCAACAACGCAGTGTTTAGTCCCGACGGCGCACGGATTCTCACGGCGAGCGCAGACAAAACCGCCAAACTCTGGGATACCGCCTCCGGTAAACTGATCGCCTGCTTTGCCCACCAGGACCGTGTCAACAACGTGGTGTTTAGTCCCGACGGCGCACGGATTCTGACCGCAAGCTGGGATAAAGCCGCCAAACTCTGGGATGCGTCTACCGCGGCAGAACTGGCTCGGCGGACGAAAGAATCAGCGGGCGACAAAGCGGGAAGAGGCGCGGCTGATGCAAATGCCGGCTCTCCCGCGCGGCAAATCGAATTGCTTTCAGACATCGCAAGTGGACTCCAATTCTCAAACGACGGTTCGCTCGTCATCGTCAATGAGGAGCGCAGGTCGCAGCTGACAAAACAATTCCAGGATTTAGCGCAGGATTTTCGTCCCGACGCGCGCTTCATACGGTGGTTTTTCAGTGCGGGTCGTGAACGAACAATATTTCCGGCCAGCGGCGTGAAAGTTGCTGACTGGGTGGATAATGCTCTTCTGACAAACCCAAACCTAACCGAGCAATGGCTGCAAAACGCTTTGATTTTCCTCCCTGATCACCCATTGCTTCATATCGCGCTGGCGGCATTTGAAACGGATTCCAGGCGCGCTGACTTTCTTCGCTCCTTTGGCTTGGCCAGGCTTCCGAAAGACAGCGCCGTTTGCACGCGCGCCGGCGAGATGCTGTTGGCTCAGCACAGTCCCGAAATGGCGCTCGCCGCAATAGACAGGGCGCTCCTTACCGACGCGACGGCTGTCGCTGCACAGCGACTTCGACAAATAGTTCTGGAGACGATGCCTCCCTGAGAGCTCATCGTATGGTTAGTATTTCTTTTAAGATCCTGAAGCATTAACAGCTTCTTCCAAAAACGGCTGCATCCTCTAAAGTAAATTGAAAACGCAATTTTTTGTGAAACGGGAACACAGTTTACCAGCGGCGGGCGCAGCGAATTTTCACACCACGCACTGGACGATCATCATGACGGCCGCGCAAAGCCAGATGGAAGGAGGGCCGGCGGCTTTAGCCGAGCTGTGCGGGCTTTATTGGTATCCACTCTACGTCTTCGCCCGGCGCCGCGGGCATTCGCCGGACGACGCCCAGGACTTAACCCAGGGCTTTTTCCTTCATTTATTGGAACACCGGGCGCTGGCGCGCGTTGACCGGCTCAAAGGTAAATTCCGGTCCTTCTTGATCACAGCGTTCACGAACTACCTTTCCCTGGAAGCCCACCGGGCGCGCTGCCTCAAGCGAGGCGGTAACTGCCAATTTGTCACGCTGGATCTGGAAAGAGCCGAGAGCCGTTATCTACTGGAGCCAGCGGACGCTCTGACGGCGGAGAAAATCTTCGACGCCCGATGGGCCATGGTATTGCTTGGCCGGGCAATGACTCTGCTCGGCGAGGAATACGCCGCCCAGGGCAAAACATCGACCTTCGAAATGCTGGAAGCTTTTTTGGACCTCGGCGATAGTAAAGCACCTCCACCGTACGAACAAGCGGCGGAGGCACTCCAAGTAAGCGTGGGCTCGGTTAAAACTCTCATCCACCGCCTGCGCAAACGGTTTGCGTCTATCTTACGCGAGGAGGTGGGCCGCACAGTATCGAATCCTGCTGAGGTGGATGGCGAGATTCACTCTCTGTGCGACGCGCTGATCGCCGCCGAAGGACGGCTTGCGCCATGAGACCCGCTCCCATGCCGCCTGATCGAGCTACGCAGGGAAAAGGGTCGCGTCTATACAAAACACATATGCCCATCAAGGAAACGGGATTCGTTTTTTTTGACTTACAAAACACATATGTATTGTGTTACCCACTCGATACGCATTGGAGAATCCGCGGTAGGCTGAGCCTCAAAAAACTTGAGCCACTGGCAGGCGGGATTCATCACAACGCTGTCGGCATCGCCATTCGTCGTTTCACTCAACGCCTCCAGAGCGATCGCACCCTCCTGGAAAAGGTCTCGCTTATCCAAAAGGAACTAGAGCCTCGCTTATAACCGCTCCTTTATTGTGTAGGAAGCCGCGTGCATCACTTCCGATTGCGCACATGAGAAAGTTGGCTCTCATCGTGCCGAATACTTCCAATCGTTTAGTCGTTGGGCAGAATACTAGTTTCTTTTGTCTTTTGTATAGACGCGACCCTTCGTGGACGACTGGAGAGCCGAGAGGCCAACCTTAGCAAAGCGGTCCATTGGCTTAATGTCAGCTCCAGCTACCGCATGAAAGACCGCATCGAAAGCTGACAACCGCCCCCCTTTTCGGAAATCACAGCGACCGTTGTCGTTACACTTACCCCAATCCAACATCCGATTTTAAAATCATTGGTTTTATCCGATTTTGACGCCGCCGCTCTCAATGATTGGAGGCGTGCAAAAAATGGTGTCCGACCCCTGTCAACGCATCCATCATGACGCCGCGAACTTCGCGCCAAGGGTCAATTGTTCGACGAATGTCCCACCGGCCATGGCGCCTCGCCAAAAGCGTCTTTCCTACATCAGGCAAAGCCCGCCTTCGAAGGCAGGGGCTGCCCGTCAGCGAGCTCGACGTAGGAAGTCGACGACGAGCTTCGTCGTCGCTTGCGGCTGCTCCTCCGTGATCCAGTGCCCGCAATCCGGAATGATCACATCTTCTACGTTGGCGGCAACACACCGCGTCACGGCGCCGATCATAGGGCCGAATGTAGCTTCGCCACCCAAGGCCAAGACTGGCATCTGAAGCTTGCCCTGCGCAAGGAACGTCTTGTTGTCGGCCGCATCTTGGCCGAACGCTAGGAACTGGGCAAAGCCCGCTCGGATTGCGCCGGGCTGCGTTCCGATCGGCCGGAAGGCGTACCTGCGTATTCCCTGCAGAACGTGGTGACACCGCGCTCGAAGTCGCCCCGCATGACGCGGACTTCCTCTAGGCTAGCATATCGAGCAACTCCTTGCGAGATGGCCCCGGGGGCGTCACCGCCTCATGGGTACTGGCAACCTCCATCATACGG
>Ga0210383_10002545_pt1 | contig 16478 bp, 13 predicted proteins | sample IncBWC14OmetaG_FD_160072 | JGI IMG/M metagenome (GOLD analysis project Ga0210383, IMG submission 160072) | Forest soil microbial communities from Barre Woods Harvard Forest LTER site, Petersham, Massachusetts, United States - Inc-BW-C-14-O ...
TGTAAACTCACGCCGTTCGATCAACGGAAACCTTAACCAGGATTCGCGGCCGAGGAGGGATTTCAATGAGCCAGGCGATCGAAAATCTGAAGGAAGCACAAAAGCGAGCCATGGCGATCCGGCCCAGGGTCGGCGGCTTTCCTTATCTGGCCGAGACGCTGCGCCGCGCCGGCGTGACGCGCAATTTCTGGCAACTGCCCTCCTGCCAGAGCCTGTACCTTACGAAGTTTGGCCCTGTGGTGGAACTCGGCAAGCCGCTGGTTTCCGGGCCCGCGGAAGTGCCGCCGTTTCATCGAGAGGCGCTGATTCGAGCGCTGCGAACCGACCAGGCGGGCAAGTGCACGTTCCCGGAGTTCCTGGCGGCGACGTGGCAGGCGGGAGTTGTGCGCTACGACGTGGATTTCGGGCTGCGCCAATGCCGGTACTACGGAGCGCAAGGCGAGGAGTATGTGGAGGACTATCCCGCGGTGGAAGTGGAATAGGCTGAGCCGCGAGCCGCAGTTTCGTTGACAAAACGGAAAGCTCACGGCAGTATGAATTGTTGTTCTCCTGCCGCAGGATATGCCCAAGTGGCGGAATTGGCAGACGCGCTAGCTTCAGGAGCTAGTTCTCGCAAGGGAGTGGAGGTTCGAGTCCTCTCTTGGGCACCATTCTTCAGGTGACTGCATGTCCGCGCTGTTCTTCCGGTGTAGTTTTTAGAACATTGCCTGCAATTTTCCGGCGAGTGTTTGCGTATCTAGATTAGTCTGCGGAAATTGCATGGCTGATAATCTGAATACGCGCGTCCCCGTCCCCGTCCCCGTTCTCGATGAACGCCGTTCGTTTATTGCGGCACCGTGGCACACGCTTTCCGTTCTGCTGGTCTTTACCTGTTTCAGTTTTCTCGATGCGCTTCGTGCTGGCCATGCTGTGCCTGAAAATGCAGCGGCCGCGACGCACGCTGCAACGCAGGCCGTGATGATCCGGGGCTACATCGTCTCGATTTTCTACGAATGGGGCATGGCGTACTGGGTCTGGGCCGGTGTGCACTGGAAGGGTGGCACGCTGCGAGATCTTACGGGCGGCCGTTGGACGAGCTGGCGCGGCGTCGCGTTGGACGTTGCGATCGCCATTCCATTCTGGATCGTTTGGGAATTTACGGCATGGTTCATGTCGATGCTCGTGGAACGAATGAAGACGGCGACGACTCCTTACCAGCCCCCGACGGGCTTCCACGAAGTGTTCTTCTGGATTTTGCTTTCCGTGTCGGCGGGAATTTGCGAGGAGATTGTTTTCCGCGGCTACTTGCAGCGGCAGTTTCAGGTTGCCACTCGCAGCATCGCCGCGGCTGTAATTATCCAGGGGGTGTGCTTCGGACTGGTCCATGTGTATCAGGGCTGGAAGCACGTGATTGTGATCGTAGCGCTCGGAATTCTGTATGGCGCGCTCGTAGCGTGGCGGCGAAATCTGCGCGCGAGTATGGTCGCGCACGCGTGGTCGGATATTTACGAGGGTTGGCTGCGTTCCGTTTGGGGCGTGTAAATCGGGCGCGACAGCGTAACGATTCCAACGGATTCCGTCGGTGCTTCCGCAGATGATCGCAGCTACTTGCGCAGGCGAATTTGACTCGGATTGGTGGCTACGATTTCCGGGATTCGCAGGTAGATGGTGATCTTTCCAGTGACGCAGACGTCTTTATCGAGATAGGTTTCTTCCGGACGTCCGAATTTTGGCCTGTCAGCGCCCCAGATTACGACCGTGAAAATCTGGTTTGGATATTGCTCGTCGAAATGGATAAAGGTGGGTTGGCCCTTGCCGCTGGAAACGAAGTGGATGCCTACCACTTTGCCGCAAACAGTGGTTTTCTCTCCGACGTGGTTCTTGGCTTCGCCTGCCGTGATGTATGCCTCCTGGGCGTGAACGACCGGCGCCATGACTAGCAGGAAAGCAGCAAGAGCTACGATTCTGAGCGTGTGCATGGATACGACCTTCTCAATAGGTGCACCGATTCCGGAACTTGGCGTGGCCAGCAACGAAGCGGCGACGCAGTGTGGACATATTGTTAATCGGCGTTTTGGCGGGGGACTTCAGTACTTTGATTTGCGTTGCCAACACTTCGGATTGGGATCGGTGCTGGCAATAGGATCGTGACAGATCCAAGAGAAGAAGTATGCTGCGCTGTTACGTTATTGGCGAACTAACGTCAAGAGGCGTAGACTCGCAGCCATGGCTCGTCGGTTAACTGCCCGCTTGGAATATCTGGCGCTAGTTTGTCTCTTGGGCTGCCCTTTGGCGCTTCGAGCACAATCTCCTCCCAGCTCTGCACGATGCTCACCTTCTGCGTCCGCTGCCCAAGCCAAAAGCCCGGAGCCGACAGGGCAGAACGCGCTTCAGAAAGTCGTCGTGGACGACGTTGTTTTCGACGGCTCGATGTCGTTGCCTGCCTCAATTCGCGACCAACTTGTCACTGAAATAAAGCAGAGGGATTACTCGGCGGGCACGGAATGGCTCGAAGAGCTAAACGAGATAGCGATAAGAGGTGCGTGGCAGGATCAGGGATACTTCAAAATGACCTCAACAGTGAACGCACAGACCATAAGTGAAGACGCCGCGGAACAGCACGTTTCAGTGACTGTACATGTTGATGAGGGACTGCAGTATCGCCTGTCCGAGATTCGATTCCGAAAAGCACCTGAAGACGCGTCAGTGGTGACCAATAATGATCACAGCGATACCGATGAGACCACAATTAATTCGAGACCCTCATTACGAAGAAAGCTCACAGTTGATGATGCCGAAAAGCTCGATGCCGCTGAGCCAGCCTTTCCGCCAGCAGAATTGCGCAAAAGTATTGCGCTGAGCGATGGAGACTTATTCCGTACCGAATCAATTCGGGAAGGTCTCGATTCTCTTAAACGTCTATATAGCTCTCACGGATATATCGAGTTCGTAGCGACGCCCATCACGGATGCCGACGACGGCAACGGAACAATTCTGCTCATAATGGAATTAAGTGAAGGAAAGCAGTACCGCCTTCGCAAACTCGAAGTTCAGGGACTCGACTCTCAGACGGAAGGCAACTTAAAGTGGCGAATACAGTCGGGAGACATCTTTAATAAAGAACTCTTCGAGGAATTCTTCACTGACAATAAGGACGTTTTGCCCGCGGGAGCGTCACCACTTAACGCGGACTGGCGTATGAACTGTCGAACCGGAACAATTGACATACGGATTAAGTTGTTTCCCGCCTGCCGGTAGACACTGGAAACGCGGTGCAAAGCGCGCCTTCGCTCAGTCAACATTCGACACTATCTCGCTGCCTTATCCGCCGCGCAACGCAGTCAAGAGCGCTGCGCCATTCGGACTGCCCAGACCTGTGCATGCGTCCCAGCCTGGGCCGGCGGAATAGCTTCCGTTGGTTCCCGAAGTAACGTCGTGGAATGTGGATTCGACTTTCGCGGAATACAGCAGCGGATTGATGTAGCCGACGTTTGCGCCGAGCGATTGATTGATGAGGGCGAGAAGTCCGGCCCACAGGGGAGCAACGGCGCTCGTGCCCCCGATCACGGATTGCTGACCGTCGACGACGACGTTGTAACCGGTGGCCGGATCGGCATCCCCTGCAACATCCGGAACTCCTCGGCCTACAAAACCATTGGGAGCTTTCGGAACTTTCGCGATCTGCTGATAGCTGGGGAGCGCGAAAAATTCGCTTACACCTCCGCCCGTCGCGCCTTCGTTTGCGGCAAGCTCGTTCCACGCTTGTTCGCTGGAGATAGCGGAGCCTGAAATCTGCAACTTCGTACCGCCGCAGCCAACCACGTAGGGGCTTGCAGCGGGAAAATCGACAGTGGGATTGCCGCTGGTGCTTCCGTCGGAAGAGCCGTTATCTCCCGACGCAGCAAGAACAGTGACGCCCATCGTTGCGCCGTCCTGGCACGCGGAGTTGAGTGCGTTGCGCGACTGCTCGGTCCACGAATCTTCGGGGCCGCCCCAGCTGATGGAAATTATCGAGGGCTTGAGGGTCGCGTCATGAACGGCTGTGGTGACGGCGTCGATAAATCCTTGATCGGTATTCGGCGCGAAATATGCAGCGATCTGGGCTGCAGGCGCGATCGCTCCCGCGACTTCGATATCGAGTTCCACTTCGCCGTCGGGGCCGCTGGAATCGCCTGTGGGAGAATTCGCGCCGCCATCGACTGAAACTGCGGTGACCTTCGGCGTCGAGATTCCCAGATTTTTAAAAAATGAATCGAGGTCGGCGATCTTGTAGCCGCCGCCCAGTTCGATTACCGCGATGCATTGGCCAGAACCTGTAGCGCCCGTAGGAAAGCCGTAAGCTTTCGCCACTTGAAGAGGCGAGTAGGAAACATCGGCGGCCTGCGCATTGACGCTGGGTTTTTTTTTGCGGATGCGGAAATGCGTTTCGGCCTGCGGACGATTGTCGAGTCCGAAAACGCCTTCGATAATTCCATCGAGATCGGCGGGAATTGTCAGCGCACCTGTGCGACATCGATAGGCACCCGAGCGATGCTGGTAGTGGCGCAAGTTCGCGCCGAAGGCCTCATTAAATGCTTGCACTGTACCGCTGAGTTTTACAGTCCGGCTCGCGCGGTCTTCGCTTACCACTTTCAGTTTGTATTCCGCAGCGAACGCACGGATTTTTTCGAGATCGCCGACGGAAGCGCCGTGCGCCTTCGCAAATTCTTCACGAGTGAGATATTTTCGGTCGCGAGGCAAACTGGCGCCTATTTTTTCGACCGACGGAAATTTGCCGGGTGCCGACCCGCGTCGCAAAAGAACGCTCACTGAAATCTGTTGATTTGGATCTGCAGGGCCCACATCCTGCCCGCCGGGCAACGCAGCCCGCGAACTACCTTTGAGCTCGACCCGAGCCTGATGCTGTGCCATTACGTACCTCCAGGAGAGTCTAGGTCTGCAACGGGCGGGTGTTGAAAAGTATATCGCGGATTCTGGAGCATAGCCGAAACTCGAACGTTCAACATTCTCGAGACAACTGGTTAGTGGGAACTAGTCACTCGAAAGTGGAGGCCCGCTGACTCGCTTGCCCTTGAGGTGGAAATTTACGTCGACATGGTCGGCGATCTTAATAAACGGAATGCCGCCCTTCATCCCGTAATCCTTGCGGTTAAATACCATCGAACCTTTAATTTCGCCCGAGCCGGTGCCTTTGCCGGAGACAGTCAGCGTGAGCTTCTCGGGGTTTGATACTCCGCGTATCGTAAAATCGCCGTCCACTTCATAAGTTTCGTGGCCGGTCTTCACGATCTTTGTCGATTTGAACGTGATCACAGGACTCTGCTGCACGTCGAAGAAATCTTTGCCCTTCAGCTTGCCGTTCTTCATGCCGCTTCCGGTATCGACGCTGTCCGCATAAATCGTGATCTCGAGAACGCCCGTTGTTTCTTCGGGTGAGGTGAATTTCAGGCTGGCATCCCACTTGTCGAATTTTCCGGCAATCTTCACAGATGAATTCACGTGGAAATTAATGTTGCTCTCCTGCGGCTCAATCTCAAAAACCGGAGCTTGAGCGTGGCTTATCGAGGGGAATAGAACGCATGCTAATAGGCAAACGATCGCGAATCTCATGCCGCGCAGTTTGAATGTTTCGCGGTTTCTTGTCAATTTCGCTGAAACCTACCAGTCGGGCCTATCTTTGTGGAACCTCATTCGAATCGGCCGTAATTTTTCCTGCTGCCAGCCGTGCTCGGGGCATTCAAGCCGGCGCGGAAATTGCTTTGCGCCAGGAACAGGTGTGGCTATGAGGTCGGCGCCGCATTTAGGGCATTTCATTGTGGTGGAATCCATGTGTTCTTCTGGAACGCCCACTGGCAATTCTGGTCGAGTAGACACGTTTTTACTTCTATTCTATTTTCCGCGCTCGACTTCGAGCGCTGTGCGGTCCACAGCTTGTAACTCTATATGAAATCCAAACTCAAGAACGCTTTGCGGTCACTATGGTCACGTCCGGATCCGGTTCTCGCCGAAGCCGGTGTGGCGGGCGAGCTATTGGTCGCGAAAATCCGTCTGATTCTGGCTACGGTTCTTCTCCTTATACCGGTACTCGATAGTTTGTTCTTTCCAGTGGAACCTAAGGAGGCGATCGTCGGCCTCAGTCTTGCGGCCGCGACGTTCCTGGGTTCGATCATCATCTACCTTTTGATTTCGCGGGAATACAATCCGTCGTGGCTGAGCTTTGCGAGCAGTAGTTTCGACGTAACGCTCATAAGCGCCGGCCTCGCGCTGTTTCTCATCCTCAACGAGCCCCACACAGCCGTGAACAGCAAAGTGGTGTTCGAGGGTTATTTCCTCGCGATTGGCAGCACCAGCTTGCGGTATGACAAGCGCGTGTGCGTCACCGCCGGATTGCTGGCAGTTGGCGAGTACTTCGCAATTGTATATTTTGCAGCGACGCACTGGGACCTCAACAGCCCGATTTTCGCGCCTTATCCGTACGGGCAGTTTGCCTGGTCCTACGAAGTCTCGCGGTTGATCATTATGCTGACTGCATCCGCGCTGAGCCTCGCTCTGGTTGCTCGCAGCCAGAAACTTCTGCAGCTGGCCACCAGCGACCCACTCACGGGACTGTTCAATCGCGGTTATGTGGATGATCGGCTCGCAATCGAGTTCAGCCGCGCCCGCCGGTATGGAAAGCTGCTGACGATCGCGGTGATTGACGCGGATCGCTTCAAACTGCTGAACGATATGCATGGTCACTCAGCCGGAGATCTTGTGCTGAGGAAAATCGGGACGATCCTGCGGGACTCCTGCCGGCAAAGCGACACAGTAGGACGCTACGGTGGAGAAGAATTTGTGGTGATCCTGCCCGAGACAGACATTGAAGCAGCAGAGCAAAAGCTTGAGTCGTTGAGAGACCTTGTGGCAAAAACTCCGATTGAACTAGGCGCCCGTGGCGAGAAAGTCCGCGTGACGATCAGCGCCGGACTAGCCAGCTTCCCGCAAGACGGAAAGAATGCAGCGGACCTTTTCGCGCTGGCGGACGAAAGAATGTTTCAAGCTAAGCGAGAAGGGCGCAATCGAGTGGTCGCCAGCCCCGAGGCTGTCCTCTTATAGCCGCATCAACCTGCCGGATCGCTGGACGAAAAGCTAGTTCCCGGAATGCGACGGTTTTTTCACCCGAGGACCTTTGCCGTGCTCGTCCCAGATCACCCATCGCACGGAAGAGTGAAGTATTGGCGGGCCGCCCAATTCCGCGGCGGGCAAATGGAATTGCACGTTGATAAAAACTTCCTGCTGAAATCCTGAAGGCGGGAATGTAGTGCTGCGCACCAAATCCATCGCGGCGCTGCTCAAGTCCCGATCCGAGGTTTGTAGAGCTTCAGCATCGAGCACACGGCCGTCCTGCGCATCGAGAATCGCGTGAACGATCACTGGTTGAAAGTAATTGGAGGTCGGTGCATCAGAGGGATCCACGCGCATCGGAAACCGATTGGGCATGGCCAGCGTGAATGATTCGCCTGCGTCAACCATTTCCGGCGTCGGCTTGAAGAGCTCCGCATCGATGTTGGGCGCGTCTTCCAGGCTTTCCAGGCGCGCCTGTACCACGAGGCTGCCTTCCTCAAATATCGAAATTTCAGTTGGAAGTGTATGGCCGTGAAATTCGCGGGCGCCGCTGTAATCGTATATCGCGTAAATTCCCGGCGCTTCGGACCAAGTCTGCAAAAAGCCAGTGGCGGAATCGATGCAGTATTCGGTTTCGACCCACGCGCGCGGCGCGGGATTCACCGGTATCGATCCGCTCAGCAGAAGGCACGACAGGGATTTGCCATCTCGCTCCACATTCGCAGAGCGAATCGTGAATGCGCCTGCATTCCGCATGATTGGCCAATGCAGAGCCGAACGAACCATCTGCACGCGCAGTGGAACCGGCTCGGACGCATTCGTGCCATACACGTGGCCGTCACTGCCGATGCGAACGATTGTTGAATCCTGAAGCTGCGTGCTCCAGCGCCAGTGCGATGTTCCGTCAGAGAATTCCTCCATCGTTCCCGGGCCTTCGTTCTGAGCGGCGCCGCTCGTCTGAAACGAGGCTTTGAGCGTGTAAGGGGTGGAAATATCGTGCAGGTTGTAATTCTCCCGGGCGCGATTCAGAAGATCGATAGCCGCCGAGCGGTCAGCCGGCTTAGAAAGAACGCGCGGCTGTCGATTCACCATCTCGTGCGGATCAGACGGTGGAGGATTGGTCTGAGCGAACATCGCGGAAGCGCAAAGCAGAGAAAAAGGGATTAGAGCGAAGAAACGGGCCGGGGTATGCATGGGGCCACCTCGAATCAACGGATCAAGTACAGGGGGACCGGGCTCCATTTTAAACAAGATATGTTAGTTGGCGCAATCAACAATGGTGCCAGAGCCGTTTTTGGGCGATCAGAAGTCGGTAGCGCACGAACTCTTGTGTGTGATTTAAGCGAAGGCCAAGCGCGACCACTCTCGAGGCATCCTTTCTGCTGTTTTGGTGTCTAACTTGACATGTAGTTTTTGCCGCAGCCGTTGAGGTGCTCGCTCATGGCCCGCATCGCTCATGATCCCGCGGACTTTCCCATTTGCGCGACTAGCTCGGCTCCTGTCCTTGGTCGTTTCGCCTTAAGGGCCGGCTCGGGCGCCGGGATTCGTGAAAACCTGAGAGAGATTTTCGCACCGGGCCTGCGCGGTGCGGTTAGGTCGCGTTTTCTCGTTGAGTGGGAATCGAGAGCTGCGAACTTTGCAAGAAACCTTCGCGACGTAATCGTCTCGCCGTTCGCGCCACATCCCGGACACAGGACCGATCTTTCGGCGGTGCCCGAACTCTGGTCCAAGCGTACGCTCCTTAAGCGCGTCCAATCTCTGTCGTTGTCCTATCACGTGGTTTTATTGGCATTTGTCGTCGCGCCTTTTCTTCCAGAATTACTGGCGCCTCCTGTAACGCAAGCGAGGAACGGACCATGGGCGCCTATTCGACTGGTCAATCCGTATGTTCGCCTTGGTGCAACTTCATCGAAGGCGGCCCACGGAGGCGGGAGCGGCGGTGAACGCGATCCGCTTCCTGCCACAGCCGGCCGTTTGCCGATCTTCAGCCACCTCCAATTAGCGCCGCCGTCAGCCAGGCGCGAGGAAAACGCGAAGTTGGCGGTTGAACCGGCCCTGATCGGCCCTCCGGAATTGCATCTGAAAAGCTCGGACATGGCGAACTGGGGAGATCCCATATCGCCGATTACCAACGGTTCGAGTGGGCCGGGTCATGACGGTGGAATTGGCGACGGCTCTGGCGGAGGAATTGGAAACGGAGGAAACGGTCCCGGCTATGGGCCTGGAAGGGATGGGGGAATGGGTGACGACGTTTACAATGCCGGAGCCGGAGGAGTTGGCTATCCGATCTGCGTCTACTGTCCAAATCCGCCGTTTTCTGAAGAAGCCGTAAAATCCAAGTATCAGGGGATCGTTTTATTGCTCGTAACAGTCACCGCCGACGGGCGCGTAACGAACATCCGCATACTCAAAAGTCTCGGTTCTGGCCTCGACGAGAAAGCCGTGGAAGCAGTTCGATCTTGGAAATTTAAACCAGCGCTCGGGCCTGATCGCCAGCCAGTGACGGTGAATGCACCGGTCGAAATCACTTTCCGCCTGTACTGACGATTCGTACTGTTCGTTCCATCCTCAAATTCTGAAAATCCTCGCGCGAGCACGCGATTGAAAAGTAGCAATTGTGCGTGCTACCGTCGCCGCACAATCATGCTGACCAATTCACTCTTCAACTCGAGTCGCCGAGTGAGATCATCAGTGGAAATTGCAGATCGCTGAAGACTGGGTGGAAAATCCAATTTTAGCTGGCACGAATCATAAAACTCTGAAAGACGCAGCGCCGCGCCATGCGGCAACGAACGCAGTGATTCACGCGGCGTTCGCCGCCACAGGAATCGTCACTGTTCTTCTGGGGCCGATTCTCCCGATCTTGATAAGTCGTTGGTCGTTCACCGACGAGCGTGCCGGGTTTTTGTTCGTTAGCCAATATATCGGGCAGCTCGCTGGCTCGCTCTCAACCGGTCTAATCATTCCGATTCGCCGGTTCGGTTACCGCCTGACTTTTGCGATCGGTTTCGCGCTGATTGCGATCGGTGTTGCGGCGCTGAGCGTGGGTAGTGAACGTTTCGGCCTGCCGGGAACGGCGCTGTACGGCTACGGACTCGGCCTGGCGCTAAGCGGCGGGAATTTGTGGGTCGCCGAGATTTTCCCGACGAGGCGCGCGCCCGCCGTCAGCATTCTTAACGTCACTTGGACTGCCGGCGCAATCGCCTGTGGACCGCTCGTGATGTTGGCAGAGAGAGCTCACATGCTCAGGACCTTTCTCGTTACGGTGGCGGTGTTCATGGGAGTCTGTGCTCTCGTGATCGCTGTACGAGAAATCGAGCCGCCGGGCCATTTCGTTGACAAAAGCTCACTTGAGAAAGACTTCGCGGTCCAAGTTATTGCGGGTAGCTCCGCGAACGAGAGCGTTGGATTTGCGGCTACACGTAAGATTCACAGCCCTGTCGCGTTAGCGCTAGCTTCGCTCTTCTTTTTATACGTAGGAACCGAAACTGCGGTTGGCGGCTGGGTGGCTGCGTACGCGAATCGCGTGGAGGCAGTGTCCGCGATGATGTCAGCCCTAACTCCAGCTTTTTTCTGGGGTGGGTTGCTGACGGGCCGAGCTCTTGCGCCTGTTTTCTTACGCACAATCGCGGAGAAAATCCTGGTGGCATCCGGCCTGGGGCTCGCCATGTTTTCGGTCGGCGGCGTGATGTATGCAACGAACTATCGAATGGCAATTTTCTGCGCAGTGCGGGCCGGCCTGGGGCTCGCGTGCGTATATCCGATATTAGTGGGATGGATGGTGAAAACTTACGGCGTGCACGCGCGGCAGTTCGGCAGCCTTCTCTTTGCATGCGGCGGTTTGGGTGGCGCCATGCTTCCGTGGCTTGTGGGAATTGTGTCGACTCACGACGGCGGCCTTCGGGCTGGGCTTCTGGTGCCAATCGCTGCGTGCGTCGTGATGTCGCTCGTAAACGTAATTTATTCCCAGCGGTTCGCGTCCTAAGCGGAAGTGACTTTCAGGAGGTTTTTAGCGTAACGCGCGTTCTTGGGAGTTTCGCTGTGCTTGAAGTACACGAATACGTCGCCGCACTGGGCGAGCGACATGATTCTCCTAGCCGCTTCTGCGCGAGCTTTGGACGAGTACTTCTCTCTTCGCAGGCGCAGATAAGAAAAATCTGCGGTGGCGATAGGAGGCGTTTCGATATCGGCGCTCTCCGCCTGGCAAAGCGCGACATTAAATTTGCGAAGTACGTTATAGATTTCCTCACAAAACCACGACTCATTCCGAAACTCGAATGCGGCGCGGATATCATTTGGCAAGCTGGCGAGAAAACCCTCGAGCAGTTTCACTTCGCATTTCAGATTCGGCGGTAATTGAAAAAGCACTGGCCCAAGTCTGGCTGCATTTCGCAGCGGTTCGAGCGACGCGACAAATTCAGCCGTCGGCTTTGTGACATCTCGGAGGCGTCGCGAGTGCGTGATCCTAAAGTGAGCTTTGACGGCAAATTTGAAGGCGGGCGGAGTCGACTCAATCCAGCGTTTCAATAATTTCTCTGAAGGCAGACGGCGAAAGGTGTAGTTCACTTCAACAGAGTTCAGTTGGGTGGAGTAATAATTCAAGAATTTGGCGGCCGAAAGTTTTGCAGGATAGAAACCAGGCTTCCAACTGGTATATGCCCATCCCGAAGTGCCCACGTAAATCGTTGCCATAGAATCCGAGTTGACTAACTGCGCGCTCTTCGATCGTCGCGATCGTTTATCAGTTTAAATGCCGCTTGGAGCCGCGGACTTCTTTGCCGCCGGCGAATGCACGGGGCCGGTGCCAGCACCAGTGTTTTTCACCGCCGCCGCAATTTCTTCGAGATCCGCGTCCGTAAGCTTTAACGACGCGGCACCAATCCAGCCATCCACCTGCTCGGGCGTACGCGCGCCCACGATCGCTCCCGTCACACCAGGCCACGCGAGAGTCCAGGCAATCGCCACTGAGGAAACTGATGTGTTGTGCCTCGTCGCAATCGGCTTCAGCGCATCTCTCAATGCGATATTACGGCTGAGGTTTGGCTCTTGAAAATGACTCGAGCGCCTTCGCCAATCATCTTGCGCAAAATTCGCGATGCGTTCGCGCGAAAAAGAATCGGTCAGCAAACCGGACTGCATCGGGCTGTAGCAAATCACGCCCGTGTTATGGCTCGCGCACCACGGAATCTCACTCGCCGCGACGGAGCGATTGATCAGCGAAAACGGCGGCTGCAGCGAATCGACATGCCGGATCTTTTCGCAGCGATCGAGGAGGCTCACGTCGAAATTTGAAACCCCGGCGGCGCGAACCTTGCCTTCTTCCACAAGCTTCACCATCGCCGCCCAAGAATCTTCTATCGGGGTGCCGATATTATCGGGCCAGTGAAATTGGTAGAGATCGATCCGCTCGACACCGAGCCTGCGCAGCGACGCTTCGCATTCGCGTCGAATTGAGTCCGGTTTCAATGTACGCTGCGGTTCCGCCATGCGGTCTTTTTCAAACGCCATGCCACACTTCGTGAAGATATAAGGACGCTGCGACTGCGGAAGTTCGCGCAAAAGCCGGCCGACAACTTCCTCGGAATGCCCGAGACCGTAGATCGCCGCGGTGTCGATCCAGTTGATGCCGAGTTCGACCGCGTGTCGCATGGTAGCGACAGACTGATCATCATCCTGCGGTCCCCAGCCGTAGGCCCAATCGCCCCCGCCAATGGCCCACGATCCGAATCCGACTGTGGTGATTTCCAGCTCACTCGATCCGAGTAAACGCTTCGGCAATGTCATCGCGAACCTCCTGTGCAGGCATCTAATATATCTCAGCGATAACGATTCGATCCATTTCAGGACGCAAACGAACCCGAATCGCTATAAAATTTGGATGGCGCAGTCCATCGAAAAGTGGCAAGGAATTCAAAGTGAAAAGAACCCTCGCACTTCTGCTAATGATAGCAGCCGCTCCAGCGGCTCTCGGTCAAACCACCTCCGTTGTCGTTTTTAAGGGCGCACTCCTAATTGACGGGACCGGCGCGCCTCCGATCAAGAAAAGCATTCTAGTAATCGACGGCGACAAGATCACCGCGGTTGGAAAGGAGGGCAAGCTTCATTACCCGAAGAACGCGCGCGTGATCGATGTCGAAGGCCGCACGATCATGCCCGGGCTAATCACCGTGCACGCACATGTGGGACTCGTTGCCGGCACACAAAACCGCGCGGACGTCTACACGCGCGAAAATATTGAAAATGCGCTCGTGCAGTACGAACAATACGGGGTCACGTCGATGCTTTCGCTCGGCCTGAATCGCGATCTCATATACGAACTGCGTGACGAGCAGCGCAAAGGAACGATTCCGGGTGCTTCGATCTTCACGGCCGGTCGCGGAATAGGCGCCGATTCCGGCGCGCCTGGGATTCCTTTGGCCCCCGATCAGCTGTATCGGCCGAAGTCTGCAGAGGAAGCTCGCGCGGACGTGCGCGAAATTGCCGCCCATCATCCCGACATCATTAAGGTCTGGGTCGACGACGTTTACGATAAATACCCGAAGATGGATCCGGCCATCTACAAAGCAGTGATCGACGAATCGCATCTGCAGGGCCTGCGCGTGGCGGCGCACGTTTTTTATCTCGGCGATGCGAAAGCCTTGATCGCGGACGGCGTCGACGTCTTCGCGCACGGCATCCGCGATTTGCCCGTCGACGATGAATTGATCGGAATGATGAAATCGCGCGGCGTAATCTATGTCCCCGCATTGATGGTCGACGAATCGCCCTTTGTGTTCGCTGAGAATTCCGCCGTGACCCAGGATTTATTTTTCAAACAAGCAGTGAGCCCGGAGCTTCTACAGCTTCTTCAAAGCCAGCAATACCGTGACAAAGCGGAGCACGATCCGAATCTGGCGCACGTGAAGGCCGCATTCCTGACGAGTGAGCGAAATTTAAAGACTCTTCAAGCGGCCGGAGTTCGCATAGCAATGGGCACAGATTCAGGAGCGAGCCCAACGCGAATTCCCGGCTGGGCGGAGCATCACGAACTCGAACTGATGGTTCGCGCTGGACTGACTCCGATGCAGGCAATCGTAGCTGCGACGAGCGGAAGTGCAGCAGTTCTTGGAGTTTCAGATCGCGGAACACTCGAAATAGGCAAGCGCGCTGATTTTCTGGTTCTCGCCGCGAATCCGCTCGACAACATCAGCCACACGCGCGAGTTGCTTTCGGTTTGGCACGGTGGCAACGAAGTGCAGCCTCGGGTGGCAGCTCCGTCGCTTCGAGTCCAGTGAGGCCCGGGGCGTGGACTCGTTTCGTAACATGCCTGTAATACTTCGGCTATACTCTCGCGTGCCTCAGAGGACAGCATGGCTAGCAATGGTTATCCAGATCCTCAACTGATTTTCAACCGGCACATCTCCTGGCTGCAATTCAACGAGCGGGTGCTGGAGGAAGCGCGCGATGCGAGCAATCCCGTGCTCGAACGCGTGAAGTTTCTCGCCATCACGGCCAGCAATCTGGACGAGTTCGTCGAAGTTCGCGTCGCCGGTCTTTTGCAACAGGTGGAACACGGCCAGCGCGATCCGGGCCCGGACGGCAAGACGCCCGAAGAGGTGCTGAAGGAGCTCGTGGAGAAAATTCACGAGTACGTCGGGCGGCAGTACGAATGCTGGAGTGGCGAAATTGTTCCCGCCCTGGCCAAAGAATCCATTCGAGTGCTCACTCTTGCGGAGCTGACCCCGGAAGCGCGCGCGTTCATCGAGAATTTCTACACGAAAAGCGTCGAGCCGCTGCTTACTCCCGTGACGGTCGATCCCGCGCATCCTTTTCCGCATGTATTGAACAAAGCGCTATGCGTTGCTTTTCTTCTAAAGAAGAAACGCAGGAGCTCGCAAACATTTCTGGGAGTGGTCACGGTGCCGCGTGCGCTGCCGCGCCTCGTGTTGCTTCCGTCGAAGGAAGGCACCGTCGAATACGTGTTCCTCCACGACGTAGTGCACGCGTTTGCGGATCGCCTTTACCATGGCTACGAAGTTCTCTCAGCAGCTCCGTTTCGCGTCACCCGCAACAGCAACCTCTACCTGGAAGAGGAAGAATCGCGCAGCATCCTCGATACAGTCGACACGCAAATTCACCGCCGCCGCAAAGGCGCTGCCGTACGTATGGAAATCGAAGCAGGCGCGAACAAGGAAATCATCGAGCGGCTGCAGGCAAATTTCCGTCTCGAGCCCTGGCAGGTATTCCGCGTTGCCGGTCCGACGAATCTTTCGCGCCTCTTCCACATGTACGACCAGACGCCGCGCCCCGATTTGAAATTCAAGCCGTTCGTTTCAAGAGAACTCGCGCTCAAGCCGGGCGCTTCTTCGATTTTTGAGCTGATCAGAAAACGCAGCGTGATGCTCCATCATCCCTACGATTCGTACTCCGCAATTGTGCGATTCATCGAGAGCGCCGCACAGGATCCCGAGGTTCTGTCGATCAAGCAAACGCTCTACCGCACGAGCGAAAATTCGCCAATTGTTCGCGCGCTCATTGACGCGGCATCGAAGAAGGAAGTCGCCGTCGTTGTAGAGCTGAAAGCGCGATTCGACGAAGCATCGAATATTCGCTGGGCGCGAAATTTGCAGGAAGCGGGCGTGCAGGTTTTTCACGGGCTCGTCGGCCTGAAGACGCACTGCAAACTGGCGCTCGTCGCGCGCCGCGAATCGAATGGTCAGATCCGGCGTTACGCGCACCTTGGTACGGGGAACTACAATCCTTCGACGGCGCGCTTCTACACCGATTTGAGCTTGCTGACCACAGACGCGCACATCACCTCAGCGGTGCATCACGTCTTTAATTATCTGACGGCGTATTCCGAGCGATCGAGCTACGCGCCGCTGTTCGTCGCGCCTCTCAATCTTGGCAAGAGTTGCCTCAGTTTGATCGAGCGGGAAACCGCGCATGCGAAGGCGGGCCGACCGGCTTTTATCTTCGCCAAGGTGAACGCTCTTCTCGACGAACGAATCATTGAAGCGCTCTATAAAGCTTCGCAAGCAGGAGCGCAAATCGAACTGGTAGTGCGCGGCGCCTGCGCGTTGCGTCCGGGACTGCGCGGCATCAGTAGCCGGATTCGTGTGCGCAGTGTGATCGGGCGATTCCTCGAGCACAGCCGAATGTTCGTTTTCGGCAATGGCGGCAAAGCGGAAGTGTACCTGGGCAGCGCTGACTGGATGCATCGCAACATCTACGAACGCGTGGAAGTGATGTACCACTTGCGCGATCCCGAACTATGCAATCAGATATTCAGCGAAGTTCTCGAGCCGTATCTGGCTGACACGGCCAAGTCTCGTTTCCTCCTCTCCGACGGAAGATACGTCCGCGCTCGCGAAGCCAGCAAACTGTTGCATATGCGGAATGGCATTGAATTCAAC
>Ga0210383_10002546_pt1 | contig 16478 bp, 38 predicted proteins | sample IncBWC14OmetaG_FD_160072 | JGI IMG/M metagenome (GOLD analysis project Ga0210383, IMG submission 160072) | Forest soil microbial communities from Barre Woods Harvard Forest LTER site, Petersham, Massachusetts, United States - Inc-BW-C-14-O ...
CCCTTGAACGCCTGTCGCGAATAGCGCGGCACATCCGAAGATGTAGGCAGCGCCTGCGCTGAAGTAGCCCACCGTTATGAGATATTCTTTCATCCCCCCACCTCCAAATGTCTGCGCTCAGTCTCGGCGGCCCAGGTCATGATACAAACTTCCCCGCAAGGAATATGACGGCTACGACCACCACCGCGATGCCGCAGAAGAGAGACGCGCCAATAACGATACCGATCACAAAATCACGGACTGGAATCCAGCCCACAATTGTAGGCAAGGAAAATACTGCGGCTACGACCAGCGCGGAGATGAACCCAACGCCAGCTACCGAGTTGCGTAGTGTCTCCGGGCTCATGACGTTGCCTCTAGGTGCCCGCGCTCACCCCGCAGCGACTCTCCGGCTATCATTACACGTTCTCCTCCGCGCTGACTGCGTTCCCGACAGCCGCCAGCCGAGCATCAATCGCAGCCTGCATCTCAACCCTCTGTTCGTCGGTAGCCTTGTCCACCGCCGCCACATAGACCTTGCTGACAAGAAACTTGTCGATATCAGCGCCCGTCGCGCAGTTTGCAACTAAGTTGCCGAACGTCCCCGATATCCAGTCGGCCAGCGTGGCGCGTGGCTTGGACACCGACTCCCCGCGTGCCCACCGAGCAAACGCGGCGCCGTGCTCCTCGCTTAACTGGTCGCCATCCCGAAAGATAGCTTGGTGAGCTTCTTCCATCTTCCACGACTTTGGATCGGAAAGATCAATGAATCCTTTGCGCTCACTGTCCAACCTGAATGACACCGTAACCTCGAACGGGAATGTAGGGCTGCAAACTGACTTGAAAACCTTAATAGGCTTATCGCCAGACTTGGCGCCAGGCTTCACGCTTTCCTCGCCACGGATTGCGAAGATTATGGGTATGCGGCGTTGGAGGAGAGAATACACCATGGCCTTGTGCTCCCCCTTCGGTTTGATCCACGCTGCCATCTTAGCGGCTTCACGGATAGCATACTCGCTCCGGGTATCATTGCGGCTCTTGGCCCGCGCTACTGTCGCATCTAGTTCTTCTTCGTGCCAGTCAAGAACTCCACCAATCCCCGTCCATTCCATCGAAAAACTGTCGAACAAACAGGCATCATACTTCGCATCCTCTGCGTCCTTTGCCGCCTGCGCAAATAGGTGAGGACGGAACGGTGGCTCCATCAGCATGGCGTCGAAATCAAAATACTCCTTTAGATGTAAAGTCCTACCCCCCTCGGTATCGCATACTGCTATCTTACCTTCTGGTCCTGCTATGCCTCTCGCTAAACGTAGAGCGGAAAAACTTTTCCCAGAATTAGTGCCACCCGTGAGAGACACAAATGCACCGTGCCTGTCGGTAAAATCCTTAGCGGGGCGGAAGATGAAGCTCACCGCCCCGATCCCTCGGTAGCCGTCTCTCTGGCTTCCTTCCTACGAACTGCCTCTCGCAAAGACTCGCGTGCTATCACGCGGCTTTCTTCCTGCGACACCATCCACGCTGGAGCTTCAGCATAATGAACGAACGGCGCATACCCCGGCCAGTCATTCCGTTTCAAGCAAAGGTCCCATAGAAACAGCGCCTCATCCAACCTATGACGCGCCAGTTCCTCCAACGACGGATCGAGCGCGTGCATCGATATGCCATACGGAGGTTCCCATTCACACGCCAGAAACCGGAACTCGGGGGCATCTCCGCGCAACTCTTCGACGCCATATGGATAGAGCGCCGGCTGAAATAGATAATCGTCGCGCAGCTTCTTGCCCCACGCATCCGGTTCTGCGGACCTTCCAGTGAATTTCAGGTCGTAACTCACTCCGTATTTTGCGGGCGGAAGGGTGTCGTAGCGAATGCGGCATAGAACGCCATTGCGACGAAAGATCAGCGTTGCCTCGTGCAAGGTCTCTGGATCAGTCATCGCTGCCCACGCGTCAGGTAGCGTCTTCTGTAGACGCTCGCGGATTGCGTCGGCGGCTGTTTCGAGGTCCGCCATCTTGTCGGCTAGGACGGGGATAAAGCCTGCGGACAGTGCGGCGTCGCGATCGGCTTTGGCTTTGTCAGTGCGGAAACTGTCGTGGTGGAGGACGCGATGAGCGGGCGGGGTTCCCAGAAGCAACGCGTGCAGGATCGTGCCTTTGTTCTGCGACTCAGTGCTGGGCGATGCCTGGAAGTTGGGGTTCAGTTTTGGGTGGTCATGAAAAGCGTGGAGTGGGCTCTCTGTTATCAACGTGCGTAGGATTGAAGAGCTTGCGCTGATGCCATCGGCGCAGTCGGCGTGATAAACTGCTTCTGGCACCCCCTTGTGAATGCCAATGCCTAATTTAATACCGGATTGTGACATGTCTGCATCCCCCCTTTGCGATCAGCGTAACGGCCGCCCTTGCCGCGTCATCCGTCAGCCCGACGGCCACTAAATCAGCGACGGCCTCGCGGTTAATCTTGGCCCGATGCTGCTTATTCTCCTCGCGCAACTTGGCATCACGCGCCTCCTGGACACGCGCCGCCTCTGCTCGTTTCTGTTCCTCCGCAATGGCCGCCAACCGAATAGCCTCAGCCCTCTGCTCGGCGAGCTTCTTCTGGCGCTCGGCTTCGGCGGCTTCGCGGTCTTGGGCTTCTTCCAGGGCGTAGCGGAGTGTCGTTGCAGCGTATGCAATCTCGGTAATCGCTTGCGTGGTGAACTCCTCGTAATCGTGTCCACTCTGGTCTATGTCTTCCAGCGCTGAAATCCGAGCGCTCAGAGACGCGGCAGATGAGTCCACGCCGCCATCTGCCAACCTAGCTATCCTCGCAAGGATGTCTTGGTGTCCTTTGACGCGGGTGGCCTCGCGCTCTTCCTCCAACTGCGCCGCCCGCGCCTTGGCAGCCTCGACTTCGGCTTGGATTAGTAATCTCTGGTGCTCGGCGATACTGGCAGCCTCGGCCGCCTCGTCCTCGATCCGCTTCCGCTCGGCCTGTGCGTCTTGCTCGGCCTTCAGCCGCCTGTCCTCGGCCTCCCGAGCCACCCTGGCAGCTTCGTCTGCCGCTGCCTGCTCCGCTGCCAACCGGGCTTCCTCGGCCGCCTGGCGCTTGATTTCGGCCTCGCGCTCGGCCTGTTGACGTGCAGCCTCCTGACGGTCCCGTTCGGCCCTCTCTTCGGCCAGACGCTTGGCCTCGGCCTCGGCTGCCTCGCGTGTCTTGGCGTCACTCAAGGCAACCAGAAGGGTGTTCCTGGCATTCTTGCGGGTGTAAGCCGCCTTCTCGTCAAATTCCTGCCAGTTCCGCACCGGATGCAGGTGATCCAAATCGTCAATAAGCGCCGATAGAGCGACAGACGACTGTTCCGACGCCAACCTTTCAAAGGCAGCGATTTCCGCAATCGCATCATCATGACCTTTGACGCGGGCCGCCTCCATAGCCTCAAAGTCGTCCAGCGGCTTGCGGACTTGATCCCGCACTCCATCCATCCGCTCTTCAATCTGATTGCGCTCGGCGTTCACGCCCTTAATAAGCTTCTGCGCGTCTTCCTTAAGTTTATTAAACAATCGCACAAGATCCATCTTGGCAACCGAGACCTTGTGGGCCTTGGACGCGATTTCCCTTCTCCCCTTATCGGTGGTCACATCGCCCTTGAAGCCACGCAACTCCTCGGCCAGCTTGCCGAGAATGTCGTCTTTGTCAGCCGCGATGATCGTTGGGAACTGTGCGGGCGGCAGGATGATTAGGGCAGTGGATTGGATGCCGATATCTGCGTCGTTCATGTAGCGTAAACCTTTCTTTCTATCCGATGCAGGACATTCCATTGAGCGTCAGACACGCGCGTTTCGGCCTTGTAGACCAGCAGGCGGCCTTGCATGTTGTCACAAAACTCTCGTTCCCACTGCGATAGCCGCGCGCAAGTCTCTGCGTCACTCAGAAGTTCGTGGAGTTGAGTGAGTTCCTTGTCGGATAGCTCGATCACTGCGGAAACCCCTGTGCTTTCAGGGCCGCGATCACCGCGCTGGCATCATCCATCACTTCATCTCGCAGCTTAGATGGCAGCACGTCCAGGATGTTTTTAATTGGCGGCATGCCGCGCCGGCCACCGCGAGCGTTGGCTATCGCTGCGGCTATGGTTTCTTGGTATGTCATGTGGTCATCCTTACGCACTCGGCCCTAATCTCGTCGGCCTCATCATTCTCGCCATAGTCGCAGTCGCCGCACGCACTGCATTCGTGGACCGATACTGAGCAACCACGGCTTTCGCTGCCCTCGCATCCGCACCAGCGGGCGCCAGTGAACACCCAGACATGCCCGAGCACGTTGCAGGGGTGGACGCCGCCGGCCAGCACTGAGGCTTCCGTGATTAGGCGGGTGAGGGAGGCGGTCATGGCACGCGATCCTCCATAGACGCTAGGCGCCGGAACATCTCCTTGTTGCTATCTAGCCCAGGAATCATAGCGGCGAGACCTTCTATGCAACGATTGCAGAGATGCCGTTCTGAATCTGTGAGGAACGTGTGTGAAATGACGTTACCCGAACTCCAGCGCACACCGATCCCATCCGCCGCCTCGCGGATTTCGTCGCGGCATAGATCGCAGGCATAGCGTTTGGTGCAGGTCATCAATCATACCCCCACGACTTAGCAATCCGGCAGAACTCAGCATACCGAGCATGATCTGGATGGCCAGGATCGTTCTTGGGACCGGGTTGTCCGGAGAGTTGGGATATCGGCGTGCCGAGCGGGAGGCTAGGATCGCGCGGAGGAATGCCCACATCGCCTTCCATCGGCTCACGCGGATAGTCATACTCACCGAACGCTAGATCGCAAGTGTCGCAATACCATCCCGCAACGATGCCGACCGAATAATCGTCCGGCTCGTAGCTGTCGCTGATATCAGCGTCGCATTTCGGGCAGTTCATGGCCTTCCCTCCCGCGCGCGAACCTCTGCCGTCGGCGCCATCTGGTTGATCTCCATAATGCTCAGCGGCTTTCGCCAATGTTGCGCAACGCCTCTGACGTCCTCTGGGATAAGCGCTTCGTCAGTTCCGATGCCGCGCATGATGCGGTCCCTGATATGCTCGATCTTTCGCCGTAGCGTTGGACTCCAACGGAGTACCGATACCGGCTGCCGCTTCGCCATGTCATGAGCCGCAAGACTCAGGTGCCATAGAGGGCGGCCGCCGGCGTAGACGGTTCATTCCATGCCTATGTTGACGGTTAGACAAGCCGAGACGCCGCGTTCCTCGGCCCAATAGTGCCCGGCAACGATTTGACGCTCCGGATTGAATACCGGGTGCGCTAGTGCGAATAGAGCGTGCGTGTTCACGGATAAGGGTCTCCCGGATAGGTGTCATTCAGCATTGTCCTGTCTGTCACGGCTTCGTACTCTCCAACGTAACGGCCAGCGACCTGATGACGGCCGCCAGTTCTTTATTATGAGTTTCATCGGCAAACGCCCGTAGCGTATCCACGGCGGTCTGGTAGCCGTGGCCCCATGCCTCTTTGACTGCGGCATGAATTACCGACTCGGCGTCGGGATGGAGACCCATCACCACCAACCCCGCCACTTCCCAAACATCCAGACAACAAACGCAACCCCATAGACGCCCAGCATGATCCAAGCCGCGTTCGCAACAGCAACCGCGAACCTGTCAGGCTTAGGCTCTATCAGGACGCCGCGTTTGGAGAGGAAGTCTTCGAGGTGTTCTGATCTGGTGAAGTGCAGCATGGCTTTCATGGCTCCAGTTCTCCCGTAGCAACAAACCGCAGCAGCAGAGGCAACAGCGCCTCGACCATCTCACGCGTCAGGTGCATCCGATCGTGGCCGGGCGTATCGGTGCCAAGCCATACGCAGTCCTGCAACGCGAGCGACGACTTCTGCAAAGAACACTTCGAGTCGTAGAGGTCGGTAAACTTCACAATCGCAAAGCCCCGCTCTGTGCGGCCGACCGCCAACCCGGCACCGCGCACATGGGTTGCCTCGTCTGGTGGCGGGCTTGCGGTTGGGGCTTTGTGCGGGAATGAACGCATCACTGTCTCCGCTGCTTTGGGCGTAGTTGGATGCCGTTTCGGTCGAGCGAAGCGCAGACGTTCTCGCCGATAGCGTGTATGATATTCAGAATCGCCAAGCCAGTCATGAGAGCAGCTATCCCGAGTACCATCGTCATAATCACATCCGCTGGGTACTCTGCACGTGGCACGTCTTGGCATAGCCAAGATGCGAATAAATAGTCACCTCCTATGACGGCAGCGACAGCGGCGATCCCGACAAGAGTTTCTGTGATCTCCCGGCGTGGCTCGCGCATCATGTTAGATAGGGCCATTCTCTTACTTCCCTTCTTTCCTACACTCCGGTTCAAGCACAGGCGACGGCAGAGGGCGCCAGTAAAGCCCAGCCATATTCATCCCTGCCGCCATGGAGCGCGGGCAGATTGCCTCCGGTTCGCTCCATCCTGACCTCCATATTTCGATCATACGCAGTTGGTAGGGACTGCCCTGCGGCGAGTTTGTGAAGGAGCTAGCCCATTCGAACCAGCTATCTCCCGGCGGCGGAAGCGTAAAGCATTCCGCGAAGGGAACGAACCGAACTGGTGTGTTAATGACGCGGCGACGGAAGATCATGGCGATGCTGCTTTCAGGTTGCGTGTGCATGTCCACCAGACCGCAAATGCGGTGATCGCATCTCCAATTGAAAGGGGAGTTACGATAAGGAAGTCACCGCCCCACAAAGCCTCATACAGCAGTCGCCCAATCAGCATCCCGATCCAGGTGCAGATCGCCGCGCTTTGTATGGCATGCAGGGCGTCTCCGAGGCTGATCAGTTTCATGACTTCTCGTCCCATACCAAAGCCAACCTCGCATCCTCGTAATCGCGCCGGCAAATCTCGATAGTGCGCGGCATCCCGGCCGCCTCAGCCTCGGCCAGCCGCCTTTCCATCTTCGCGGCATGCTCGATCGCGCTCTGTCGCTCTGACGGCGGGTCATCAACATACATTGGCAGCCCGTGCATCGCGGCTACGTCGCGCAACGTCTTGTCTGTTATGCGGCCGTCCGTTTGGAGGGCGGCGCGCTCGCGGACTGCTGGGTTGATCATGGCGCCCTAACTCCTATCCCAACCGCCAAATCATGCGGCAGTGTAATTACGTCCGCGCGTGGGCAATCGTTGGCTATCATGCCGCGATAGGCGTCGGCCTTGGTCGCATACGGACCGAGTAGCCACACCGAATCCTCATTGTGCTGTAGTATGTAATGAGCCTTGGGGTCAGCCATTGGAGGTCTCCCGCGCCCACGCGTCATTTACCAACGCTGCCAATCTGTCGGCGTATTCGACGGCATTAGTGTAGGTTTCGAATGGCACGGTGGCTTGGTTGTCCCCGATCTGAACGACGACGGTGGGTAAGAACCCATGCATGGAAGGGCAAGGCCGAATGCCGTGCACATCTGCCAATGCGATCCACGTGCCGTCTGGTAGTCTATGGAGCTTGTCTGGCATCGGCGGTCTCCTTACTAGCGACAAGGTAGGCACGATGCCGAACTTCTGTCAACGTGAAAAATCGTCGCTGTCCAGAAGAAATATCTTTCCATACGCTCTGTGTCATGCTACATGCTGGTTATGGCAAAGCGCAAAACCATAGCTGACGTTCGGTCGGAACTGATTGAACTTTGGCAGCAAACCCCCCGATTGACCCGCCCGGCAATCGCGCGGAAACTCAAGATACCTATCTATAGTGTCGCGACGTGGACAGCCAATCTGATCCGAGAGGGGGCAATTGCGCCGCGCTATAATAATGGCCCACTCACTCCCACGGCCGCGCAGGCAAAAAAGTTGCAGAAGATTGCGGCTCTGCGGCGGAAAAGCAAGACGTGGCACGAGGTCGGTATCGCGCTCGGCCTATCGCGCCAGAATGTCTGGCAGTTTTATCATCACCACCAACCTCCGACTGAATAGGAAAGCTAATGGCCCAAGAATTTCGCCTTTCTGCCGTGACCACGCTACCAGAGGATGAATTTGAACGCGCCGCCGCCGTGTTGGCTTGCGGCAAGTTCAAGGCCGGCGTCCTCAAGTTGGCTGAGGAGCACAAGCTGGTTGCGGTAGTCAGCCACGAGACCGTGACGCCACGCGAGCGGAAGGCAGCCGCATCGACGCCAGAAGTGCCGCCCGTCGCTGATCCTGCCGTGCTGGCAGATGTCGGGGCGGCCGTAAAAACTGCTGAGCAGATGGCTACCGACGCTGAGGGACGCCAGCCGACACCACTGCACACCGGCCGTCACGGTCGGGGCGGGGCGGCGGCATAGAGACGCCCCGCTTGTAATCTGTGAAGGGGCTTTAGCGGCCGGCAGGGGAGATGGAGATGATGTCTTCGATCAGCGATCCTGCCGGCTGCTCCGGAATTGATAGAGCTACGCCAGATTGTGGCGTTCAGCGTGCGAACAAGTTCGAGAACGTTGTCGTAAGACCGGGGCACGTTGGTGTGTTTATCTATAGATCACCCGAGATCGACGAGGTTGCACTTGACGAAGTCGTGCGCAAGTCGGGTCTGATCGAAGTGGCGCATGCTTGGGATAGGCGAGGTCCTTGGCATGTGTTCTTCTACTCTGAAATAGTTCCCACTCTCAGAGCCTTTATGCCCGTCGTCGTTGCTAAATACCACCACGTCATGATGGGAGATTGGGCATGATGATTCCAATCACATTCTGGAACTCCCCAGCGCCCGGACTGCTTATGATCATCAGCGCCGGCTTTGTGTTTCTTCTTGTGGCCCTGTGTGCGTTAGGGAGTGGGCGCCGATGACCCTCTGCTGGACAGTCACTCGACCCATCATCGCTGCCGTCCAGCGCGTCGGGCGGCATGCGCCACGCCATCGCGTTTTTCATACGATCGGGCACGCCGAGCGCATCGCACGCCATCATACATGGGCAACGATCAAGATCGCGACTACGATAACCACCATCGTCTGTGTCGGCGGCCCACTCGCGCCCTATCTGATCCCAAGCACGCCGGTTGCCGCCTCTCCCGGTGCGCCGGGCGGAGATGTCGATAGCGGCCCTGATACTGGCGTCCCGTTTGGCGGCGGGCCTGATTTCGCCCCCAGCGACTTCTTGCCGATCGGTAACGGCGTAACCCAGTTTGTTGCCCCAGGCGGCGGCCCTTCGCTCAGCGGCAGTGAGTTTGCGTCTGGCGGAGGTTCATCGCCTGGTGGCGGTGGATCGCCTAGCGGTCCGCCAGTTACTACCGAACGTCCACACACTCCACCTGTCATCTCCATCGTCGAACCAAGCGGCGCAACGGTGCTGATTCTGGCGATCGTGGGATTGATGGTTGTGCGGCGGAGGAGGGGATGATGCCCTGCATCGTGACATCCATTCTATCTTACGCGGTTGGCATCGTTGTCACGCTGCTAATCGTGCGATTCGTCCGGCGTTTTGATAGGCGGCCGCTGCAATGACGCGCCGGGATACCCTCAGCCGACCGGTCATGGAAGCCGCAATTGCGCGCGGCCTCACCGTCGATGATCTGGCGATCGAACGCAGCGTGTGTGTCCGGGCGGTGTATCGTGCCTGCCGGCGCTTTCATGTGCTGATGGCAGGACAGCAGCCGTATCGGCCGAAGCCATACCGGCGAGCGCGGGCGCCTCTTCTTGCGTCTCCGGTCGTGGCCTCTGCGACTGGTGTTGGCTGTTCTGACTGCGGTGCGACTGTCTTGCCGGCGCGGGGCGAGAGGACACCAGTCCGGTGCTCAATGTGCGTAGCTCGCCGGTCGCTTGCGTTGATTGCGCTCAAAGATGAATTGCGAGATGGAGAGATGCGATGAGTCGATCGGGTTACTCCTCCTACGACGACGGCGACTACGACCAGTGGGCCACGATCCGATGGGCAGGCGCGCTTGCTCAGGCCGTGAATGGCAAGCGCGGGCAGGCATTCCTGCACGAACTGATCGAGGCGCTTGATGCTATGCCGGTCAAGGAATTGATCGAGAACGCTCTCATACACACCGAGGTCCAGATTGACCCGTTTGGCGGCGGCTACATACCCGACGGTCCGCCGCAAGTGTGCGCGCTCGGGAGCGTTGGCGTGAAGCGTGGCATCAACATGGTAGGGTTGGACCCGGAAGATGCTTACGCAGTCTCGGAGGCGTTCGGGATCACTCGCACGCTTGCCCAAGAGGTTGCCCATCAGAACGACGAGGCAGGCGATTACTACCAACACGCAACGCCAGAGCAACGCTGGAAACGTGTGCGGGATTGGGCCTCTCGGCAACTGAAGAAGAACTGGCCCGTCAACGCTGGCGCCAAGGCTGCACCGTGAGCGGACGAGACATGAAGGCCGTCATTTGGCGCCTACTTCCCGAGGGGCCGCCAGGTGTTACGTTTACCGATCTTCTTAACGAGATATACGTCTCCGGTAGCGATATCAAAGGCAGCACGCTCCACGCTAACTTCTGCCTTCTCCGCGAACTCAACGGACTCCGGGAAAGCGGAACAAGGCCAAATAGGTATTGGAGGGGTCCGTTTGATCCCGGTCCGAAGCCCAATATCACCGGACGGCCGCCTTGGTCATTTCCGGACGCTCGCCTACTGGCAGAAGCCCATGCGGCAAGAGATGAAATCAGGAGAGCATTGAAGCGATGACATCCATCGAACGATCCGCCTTATCACACGCCGTATTCGATGACCCGGTGGTCCGCCTGCTCCAAAAGCAGGGCATTCAACGGGCCTGGGCACGTCGCTGGCGCTGCCCCGTTCACCAGCGCGCCTACTACCGCAAACTGCTGCGATGTGGCGTGGAGCGCAGCGTGGCGCGGGCGGAGGTTGGTCGGTGAAGACCTTGCGCCAGATGGTCTGGGACGCGCTGCCAGCAACCGCGCCGGGAATGCTGCGCGCAGACCTATTGGTAGCACTCCTTGAAGCCGGGCGCCGGTCCGACTCTACAAGGTTGACCGAGGCGTTCGCCGACCTGCGCGAGGAAAATTCGCTACGCCACGATGGCAAGCGTCATGCCCGGTATTGGCGCGGTCCTCTTGAGCCATCTCCTGCCGGAAGGACAGATGCCTTTGCGTGGTCTCCGAGGTCACTGCAAATTCTGGTGGATGGCTGGGAGTCCGGAGAATCGACCAGCGTCATAGGGCTGAAGGTTGGCGCGAGCAAGAATGTAATCGTCGGAAAGGCTAGGCGAATGAAGTTGCCGCCGCGCCCCTCTCCGATCATCCACAACGGCGAGGGGTCGAGCTACAAGCCGACCAACGTCAAACCATCCCTGCCGCCCCTGCAATCGGAACGCTCGCGCCCCCTGCCTGCGAAAGCTCTTGCGTCAGCGCCGTGGGCTGTCCCTGGAATGCCGCTGCTGATGTTTGGGCCTCCCGTTGCGGTGGCCTCTGCGCCCAAGCCGCCACGGTCGCGGGTGCCATTGGCGCCGTCGCTGCCAAAACCCAAACAGACACCCGGCCTGTCCGAGCGCTACACAGCCGAGCGCGGTGCCGGGAAATGCCTCTGGATGCTTAGTGAAGGGCACCCGTGGATGGTGTGCGCGTGCCAGGCATCGCGTGGGCCTTACTGCGAGGCTCACTATCGGGATTCGGTAATTCGCTCCCACGCGCCTCGCGCACCAGAGGAAGCGTCGCCGCTCAATCCGCACTGGTCTCTGTCGTTTCGGGGTGGCGCGTGATGGATGATTATCTGAGGTTTTTAGCGGGGAAGGCGCCGGTTGCGCCGGCAAGCGGGATGCTCGTTGTTCCTGCGTTGCCAGCTTATGCCAAGACGTGGCAGGCACTAATGACGGCGTGGGCTGCGAAACGCGGGCGTGCGGCCATTTTTGCTGGCACTGGGCTTGGTAAGACCCTGATGCAGCTTTTGTGGGCGCAGTTGGTGTGCGACTATACGAACGGCAGCGTCATTCTACTTTGCCCCCTTGCTGTCGCAGAGCAGACCGTTTTGGAGGCCGCCAAGTTCGGCATTCCGAACGTCGGATATGCGGCCGAGCAATCTAGGGTTGGCGATCTTCGTATCGTCGTAACCAACTACGAGAGATTCAATAAGTTCGATATCGCTAACTTCATCGGCATCGTTCTTGACGAATCAGGAATCATAAAGTCACAGGATGGCGCCACCAGGACTATGCTCACAGAAGCTTGCGTCAACACCCCGTGGAAGTTGTGTTGCACCGCCACTCCAGCCCCGAATGACTACACAGAGCTAGGCCAGCACGCTGAGTTCCTCGGCGTCATGACGGCTAAAGAGATGCTGAGCATGTTCTTTGTCCATGACGGATCAGTGCGCGCCAACGATGCTACACAAGGCGTTGATGGATGGCGACTGAAACGCCACGCTCAATCCGACTTCTGGCGCTGGCTGGCGTCGTGGTCTGTTATGGTCAGGCATCCGCGCGATCTTGGTTTTGATGATTCTGACTACGATCTGCCGCCGCTGGAACTGCACCAAGTTACCGTGCCAGCCGACTACGTTCCGACTGCCGGTATGCTGTTCCCGATGGCGGCTCAGACTTTGGGCGAGAGGATTGGGGTGCGTAAATCCACGGCTGACGCGAGGGTGAGGGCGGCGGTTGATATCGTGATGCGGGAACCGGACGAACCGTGGATGATCTGGACGAATCTTAATGCCGAGGCAGACCAGATTGAGAAGATGCTGCCGCGTGCGCTCCAGGTTGCGGGGAGACACGAGATTGAGACCAAGATTGCGCGTCTCCTCGGCTTTAAGAGTGGCGAGCCGCTGCACCTGATTTCAAAGCCCTCGCTGGCCGGACACGGCCTCAATTACCAGCATTGCGCTCGTGCCGTCTTTGTCGGCTTAACGGACAGTTTCGAGCAAGTCTATCAGGCTATCAGGCGGAACTGGCGCTTTGGGCAATCCCGTCCGGTTCACGTCTACTTCGTCGCCAGCGAGCTAGAAGGCGCAGTCGTCGCCAATCTCAAGCGCAAGGAACTAGCATTCGATGTCATGCTGGACGCGATGAGCGATCACATGAGAGACCTGATGAGGGAGAACGTGATCGGCGGCCGGAACGCGAGCGATAAGTATAATCCCCAGATCGTTATGGAGTTGCCCGAATGGATAGCGTGATGCCGCTGGTTATGGCGCAGGAGAAATCCGAATGGTTCGTGCTATATAACGCCGATTGCATTGAGATGATGCGCGGACTGCCCGACGACTCAGTCCACTACTCTATCTACAGTCCGCCATTTCAGAGCTTATATACGTTCAGTGACAGTGAGCGTGACCTATCAAACAATCACGACGATCGCGTATTCTGGGACCAATACCGTTTCGTTCTGCAGGGTCTGTTCCGCGTCGTGAAACCTGGAAGGCTCTTTTCAATCCACTGCATGGACCTTCCGACCAGCATCACGCGAGATGGCTTCATCGGCCAGCGTGACTTTCCTGGCGAGAATATCCGCCTCGCGCAAGAGGTCGGGTTTATCTACCATTCTCGCGTGTGCATTCGGAAAGATCCCGTGTCCGCAATGCAACGTAGTAAGGCCATCGGACTGTTGCACAAGCAGATGGTAAAGGACTCGGCACTCTCGCGGATGGCAATCGCGGATTACATTGTAACGCTACGTAAGCCGGGCGCGAACGATGAGCCCATCGCTGGCATCTTCGATACATACTACGGCGATGATATGACTGACGAACAGATGACCACAGAAGCCGCCAAGACGTGGGAGCGCGGCGGCGACCGTAGCTTTGAGCAACACAAATCCATTCTTGTATGGCAACGGTATGCCGAGCCTATCTGGTTAGACATCGTGCAAGGCGACGTTCTCTCGCACAGAGTCGCACGAGAAGAGCACGACGAGCGCCACATATCTCCTCTTCAGTTAACAGCCGTTCGGCGTTGCGTCCAGACGTGGAGCAATCCGGGCGATGTGGTGATATCGCCGTTCACTGGCATTGGAACGGCTGGGTATGTCTCGATAGAGATGGGTCGGAAGTTTGTCGGCGCGGAGCTAAAGCCAAGTTACTACCGTCAAGCCGTCGCCAACCTCAAGCTTGCGGAACGCGATCGTGGGAGCGCCGACCTATTCGGCGCTATGAATTACCAGGAGTCCGCCAAGTGAAACTCACCATAGACTCCACCCCCCTAAAGCGCGCCCTGTCCCGCGCGGCCGGCATCATCTCCACGCGCAACACGGTGCCGATCCTCGATTCGGTGCTGCTGAAGGCCGACGCAGACGCCCTGACGGTCGAGGCAACCGATATGGAGATCAGCGTCGTGGAACGGCTGGCCGCCGCTGTGGCCCTGCCAGGCGTCCTGTGCGTGGGAGGTAAGGCGCTGGCGGACATCATCGCGGGATTCCCATCGGCGCCCGTGGAAATCGATCTTGCCGAGACCGGCCGCATGCGGATGAAGTCCGGCACATACAAGGCCGCGTTGCCCACGCTGGACGCCAAGGATTTCCCGTTGGTGCGGGCTGGCAAGCTGCCCGTCCGGTTTACCGTCCCCGCAGACACCCTGCGATCCGTCATCAAGAAAATAGGCTTTGCGCAAGGCACGGATACGACGCGGGCCTACCTCAATGGTATCTATATGCACGTGACGGCTGACCCTGATAGGCAGTTGTGCTTTGCGGCGACGGATGGCGTCGTGCTGGCCATCTCCAGGCAGGCGATGCCCGACAATGCTGCCACCATGCCGGGCGTTATCCTGCCGACCAGTAGCGCAAACCAGATCGCCAAGATTCTTTCCGACACCGAGGGCGACATATCAATCGGCGTGTCGGAAAGCCTGATGGAGTTACAGCTCGGCTCGGTGACGTTTTCCACCAAGTTGGTTGCCGGCCAGTTTCCCGAGTATAAACGGCTGATCCCGGCAGGGCACGCAAGCCGGTTGCGGCTCATGCGGAAGCCACTGGTAGAGGCGCTGGGGCTGGTAGCGGCGTTGCAAGGGAAGGCCGTCAAGCTGATCGTCTCGGAAGAGGAAGTCACCATTTCAGGCACCCAGCAGGAGCAAGGCGAAGCGTCGGTCACACTCGTTGCCGGCGAGATGGAGCTAGAGGGCGCACCAATCGAAATCGGCGTTTGGTTGCGCAACATGAAAAACATCTCGGGCGCTACCGATGGCGACGTTGAGTTACTGATGACCGACCCGCTCGGGCCGTTGGTGCTGACGCATTGCGATGACCCGTCAGTGCAATATGTCACGATGCCGTATAGGATTTAGGTTATGAGGATGATGCTGCGGCTGTATGAGGAAAGCGTAGCCAAGTTCAACGCCCGAGGTCATACTTGGAAAGGAGCTTGGGACAACTCCAACTGCACGCGATGCTACCTGCCGAACACAGACGCTAACCGTGCCCTGCAATGTCGCGGTGCGCCAGAGCCCATCGTCGTTGATCTATATTTTATGAACGGCGCGGATGTAAATACGTAGAGAGGAAGCCACCAATGGAAATGCGCGGAAGTAAATCGGAAATGCGGGAACTGGCGCGGCTCATGGAACGCGACCCCTCCGCGCTCATGAAGGAGCTAGGCCGCGACATGCCGAACGATCCGGCCGCCGTGAATATCCGGCAGGATGACAGGCAGTGGGGCGTTATCATTGATGCGTTAAGGCGGGCGGCGGAATGACCGCCGGTAAATTCTGGCTTCTGGCCACACCGTATACTCGCTATCCCCACGGCCACGACGCAGCCTACTGGTTAGCCGTCGAGACGCGAGGCTTTCTGTTGCGCAACGGCATCCCATGCTTTTCGCCGATCGTGCACGCGCACCCCGTTTGCCATCATTGCGGGTTTGACGTTCACGACATTCCGTTTTGGCTGCTATCCGAGGCGCCAATCCGCGCGCATGCCCACGGTATGATTTTCCTGCTGGCCGATGGATGGCGCGACTCATTCGGCATGAAATCCGAGCGTGAGGAGTTCGAGGCGCTGTCGCGTCCTGTGGTAGAGATGACGCCGTTTGAGTTGCCGGATGAGTTACGGCTGTGACTGACTTCCACGTCGGCTTCACCGGCAGCAGCGAGCACGTCACCGAACTTCAAATCCAAAACCTCGCGCGCACGTTCCGGAGATTGGGGGCCGGGGAGCGCCCCGTCCTACATCACGGCGACTGCGTAATTGCCGATGAACTTGCCCACACAATGGCGAAAGCTATGGGCTGGCGCGTCGAGATACATCCGCCGATCAATCCACGCAAGCGTGCGTTCTGTCATTATGCCGACGTGGTTCACGAGCCGCGCGATTACCTGGACCGCAACACCGATATCGCTCGCGCGTGCTCGGTCCTCGTCGCTGCGCCAGATGAACCGGGCGAGGTTCGGCGTTCCGGCACGTGGTCAACTGTCAGGCGGGCGCGGCTTTATGGGCGCCGGATTCTGATCGTGCAGCCGGATGGTGTGGTGCGGGAGGAAGAGGTCAGGGCGCCGGGTGTGCTTCTGTGACTGACCAACTGATCCGCATCGTCGCGCCGCACTTCGTCGCCGGGATCGTCATGGACGCCGACCGCTGCGTCCGAGCCGCGCCTATCCTGCGCTGGGCAGTGGGGAAGGATCGCGCCGAGCTGCG
>Ga0210383_10002550_pt1 | contig 16457 bp, 13 predicted proteins | sample IncBWC14OmetaG_FD_160072 | JGI IMG/M metagenome (GOLD analysis project Ga0210383, IMG submission 160072) | Forest soil microbial communities from Barre Woods Harvard Forest LTER site, Petersham, Massachusetts, United States - Inc-BW-C-14-O ...
CCGACCTGCCTGCTCAACTTGACATACGTTCAGTTTTTCACATGGGGGCAGACGATCCCGACCCAGTATCCAAATAACATCGCGCCCATATCCCAGTACTTCACCGACCTGGAGAACGGAACCCTGCCTCAGGTGGCCGAGATTGAGCCGGCGTCAGACGCTGGTTTCGATGAACATGGATCTCTTAATGACTCTGAGCCCAATGATATTCAAAAGGGAGCCAACTACGTCTCCACGCTGATCAATGGGCTGATGACGAGCAGTTCGTGGAAAGATTCGGCGTTTATCCTCACCTACGATGAATTCGGAGGTTACTACGACCACGTGCCGCCACAGGCGACTGTGAGCCCGGACGGCATCAAGCCGGTAGATTTGCTTCCGGGTGATATTTGCACGCAAACCAGTGGGCCGACTTGCGACTTCGTCTACACCGGTTACCGAGTCCCTCTCATTGTCGTCTCGCCGTACGCGCAAAAAAATTATGTCTCGCACACTCCGGCTGACACGACCGCAATTCTGAAACTGATCGAGACTCGTTTCAACCTGCCTCCTCTTACCAAGCGGGACGCGGCCCAGATGGACATGACGGAGTTCTTTGATTTCAGCAACCCGGTTTGGCTGACTCCTCCGAGTCCGCCAGCGCAGGACCTCACCGGCGCCTGCTATTTGAATAAGTTGCCCTAGCAAGAAGGGATGAGCGGGTCACCACGTGGGCGCTTGCGGCGCTGAAAGAGCGATCGTACGCGGAACCTGTTCGGCGCATCCCGAAGTGCCGCCCATGCAGGGAAATCCCTTCATTCGCATGGCGAACACTGGTGTTTGTAAATCCAATCAATGTGATGGTCATGGGCGGAATCTCCGAGCGTGAGGCGATGTTCGCCCCGGCCGTTCTAGAAGTTGGTGGGGGCAGCGAACGGAGGCACTCGCCATCTCTGCATGCAACTCATCCTGTTTTGTGAACAAGACGATCACAGCCATCGCCCTCCTATAGAATTAGTGAAATAAGAGCCTGACACCAAGTTTTGCGGTTTCCCTGGACTTTATAAAGCGCCGTATGCAACGGAGCTCTTTTGTTTCCGGGCTCAAGGACGACACAACATGGCAAACGTAAACACGAAAAAGGGCGTAATCGGAATCCTTACCGGGGGCGGGGACGTACCCGGTTTGAATCCCGCGATCCGCGCCGTCACTTTTAGGGCGATCCGTGAGGGTTGCCAGGTGATCGGCCTGCGTCGCGGATGGGGAGGCCTCGTCGACATCGTTCGTGAGAAGGATTACGACAACAGCGATAACTTTCAAACCTTGACGGAGGAAATCGTCAATCGCGCCGGGCGTACCGGCGGAACCTTCCTGCACAGTTCGCGCACCAACCCCGGCAAGGTAAAGAAGGCTAGCGTTCCTGCACACCTCCAATCGACCTATAACGCGGAGGTCAACGATCTGACCCCGGAAGTACTGAAGAACCTCGCCTGGCTCGGGATCGACTTCCTTATCCCCATCGGCGGCGATGACACGCTGAGCTATGGCGTGCGTCTTTATCAGGAGGGTTTCAAGGTAGTCGCGATTCCAAAGACCATGGACAACGATGTTCCGGGAACCGATTACTGCGTTGGTTTCAGCACCGCGGTTACGCGCACGATTCAAATGACCAACGACCTGCGGACATCCGCGGGCTCGCACGAGCGCTTCCTGGTTCTCGAGGTGTTCGGCCGCTACGCCGGATTTACTGCCATGCTTCCGACCATGGCAGGCGCGGCCAACCGATGCGTGATCCCGGAGCATCGTTTCAACATCGAGCAACTCACAGAACTGCTGGTGGCGGATCGCCATAAGAATCCAAGCCACTATTCGGTAGTTCTGGTTTCCGAAGGCGCGATGTTCGAAGGCGGCGATATGGTTTTCGAGGACCACGCTACCGATGCCTTCGGTCATAAAAAGCTGGGCGGCATCGGCGATCTGGTTTCGGAAAAACTGAAGGAGCTTTCGCCCAAATACAACAACGGCAAAGTGATCGAGGTGATTAATCAGAAACTGGGATACCTGGTCCGTTGCGGCGACCCTGATGCCATCGATTCGATCGTGCCCATGGCGTATGGCAATCTCGCTCTCGACCTGCTTCTAAACAAGATTCACGGCCGACTGGTGGTGCTGAAGAATGGCCGTTACGACAACATGCCCGTCGATGCCGTGATCGCCTCGAAGAAAGTGGTAAACGTAAAGGAGCATTACAACACTGCGCGGCTCCGTCCGCATTTCAGCAGTTTCGAAATGAAGCCGCTGTTCATCATGACCAGCGAAACCTGATCGACGATGAGGAAGGAATGGATTCTGATCGCCTGTTCGTTATCACGGGAGGACCGGGGTCGGGAAAAAGTACGCTGATCGACGCGTTGGCAGGACGCGGTATTTGCAACATGCCTGAGGCTGGCCGGGCGATCATCCAGGATCAGGTCGCAATTGGCGGCGAGGCTTTGCCTTGGTCGGATCGCCGCGCTTTCGCCGAGCTGATGTTGAGTTGGGAGATACGATCGTACCGGGCTGCCCTGAAACTCAGCGGCTCTGTGATTTTTGATCGCGGCGTGCCGGATGTGGTCGGCTACTTGCGCGTGAGCAACCTGCCAATCCCTTCGCATGTAGATAAGGCCGCACGGATCTTTCGTTATCATCATCGCGTGTTTGTCGCGCCGCCATGGCCGGAAATCTTTGCCCGCGACGCCGAGCGGAAACAGTCCTTTGAGGAAGCCCGTGCGACCTATGAAGCGATGGCTGAAACCTATTCGGCTTTGGGTTATCAATTGGTTCCGCTTCCTCTCGCTTCTGTCGAGGAGCGTGTACAGTTCGTGTTAGCCGCGATTGCTTGACCTGTGCGGCCTCGCAACGTCGGTTGTCATGCGCTTCTGTTCGCCGCTACACTGGATTAGCTCTGCTGGTTTTCACGTAGACGAAGCGGCAGTCGCGGCGGATAGCGACCTCAAGAAACAGGTTCCCTATGCAATCACAAAACGGACCCGAACCAAAGCCAAATCCCGAACACGCGCCTGCCGTGGAGCACCTTTCAGGGGCTCACGAACTCCTCAACAGCTTGCGAAAACGAATCGGAGAGCATCCCGAACTGGCCGAAGCGATCACAAAAATCGAAAGTGCATTGAACATACTCACGGTGAAAACCGGGGGAATGCTGTGACAGTGTCCGATGTATAATGTGGCGGTACTTTCCTGGAGTCGATTTCAATCTCGAAGGACGCCCGCATGAAAGCCAAATCTTTACTTCTCGCGTTTAGTTTGGTCACTCTGTTTGCAGGCATTCTTATATTTCCATGCACTGCCTTAGCCGCAGGCCCGACCGAAAAAGTACTCCACGATTTCCAAGGCGCATCCGGGGGCGGTGACGGCGCACTTCCCCCTGCTAGCCTCGTGGCTGACAGCCAGGGCAATCTTTATGGCACGACCACCTTCGGGGGTGCCGGACCGTGCACCATAGATCGAAAACCCCTCGGCTGTGGCACGGTCTTTGAGGTTAGCCCACCCGCTACGCGGGGTGGCGCGTGGACCGAGACCGTGTTGTACAGCTTCCGCAACCGCAGCGATGGTGCCAACCCCAGGGCAAGCTTGATTTTCGACCCGCAGGGTAATCTCTACGGGACGGCCTCCGACGGTGGTGGCGCTGGATGCGGCGTTGTCTTCCAGCTGTCGCCGCCGGCCTTGAAAGGCGATCCGTGGACGGAGACCGTGCTCTACACCTTCACCTGTGGAACGGACGGCGATTGGCCCGCGGCGGGAATGGTCCGGGACGAAGCGGGCAACCTCTACGGGACGACGTGGACGAAGGGCGAGTTTGATTACGGTACTGTTTTTCAACTGACCCCACCGAGCACGAAGGGCGGATCGTGGACCGAAACGACGCTTCACAGTTTCCCGTCCTCAAATGAGGACGGTTCCGGTCCAGTCGGGAACCTCATCATTGGAAAAGGGGGCGACCTCTACGGCGCGACCGCACACGGCGCAGAGATTTGGGAGCCCGGCACGATCTACCGGCTCACCCCGCCAAAAAAGAAGGGCGGGGCTTGGAGCGAGGACATACTCTACGGCTTCAAAGGCGGCAGCGATGGCACCGCTTCTCTTGCAGGCCTGGTTCTCGACGGCAGTGGCAACCTATATGGAACCACCCCGAGCGGGGGTTCCGGTTGCAACTCCGGTGGTTGCGGCACGGTGTTCCGGCTGGCGCGACCGCGAACCAAGGGTCCGTGGACGAAAACCCTGCTCTACAGCTTCGTCCTCGAAGGCAGCGGAGCGGTCCCCGCAGCGCCCCCGATTTTCGACAAGAAGGGTAATCTGTATGGCACGGCGACCGTAGGCGGCGACAATAATCACGGCACAGCCTATCAACTAACTCCGCCTGCCGCACAGGGCGACCCGTGGACTGAAACCACGTTGCACAGCTTCCGTGGCGCCAAAGATGGTAGCTCTCCGTACGCAGCCCTGCTTCTTGGCAGGGACGGAGTGCTATATGGCACGACTGCCCTTAATGGTGCGTATGAGCTGGGCAATGGCACCGTGTTTAGGATCGTGCCCTGAGTTCGTCTGTAAAGCGCGTTTAACATCGTCGGGGCTGGCGTTGGAGTGGTGCAGTCGTACTACTAGCTCGTCTCTCCCCCATTCGCCGTTCACAGCCAGCCCTTCGTCCGCGCAATGCGCGCGGCTTCGACGCGGTTGTTCGCACCCAGCTTGCTGATGGCTTCAGAAAGATAATTTCGAACCGTTCCCTCGGACAGACTGAGTTCGGAGGCGATATCGCCGCTGGTCACACCTTCGCCCGCGAGGCGAAGCACCTGCCGCTCGCGGTCGGTAAGGGGATCGGGTTCTGCCCAGGCTTCCGTGGCAAGTTCCGGGTCAATCACGCGCAAGCCTTGCTGGACGCGACGCACGGCCTCGGCGAGTTCTTCGGAGCGCATGTCCTTCAACAAATATCCCGAAGCACCGGCTTCGAGGGCACGACGCAGATAACCGGCGCGTGCAAAAGTGGTCAGAATAATCACCCGGGTTCCGATTCGCCGGCGTTGCAATTCGCCGGCAACGTCGAGCCCAGTCATCTCCGGCATTTCAATGTCGGTGATGAAGACATCGGGCTTGTGCTCAAGCACCGCTTGCAAAGCTTCCTTGCCATCGCGGGAGCGGGCCACGACGGCAATGTCGCCTTCGATCTCGAGCAGGGCAGCAAGCGCGCCTAACACCATGCCCTGATCTTCCGCGATCACTACGCGAATCGCCTTGCGTCCGTTCTTGGGCGACAGGGTCATTGATTCGCTTTTGCCTGGGTCAGCGGGAATTCGATGCTGAGTCTCGTCCCGACGCGGTTCTCGCGCTCGAACGTACCGCCCAGAGCCTCGATCCGTTCCCTCATTCCGCGCAGGCCATTGCCTTCGACTACGCCGCCACCCCGGCCGTCGTCCTGAATTTCGAAACGGCAATTTCCATTTACCGGCGCCAAACGCAAACGACAATTACGGGCGTGGGCATGCCGGACCACGTTGGTGACGGCTTCTCGCACTACCAGTGCCACTACGCTCTCCTGGGCCGGAGTGAGTCGAACCTCCTCGGACTCGGACTTCACCGTTACGCCCGCAGTTTCAAGCGTCGCCCGCGCCTGTTTGAGTTCGGCCTCGAGACTATGAGCGCGATATCCTCGGATCGTGCTCCGAACATCAGTCAAAGCCGCGCGGGAGGTCTGTTCTACGTCGGCGATCTCGGCTTTCGCGCGCTCCGGGTCGTGGTCAATCAGTTTCCTGGCTAATTCCGATTTCAGAATGATCACCGAAAGTGTATGGCCGAGCACATCGTGCAAATCGCGGGCAATGCGTTCGCGTTCCGCCACCTTAGCCAGATGCTCGATCTCCTGATTGGCCTTTTGCAAGCGGTTGCTGGCGCGTTCTCGTTGCGCAAAGAAAATATTTCCGCAACCCACAACCATCGCCAGCCCGCCGCCATAGAACAAGAACCATCCCGAAAGGTGAAAGAGCCACCATTCCGCGGTGGCCACTGCGAGTACGGCCACTAGCAACTTGAGCGCGGCCGATTCCGTTTCGACCGCGTAGGGACAGAATGCCGCTGCAAAAACGAAAAATGTGGCGGCTCCCTCGTTGAAGGGCGCAAAGCCAACGCCCAATATCACGAACCCCGCGATGTTCAGCAGATTCCACGGGCACTTGATCCAAAAGAAACTAAAATAAATTGCCAGGAAGGCGATGGTAGCAAGCCCGGTGGCAATCCACTCCTTCCATCCAGCATGATTCAGGATCGGGTTGAGAAGAAAAAAACAAAAGTAAAAGAGCCAGGTGTAAGGCGCCCAGCCGTGGTCTTGTGTTTTTGGCAGAAGCCTCATAATCCAGCTCTAGGCTACCCCTTTTTGACGCCGTCCGTCAGCTTGGTTTCGCTGTGGCCGGAACACCCGATTGCGAATGCCAGTAGAAGCGACAACGGAAGCAAAATCACAAGCCAGTCGAGGTTGCCGCCAGTGACCAACAGAGCAATTGCCCCGATAACGAGTATCCAGCCCGCAGATTGATTGATGTTCATAGTCGTTCTCCTTTGCAGGTCAGTTTGCTTCTTCGGTTCTAGCCATACATTTTTCCTTCATCGCGCTGAAATCCGAACCGGGCCACACCTAGGCAGAAGAGCGAGAATCCGATCAGCGCTTCCCAGTGGACCAGACTCGATTCGTGCTGGCCGGCTCCCACTACGCCCAGCGCAAGTTGGGCCAGGTGATACGGCGGCAGAAAATGGGCAATCTGCTGCATCGCCTTCGGCAGAAACATGAGTGGGACCCAAAGCCCGGAGCAAAACGACAGCGGCAGATAAATCAGGTTGATAGTCGCCACTGCGGAGTTTGGACCGACGAAATAGCCAATCGCCAATCCCATCGCGCTGAAGGGAAGGGAACCAGCGACCAGAATTGCGAGCAGCTTCGCGGCATCGAGCAACGGCGTATGCACGGCGCCAAACGTGGAACCGAGCAGCAGAAGCAGGCATACGACAATCGCGCTGAAAATCATTCCCAGCACAACTTTCGCCGTGAAGTAGGCGAACGGGGGCATGGGACTGGCGCGCTTCACCTGCAACCATCCCAAGCCGCGCTCCGCGGCCAGTCCGGACGCCGTGCCAAACAGCGAAGCTCCCATGACTCCGAATGTGCCATAGGTCGCGATGAGGTACGTCGTGATGTTTGTACCGCCGATGGGCGCGTCTTTTGGATTCAAAACCAGGCCAAACAGCACGTAAAACATCACCGGAAACAAAATCGTCGAAAGCGAGTAAGCGCGAAGACGCAGCCGGTTCAGAAACTCATATTTCGCTTCCTTGAGATAAATCACAAAGGTTCTGCCCAGCGGGCGTGCCCAGATTTCCTGTGCCCGTATTGTCGAAGCAGTAGCCATTTCATCTCCTCGTCAGAATGTAGACCGCCATCTTCGGCGGCTGTCGTGGCGGCGCCCTGGCCTCCACATCGCAGCGTTACAGTGTCGTTCCTTTAGCGCTTTCCTGAGTCAGCGCCAGAAACGCCTCTTCTAACCCTGCGCTCGTAACTTCAACCCCGGAAAGTCTGGGATCGCGCATCAGCAATTCACGAAGTATGGGCTCAGCCGAAGCCGCCCGGATTTCCATGGCATCGCGATCCCTACGGACATCGAGCACGCCCGGAATGGCACGCACAGTCTCGATATCCAGCGAACTCACGCAGCGAATCCTGCCTGCAGTGCTGGCCTTAATCTCATTCGGCGTTCCTTCCGCAATGATCTCGCCGCGATTGATCACCACTACCCGATCGGCGAGCGCATCCGCTTCTTCCAGATAGTGAGTCGTGAGCAGCACGCCTTTGCCGCGAAATATGAGCTTGCGAATTTCCTCCCACAGAATCCGGCGGGATTCCACGTCCAGGCCGACCGTGGGTTCATCGAGAAACAAAATGTCGGGATCGCCGCATAAGGCCAGCGCAAACAACACTCGCTGCCGCTGGCCCCCCGAAAGCTCGCCAAATTCGCGGTCCTTGATTTCTTCCAAACCCGCCAGCGCCAGCGTCTCGGCCAGGGGCAGCGGTTTCGGATAGTAGGATGAGAACAGATCGATGTGTTCCCTCACGCGCAGCGTTTCGGGAACTTTAGCCACTTGCAGCATGGCCCCGATCCGCGTGCGCACTTCCGCATGAATCGGGTTTCCGCCAAACACACTCACCGTGCCCGCGGTAGGTTTCGCCAGACCAAGGAACAGTTTGACGGCGGTGGTCTTGCCTGCTCCATTCGGTCCGAGCAGCGCGACCAGTTCGCCAGCGCGGACGGCAAAATTCACCTGGCGCAAAGCCCGCACCTCGCCGAAGCTCTTGCTGGCGCCCTGCAACCGCGCAATCACCACCCCACCGTTGCCAGATTCCCTCTTCCGAAGCTCTTGAATTTCCTGTATTGCAGCGATCATTCGGCCCTCCCGGTCTGCCAGATCGGCATCGATCAGCCAGTGAAGCCATCATCGTCGCAGCAACCGGAATGCACCAGTGGAGATCATCATCCGCTGGCGATGACAAATGTCATGCCGGACCGGGCAGGAGCGACCTTGTCCGGAATGCGTAACAACCGGCCCTGTAGCCAACCAAAACCCTCCGGGTTGGGTATAATCCGAACGTTTGCCAGAGATCGACAGAAACCGCTCTCCACAGTTGAGGCCCACTAGCCGCCTTAGATCGGATTTCTCTCGTTGAATTTACGTGACAGGGAGGCGGTTCTGAGCTTGCTCGAAACTAGCCCGCGAGGTGCGATGCGAATACGGCCCGGAGTTGAACTGGCGGGCATGAGCGACATTGGCTGCCAGCGAGAAAATAACGAGGATCAGTACGCTTACTGGGAACCCGCCGACAACGATGAATTCGCGCGCAAGGGCAGACTGGCTATCGTCGCAGACGGTATGGGCGGCCACGAAGGCGGCCAAGAAGCCAGCCGCATCGCGGTTGAGACAATCCGGGAAGTTTTTTCGGAAACTCCCGTTGGCGATCCCCAATCCCTGTTGATCGCGGGGTTTCTGGCCGCGCACCAACGCATTCTGCGCTACGCGGAAGGACATCCGGAACTGCACGGCATGGGTACTACCGCTACCGCGATTGCTCTGCTCGATGACGAGCTATTCTACGCGCACGTCGGCGATAGCCGCTTGTATCTGGTGCGGGGAGACAATATTTCTCGCGTGACCCACGACCATTCCTACGTAGGCCGTTTGGTAGAGAATGGCGTCATTAGTTCCGAGGAAGCCGAGACCCATCCCCAAAGGCATATCTTGACGGCCGCTCTTGGCGCAGGCGAAGAGGTTTCGCCCGAAACTCCGCCACAGCCGATCGCGCTTCAGAAAGGTGACGTGCTAGTCCTTTGCACCGACGGGTTATGGAGTTTGCTAACCGAGCACGAAATACAAAGCGTCGTGGCTGGCAGTGGCCTACCCGAAGCCTGCCGTGCCCTGATTAAAATGACAAAAGACCGTGGCGGGCCAGATAACATCACCCTGCAACTTCTGCGCGTGAGCTGACGTCGAGCCCAGGGACTGCCGGCGGCGAAGCCATCAGGAGCGCCAAGATTTCCTCAACCCGATCGCTGCGAAACCGCTGCGTGGTCAGTTAAAATAGCTTCGCTGTTCCCGCTCTCCAAGGCCGAGGTCGAAAACAAACCCCATGGGCAATCGCGGAGTAGTCGCCACCAGAAGCACTGGGAAAGGGGTTGGTCGGCGCAATGGTGGCCGTCGCGTTGTTGCGGAGCATCCGCCAGACGTCCCCTCTCTCGACGCTCCTCATTTATACGTGAACCGTGAGCTCAGCCTTTTGGAGTTCCAGGGACGAGTATTGGAAGAGGCTCAGGATCACAATGTGCCTCTACTGGAACGAGTCAAGTTCCTATCCATCTTCGGCTCGAACCTGGATGAGTTCTTCATGGTACGAGTCGCTGGCCTCAAGCGACAGGTCGAAGAAAGTATTCTCGATTGCGGTGCGGACGGAATGCCCCCCGCCGCGCAACTCGGACTCATCCGCGAGAAGGTTACGACCCTCTTAAAGAACGCGCACGAGTGCCTCCAGAAACAAGTCCTGCCAGCACTCAGACGAGTCGGCGTCCAGGTGGTTGATTATGCGGAACTGACGAGCAAGCAGCGATCGGTAGTCGACAAGTATTTCGCGGAGACGGTTTTCCCGACGCTGACCCCCTTGGCCTTTGATCCGGGCCGGCCGTTTCCCCACATTTCCAATCTCAGTCTAAATCTGGCGGTGCTACTCCGAGACGGGCAGGGCACCGAACACTTTGCTCGGGTCAAGATCCCGGATTCGATGCAACAGTTAGTCCCGGTGGATTTCGTTGCGCCGAGCCAGGCAGACAAGGCCAAACGTGCGGTAAGACAGGGCTTCGTCTGGTTGGAGCAATTGATCGCCGCCAACCTGGAGATGCTGTTTCCCGGCATGAAAATTCTGGAAGCCCATCCCTTCCACATAACCAGAGATGCGGAAACCGCCATTCAGGAACTGGAAGCAGGGGACCTGTTAGAATCGGTAGAAGAGGGCGTTTGGCAAAGACGTTTTGCCGATGTGGTGAGACTTGAAGTCAACGAAACCATGCCTCCGGCGATCCTCGATATCCTGGTCGAGAATCTCAAGGTCAGCCGCGACGACATCTACCAACTGAGCGGACCGGTGGCCCTCAGCAGGTTGAAACATCTCTGGGCCGTCGATCGTCCCGAACTGAAGGATTCCCCGTTTGTGCCCGCCATTCCCAGCGCACTTGAACCAGGAGAGGGCAGAGAAGACATTTTTGCCGCCATTCGTGCTGGAGACGTTCTGGTGCACCATCCTTTCGATTCGTTTCAGCCGGTGGTTTCCTTTCTGCAACAAGCGGCACGTGACCCCGCAGTGTTGGCCATCAAGATCACCCTCTACCGCGTGGGACGAAATGCGCCCGTGGTGGAGGCTCTCCTCGAAGCGGTGGAAAACGAAAAGCAGGTGGCCGCGCTGGTTGAGCTCAAAGCCCGGTTTGACGAGGAGAGCAACATCGAATGGGCCCGGGCACTGGAACGGGAAGGCGTGCACGTCGTGTACGGTTTGCAAGGCCTCAAGGTCCATTGCAAGGCGGCGCTGGTCGTGCGTCAGGAAGGAAATCTGATCCGGCGCTATGTGCACGTTTCCACCGGAAACTACAACAGTATAACGTCCCAGCTTTACACCGATATCGGGATGTTCACGTGCGACGAGGCGATCGGGGCCGATTGCACTGATCTGTTCAACTATCTCACCGGCTACTCCGCGAAGGCCGAGTACCGCAAATTGTTCGTGGCTGCGATTAATCTACGGCAACAGCTGGAGCGACTGATCAAGCGGGAGATTGAGCATCAACGCCAAGGGCAGCACGGACACTTGATTCTTAAAATGAATGCCCTGGTGGACAAGCGCATGATCCGGTTGCTATACGAGGCATCTCAGGCCGGGGTAAAGGTTGATCTTTTGGTGCGGGGAATCTGTTGCCTTCGTCCCGGGATCAAGGGAGTGAGTGACAACATCAGGGTGATCAGTATTGTGGGCCGCTTTCTCGAACACAGTCGCATCTACTATTTCAAGAATGCGGGCAAGGAAGAGATTTATATGGGCAGCGCCGACTTGATGCCACGAAACTTGAACCGGAGGGTCGAGGTGATTTTTCCCGTGCGGGAATCAAACCTGATTCGTCACCTGCGCGATGACGTTCTGGCCACCTACCTGGCCGATGTGGCCAAGGCACGCTATATGCAGCCAGACGGAAGCTACCGGCGTGACGAAGATAGCGCAGCTAAAGGGGCGATGAACAGCCAGCAAGAACTAATGGCACGCGCAGTGATGCGCCCCTCGCGATGATTCGCTAGCCCGTCAACCCACCCCTTAGGAGCCTTAAACTGCAAAGCCGTGCACACCTGCACTCAAGTCCACGATGAAATAGAAGACAATAAACATTTGATAACACGGCGCTTACCCGACTCGATGCGCCGGTTTGTTCTGGCACCCTAGTTGCTAATGTCCTTGAGATTAATAAACTCTATAACAACGATAGAGTTTATGGCATAATTCGGAGCGTTATTCGGAGCGTTATGAAGATCTCACAAAAAGGTTTGTACGCACTGCAGGCCATGATGATGCTGGCCCGCCACTATAACCAGGGCGCGATTCGCATCCGTGACATTGCCTACGAAGAGGCTTTGCCGGAAAAGTTCTTGGAACTGATTCTCTTGGAACTCAAGAATGCGCGCATGGTCGAAAGCGTGCGCGGCGCCAAAGGTGGATACCAGCTGCGACGGGCGCCGTCTGACATCCAACTGAGCGAGATCATCCGCCTGATTGATGGCCCGCTGGCCCCCTTCGGAGACGCCGAACAGTTGCGCACTTTGATCAGTCGCGATGCCGAACATCGGGCGCTCTACCAGGTCTTCCTCGCGGTGCGCGATGCGGCGGCCAAGATCCTCGAGCACACCACCTTGGCCGACATCATGAATGGTAAGGCCGCGGAAGATTCCAAATTCGGCAAGCGGCGCAAGAAGAAGGGTGAGCCGTCGAGCGTCCTGCCCATGGTGGTTCACGGAAACCCGAGCCGGAGCAAAGATGAGTAGGGAGTGATCGTCGCGGGAGTCAGGCAGGAATTGGCCCCGGTTTGGCTGGTCTGTTTGTCTGCATTGAACTCTGTGTTGTAAAGTAGGCGACTCCCAGGAGTCAAAAACAATTAGGAGCGTCGAAGAAAAATGAATCAGGAGATAAGCGGTCATTTATCTCTATAATATCGATCATAATAATTGACATGATTTTATTAACGGATTCGTAGCCGACCAAAGCGCCTCCGCTGTTATTCCCCGGGATGCGTTGTTCGACGAAAAACTCAAAAAGGAGAGGAAGTTCGATGAAATCAACTAAGACTCTGTTTCTCACCGCCCTCGCGCTTGCCGCGCTTACCACGAGCGCTTGGGCAGAAAATCCGGCGTCAGGCACTCCGGCCAATGGGGCCGCCGCCTCCGCTCCCACGCCGCCACCACCAATTACGGCTGCCGATGTCCAGGCATTGAAAGATGCCATGGCTGCGCAGCAGCAACAGATCGAGCGACTTACACAGCAACTGCAGCGTGCCCAGCAGGCCTGGCAGTCGCAGCAAACCGCGCCGCAACCTGCGGGCAACGGCGACGCATCCCAAACCCACGCCATTCCGCAACAGTTAGCAGAAGTTAGTAACACCGTCACGGTGCAGCAGACGACGGTACCAAGCTCCGGGCTTAACCTGCAAGAGACGGCGCCGCAGGCCACCCCGAACCCGCTGGAGAGCCCTGTCATCTCCATTCGCTTCAAGGGAATTACAATTACTCCGGGCGGATTCGTGGAAGCTGCATTCGTGCGGCGGTCGAGAGCCCTCGGCGCAGACCTGACCACCCCTTTCAATTCGCTGACCCTGCCGGGCGCTTCGCAGAGCTCAATGTCAGAGTTCTTCGGCTCCGCCCGCCAGTCTCGGCCTACGGTGTACGTCGACGGGCGTCTGGGGAATGTGGAGCTCTCCAGCTATGTCTCGGGTGACTTTCTTTCGGCAGGGGACACCTCCTCAGCCACTCAGACGAATAGTTACACCTTCCGGCTGCGCCAGGCGTGGGGCCAAGCCAAATTCGATAATGGATGGAGCTTCCTCGGCGGCCAGAGTTGGAGCCTGCTGACCGAAAATAAGCAGAGTATCGCCCCCAGCGACGATGTCGGCAAGGCCAACGATTCCCGACCTATGACCATCGATCCGGGGTACAACGTCGGATTTACTTTCGCGCGCCAGTATGGGGTTCGGCTAACCAAAGATTTCAACCATAAGGTAGCAGTCGCCGTAGCCGTAGAAAACCCGCAAGCTACAATCACCTCTCACGGCAACACAAACAACTTTCTGCTGGGCGCGGCGGGGGCGACGAACAGTTACAACGACGCCATCACCTCTTGCACCACCAGCTCCTACACCCCAACCGGCGCGACCACCCCCGTTTACTACACTACTTGCACCCCGGCGGCGACTTATTCCTTCAACCCGTCACCCGATATCGTCGGCAAGGTTGCGTTCGATCCGGGTTTTGGGCACTACGAAATCTTCGGACTGTATGACCGGTTTCGTGACCGCGCCTTCCCTTGCGCCAACTTCGCCATCGGTGAGACTGGGCCTTGCCCCTCCATGCCCAATGTCAAAGGTCCCAGCGCCGTGGGCGCCTATAACGCCTCGAAAAACGGTGGCGGCTTCGGAGCCAACGCCCGCTGGAATTTCTACGATAAACACATCGTTTTCGGTGTGCACGGTTTTGGAGGCAGCGGAGTGGGGCGCTACGGTGCAGCGCAGCTTTCCGATATTTCCATTCGTGCCGACGGAACTCCCAGCCTGATCAAGAATCTCCAGGGATTAACCACGCTGGAGTGGCACGGCAAGAAACTGGATGTCTATCTTTACACCGGTGCGGAGTATGACAGCCGGACCTCCGGCTACGATCTCGACACGAAAGCGTATGTCGGCTACGGGTCGCCGTTCTTCAATAACTCTGGTTGCTACACTGAGCCGCCGCCTTCTACTGCCGTCACGGCGGGGTTCAACCCAGGTGCGCTCTCCAAATGCACGGGAGACACACGGGCGGTCATCGAGGGTACGGCCGGCTTCTGGTACCGCTTCTACAGCGGGCCTAGAGGCAGGGTCCAGTTCGGTACGCAGTACTCCTACGTGACTCGCCAGACTTGGTCTGGCGTCGGCCCTGCAGGATCGAAAGCCCCTGGAGTAGGACCGGAAGGCTTGGACAACATGATCTTTACCTCGTTCCGCTACTACTTGCCCTAAGGCCGAAAGTGGTCCCGCGTGAGCTTTTGACGCGGGACCACCAGGCGCAATGGCCACTTAATTTTCTGAGGGGCGCATTCCCTTCGGAAACGCCGCCGGTCCAGGTTTGGGCTCTCTCCTTTTCCCGGGCCGGTGGTGTTAACACTTCACCGGGCAGTTTCCCCCAGCATGCGTGCTTACAGATAGTATGAGATTGCTGGCCGAGGGCTGAAAATGATTTCGCGACGCAATTTCCTTAGGGGAGTTTCCGGAGTGGTAGCCGCCACCGGCGCTATTCGTCCCCTGCTAGCCTGGGCGACTGACTCGTCACTATTGATACCGGGCGAAGACGGCATGATCGTGCGGTCGGCCCGTTTCTTCGATTTGGAAACGCCGCCAGAGTTTCTTACTTCGTGGATCACGCCTGTCCCGCGTTTCTTCGTGCGCAATCACATGCACGAGCCCAGTACGCTGGACGCAGACTCGTGGCGACTGACCATCAGCGGGGAAGTGGAGAAGCCGCTGACTTTGAGTCTGGCGGATTTGGCCAGGCTCGAAAAGCACACCGTCACCAACACGCTCGAATGCGCCGGCAACGGACGCGGCTTTCAGCAACCTCATGTGCCAGGCATCCACTGGCAGAAGGGAGCAGTCGGAAACGCGCGCTTCGGAGGTCCCCGATTGCGCGACCTGCTGCAACGCGCCGGAGTGAAGCCGACCGGGAAGCACGTCATGTTTCACGGCCTGGATGAAGTCCCGGGCAAAGTGCCGCCGTTCATTCGCAGCATTCCCATCGAGAAAGCGACCGACGGCGATACTCTGATTGCCACCCAGATGAACGATGCCCCGCTCAGCAAGCATCATGGTTTTCCCGCGCGCTCGCTGGTGCCCGGCTGGATCGGCGCTGCTTCCTGCAAATGGCTGAGCGAAATCAAAGTGCTCGACAAGGAATTTGACGGCAACTTTATGAAGCCGGGATACAGATTTCCCAACCAGCCCGTCAAGCCCGGCGACGCAGTCAATCCCGACGACACGCACGTGGTTACAGCTTTGAATGTGAAGTCCGTGATTGCCACTCCGGTCGATGGCTCAACGCTGAAGTCGCGCTCTATTCACCTTCAGGGCGTTGCTTGGGCTGGCGAGGCGGATATTGCCCGCGTCGAAGTTTCCACCGATGCCGGCGCAACGTGGAAACTCGCGCGACTCGATCATGAGCAGGCAAAGTACGCGTGGCGGCTCTGGACCTACGCATGGAAGGCTCCGAAGGCTGGAGATTACACTTTGATGGCACGCGCTACCGACAGTCAGGGCCGTACTCAGCCCGAAACCGCAGTGTGGAATCCCAGTGGTTATTTGTACAATGCCATCGACAGGGTGAAGGTCCATGTTCAAGCGTAGGATGTTTGACGCAGTCCTGATGGGTTTAGCGCTACTCTGTTTCGCCCCGCTGCTGCGTGCGCAATCTCCGGAATTGCCTCCGGGACCGGCTCAGGCTAAAGTCCGCACCGCATGCCTGGAGTGTCACGACGCGAGCATTATTGTCCAACAACGTTTGAGCAAAGCTGCGTGGATCAAAGAAGTCGACAAAATGATCAAGTGGGGCGCGCTGGTGGAGCC
>Ga0210383_10002551_pt1 | contig 16455 bp, 13 predicted proteins | sample IncBWC14OmetaG_FD_160072 | JGI IMG/M metagenome (GOLD analysis project Ga0210383, IMG submission 160072) | Forest soil microbial communities from Barre Woods Harvard Forest LTER site, Petersham, Massachusetts, United States - Inc-BW-C-14-O ...
CTCTTCAAGGGCGGCCCAGAGGGCCTTGTTGCCCATAATGACGGTGTCGATGACGCGGTAGGCGTCGAACTCGTATTGGTCCTGCTTGAGGACGCCAACCTTCTTGGGGCGAACTACGTTGCCCTTCTGGGCATCGATCTCGCCGGTGAGGACCTTCATGAACGTTGATTTGCCGGCGCCGTTGGGTCCGGTGAGGCCGTAGCGGCGGCCCGTCGTGAACGTGACGGAGACGTCCTCGAAGAGGAGCTTGGAGCCGTAGCGCATGGTGACATTGGAGACTGAGATCATGGGGTCCTTCTATTTTATAGGTTGTGCCGTTGCGGCGCGGTGAATGGCGCGAGGTGTCGTTATGACTGGCCGATGAGGACTCCTGCGGCGAAGACTAGACCTCCGCCTACGATGACCTGGAGGCAGGAGAGGGCGAAGCTGGTTTTGAAGTAGCGATGACGAATCATAGCGATGATGACGAGTTCAGTCCCGACGACCGCATAGGCCCAGGTAAGGGCGGTGTGGACGTTCGGAATGAGGAACGGGAGCGTGTGCAGGAAGCCCCCGATGAACGTCATAAAGCCGGTGACCAGCCCGCGGAAGACAGGGTTGCCGCGACCGGTGAGTGAACCGTCGTCGGAGAGGCCCTCTGAGAATGCCATCGAGATGCCCGCGCCGACCGCTGACGCCGCGCCGATCAGAAAGACCGTGCGGGAGTTATGCGTTGCGAAGGCGGTGGCGAAGATGGGCGCGAGGGTGGATACAGAGCCGTCCATCAACCCGGCGAGGCCCGGCTGTACGATGCGCAGGACGAAGCTCTTGTCGTCACCGACGATCCTGTTGAACTCGCTCAGGTTGGGAATGTTTTCGGACATAGGGCGTTTGCGGTGGTTCCTATTGACTGGCCTGCTTTCAGAAACGCAGTTGCTCCGCTCTGCGGCTGGTTGGCGCGTCAAAGCGGAGCGTGTTTCGAGTCATTTATTGGCCGCGGCGGGCCGGGCCGGAGCGGCTGCTGCCGGGACGGCTGTTGCTGCTCGGGCGACCGCCGGGTCCACGACCGCGTCCACCGGAGAAGCCGCCACCACCGTTGCGGCTGCGGAAGCCGTTCTTATTGCCACCATAGCTGGCGTTCGGTGCTGACATCGGTGTGACGGGATCGTTGCCCTTCCAGGAACGAGTCTCGAGCTGCATGATGTCCATCCCTGGAGCTGTTATGTCGAGGGGCTGGTTGCGAACTTCCTTCTCAAGGTTCTTATCGGCCTCGCGCCACTCGAACTTTATCTTCAGTTCGCGCTCGAGTTTGCGGGCATCGTGCTTCTCCTGCGGCATGACGAAGGTCGTGGCGACGCCCTTCGCTCCAGCGCGTCCGGTGCGACCGATGCGGTGGACGAAGTCGTCGGAGGCATTGGGCAGGTCGTAGTTGACGACGTGGGCGATGTCCTGCACATCGATACCACGGGCCGCTACGTCTGTCGCAACGAGAACGCGATGCTTGCCGTTTTGGAAGCCCTTGAGCGCTGCAGTCCGCTGGGACTGGCTGCGATCGCCGTGGATTACGTCGGCATCGTGGCCGAGGCGCTCGAGCTTCTTCGAGATGCGGTCGGCACCGTGCTTGGTGCGCGAGAAGACGAGGAAGGTACCCTCCTCCTGGCGCAGCATCTGGTCGAGCAGACCGAGCTTCTGGTCCTGCATGACGGTGTAGACGCGAAGTTCGACCTGGTCGGATGGCTTGGAGGTCTGGCCGATCTCGACGCGGATCGGCTTGTTTACGTAGTCGCGGACGATCTCGCGGATGTTGGCATCGAGCGTGGCCGAGTAGCACATGGTCTGGCGGGTCTTCGGCACCGCACCGACGATGCGGCGGATGGCGGGAAGGAAGCCCATGTCCAGCATGCGATCGACCTCGTCGAGGACGAGCATTTCGACGGAGCCGATGTTGACGGCGCGGCGGCGGAGGTAGTCTTCAAGGCGGCCAGGCGTTGCTACAACGAGGCGTGGGCCGCGATCGAGCTGGTCGAGCTGGTTGTTCTCCGAGAGGCCGCCGCAGACGAGGACCGCATCGTTCTTCGATCCGGGAACGAGCTTCCAGTAGGCGTCGAGGACCTGCATGGCGAGTTCGCGCGTGGGCAAAAGGATGAGCGCACGGATGGGGCCGCGTTTGCCCTTGGTGCTGGGCACCGAGGTCGCGTCCATACGTTGGATCATCGGGATGAGGAAGCTGAGCGTCTTGCCAGTGCCGGTAGAGGCGGTGGCGAGAATGTCGTTGCCTTCGAGGGCGGGCGGGATGGCCTTGGCCTGGACCGGGGTCGGCGTGGTGAAGCCGGCGCTGGTAAGACGGTTCTTCAGCGAGTCCGAGATGTTGAAGTCGGTGAAGCGGACGTCGTCAACGAGCGAGAGGCCGGTCGGACTGGCATTTCCCCGGTTGAGCTGCGATTGGCCAGGCTGGGGAGGTTTAACCGTTGCTGAATGTTGGTGGTTCTGTATTTGCTGTTCGTTCTGTTCCAAAGTTGCAGAGTTCAAAATTTGTCCTGTCTGAGCGTGGTTATCAAGCGGCATAGGGATGCAGGGGTGCCACACGGCACCATGGATTTCCATTAGTCAGCATTGCTGTCGGTTATCGAAGCGCTGCTGCTGCACGGCGAGACTCGTCCGTTGACGTGTCTTCCAGCCAGAGCAACCAGCGCGGCTTCCGATCGTAGGGGGAAGGTATGCGGTGGGAAGAGGCGAATCGCAGTCTCTGGCCAAACTCCGAAGTCCATGAGGAGTCTTTGCCTGCGATGCCCGCACTCCTTTTTTCCAGAGTACAAAACAATCATACCACACGCGGCTATGGTTTAGGAATTTGGCAGGTGTGCTGGTGGTACTTCGGTGGTTCGGGGACGTTGAATGACAGATCGCACCGTGTATTCTGTTCCAGCTAAACTCGCATTGGCCAAGTGATTGACCCCAGGCGAACGGAGAGTGGATGGCCCTTTACGCAGGCAAGAGTTTTTCCCAGGCGCCGCCAGGCCTTCGGAGAAGTCTGCTCCAATGGAAGTTCAAAGTTTCGTGGAAGCTGAAGAGGGTCGCGGCTTCGATCGCCGAGAAGGTGGGTGCCGGACGTCTCTTGTTGCTGAAGGCTGGAACGGTCAGCGCAGAGAACGATCGCGGCCTTAGTTCAAATTTTCTGTTGCTGCATCCGCCCGAAACGATCGTCTTTGGGGACCCGGCAGAAGACAGCTTCCTGCGCAGTTGCCAATCGATCAGAGAGGGGAGAATGTCTCGGGGCAATATTTTTGTGTGCGAACTTGAGTCGGCCCTGTTTTACCCGGAAGAGGGCGTTGTGCTCAACCGGGATCGAAATGTAGTGATCGAATCGATTCTCGATGACGATCGCCTGAGCGGCGCGCAGGTGGTCTTCAAGCCTTTGAGATGGACCAGGCGCGCGGGGACGTTTTCCTCCATTCAGCACCTCTGGCCGCGAAATAACTGGCACTGGATGGTTGATTTTCTGCCCCAACTCCATTCTCTGGAGAGGGCAATGGCTGGCAGAGAACTTACGCTGCTGATGCCTGACTCTCTTAGCACTTTCAATCGGGAGAGCCTGGACTCTGTGCTGCCTGACAACTTCAAGGTGGAGTACGTTTCTTCGAAGAGATGGATCCACGTGGACAGGTTCGTGCTGCCGTCGCATGTCTCGCGACGCTTCAACGGTTATCTTCCGCCTGAGTATTATCAATTTATTCGCGAATCCCCCTTCAAGCGGCTTGGCGTGGAGAAGCCGGCGAAGGCTTCGCGGCGTTATTACATATCGCGGAATGGGGCCGCGCATCGCCGCGTCAGGAACGAAGACGAGGTGATGCAGATGCTGACGGAGTTCGGTTTTGAGTGGATCCTGATCGAGAAGTTCAGCATGAAGGAGCAGGTCGAGATCTTCCGTAGTGCTGAAGCGATCATCTCGCCTCATGGTGCGGCGTTTGGTGGCGTTATGTTTTCAGACAACCTGAAGATGTGCGTTCTTTATCCGGAGGCGCGGCCTGGAGCTTATTTCTATACGCTGGCCCGCGGCATGGGCCATCAACACTTTGCGGTGCACTCGAACGTCGGAGAGGACGATGACTTCGATGTCGATGTGCAGGAGCTTAGGCGCGTTGTTTCTAGTGAGATGAAGCTGGAGACCGTGAAACCGGCAACGGCTGTGGTGCAGTAAGCGTCCGCAAACGGACAGAGCAATCCATGGATGGACAGCTTTTGGGACGTGTTGACCAAGAAGCCTAATTCCTTTCAAACACTTAGCCTGCCGGCAGGCTGGCACTCTACATGCAGCACGCAACGTACGTCTCGATTGGAAAGGTCCCGATGAGAGTAGAGTTCGCACGATCCACATCAAATCCCTCGCTCGAATAAAGCGGCGGATAACTCAGCAATAGGTAGGTAGGACTACGGGTAGTACGCATTCCGTGCAAGGCACGCTCGGAATGGAGACAGAAAGGCAGCGATGCAATCTCTGATGCAGGACCTTCGCTACTCCCTTCGCCAGATTCGGCGGTCGCCGGGTTTCATGGTAACTGCGGTGTTGACGCTTGCGCTTGGCGTGGGCGCCAATACGGCGATCTTCTCGCTGCTGGACCAGGCGCTGCTTCGCTCGCTGCCGGTGCGCGCGCCTGAGCAATTGGTGATTCTGAGTGCCCCGGGTAAAGCATGGGAGGGATCTGCCAGCAACAATGGTGCGGGAGTTGAGAAATCCTTCTCGTATCCGATGTACCGGGACCTGCACGATCGTGGAACGGCGTTTGATGGGCTGATCGCTACGGCCCCTGCTGAGGTTGGGATTGCGCGGAACGGCGCGTCGAACCTCGCGAACGCAGAGATCGTCAGCGGCAACTATTTCAGCGTGCTGGGTGTGTCGGCAATGAATGGACGGCTGCTTAGCCCGGCAGACGATACGACGCCCGGGGGCAATCCCGTGGCGGTGCTGAGCTTCAACTACTGGAAGACACACCTGGGTGGTGACGCGGGCGTGGTGGGGCAGACGCTGTCGATCAACGGCCAGCCGTTCCAGATCATCGGCGTGTCTCCACCGGCGTTTCAGAGTGCGGTGTGGGGGCAGGTCCCCGATATTTTTGTTCCGATGTCGATGCTGGAACAGGTCAGGCCCGGCAGAGGCAGCTACCTGCAGAACCACAGGGCTCGCTGGATGAATATTGTGGGACGGATGAAGCCGGGAGAGACGCCGGAGCGCGCACAGGTGGCTATGGCGCCTCTGTGGCATTCGTTACGCGCCGAGGAGTTGAAGGCGCTTGGGACCAAGTCGCCACGCTTTGTGGATGATTTCCTGACGCGGAGTGAGTTGCAGGTGCTCCCCGGATCAAAAGGGCTTTCCTACGACAGGGACACCCTGCAGACGCCGCTGGTGGCGGTGATGGCCATGGCGTTTCTCGTGCTATTGATCGCCGCGGTAAATGTGGCGAGTCTCCTGCTGGTCCGTTCGGCGGCGAGAGTGCGCGAGTTTTCGTTGCGATATGCGCTGGGGGCGAATGCGCGTCGCGTCGTGCAGCAACTTCTATTAGAAGGAGTGCTGATTGGCATAGCCGGCGGGACAGCGGGACTGCTGATTGCGCCTGTCTGCATCCAGGTGCTGGTGCATCGACTAGATCCTGACACTGCTACTGCGTTCTCGACGACCCTAGATGCCCGGTTGCTGGCTTTCAACTTCGCGATCGCGTTGGCGGTGAGCGTGCTCTTCAGCCTGGCGCCTGCGTTGCAGCTGATCAGGCCGGACATCGTGAACGCATTGAAGCAACAGACTACAACAGTGTCTGGCGGGACGCTGAACTTTCGACGTCTCATTGTTTCGCTGCAAATAGGACTCAGCGTACTGTTGCTGGTTGGTTCGGGGCTCTTCGTCCGCACGATGCAAAACCTGCGGCAGGTCGACACAGGATTCAATCCTTCGCACCTGATCACGTTTCATATCAATCCTCAGCTCTCCGGCTATACGCAGGAGAAGATACCGATCGTGCAGCAGAGTGTTCTGGAGGCGATGGCCACGCAACCCGGCGTACAGGCGGTCGGCGCGACCGATGATCCAGAACTTGCCGATAACAACCACAATGGCAATGTGACGGTGGAAGGCTACAACACGCCTCCCGATGAAGACTACGACGTGGAGGTCCCAGCGATCAACCCGGGGTTCTTCCACGCGATGCAGGTGCCGCTGCTGGCAGGGCGCAGCTTCACCGAAGATGACAACAGCACCCATCCGCTGGTCGGAATCGTGAACGAGACATTTGTGAAGCACTATTTCAGCAGTCCGGAGGCAGCGGTGGGCAAACGCGTGGCCCATGGTGGCGGCAAGAACCTGCAATTTATGACGATCGTTGGCGTCTCGCGCGATGCGAAGCATATGAGTTTGCGTGAAGCGGCGCCGCCAACACTGTTCACTCCGCTCCGACAGCAGAAGGTGCTGGGCCAGCTTTTCATTTATCTGCGCACATCGACGCCGCCTGAGCAGAGCTTTGCGATGGTCCGGCAGACGATGAAGCAGGTCGATCCGGAGCTGGGAGTCGATGCGATGAGGACGATGGACGACCAGATCGAGACGACGCTGTCGAACGAGCACATGATCGAACTACTGGCGATCTCGTTTGGTCTACTGGCAACAATGCTTGCCGGCGTAGGTCTCTATGGTGTGCTTGCTTACTCGACTGCACAGCGAACGCGTGAGATCGGCATTCGCATTGCGCTTGGCTCGTCACGGCTTGGAGTTTCGCGACTGGTCCTGATAGATGTTCTGCGGCTTGCCGGGATCGGAGTGGCTGTCGCCATTCCCTGTTCGATGCTGCTGGGAAGGTCCCTGCGGAGCCAACTCTTCGGGGTCTCGGCTGCGGACCCGTTTACGCTAGTCGGGGTCGTGCTGTTGATCAGCGCGGTCGCCCTGGTGGCCGCGATCATACCCGCGCGCCGTGCCTCCACGGTCGATCCGAACACTGCACTTCGCAACGAGTGATCGGCACACCAATTGAGCAATGGGTAAAGCGGCAACAACGAACCGTACTGGCTTTCGTTGTCACCGCTTTGGGTCGGTTTTAGATGTGGCAGCTGACCATGCCGCGTTTTTCGAGGTATTTCTGGTGGTACTCTTCGGCCTTCCAGAACGTCGTTGCTGGGACGACCTGGGTCGCGATGGGTTTTCGGTAAGAGCCAGCAGCGTTGAGCTCGGCGATCTTTGCCCGGGCCTGGGCGAACTGCTCGTCGTTCTGAGTGAAGATGACGCTACGGTACTGCGAACCCCAATCCGGACCCTGGCGGTTGACCTGGGTGGGATCGTGCATGCTGAAAAACGCGTCAAGCAGCGTTTCGTAGGATAGACGGGACGGGTCGAAGGTGACCTGGACTACCTCCGCATGGCCGGTGCGGTCAGTACAGACTTCTTTATAGGTTGGGTGTTCGAGGTCGCCGCCTTCGTATCCTACGGCCGTGTCGATAACACCGGATATTTCACCAAAACGGGTTTCAACTCCCCAAAAACATCCTGCACCAAATGTTGCTTTTTCCATTGCCACTCTGTTGCTCCTTACTGCTCCTATTGGATGCTCTCCGGCTGCGATTGTCATCAGCCAAAAGGTTAATAGCGGGAGTATTTTGGGCGCATGGAGAGAGATGTGTCAATGGGCTTCATAGAACTTTTGTGGGAGCGTAAACGACTCGTCATATTCCCGCAGAAAGTGATGAAAAAAGGGGTATTGCTCAGCCGTGAACCCAGTTAGTAACGTGCACAAGCAGACTAGTTGGAGCGGCGAGTGGGGCTGGATTTCGAGGCGAAGGTGCGGCGCGCGCCTGTGGATTTTTTCTTCGCTGGAGATTTGAGCTGGGCGAACTCGGGGACCTTCTTTTTGGGGACGACCTTCTTTCCCTTTGCGGCGCGGTCGAGGGCCATGACCTCGCCCAGAGTTAGCTCACGGAACTCCCCAGGAGGGACATCGAGGCGGAGTGCACCATATCCGATGCGCCGGATCTTTTCGACGTGGTGGCCGATCTCTTCGAACATTTTTCTGATCTGGCGATTGCGGCCCTCGGTGAGAGTGAGCTCGTACCAGGGATTGTCGCCACCGCGGACGAGTTCGATCTTGGCTGGAGAGGTGATGATGCGGTCGCGGCGGCCGCTGCGGACCTCGTCGAGACGACCACGGTCGATCATGATGCCACGGCGGATCTGTTCAAGACCGGACGCGGGTGGAACTCCGCTGATCTTGACCAGGTAAGTCTTTTCGACGCCGGCGGCCGCCTTGGAGAGCGCGTTGGCGAGGTTGCCGTCATTCGTCATCAGGAGCAGGCCTTCGCTCAAGTAGTCGAGGCGGCCCACAGGATAGAGGCGGACGTTGTCGCCATGCGGGCCTGACTTCTGCTTGGCCATTAGCTGCATGACGGTGGGGCGTTTTTCGGGGTCGTCAAGGGTGGTGACATAGCCGCGCGGCTTGTTGAGCATGTAGTAGCGCTGCTGCTCGGGGCCGTGGAGGAGCTTGCCATCAACACGGATGTGGTCGCGGGTAGCGTCGTGGCGGGTGCCGAGGGTGTCGACCACTACACCGTTGACCTGCACGCGGCCTTCGAGGATTATTTCTTCGGCTTTGCGCCGGCTGGCGATGCCGGCCTGGGCCAGGATCTTCTGGAGGCGATCGCCCTTGGGGGCGTCCCTGTCGATGGAATTCGGGGTGGAGGGGGACTTTGTCATGTTGTTGGCCTTCTGACTGCGGAGCTGCTCATCGCGGTCGGTACGTCGAACCTCTATTATCGCCTGTTTTGGATACGGATGCGGAAATTACATATGAAAGGTGATGGGGCGCGCAGTGTGTGTCACTCTGTGCCATAGAGCCGGAGGATGAAGGAGATCTGGTAGAACACGGACACGGCCAGAAGGACCAGTTGAATGCGACGATTTCGAGTGAACATTGCGATAAAACAGACGACCAGGCTTCCAGCGATTCGGATCGGATATTCAACTCCAAAAGAATGAAGGTAAGCGGAGCCCTTGAGGCTGGTGTCGATGACGTCAGCGACGAAGGTCGCCGCCAGAAAGCCAAAGAACCATTTACGGCGAGAGATGAAGTAGTCTTCATAGCCCGAGTAGTCCGCAAGATCCGACGGAAAGAGGAACGTGCAGAGAGAGTAGAAAAGGATCGCGTACAAAATAATGAAGAAGTAGATTGCGAAGGTCCATTGCTGGACCAGCGTCAGACGAAACTCCCACCACCAGAAGTGAATGATCCAGAGCAGAAGCGAGGCGGCCCAGCCGAGGTGCAGGATGGAGACCTTCGCGCGTTTGGGATGCTGGACAAACCGCGCGAAGCCGTTGAGCAGCGTCGTAATGCACAATCCGACGATGATCGAGATAACGACTTTAACGTGAAGGTAGAGGTCCGGGCTGGATTGAGGAGCGTTCATGTCGACGGTGGCCCCTGATCGATTGTTCGCTTAGAGCTTTTGTTGTCGATTAGAAGGAGTGCGTTGCAGTCCTTCGGGAGCGGGTGTAAGCGGAACGTCAGGAGGGTACTCGTTGTCACCCTCGGGTGTGGCTACGGTGTCGGGCTCGTTGTCCTCCGGAGTATCGGGGGAGTCGCGAGGGTCGGGTTCAGGGTCGAGGTTCGAGTCGGCCATTAGCCCTCCTCAGACTCACGGCGCAGGTCGCTTTGAATCTGGCCGTCGAGTTCGGGTGAGTCTGCAGGGTCGACATCGACTGACTGGTCGGTGTCGTAGTTGGGAGGCAAACCGGAGAGACGTCCGTCGACAATGACCGCGTCGGCTACGGTTTCACCTGAATCGCCGCCGTCGCCGTCGGCCTGCGGCTCACTCTGGTATTTCTCCCGCTCGACCTCGTCTGGGCCCTCAGGCGCGTGGTGTTCCATGGAGATCTCCTCCTGCTCGGCCAGTTCGCCAGCCATCTTCTCAAATTCTTCGATGCTGGGAAGCTCATTAATGTCTTTCAGGCCGAAGCGGAGGAGGAAGTCTTTGGTTGTTTTGTAGAGGATCGGGCGGCCGATGACCTGCTTGCGGCCTGCGGTGGTGATGAGCTTGCGCGCCATCAGGCTACCCAGAACGCCGCCTGAGTCGACGCCGCGAATCTCGGAGATCTCAGGCGCGGTCACGGGCTGCTTGTAGGCGACGACGGCGAGGGTCTCGAGGGCCTGCAGGGAGAGCTTCAGGGGCGGCTTCAGCGATTTGACGAAGCCGCGAACGGCGTCGTGGTACTCGGGCTTGGTGGCCAAGCGATAGCCGCCTGCAACTTCGCGGATCTCGAGGCCACGGTCGGAGGTGGCGTAGTCGGCGATGAGCTGGTCGAGGATGGTGCGGAAGTAGTCGCGGAGACGACGTTCTTTTTCCTTTGCCTCGCGGGCGATCTTCTTTTCGTCCTTTTCTTCCGCGGGTGCTTCTGCAGGGGCTTCGCTTCCCTGCTCTGCTGTAGCCGGAATGACTCCGAAGACGGCCATGTACGGTTCGACCGAGTCGGCGGAACTCATGGCGGCGGTTGCCGCGGCGGTGCGGAGGCGGACCTCCCTGGCGTGGTGTGCTTCTTCAGCGGCAGCGTCGTGCAGATGACGTTTGAGTGCCTCGGCGTGCTGGGCTTCGGTCTCGGTTTCAGGGACGTCGGCTAGCACCTCACTGTTCAGGTCGTCCTCGTCGGGGGCAGCGTCTTCGAGTGCCAAAGCATGCTGGGCGGAGTCGAGTTGGTCGAGTTCGGACTGGGCCTCGTGGCCGAGGAGGCCAGCGAGCTGGGCCAGGGTGACGGGCTCTTCTGATGCGTAAATGACTGCTTCGATCTTTGCTTTAAGGCTCATGGTCTCGTTGGTGTACTTCTAAGCATACCAATGCTGGGTATCATTGCTCTCATCACACTGAGGAGACACAGAAATGCTGACGCGCAGGGAGTGGATAAGGCAGGCCGCGAGCGTAACTGCTGCTGTTGCAATGCCCGAATTTCTGATCGGCCGAGGTTTGGCCAGAACGCCCGCAAACAACGCGCAGGCGATTACTGGAGCGGGGTCGTTGAAGACCCACGCGGCTGCCCGTGGGCTGCTGACCGGCTGTGCGGTGAACGCAGCTCTGTTCCGGGACGATGAGCGGTTTCGCCAGCTACTGGCCGAGCAGTACAACATCGTCGTACCGGAGAACTGCTTGAAGTGGAACATCCTCCGCCCCACAGTCGATACCTATGACTTTGCCGACGCTGACAGCGTGGTTGAGTTCGCCGAGGCGCATGGGATGAAGGTGCGAGGGCACAACTTCGTGTGGCATGAGGCGCTTCCGAGCTGGTTTGCCGCGACGATCAACAAGGATAACGCAGAGAAGTTTCTGGTCGACCACATTCACACGGTTGGCGGGCGGTACAAGGGCAAGATCCACTCGTGGGACGTCGTGAACGAAGCGATCTGGATTCCTGATGGCCGGACGGACGGGTTGCGGAGCTCGTCGCCTTGGTTTCAGTTCCTGGGGCCGGGATACATCGACCTCGCCTTCAGGACGGCGCGTGGAGCCGATCCCTCGGCGCTGTTGACCTACAACGACTACGGCATCGAGTACGACAACGACGAAGAGGGGAAGAAGCGGACTGCGGTGCTTGCACTGCTGCGGCGCATGAAAGCGGACAAGGTGCCACTCGACGCACTGGGGATCCAATCGCACATTCGCGCAGTAAGCAAAGACGGCTTCAACAGAGGCGTCCAAGAGCTCCTCGACGGTGCGAAGGCGCTAGGATTACAGGTCTTCGTGACAGAGCTAGATGTGAACGACGATGCGGTTGCCACAGAGGACATGTCCGAGCGCGACACGATTGTGGCCGAGGTCTATCGCAGTTATCTGACAGCGGCACTCGCTGGGCCTGAAGTCAAGGCCGTGCTGACCTGGGGGACGAGCGACAAGAACACGTGGCTGAACAATGGGACGAAGTTTCGCAAACAGCATCCGGACAGGTTGCAACGGCCGCTTCCGTTCGACCCCGACTATGCGCCCCCCCCGGCCTTCTTCGCGATGCGAGAGAGCTTTGATCAGGCGAAGAAGAGGTAGCGAAAAGATCCGATCACAAAGACGGCCCGCGGAATGGCGTGCCGTCTCTTTACTCGGTGGTATAGCTATTTTGCAATGGTATTGAAGAGCCAGAAGAGGCAGCCTGAGAGCAACGCTGCAGCCGGGAGAGTGAAGACCCAGGCCATCGCAATGTCGCGAATGGTGGAGAGTTGCAGACCGCTTTTGTTCGCGGCCATGGTTCCTGCCACGCCTGACGAGAGAACGTGCGTGGTGCTGACTGGAAGACCATACGTATCGGCCGCGAGAATGGTGCACATCGCAACGAGCTCGGCCGAGGCGCCTTGAGCGTACGTTAGGTGGGTCTTGCCGATCTTTTCGCCAACCGTAACGACGATGCGCTTCCAGCCGACCATCGTGCCAAGACCAAGTGCCAGAGCGACCGCGACCTTGACCCAGGTGGGAATGAAGCGGGTCGACTTGTCGAGGAAGGCCTTGTAGTTGGCGATGATCTTCGCGTCGCCGGAGCTTATCTTGGGGCCAGACTTTGCCAGTATCCGGAACGATTCGCTGGTTAGGTACATCTGATTACGGACGTTGGCCTGCATTTCGGCTGGGACGCTGCCGAGCGAGCCGTAGGATGTCGCCTCGTTGCGGATGTCAGTGACCTCCTGCTGAAGGGCGAGGATGACCCCGGGCTCGTACTTCTTGGTGCTGATGAAATGTTCAAGCTCGGGGGTGGCGTCCTGCAGGACTGCGCCCGGCTCGACATAGTTGTTCAGCGCACCAGCAACCTGCGTGGAGACGGCGGCGAAGGTTTGCACCTCTTTCGCACTGACAGTGTGGTTGAGCGCGTAAGCTGTCGGGACCGTGCCAACAAGGATGAGCATAATGAGGCCCATGCCCTTCTGCCCGTCGTTTGAGCCGTGCGCATAGCTGACGCCGCCGCAGGTGAGGACCAGTAGAAGGCGGATGTAGAACGGGGGCGGTGCACTACCCTCGGGGGCCTTATAAAGGCGCGGATCGCGAGCCACTAATTTGAAGAGGAGGAAGACCAGTGCGGCACAGACGAAGCCGACGATTGGGGAGATAAGAAGAGCTTTGAAGACCTTAGTGACCTGCTCCCATTCGACGCCAGCAGTGCCAGAGTTGCCCTGCATCAGCTGGTTGGCGATGCCGACGCCGATGATGGAGCCGATCATGGTGTGCGAGCTCGAGGCTGGCAGACCACGCCACCAGGTCGCGAGGTTCCATAGGATGGCTGCAACGAGGAGTGCGAAGACCATCGAGAATCCGGCGCCCTTGCTGACCTTCAGGATCAGTTCAACGGGCAACAAAGTGATGATGGAGAACGCTACTGCGCCGGAGCTGAGAAGCACGCCGATGAAGTTCATAACGCCGGAGTAGACCACGGCAACGTGCGGCTCAAGTGAGTGAGTGTAGATGCATGTCGCGACGGCGTTGGCAGTGTCGTGGAAACCGTTAACGAACTCGAAGCCGAGCGCAATAAGCAGCGCGATAGCCAGCAAAACAAATGGGAAGACTGAAGCGGAGTGGACGATCGAGAGGTCGCTGGCCAGCTTCGTTCCGATGTAGATGAGGCCGGCAACCAGCATGATGCCGAAGATGATTCCGCCAATTTTGCCTGGGGACGACTTCTTGAGTTTTTCATCCAGCAAGGAGCCGGGAGGGGTAACTACGGGAGTAGCCATGTTGATATCGCCTGAAGGTCCAAGATGATTGCGTGAACCCGACGATAGGCCAGAATTGCAACGGGAGTGTTACGGGAGTGTGAAAGATGATGGTTCTCTTGGATCGATCGATTGGCCACGAGATTTGTAGATGTGAAGGTCTGAAGCTGGTTGGCCGACAAGCCCGAAGCCCCTATCGTCATGAAAACACGGCCTTCGAAGCAGTTAGCGTCTACAACTATCGTTCGTTGCCTTGGGTCTTGGGTGAAGCTATGATTCGAGCTTTCGAAGGGTGTTTTTATGAAAACCTCTGCACAATGGCTCAGTAGTGCGATCGTCGCCGTCGTAATCATTTTGTTCAGCTCGACCCGACCGGCGTTTGGGGACACATACACCATCTTTGACCTCGGCGATGATAACGGCCATGGCATCTACGGAATCGACAGTGCGGGCGACGTTGTGATCTGGGGAATCAACGGCTGCGGTATCTCGTCGCCGATTTGCTATGTGACTTACGTCGACGGCGTTGCAACCGGCGATAGTTCGACGGCGCCTGTTCTTGCCTATGACGATGGAACGTCTTGCGGCTCGACTCCTGCTGGCTTCTTTGCGTTGAAGTCTGTCTGTAATGACGGATGGGTTGGGCTGAGTTCTCTCTATAGTCCGAACGGCGATCGAAATGGCGTTTATCTCGGCTCCGGATCGAGCTTCAGCTTCCTGAACAGCGGTCCTGGAGACCAACTCTTCCTGAACTCCGCCGGTGATCTTGCGTGGACGGACGGGCGGGACGAAGAGATGTTCGTTGCAATCCTTAACACCTCGCCTAAGTTCGATGCGTTTGATTTTTCCGTTCCGCAAGATACCGATCCGGTTGCGACCCCTGAGCCGGCTAGCTGGTTTCTGCTGGGGACCGGCCTTCTCGGGTTCGCCGCTGCCATTCGACGTAAGGCAAACCGGTAGCTGCAGCCGTCTGAATTCGATCGAGAGGCGTCTAGCGCCAGTCGTCGCGGGTCTGGGTCTGGTCGGCAAGGACCTGATCGAAGTCTTCAGTCTTTTTGATGAGGATGTCGCCCTGCAACTTGGGCTGATGGAGCAGCACAGCCTGTAGCCTGACCAGTTCGAGCATCGCTAAAAACATGCAGATGAGCGCGCGTTCGGTGTGGGTGTTGTGGAGCAGGCGGCGCAGGCTTACGGGTTTGTCTTCCATCATCAGGCGGCGTTTGACGTAGTCGATCATCTGGGCGACCGTGACTGAATCCTCGTCGACGTCGAGGACGGGGCGTTCGCGAAGGCGGTTGAGGATCTCCTGGAAGACGCGGACGAGGTCGACGGTGTCGGCGGCGATCTCCTGGTCGAGGCCCAACTCCTCGGCGCCGGCCTCCTGCGCGTCGCGGCGGAAGTTCTTCATGCCGGGGTTGGTCCAGGTGGCCTCTTCGATCTGCTGCTTCTGGAGGAGCATCTGCGCGGCGGCCTTGAAGCGCTCGTGCTCGAGGAGACGCTCGACGAGTTCGCGGCGAGGGTCTTCTGATTCGCCGCCGAGGACGTCGGAGGGGTCGCGGGGAAGCAGGGTCTTCGACTTGATGTGGATTAGCAGCGAGGCCATGTAGATGAACTCGCCGGCGGCGTCGACGTCGACCTGTTTCAGGTGGTGGGTGTACTCGAGGAACTGGCTGGTGATGCGGGCGATGGGGATGTCGTAGATGTCGATGTTCTGCTTGCGAATGAGATCGAGCAGAAGGTCGAGGGGGCCGTCGTAGACCTGGCCTACCGTGACCGAGAAGGGCGATTGCGAGGCTTCTTCTTTTTCCTTGTCCTGCGAGGCGCGTTTTGAGTCGGACGGGGGGGGCACGGGCTTCGGTTCGAGGGTAAACGGCTGCGCAGGTGTGGCGAGTTCCGAGGGGGCGGATAATTCTTCGGCGGAGGAAGAGCCCACGTCCGCAACAGCCGGACCCTTCGACATGCTCAGGGCAGACTGTGGGGCACCCGGTTGTTTGGCAGGGTTGGCTTCTTCGGTACTGGTTACGTGATTTACGGTGTCGTCAGACATCTTCTTTACTCGAGGCCCATGGCCTGGCGGACGTGCTGGAGGGTCTGGATAGCGCGGCGGCGGGCGCGGGCGGACCCGTCCCATAGGATGGCGTCGACGCTGTCAGGGTCGGCCTCAAGGGCGCGGCGGCGCTCCTGAATGGGAGCGATCTCGTGGATGACGGCGTCGGCGAGCCAACCCTTGCACTGAATACAGCCGATGCCCGCGGTGGTGCAGCCCCGGCGGACTTCGGCCTGGGTCTCTTCGGCGGAGAAGACCTTGTGGAGGTCGAAGACAGGGCAGATGTCGGGGTTGCCGGGGTCGGTGCGGCGGATGCGCGCCGGGTCGGTGACCATGGTCTTCAGCTTGGCGCGGACGTCGGCCTCGGGCTCCGACAGCATGATGGTGTTGTTGTAGCTCTTCGACATCTTGCGCCCGTCAAGGCCGGGGAGTTTGGGGCTTGGGGTGAGAAGGACTTTGGGTTCGGGGAGGATTCCGGTCACGACATTGTTGGCGGCGACCTCGGCGGCGATGATCTCCTTGTCGGAGTGGTCCGCACGGGCCTTTTCGATGGCCGGTGTGGGCCGGGAGCAGTAGAGGGCGTTGAAGCGGCGGGCGACCTCGCGGGTGAGCTCGACGTGGGCTACCTGGTCCTGGCCGACGGGGACGTAGTCGGGTTGGTAGAGGAGGATGTCGGCGGACTGGAGGAGCGGGTAGCCGAGAAAGCCATAGGTGTTGAGGTCCTTCTCACGG
>Ga0210383_10002552_pt1 | contig 16450 bp, 7 predicted proteins | sample IncBWC14OmetaG_FD_160072 | JGI IMG/M metagenome (GOLD analysis project Ga0210383, IMG submission 160072) | Forest soil microbial communities from Barre Woods Harvard Forest LTER site, Petersham, Massachusetts, United States - Inc-BW-C-14-O ...
CTTGCGGGTGACGAAAGTCTCGCCGCGGGTCGGCCCTTCGTGGTTGAACAGAATGCCGTTCGAGGCGTGCATCTTATAGGCTTCGCGATAATTGACCGTGATCCAATAGGCGTAAAGCTTGGCGACCGCATAGGGCGAGCGCGGATAAAATGGCGTCGTCTCGCGCTGAGGCACTTCTTGCACCATGCCGTAAAGTTCCGACGTCGAGGCCTGATAGAACCGCACCTTGTCTTCCATGTGCAAGATCCGGATCGCTTCGAGCAGGCGCAAGGTGCCGAGCCCATCGGCATTGGCGGTGTATTCCGGTGTCTCAAACGACACGCGGACATGGCTTTGCGCCGCGAGATTGTAGATCTCGGTCGGCTGCACCTCCTGAATGATACGGATCAGATTCGTCGAATCCGTCATGTCGCCGTAGTGCAGCAAGAACCGCACGCCGGAACCGTGCGGATCCTTGTACAGATGATCGACGCGCGCGGTATTGAACGAGGACGAGCGCCGCTTGATACCGTGAACCGTGTACCCCTTCTTTAGAAGCAGCTCGGCGAGGTACCCCCCGTCCTGTCCCGTCGCCCCAGTGATCAACGCAATCTTGTCAGCCATCGACTAGTCCGCCATAACCGAGTTCGCGACCGCACCTGCAGCCGATCACCTTTTGCTAAGTCAGCACATCCTCGCGATTATGTCGGGTCGACATCAGCCGATTGCGCAAATCCGGTGTCTCAACCGAGCCACAATCGGGCTTGCCAACAGAGACATACGCGAAGCCACGGCGTTGCACATCTTCAGAACGGTAGATGTTTCGTAGATCAACGAGAACCGGGACCGCCACAAGGCTCCGAAGACGATCAAGATCCAACGCTCGAAACTGCTCCCATTCCGTCGCAATAACGACCGCCTCGGCGTCCACGACGCATTCATAAGCATCTCGGCAATAGACCACATCATCGAGGAGCGACTGCGCTTGTTGCATTCCAGCCGGGTCGAACGCCCGAACCTGGGCTCCCATGTCTTGCAGCGCACTAATCAGTGCAAGCGAAGGTGCTTCACGCATGTCATCGGTGTTTGGTTTAAAGGTCAGCCCGAGGACGGCGATCGTCTTTCCGCGAAGCGAGCCGCCACAAACTGCCGAGACTTTGCGTGCCATGGCGCGTTTGCGTGTCTCGTTAACAGCCGAAACAGCTTCGATTATGCGCAAGGGTACATCGCAATCCTGCGCAGTATGGATGAGCGCGCGAACGTCCTTTGGAAAGCAAGATCCTCCGAAGCCGGGTCCCGCGTGCAGGAACTTACTGCCAATGCGATTATCAAGTCCCATTCCCCTCGCCACATCCTGCACATCCGCGTCCACCTTCTCGCAAAGATCAGCGATCTCATTGATGAAGGTGACCTTCGTGGCAAGAAACGCATTCGCCGCATACTTGGTGAGTTCCGCGGTGCGACGAGACGTATAGAGGATAGGAATGTGATTCAGGCTTAGCGGCCTATAGATTTCGGCGATAACCCCTTTGGCGCGCTCGTCGCTGCAGCCCACAACGATTCGATCCGGATGCTTAAAGTCATGGACTGCTGCACCCTCACGAAGAAACTCCGGATTGGAGACGACACTGACATCGGCATTGGCGTTTGTATCACGGATAATCCGCTCAACCTCATCACCGGTCCCGACGGGAACCGTCGATTTCGTGATAACGACCGTATAGTCCGTGATCGCCGCCGCGATCTCTCGCGTCACATCATAGACGTAAGACAGATCTGCGTGCCCGTCACCCCGTCGCGACGGCGTGCCAACGGCGATGAAAACCGCATCAGCGGAGCTTGTTGCCTCGCGGAGGTTTGTTGTGAAAGACAGCGTTCCCTTATTTGCATTAGTGCTAACGAGGTCGTGCAATCCCGGTTCGTAGATCGGGATCTCTCCTCGTTCCAGCGTATTAATTTTTTTGGCGTCTTTATCGACGCAGATCACGCTGTGGCCGAAATCAGCGATGCAGGCGCCAGAGACAAGCCCCACGTACCCAGCACCGACCATAACGATTTTCACGATGAATATCTCACCCGTTAGACCTCGAGAGTCTATTCACCGTGCGCGGTAGCAACGTCAATTACTGGCGACCGCTATGGTCAACGCTTATGGTCAACAGCAATTCGCAAAACGCCAATTTATAGAAATGCCCCCGAGCGAAGCCTCCTCGAACTGGGTGATCGCCGTGCGCCGACGCATAGGCTTTTTATGAGCCAGCGGGGTTGAGAATAAGGGAACCGCTTTCATCGAACTTTGCCCCAATTATTGAGACTCCCGTGCATCACCCCCTCCGTCGCCGTTGGGCCTAAAAACATCGCCGCCGAACGAACGAAAATCAGGCGCAGTGAGGCAACCCGTTACCGCCTTCATGTCATTTAACACTAAATGGCGGACGCGCTTACCATAACCGCCAAAGTATTCAGTATGTCGCCTGCCCGGCGGAATTGTAACGCAGGAACGGACACGGTATTGTTGCCAAAGCCTCAAGAGGCGTCCCTCAAATTTAACTATCACCGCTGCCCTAGCCGCGGTCTTTGGCGTGTAAATTTGATGCCTGTAAAACCGCGGAATCGGAGCAGTTATAGGTCTGCCTCTCTTCGATCCACTGATCTTCCGAACAGCGCGGTAGATCAAAAGCCGGGCTCGGCGACACGATTGAACACCGTTCGCTGGAGATTCATGGCGCTGGAGTTTATCTCAGTCGCCAGTTCGGCCTTCATCGCTAGCATTTTGTACCATAGCGCCATCATTGCTATGACGCCACCAGTCCTGCCCTATGGCCTTGCCGCAATATTCATCGGCGCGCTTGTGTGGGCAGTGTCCACGGCATTTCAGCATTTCGATTCGATGGAACTTCGGCCCCTGCATCTCTTGCTGTGGAGCGGTGTTGGAGCTGTGGGACTTGCCTTCTCGCTTCTACTCTCGATCATGTTTCTGCTGAAGATCGAAGACTTCTATTCTCGCGGTACCTTTATCTTTCAACTGATCTGCGTCAGCGCGACCGTAATCATTTTTCGAGCGATGACCTATTCATGGATTCGCGCTTCGATCGCATCCGGGACGCTTCAGGCGAGGCACGTAATAATGATCGGCTCGCCAGCACACTGCACGAAGTTCAGCCAACGCCTAAAGGCGAGCGCCATTCAGAGCGTCGCTTCATTTAGACTTCCTTGGCCCAAGCCCACGGGAGATAGAAAAAAAGTCATCGACGATGATGAAATTTACAAACTCATCGAGGCATGTCGTGCCGTGAAGCCTGATGACATTATCATCCTCGCGAACCAGGAAGATCTTCCTAAAACAATGGATCTTGCGTCCTCGCTGGCAGAGTTGCCCGCAGGCTTGCACATCATCCCTGTGGACGCCCTCGAGCTTCTCGCCGGATCACAGGTCACCGAATTCGGAAATCTGCTGACGATTCAAGTTCACAGTCCTCCGTTGACGCCTTTTGATCTGGCGGTAAAGCGGTCCTTCGATCTTCTCGCGTCTACGTTTGGCATGATCGTTCTGTCGCCGCTCTTCTTGTTTGTTGCCATTGCCATAAAGATCGATTCGCCTGGACCAGTGCTGTTCCGCCAAGCACGGCACGGCTTCAACAATGATCCGATTCAAGTGATCAAATTCAGGACAATGACAACATTGGAGAGCGGAGAAAATTTCACACAAGCCGTCAAAGACGACCCGCGTGTAACACGCCTTGGCCGCCTTTTGCGCCAGACAAATATCGATGAATTGCCGCAGCTGATAAATGTTCTCCAAGGAAATATGTCGATCGTTGGCCCACGACCTCACGCCACAGCACACAACAGGTTTTTTCAATCCAAGATCGCACCCTTCTCACGGCGCCATACGGTAAAGCCGGGGCTGACCGGCTGGGCTCAAGTAAATGGACTGCGCGGCGAGACGGATACACTTGAGAAAATGCAGCGCCGCATTGAACATGATTTGTACTATATTGATAATTGGTCGTTTCTACTCGACATGAAGATCATATTACTGACCATGATCTCTAAAAAAGCTTACACCAACGCATTTTAACGTACCGGTTCCTCCCTGCGACGGCCGTGATCTAACAATAATCGCGCCAAACCGCCCAGAAAATGCCTTCTGGCCGATGTTCTTCTATTGAATTCATTTTTGCGTTAAAAGAATTAACCAAATTAGGGCGCGTAACTCGGGTGTGAACATGCGTAGAACAGTCCTGATGGTTGCTGCACTTATTTTTACTGCAGGTCCAAACGTCCAAGCTCAAATTCGTTCGGCAAGGCCCTGCAATACATATCAGTGCTTTCTCAAACAGATGGATGCACTCCAAGCACAAGTCACAGATTTGAAGAAACAGGTAGATGATCTGAACGCAACCGCTTTAAAATCTGGACAATCGATCACTCTCAATGCGCCAAGCGGCTGCCTCTCTTACAGCGACCCTTCAAGCGGAAGTACCGGTCCGGTGTGGTGGTCAAACCCCTGCCAAAGCGGGTATTGGGTCATTCAAACCAATCTTCAAGCCGACCCAATCGTGACAAATAGCGTCCGGCGCTGACAATCGAGAGTCTACGCTTGAGCCGGCATTCACCGGATGACGCTCTTATTTCCGCAATGCTCACGCCGATTTCAGATATTGGCATCAGCACCCTATCCTAGATCGAGCAGGCGGTCATGGCGCACTCAGTGGGTGAATCGGATGCCATCCGGCTGGAATTTTGACCGCCGCGTGATGACGTCGTCTCCTGCTCGCCGTGGGTGGGGCTGACGCTGCTGAACGAGACATTGTTCACATCACTCGCTCATGTGCGCGAGGCATTGGCCATCGGGAAGCATGATTACAATACCTTCAGGCCACACAGCACTCGGCAATCTGCCGCCAGCCGTCTACGCCAGTGTCAGCGCTCCCGAAATGCAACGGGACGGGACGCTGCGCTATATCGAGGGCTCGGCGGGGTGATAGACCCATGATCCCCGGTTAGGTCCCTCGAAGTTTTTCCGCAACATGATCGGCAGTCTGACAAAGCGTGTATCCAAGGCGTAGGTAAAAGATCAATAATGATTTGTTCGGGGGAAGCTGCTGCGTCAGGCTGAAACGATCTTGTAACCGTGTCGGGCGGCAGCAACGCGGAAAAAGCGAAGCGCGACGAATCCGTGATCGTTCGTCTGCGTGATGATCAAATCGCGCCCGCCCCGCTCGTATCGTTACTTGCACGTCTCGGATAGCTCAGCAAAACCGATGAATATCGCACTTTAATTTGCTCCATGCCCCAATGAAACAACAGTCGATGTCGGACCCTTTGCTTTGCAAACCGTGCCGGAATCCACGACCTAGTCGGCACTGCGATACGCAGATGTTTAGCTGCCGTCCGAACTTTCCTGCTACGAATGACACGGACATTGAACCAATAGAGCTTGTGCAGCAGAGCAAAGCTCCAGCGATCGAATGCATTCGAAAACAAGCTGGTTTGTTCAGTCCATTGCGAAAAATTCCGGTAGGAATTCGGGGCCATCACTGCATTCAAGTCCGGCTCTCCAATAACGACTGCGCCGGAGGACCTCAATGACCGCACAACAATCTTCTTGCGCTGCCCAAACAATTCCGATGGCACTCCGACCTCCTCAGCAATTCGACGCGGAATGGGCCGGTCGTATTCGCTACGCTGCAGTCGCCAAGGACACATTTCCCGCGAATTTGCGATCTTTTTTATTGATATAAATTCGCTGTAGCCTATTGACGGCACTGGGAGGTGCAAAAATCCAACCCTTGTACGAAAATAGATCATGTCAGAGCCGGCGGCCCCCGTCACCGTGTCGGTTCTATCCTCATTGGCGCGTTCCCAGATTTCATCACCGTAGTGGCCAGTCAACAGCATTTTGCCGCAGAGTTCTTGCTCACACGCCGTCATAACCACGCTGCCGCCACTGCCACCCGTTGCTGCAAATTCAGCTTCGGGTAGATCATTCCTAGTGTGATAAGCGTCGGGATCGTATTCGCTGACGTTAAGACCCAGTATGTGACCAATTCTCTTGCCGCTGTCGTTCGATCCGTCCGAAGCGGTGTGGAACGTAAGGTATTCTCGGCAACCTGCCGCTCTCGCAATAACTGAAACGGCTGTCGAGTCGTACCCCGTCGATATGGTAGACAGTGGTATATACCTAATTGAGCGTTGTGGGTCGGCGCTGTTTTCGATTGTCAGCAAGACCTGCTCGTTCACAAAAATGCGATAGTCGGAGTAATCGCGAAATGCGCCCCGGTGCCTCTTAGGCAAAAGCGACACCGTGAGATCTTTACCGACAATGAAATTACAGCAGCGGTGAATGGTGACCCAATTGCGGTTCCGCGTCGGAACCCGCGCTGTAGGGGGTGGCTCTATTCCGAACTTATATAAATTGATGTCGACATCATAGAACATATAACTAGGATCGATATCATCGTCGGCACTCGCCAATACGTGACGCAAGGAATTTGAACAGTGAAGACGCTTGCCGACTCGCAATACATATAGAGAATCCACGCTATGCGTTGGCGTTGCAAAAAGCACGCCGTCAGATGTAACAGTCGCACCGGATCCGGTGAACGTCAGAGCGTGCGGAAAGCCCATTTTGATGTAGGGCCCGCTCCAGGCTCCTTCTACGAAGGAGGAATCATCCAATTCAATCCATGATCCATGGTGGACGAAAAACGTATTATCACTTTCGGTCAAGACGGCGCACCAAGCAAGCCGCGGTAGGCTCACATCACAAATACACTCTATCCGTCTCATCGAATCCATAACCCCGATCTGCGACTGCTTATTCTGCCGTCAGCACCAACACCGGTTCCTAACGACAAGCCGGGTCACTGCCACCAAGCCGAATTGATTTGTATCCGCGTCATCAACACAACGTCCACGGCAAGAAAAGCATATCGAAGTTTGTGCTATCCGGTCGTGTTCCTGCTTGTGGCGTGAAAGCTGCCGCATGATATCGCGAATTGGAGACACCAGAGCTTGCCCTTAGGGGCGTAAACGTTTTTACGGGAACTTACCTCTTTCTGCTTCAGCCAACGCCTCCTTGTCTAATTCAAATCGACCGGGGCAATTTTTATGATTATAAACCTGCGGCTATAGTAACATTTGGCACTTAACTTGCGGCTGGAATCAATGTCTGCAGGCGTCCCAAAACGGCCGGTTGCAACCATGGGTGGCGAGAGCCGCGAAACCGCCGATTACGATGAGTCGCTGGTTGAGGCCTTTGAGCGAGCGGCACTAGCATTCCCATCAAAAATCGCGCTCGGTTCAGATGTATGGGAGCCGACCTATCGGGAATTGAATGAAACGGCCAACCGTCTGGCGCATCGACTGATCGCCTCCGGTGTTGCCTCAGGAGATCGCGCCGCAATCCTGATGTCCCATGATGCGCCAATGGTTGCGGGCGTACTAGCCGCCTTAAAAGCAGGACAGATTGTAATCGCACTCAATTCGGATGACCCGGTATCTCGACATAAAATGTTAGTCGAAGATGCAGAACCCTCGGTTATCGTGACGGATAGGCAGAATTGTAAATTAGCGGCCGAATTCGCACACCCCGGCTGCCGCATGGTAACGTTCGAACCAGAAATGTCGATGGGACCGGTCGAAAATCCTTCGATCAAAATCCTACCCGGCCAAACAGCGTTTCTAACTTACACGTCAGGCACAACCGGTCGCCCAAAAGGCGTGATGAAAAGCCACCGGCAGCTTCGCGCAGGTGCTGCCGTTCGTGCCGAGTCCATGCAGTATACGGACAGAGATCGCATTCCGCTATTTGCTATGCTTTCAACCGGACAAGGCACGACCGAGCTTTGGTCCCTCCTGAGCGGCGTGACGCTGTGCCCATTTTCGCTGAAGATCAGAGGTGTCACCGGACTGGCCGACTGGATCTTTGATCGCGGGCTGACCGTCTATGCCTCGTCGGCTTCAATCTTCCGAACGTTGATCAAGACGATTGATGAACGGCTGGTATTCTCCAACGTGCGAGCGGTTCGACTGGCCTCGGAGGCGGTCACTGCCGATGATTTCCAAGCATTCCGGAAGCATTTCCCCGAGACTAGCGTATTCGTTCACGGGCTCTCATCTTCTGAGACCGCGACCATCGCTTGGTCGCGCTGGACGCAGAACGACGTTATGCCTGAGGGAGCACTTCCGGCCGGACGTTTTTCGAGGGAGGCCTCGCTTCTCGATGACAATGGCCAACCTGTCGCGTGCGGCGAAGTCGGCGAAATCGTGGTCAAAAGCCGGTACGTGGCCAACGGCTATTGGCGCGATCCGGAGCTCACCGCAGAGCGGTTCTCCGCTGATCTTGACGGTAAGGGAACCCGGCTGGTGAGAACCGGAGATCTGGGCCGGATCAATGCCGAGGGGTTGCTCGAATTCCGCGGTCGCAAGGATGACCGTATCAAGATTCGTGGTAACCGGATTGAACTAGGCGAAATCGAACAGACTATAGAGAGATTTCCAGGCATCGATCGCGTCGCTATTGTCGCTGTCCGGCGGGAAACCCACGAGCCAATGCTGGTCGCATTTGTCGTCAAAACAGGCAATGCGTCGTGGACAGCGCAACGTCTAAGACGCGCCGTGATGGCGGTTCTGCCGCTCCATATGGTGCCGTCGAGAATCGTGTTTCTAGACAGTCTCCCTTACAACAGGGGCAACAAGATCGATCGAGAGGCGCTCCGACAGTATGCATTTCCCATTCGCGATGATCGCAAGAGTGAAAAATCGCGAACGGAAACGGAGATGCTGCTCGCTGATATCTGGGCAGACGTTCTTGACTTGCCTGATATCAGCCGAGATGACGATTTCTTCAGCCTCGGTGGCGACTCACTGATAGGTGCTGTTGTTGCAGCGCAGGTCCATACGGCACTTGGGATCGAACTGAATCTCGCGGCGATCGCAGATCATCCGACGGTGTCGACACTTGCCGCATTCATTGATGAGTGCCGACGTACGGGAGTTGCCGATAGACCTCCAATCGTTCGTGTTCCTCGCGCAGCATCGATGCCTATGTCTGTTATTCAGGAGAGTATCTGGAGGTTAAGCCATGGCGCGGAAGGCACGCACGTGCGCAGTCACCGTGTCATCGGATTGCTTGATGTTCCGATCTTCAAGGAGTGCCTGACATATCTGGTCGACCGCCATGAAATCCTTCGTACGACCTTTGGCCTCGCGGACGGCCATCCGGCGCAAATGATTCACCCGTCCGCGCCTCTCGATTTCTCGTTTATTGATCTTATTGACGCCGTTGATCCAGAGGGTCAAGCGGAAGCGTATTTTCGTGAGCAATTCTCGCGTGAATTAAATCTGGAAAAGCTTCCGATAAGAAGAAACGTGCTGATAAGAATCGCTACCAATAATTATCGGCTGCTGACGATTTCTCACCTTATGATAACGGATGGATTTTCATCGCAGATACTCGAAGCCGAACTTGCAACCTTGTATGAGGCGAGGCTGCAAGGGAGGGAGCCACCTCTTTCGAACAAACCCCCACTTCAATATGCAGATTACGCTGTCTGGCAGCGCCAAGTCATGCAGCCTGATAGTCCTTATGTCAACGAGGTGATAATCTGGTGGAAAAACCTTCTTTCACCGGCACCGCCAGCAACCAATTTGCCATTTAGACGATTGATACCCCGCGCCGGCCTCGATCCCAACGAAGGCGTTCTCAAATGGACACTTGAGGAGCAAGCCGCAAAACGTTTGGATGATATCGCACGCAGCGTCGGTACAACCCATTTTATTGTCCGATTGGCCGCGTTTGCCGCATTGGTTGCCAATTTGACCGGTAACTCGATCGTCGTTATCGACAGCCACTTCGCTATTCGCAATCGCGTTGAAACACAGAACATCGTCGGTCGCTTTCTAAATACGATTCCTTTCGTATTTTCCTATGATGCAAGCAAGACATTCATGGAATGGTTGGAGATCGTCCGTGACCGCGTATTTGAAACGACAAGTCGCAGTGAATTGCCGAGCGAAAAGCTTCGGGAATGGTTGCACGCCTTGGGCGTAGAACTACCCGAGACCACGATTGTTTTTATGATGTCGAACGATCATTCCACCCAACATATTGGGAACGTCACATTCCGCGATGAGTTTTGGAGCGTTGGAATAATGCCGAAGGGATGCACGGTTTATATTGACGAGAAAAATCCAGACAACTGCCGAATCAATTTTGATGCCGACATTTACGACCGGGACGGAATAGGCGCGCTGCTGAAACAATATCTTTGGTTGCTCGAGGCTGCCGCGCTAGAACCCGAACTACCAATTGAAACGCTACTGACGTCGATGGCCGCCGCCAAGCCACTGCCCTGGCAGCCCGGTGAGTTCGTTCATGCCTGGTACGACTCGTCGCCATTGTTGAAAATGCTATGGAGGCCTCTAAAGAGATGGCTGTTCGCGAGCACACGAACGCAGACAGGCCTCCCCAGCGGAACGAACTAGCCAGGGGCGATAATCGCAGAAATGTTGGCAGGAAGTGGCTGTAGCCGGAGTCCTGTTTGCTTCCAATGCCTTGGATCGTCGCATGCCACAGAGAGGGGGCGCGCCTCAGTTGATTAAGATTGGCGCCCAGGTTGTCAGCCACGGCTGCTACGCCGCCTTGCAGATGGCCTTCATTCATGAATTGGGTTCCATCCGTCTGATCTAAAGTCAGGGCAAATAGTCAACATCAATTCGCCCGGCGTCCCGCCACCACGAGTACGGGTCCGGTCTGGTGGTCAAACCCTTGTCAGGGCCGCGCCTGGATCATTCAACCGAAATCATCACCACAAATGATAGCTACGATCTGCGCGGCAGATGCAACCGATCGGTGACGAAATCACCCCCGCTACGACGGAGTTACCGCTCTCGCATACTGTCGTGGGTGTATCGTAGCAAGGGTGAGAGCAAATAGGAAATCACGGAGCGTGAACCTGTCCTGATCTCTACCGTCACTGCCATACCGGGGGAAAGATTAGCGAGAGTGTCGTCGACCTGGAGCTGTGTTCGATCAAGAGACACGCGCGCGGCGTAACTCAGTTCCTGGCCTGTCGGTTCACTACTAGAGCCTTCCGCACCCGACGTTTTGTCTCTGGCCGTATTCGTCGAAACATCGCGGGTAATCGCGTCCTGAGAGATGGTGGAGACCTTACCACGAAGAAGGCCATAGCGCGCATAATTGAATGTATCGATTTTTATCTGCGCCTCTTCGCCAACATGCACGAAGCCGATATCGCGATTCGGTATCATAGCTTCTACTTCGAGAGTCGTATCGGACGGCACCACCACGGCTAATTGTTGTGCCGGCGTCACCACTCCGCCCACAGTATGAACAGCGAGTTGCTGCACGACGCCGTCGACGGGCGCGGTCAGGCGCTGAAGCTTCGTTCGCTCCTGCGCTTTCCTCAAATCGCCGTTGAGGCCGGCGGCTTTCCGTTCCGCCTCCGCGAGATCGCTGAATTGCTTTCGCCGCAACTCGGCCGCCTCCTGCGCGCGCGTCTCGACGAGAGCGGCTAGCGCGGCATTAGCTTCGTCGAGCCGGCTTTTCTGAACTTCCAGCTCCTTTTGATTTTCCGATAAACTCTGCGCCGCATCAAGGTAGGTCAGTTTCGAACCCAATCCCTTGTCGGACAGCGTCTTTAGAATGTCCACACGCTGCTCAATGAATGGTTCGGTCGCCTGAAGCTTATCAATCGCCGCCTTGACCGATGCGGCTTCGGCTTCTTTTTGCGCGCGCTGCCGATCAAGAGAAGCAAGCTTCGCCCGGTATTCTTCGGTCTGCTTAGCCAAAAACTGCCGCTGCATGGCAATGAGATCGGCGCTTGCGCCGACCGGCGGTTGAAAGTCGACTTGCGGATCATCATTGTCGGTCAAGGTCGCGCGCAGCCGCGCAACATCCAATTGGGCAGCAATCAGATCACTGCTGATGTGCTCCTCATCCGCTGTGGACATGGTTGGATCAAGTTCGATCAAGACATCGCCTGATTTGACGCTCTGGCCATCGCGAACGCGAATGGCGCGGACGACGCCAGTCTCGAAGGGCTGAATGAGCTTAACTCGCCCACTCGGCACCACTTTGCCCGTCGCTGACGCAACAATATCGACGTGACCGAACGTGGCCCAGATCAATGCCAGGCAGAAAAGCGCAACGATCGTTGCGCCGATCGCGCGACCGATCGGTGACGGCGGAGTTTCGACGATCTCAAGCGCCGCTGGTAAGAAAGCGAGCTCATCGAATTGGCGGCGCTCGCGCGGACCTGGAAAGGAAATGATATTCTTGGTTACCGCAAGTGCAGCTCTAGCGGATTTCATGGAGACCACCCTGGAGACGACAAAGGGTCGCGTAGCGACCGCCCCTGCGTATCAACTCATCATGCGTACCGTCCTCGATGAGGCGCCCGTGGTCGAGCGTGAGAATGCGATCCGCGAAGCGCACCGTTGACAAGCGGTGCGCGATGATAATCACCGTGCGTCCTTGAGCGATTTGACCCATGTTTTGCTGGATGATCCGCTCGCTTTCGTAGTCAAGCGCGCTTGTGGCTTCATCGAAAATGAGAACCCGCGGCTCGCAGAGCAGAGCGCGCGCAATTGCGACTCGCTGGCGTTGCCCTCCCGAGAGGCTGCTGCCACGCTCGCCGACGATCGTGTCGTAGCCCTCGGAGAGTTCCAGTATGAAGTCGTGAGCGCCGGCGAGGTTCGCCGCACCAATGACACGGGAGATCGGCATGCCAGGCTCGGCAAGCGCGATATTGTCGCGAATTGAGCAATTGAACAAAATATTCTCTTGCAAGACGATACCCATTTGACGGCGCAGCCATGTGCTGTCCACCATCGCAAGATCAGCACCGTCGACTGAGACTCGACCGCTTTCAGGGACGTAGAGACGCTGGATGAGCTTTGCGAGCGTGCTCTTGCCCGATCCGGATGGGCCTACAATGCCGACGACCTGTCCAGCCGGTATGCTGAAGCTTACGTCGTGGAGTACCTGTGGGCCGTCGATGCGGTAACGAAATGCGACATGCTCAAAGGCGATTTCGCCCCGCATCGCCGGCAATGCGCTGCGACTTGGACTAAATGTCGGCTCGACGGGCGTGTTGAGGATGTCTCCGAGGCGCGCAACCGAAAGCCGCGCCTGATGGAAATCCTGCCACATTTGCGCGAGGCGAAGCACGGGTCCGCTTACCCGTCCCGCAAGCATGTTAAACGCCACCAATTCACCAATCGTCAGCGATCCACCAATCACTAGCTTGGCGCCGACATATAGGATCGCGGCTGTGACCAGCTTGCTGATCAACTGAATAGTTTGGCTCGCAGTGTTGTTGAGGCTTGTGACTCGGAAGCTCGCGCTCACGTATCCTGCGAGCTGTTGCTCCCAGCGGTGCTGCATTTGCGGCTCGACGGCCATGGCCTTGAGCGTCTCGACCCCGGTGACGCTCTCGACAAGAAAAGCCTGGTTCTCAGCCCCGCGCGCGAATTTCTCATCAAGGCGCTGGCGAAACAGCGGCGTCGCCGCCGCCGAGATACCGAGGTAAAAGGGAAAGGCACCTAGGACGATCATACTGAGTAATGGCGAATAAAGAAACATGACCGCCAAAAAGACAAACGTGAAGAGTAGATCAATCACCAGCGTGAGTGCTGAACTGGTGAGAAAGTTTCGAATATTCTCGAGCTCACGCACCCGCGCGACGGAATCGCCAACGCGCCGCGCCTGAAAATACGAGAGGGGAAGCGCCAATAGGTGACGGAATAGACGTGCGCCAAGCTCGACGTCGATACGATTCGTCGTATGCGAGAAGACGTAAGTGCGCAAAATTCCGAGGATTGTCTCAAATATCGCGATGCCCACGAGGCCCACGACAAGCACATCAAGTGTGCTCAAGGTGCGGTTGACCAGGACCTTGTCGATAACAACCTGAAAAAGCAGCGGCGAGACGAGCGCGAAAAGCTGAAGGAATAATGAGGCGACAAGCACCTCGCCAAGTAGGTAGCGGTACTTGTGGATGGCTCCGAGAAACCAGCTTATGCCAAAACGCCGAGAAAGCTCGACGAGACCCGCACGACCGGCCATGAGTAACAGACGGCCGTCCCAAACCGCCTCGAATTCAGCGCGCGACATAAGTATGGGGCGCGACAAGAGCGGATTCTGAACGAGCAGTTGATCATCACTGGCCTTGCCAACGATGAGGTAGCTGCCGTCGATTAACGTGGCGATGCCCGGCAGAGGCGTCTTGATCAGGCGCGGCCAGCTCGATCGAAACGTCCGCGCCTTGAGGCCAAATTGCTTGGCACAGCGCAGCATTTCAGGGACGCCGATAGCGGCGCCAAAATGGTGACGGATTTTTTCGGGATCCGCTCCAATACCATGGAACTGCAGCAACAATACCAGAGCTGCTAGTCCGGACTCGGCCGGAGCTGGCTTTTCGGTTTCTACAAACACGCGATCCCCCGTTACCCCAGAGTTCGCGTCAAGCTTGATGGTTAACCGAAGCTGCCCGCTGAGCGGATAAACCTTCGTCTAACTATGCTGAGGATTTGTCAGCAGCGACTGATTTGCGGATTGCGTTGCATCAGCAAGGACCATTGTGCCGCCGTGATTGTCACTCCCCATCACAAAGCTTGACGCCATATAATTCCCTAGAAGCGCGATACTGGCGCTCTGAGAGCCGTTTGTGACGGATAATGTACCACCGGTGTTATTGTTATTCGGTGAATAGCCCAGGGTGGCGTGTGCGCCGAACGCTATGGTGGACAGATCAATATCGTTCTGCGCCCCCAGGCCAGAAACCTTTCCAGTAAAGGTTGAGGGCTGATCAAGCCACAGCGTTCCGCTAGTTCCGGTGAACGTGACGTTGCCGCTATCATGCGTGTTGACTTCAAGAACAGTATTGTTGCCAACGGTTGCCGCCTTATTACCAGGCTGTTGCGTGATCAATGACGGATCGGTGAGCAGCGTCCCGCCATTGCCGTCGCTCGCAACTCGGAAATTCGCTAATGTGTAGCTACCCTCCAATTCGAGGCTCACCGTATTACTGCCTTCCTTGATGGTGAGGACGCCGCTGGTGTTCCTTCGATTGCTTGGGGCGTAACTCATCGTTACGCCGCCCGCGAAATTTATATCCGCAAGATCAATGGATTGCGTCGTTCCAAATCCGGATATCTGCCCTGTGTAGCTCGGCGCCTGATCGAGAACGACTTGCCCCGCGGAATTACCGACAAACGCGACATTTTCGCTGCTCGCGGTCGCAATCACCATTTTCCCTGCGCCGCTGATATCGGTGACGCCGCCGATGAGTGCGCCCTCGACATCGAGAGTCCCGCCATTTACCAAAAGGGCGCCGGAATTCTTAACCGCGCCGCCGATTGCGAGCGTTGTGCTGCTGTTGATCTCGACGGTCGAACCAGAACTAATCGCTCCACCGTTGAACGCGTTGAACCCGGCTACCGTTTCGATAAATGCTTTGCTGCCGAAGGTTTGTAAAGTGCCGCCCGAAATCGTGGCATTGGAAAGGTCAACCTGGGCGCCAGAACCTGATGCCAGAATCAGGCCTGACGAGGTGTTCGTGATTGCACCTTGGACCACGACCTTGGCATTGGTGCCGAGCGCCTCAATGGTCTTGGAGTTGTTGACATTAGCGTCGATGTCGAGCCCACCTGTCGAGGTCGCCTCCAGCGTTCCCGAGTTTGTGACCGTATTGGTTCCGGTCCCGATGACCAGGGCCAAGCTGCCGTTGGCATTGATGGTACTCTGATTGTTCAGTGTCAGTTGGCTGTCACCGATCGTGCCGGCGCCCGATATCGTGTTGTTGGCATTCGTAAGCGTCGCCGTCGTGCCATTACTACCGATGACATTGCCGATATTGTTCGACAATGTCACTTTGCCAGCACCGGTCAGCGTGGCGGCACCGACGATGGCCAGGTCGGCGCCGCTGCCCGCGGCGTTTAGGGCGATCGTGCCGGTGTTATTCACCGTGCCGGTGATCGAGAGCGCCGTGCCGTTGGCGACGGAATGGGTTCCGGACAACGTCCCGGACAACGTCCCTGTGAGCGCGCCGATGATCGGATCAACCGCAGTCGAAGCCGTGCTGGTGTTGCCGGCGGCATCGGTCGCAGTGGCAGTAAACACCTGGGAGCCGTTGGCCAATGCTCCGGTGCTGTAACTCCAAGCCCCGCTGGCATTCGCCGTTGTTGTGCCGAGTGCGGTCTGTGCATCGTAGACCGTCACCGTGCTGTTGGCTTCTGCCGTTCCGGTCAGCGTTACAGAGTTGTTGGCATTGACGACGTCATTCGTAATAACCGGCGCAACTGGCGCCGTGGTGTCGATCTGCGGGCCGCTCTGGGCCAAGCCGCTCAGCGACAGATTGGCGGCATTGCCGGCGCCGTCGATGATGGTCGCCGAGTTGAGATTGACGACGGTCGCCGTGAGGTCGGGCGTGTTCTGCCC
>Ga0210383_10002553_pt1 | contig 16446 bp, 17 predicted proteins | sample IncBWC14OmetaG_FD_160072 | JGI IMG/M metagenome (GOLD analysis project Ga0210383, IMG submission 160072) | Forest soil microbial communities from Barre Woods Harvard Forest LTER site, Petersham, Massachusetts, United States - Inc-BW-C-14-O ...
GTTCGAATCAATGTAGTTTGCCGTAACCTGCCCCAAGTCGTTGATGCTTGAGGCTGAGGTGCCCTGGCCGGAGCCCGTGCCCGCGCCCTTGACGTTGAATTCGGTGATGGTGCCGTCCCCAGCGCGCACGAAGCCGTGAAACGCGCCGCTCGCGTCAAGGTATGCTCCGTCGACCGCCCCCTCGAGGTTGAGGCCGCTTGCCACTGGCATAATCGTGGATACGGAGCCCTCAGGATCGAATGAGGTGAAGGTGCGGTAAGGCGGAGCGGTGACGAAGCCGTGAGATACACCGCTTGCATCAACGTAGGATCCGGCGATCTCTCCTCTCAGGTTGACGTTGCCCGCGAAAGTGCCTTGCCCGGGGCCTTCCCCGGCATCGGGATCGGTCAAAGTGACGAAGTTCGTGAACGGAGCAGCGGTCACGAAGCCGTGAGCCACGTTGCTTGCGTCAATGTAGTACCCCGTAGTCACTCCGAACAGGTTGATGCTGAAAGTGATAGTGCCCTGGTTCGCGGCTGTGCCCGCGCCCGGAGCATTGAATGTGGTGAAGGTGCTGAGCGAGCCACAGCCCGAAACGCACTGGTAGCCGTGAAACACGTTGCCATCGTCAAGGAAGGATCCCACGACAGTCCCCTGCGGGTTGATGCCGAACCCCCCGGTGCCCTGGCCAGCTCCTGTGCCTGCGCCCGGAGCACTAAATGAGGTGATGTGTTGAGCGCTTGCTAAACCACATGCAAGAAGTACGACACCTGCTACCTTCCAAAGTTGCAGTCGATTCATAATTCCTCCTGTGTTGATTTGAAGTGAATGGTCATGCTGGAGCCCCTTTTAGGAACCGTGGCTAGCGTTTAGTTGTTCTGTTATTACCTTGGAAACGGAAGACATTACTGTTGCCAAGCCCCGAATCCTGTTATCCAGAAATTCAGCTGTCTTAGTGCGCTCATGTCTCCCCTTCCTCCCGTAGAGTCGTTCTGCCGAGATGACTGGCGATTTACGTCAGGCACAACTCGGCGCTATGACCGTTAGTTCGAGCACGCAGTCACCCGAAAAACTGGGATCGATGTTCTTTGTGACGAATCACGGAGTGGCGAGGGACGAAACACTGAAACAGCGGATACGAAATCACCCGCCGCCGGGGTCCATCCGCCGCGCATTTCTGTCACGAATCGTTCGACTCTCTACGCAATTCAATAGACGCTGCCGAGCCGGCCTTCGCGATTTCATATGCGAGTTTGACTCCGACAATTGGAACATGCATACTGGTCGGTATGTAATAGGTTTCCGGAAGGCCGAGCCACTGGACAGCCCCGTCGCGCGATCCAGCGGCCACACGAGCGTTCGTCTGTCCCGAGATTTTCTCCGAGGTTGGCATTCCGAGCGAAGCGAGGAACCCCTATCCCTGCGACGAACAATCGCGACCGGTGCACATCCTAACGTCGCAGAGATAGTCCAATCCCAGTCTCACTCTGGCTTTGCGACGTTGGGGTGGGGATTTTGACTTTAACCGCTGACGTATCGTCCCCCATTTCGCTCGGGGACGTCCGGGCGACCAATTTCCCATTGTCATTTCGAGCGCAGCGGGATCGTCCGCGAATGCGGATGACCCTGCGAAGTCGAGAAACCTGCTTTTCCTCACGCCAGTCAAACAACTTCGACCTCATCGTTCCGACTTTACGACGAACGTAAAGGTGGGCCAGCCCCTGCTTTGGAATATCTCCAGTGTGGAGTACACTGTTGAATAGGTTCCACATATGAAAATCGTTCAAATCGTGCTGGATAAAAAGCTGTTACACGCCGCCGACCAAGCCGCGAAGCGCGCCAGGCAAAACCGCTCCGCTCTGGTGCGTGACGCCCTGCGGGAACATCTCCGCCGTTTAGAATTGCGAGCCAGTGAAGAACGCGACCGCGACGGCTACTCGCGTCAGCCGCAAGCCGACGCGGAAGCCCGGGGTTGGGAGTCGGAGGCCATGTGGCCGCAAGACTAGCCCGGGGGAGGATAGCGCGAGGTGAAGTTCGGCTCTACCAGTTTGCCGCGCCCGACAAAAAACGACCGGCCCTTGTTCTCACCCGCAACAGCGCCATCGCGTATTTATCCACAGTCACGGTTGCGCCTGTCACTTCCACGATTCGCGGCGTGCCCTCGGAGGTCGTTCTGAATGAAGAGGACGGCATGAAGTCCCCGTGCGCGGTAAACCTGCACAACGCGGTGACCGTATCTCAGCAGCGGTTAGGAAGACGCGTTGCCCAGCTTAGTGCCGCGCGGATGAATGAAGTGTGTGCAGCCCTGCAGTTCTCTCTGGGGTGTGATTCAAGAATTAATCCTATTTGAGCCCCTTGACCAGGTAGAGCTCGGAAAGCACGCGAGTATAACTGTAAACGTAGGCTCGACCGTCAGCGCTGAAGTGAATATGAGAGATGTCATGAAGTCCCGCCACGTCCGGCGGACTCATTTCTCTGAAAAACTGCCTTTGTCCGGTCAGAACATTCAAGCGATAGACCTTGGCTGGTGCTTGACTCCACTGATAAACGTACAACCAGCGCGGATCTGAGGTCCATGCGAAACTTTCGCCCGCCTGCAAGCCTGGAATAGGGCGTGGCTGTCCGCCTTCTACGGGATACAACCAGCCTCCACCACCGGCAAGACCGTTGCCGGCAATCAATTTGCCGTCCGATGAAATCAGGCAGAAAGTAACTCCCTCAGGAGTCACAGGACGTGGTTTGCCACCGTCTATGTCCTGAGCGAAACACTGAACGGCATCCCCGAGCCGGTTTGCGGAAAAAACGATTTGTTTGCTATCCGGCATCCAGCTAGGTCCGTGCCAGTACTGCTGAATGTCGCTTGCGTCCATTTGTTTAGCCGTGCCTGCTCCAGTCGGCAACAGCAGAAGATGCGCATCGGAAACAATCGTGGACGCCCATTTTCCGTCGGGAGACAAATGCCCCGCCATTCCCTGGCCAAGTGGAATGGGGGGTGATCCGCGCATGTCCCGTACCGCGACGGTGTAGGTCGGTCCAGACTCGACTCCTTGTTCGTCGAACAGCACAGTGTTGCCGTCCCCCGAGATATCAGTCGGGACAGACCAGTCCCGCCACGAGACCTCCCGCTCTTTGGTTGCTCCCGGTGCGAGAGCCATCATTCCGATGCGTTGTTCATCGCGGGTTACAAGCACCCTGCCGTCGGAGGCGATGTCCTGCAGCGTGACCCCTCCGGGTGTACGGAAAATCAGACGTTGGTTACCTGATAAATCCACGGCATAAATTTGGCGTTCGGTTCCCGCTTGGGCGGCCGAGAACCATATCTCGGTGCCATCCGCAGACCAGGCCAACCCTTCGACAGTTACCCAAGCTGCAGAGACAACCCTCTTGTGCCCCTCAAGATCGACGGTCGAGACGACTCCCTTGTCGTCGGGATAGAGCGGGTGGTCGAGGAATGCGACGTGATCCCCTTTGGGCGAAATCCGCGGATGGCCGATCCAGCCCGCGGTTTCATATAGAACATGACCGAGTGGAAATTCAAGGCGCTGTTTGCCGTTTACATTGCGGACGGCCGCCAGCGTCGCCCCGTCTGGAGACCAATCAGCCCAGTCGATATTCTCAGCGAGCTGGCGAGGAGATCCGCCCGTTAGTGGGACTTGGCCAAGAGTTCCCCGGCCTGCGAACAAGAAACGATTATCGACCAGCTGCAGTACCGCCATTTCACCCGAAGAGGAAACCGCCAGCAGCTGAGTTGCAGGTAATCCGAGGCTTCGCGCTCCGGGGATTTTCGGGTCGGTGGAAAATATTCCAGTTGGCCCCCCGTCCCAGGAGGCGGCGTAAATCACGCTACCGTCAGGCGCAAACCTGGCTGAGTGTACTGTGCCGCGACTAACAGTCAGCCGCTGAAAATCTGGCGGCTGCCATTTGGCTGTTCGGTGGCCAAGGAAAACGCCGGAGCCGACGAGGATCCCGAAGATCACGAGTACGAGAAGTGCCAGGAGCGTGCGGTTCAATACCACTCTGCTGAGCCCAACGCCTTTGATCGTGGGCGGATGCGTATCGGTCGCACCTTCGTCCAACCTGGCCACAAAGCGGTAACCACGACGCGGCACCGTCTCAATGAAGGAGGGATTTTCGGCTGAATCGCCCAGAGCAGCGCGGAGTTTCCCGACGGCGACATTCACTGCGTGGTCGAAGTCTCCAAAACTGTCTTCCGGCCAGATACGGGACTGTAGTTCCTCGCGAGTGACCAAGTCTCCTGGGTGCTCCAGCAGAATTTGCAGTACTTTGAAAGGTTGGTCCTGCAATTTGATGCGGCTTCCCGACTTGCGAACTTCTCCGGAGGGGAGATCGGCTTCAAACGCCCCAAAGCGTATTGTCCGGTTCCCGTTATTCACCGTGGCCGTCCCGTTCGTAGGAAAGTCTAGCATCTTTGGTCGCCTCTCCTAATCGACGCTGTAGGGGCCAATTGGTTTGTCAGATTCAGACTGGAGACTACGGTCTCCAGATGTCTCCTGCGTGTCTCCTGATCGGATACTAACTGTGGATGCAGAAGCTAGCCCTTGTGAATTGAGGTCGTTGGCGCTGATCGAATATACCTTCCGACGTTGGGCGGATTTGCGAACGCGGTTGATCGCTTGGCTACGAGGAAGGAACGAATCTTATGACCTGGATGAAGGGAACTTTTGCTGGCCTCCTGTCAGTCGCTGTCCTATTCAGCGGTGCTGCGGCTCAAGACACGCCTCAGGATCCCACGGTAACCGCCTCCACACCGCGCGAGCGGCAGATCGAACTGGCCTTGAGCGCGGCCCCAGCCGAGGTATCGAGTAAGGCCACGATTTATATTTTGGGCCACAAAGGCTACGAGAAAGCTCGCGAAGGCACTAACGGCATTAGTTGTTTCATTTGGCGGTCATTCAGTGAAACAACGCAGGTTTCGGCAGCCCCAGCGTGCTTCGACGCCATGGGCAGCCGAACGATTATGGTTACTACCATGCGTAGAGAAGAACTGCGGGCACAGGGCAAGTCGGAGACAGAGATCAAGGAAGACATCGCGAAGGGATATAAGGATGGCCGCTACAAAGCGCCCGGACCGGGCTTCCTTTACATGATGTCAAACGAAAACTATTTCTACAGTTCCGGCACCAAGCAGTGGGGCAGGGTGCCCCCACATGTGATGTTCTATGCGCCCGATAAAACCGCAAAAGACGCAGGATATGGATCGATATCGCCAACAATGGTGCCTTATGTGACGGGAGACGGGCCGGAAACATTGATGGTCGTATTCGCGAAAAAGCCGCCCGAGGATAGCTCCTCGGGCGATTCCCACAAGCACTAACGGAGCCCTGGTCGAAACTTTGCGAGGCCTTGGGAAAGGATGCGAACATGAAGCTTACTAGATGGGTAAGGGCGACTCTTGTCGGCGCGCGGTCAAGCAGTGCGGCAACTCAAGTCGAACTTCAGGAAGGCACTAAACGAAAGACTATGCGCAGTATGAATTGCATTCTCACAATGATCGCCGTGAGTTTGCTCATCGCACCAATAGCGATGCCTAAAGCTGCTGGGGGCGCGAAGCCTGTGGCGGGCCCGACCACAGAAAGCGCGATGGCGGCGGAAGACGAACTCACACGAGCGATGCGAGATAACGATGCCGATGGCATTGCCCGCTGCCTGTCAGATGATTGGGCGGTTATTTCTGCTAGAGGCGGCGTCGGCGAAGGGAAGTCGATCTTTCCCGACGGAATAAAGTCGGGTTACTTGACGCGTAAAACATTTGAGGCATCGGAACCCAGAGTGCGCCTCTACGGAAATGTCGCCCTGGTGACGACAAAGCTCCACACCGCAGGCATGTTTGGTGGCAAACCCTTCGATGTGATGGAGCGCCAAACCGACGTATGGCTCTGGAAAGACGGGGGCTGGAAATGCGTTCTAACCCACGAGACGTTCGAAGGAGACCCTCCACCGAGGGCCTAAATTGGAGGACGGAAACCTAGGGACAGACTGACGGGGGAGGGCGTTTTGTTTTGAGAGAATCCTGCACCATAATATGTGCAGCCTTCGAAATGGAAAACAGCACGAAGCGGGGATCGCAAGATCAGGGTGCAACCGGGTTCTGTGATGGCGGGCCCACTAATCATCCAAGCCCTTGCCCTGGAGAATTTGCGGCATACATTTTTCAATCCTCGCCTCCCGCGTCTTGGATTGCTTGGCGGCAGAAAAATAAAAAAGGTATCCCCTTTGCCGTCCCGGGGTCAGTGCAGCAAAGGCTTTTTTCAACGCCGGCTTTTCATCCAATTTCTTTTGAAACTCTTCCGGAACTTTGAAGTCAGAAGTTTTCTTGAGCTTCACCTTCAAACCGGCCTTTTCCACGTCAATGGCTTCCTGGATATAGGCTTTCAAGATGGGTTTCATCGCAACGATTTCTCGAACACTGGTGAAGCGAATCTGGCGCGCCGACTGCACATTCTCGGTTTGCTGGATGAGAATCGCCTTGGGATCTTTCAACAAGGCGCCTTTGAAAAACAGAAGCGCACAATATTCTTTGAATGCGTGGATTAAAACTACGTTTCTTCCATCAGACGTGTAACACGCCTGGCCCCACTTCACGTCCTCGGTCAGCGGGGAGTCAAGAACGATCTCTCGCAATGTTTCGAATTCTTCCTTCCACTTGTTGGCTTTTCTTAAGAGTCCATCGACCTTGGGATTCATTCTGTTCATTGATTGACGCTCCAAAGAAAGTGATCTTATACCAGGTTAGCGCTGCGCCGCGACGCGGAAACCGGGGCACCCTGCCCGGCCCGGCTTTTCCAAATTAGTCGTCGCACTACATGGCCTTTCCACATCCACAGTCCCGAAAGGACCATCGCTGGAACGAAAACAAACCGGGTCTTGAAGGCGTAGCTCGGAAGTTTGTCAAACGGACTGTAAATATAACCGAGTATCGGAATGGCAAAGACAATGTGCATCCAGCGAAAGATCGTACGTGTGATGCCTAGACTCATAATCCACCTCGATTCACGGCTTCTGAGCCGCCTGAGGCGGCCAGTTTGGCATTTCTATACCGAACTGCTTGGCGTACTCCGCGTGCAAACGCTGCCAGCCGTCGAACTTCATGGCGTCGGGGCCGACTAGGCGCCCAATGGGAGTTCCGCTCAGCAGGTGATCCAGAACATCGAAACAAATGTGCCACCCGGCAGCACCCATGGCGATGAAGCGATGACCGATGTTGGTCCACAGCGTCAGGCGCGTGCCGCCACCAAAGGCTTCGAGTTTCCACCGCATATTGAAGTCACCCCACTTGTACTCAAGCACCTCGGGAGCGTCGGCTCGCGTCACTTTTGTTTCGGTAACGCGCAGCGCGGGCGCTCCCACCGTGGTGAGCTTCACCGTGGTTCCGGCCGTGCCCAGGCTCCCATCGGCGTCGAATGGAGCCCACTCGCGCAGATGCACCGGGTCGGTCAGCGCTTGCCAGACTTTTTCCGGCGAGTGGCGCAGTTCTTTGACGAGAACTAGCGTCCACTTCTCTTCGTTGTTTTGTCCCCGGTCCTTTTGTATCCGCGCGATGTTGGCCGGACCCGGAGTGTACCGCTCGCGATCGAGCATCTTCTTTTCCTTATCTTCCTTGTCGGGGTCCTCGACCGAGCGAAAGTAATCTAGACGCTAAATGCCGCACAGTCTAATGTAGGCCAGAGATCATGCTGCAGATCTTTGCACTTGTCGCTAAAATCGTCGCTAGGTGCGCGATCATGTGCGCGGTCATGGCGGCAATGGCCCTCATCCTTGGCCGAACCGAGCCAAGCGTGCCGCAGAACAAGCTGTACCGTTTTGTGCTTTTGTTCGTACTATGTGTGCCATTGAATGTCGTTATCAATTATGTTAATGCTTGGACCCTCGGCTACCACAAAACAGGCTGGACTTGGACATTCATTTTCGCTTTGCTCCTTGCCGCCGGGTTAACTTTTTTGTCACCGGAACCGCGCGACTCGAGTACGCCATAACCCGCCCTTATCTCTACAGGAAACAACCTTGCAGACGGATAACCGTCGCGAGCCCAACGGCAATAGCTATCACAGTCCAGACTGATTCTAGCCCTACCAACGCTTCAGCTGCGTCAGCTGGATGAGGTTGCCACAGGTGTCGTTCAGCATCGCAATGGTCGAGCCGGTCACGTCGGTCGGCGGCATGCTGAACTCGGCGCCGCGAGACTTGATCCGCTCATAGTCGCCCTTGACGTCGTCGGTGAAAAACATGGCGGCGGGCTGGCGCTGTTGAAACATCGACTGCTGATACGCTTTGGCCGCGGGATTGTTGTTCAGTGCGAGCTGCAGTTCAGTGCCGTCCGGTTCATCGGGCGAGGCCACGGTCAGCCAGCGAAATGGACCCTGGCTGAAATCGGCCTTTTTCGCAAAGCCCAGTACTTCCGTATAGAAGCGCAGGGCATTGTCCTGGTTGTCCACGTATACGCTGGTCAATTTGATTTTCATTCATTTCTCCTTTGTCACGTTCGCGGTTTCGGCCGCGTCGTCTTCGCCTTAGTCTTCTTCTTTGGTCGTTTCTGAGCCATGCGGTCACGATCCATGCGGTCGTGATCCGTGCGATCGTAATCTATACGATCAAGGTGGCGTTCGAGGGCATCCACATGAGCGGACCAGAACCGGCGGAACTGAGCCAGCCACGCATCCATCTCTTGAAGCGGTCCAGGTTTCAGCCGGTAGAGACGGCGCTGTGCGTCCACCGTGGATTCTACGAAACCAGCGTCGCGCAGCACTCGCAGGTGCTTCGACACGGCCGGCTGCGACATACGAAGCTGATGCTCGATCTCTCCCACCGACTGTTGGGACGAGCCCAGGAGGCTCAATATCGCGCGGCGGTTTGGCTCCGCAATGATTTCGAAGGCAGGTCCCATTCTCTGTATATACTATATACGGCATATACGTGTCAAGGCATATACAAACTCTGGCAATAATTTTATTCGGCGCGCAAGGAGAAGCCACGCGGACCCAGTGCGTTCGTGCTCCGCCAGGTTTCTGATCTGCTCTCGGATAGAGGCTTAGGCGAACGGTTAATCAAAAGGGGAGCAATCCAGTGGCACGAGCCAAGAAAAGCGAAACCCCCGTTTTCGCCGATCCAAACAACGAAAACGGGGGTTGACGGCTCTATTTTCCGCTTAGCTCATGCGAGGTCGAAGCGATCGTGGTCCATCACCTTGGTCCACGCCGCCACGAAATCCTTCACGAACTTCTCCTTGGAGTCCGAGCACGCATAGACTTCCGCGAGGGCACGCAGCTGAGAGTGCGAACCGAAAATCAGGTCGACACGGGTGCCAGTCCACTTGACCTGGTTGGTCTTCCGATCGCGCCCCTGGTACACGCCTTCAGAGCCATTCGACGGCTGCCATTGCGTGCCCATGTCGAGCAGGTTGACGAAGAAGTCGTTGGTTAGCGTCTCGGGCCGCTTGGTGAAGACGCCGTGCGGGGACTTCCCGGTATTCGCGCCAAGGACGCGTAGGCCCCCGACCAGAACCGTCATCTCAGGCGCTGTCAGCCTCAGCAATTGCGCCCGATCCACCAACATCTCCTCAGCCGACAGGCGCTGTTTCCCGTCAACATAGTTGCGGAATCCATCAGCGGTCGGTTCGAGCGGCTCGAAGGACTCGACGTCAGTGTGTTCTTGCGACGCGTCCATGCGCCCCGGCGTGAAGGGGACTTTCACGTCGACCCCGGCCGCCTTCGCGGCTTTCTCGATCGCCAAATCGCCGCCGAGAACGATCAGGTCGGCCAGCGAGACCTTCTTCCCGCCCGACTGCGAAGCGTTGAACTCCTTTTGGATCGCTTCGAGTTTCTGCAGCACCTTCGCGAGTTCAGCCGGCTGGTTGACTTTCCAGTCCTTTTGCGGCGCGAGGCGAATGCGCGCGCCGTTTGCTCCACCGCGCTTATCAGAACCGCGGAATGTCGACGCCGACGCCCAGGCCGTCGAGACCAACTGAGAAACGGGCAGGCCAGACGCGAGGATTTTTGCCTTCAGAGCAGCAATGTCCTGCTCCCCGATCAGCGCATGATTCACAGCGGGGATCGGGTCTTGCCAGGGCAGCGGCTCCTTCGGAACGAGCGGTCCGAGATAACGCACGATCGGACCCATGTCACGGTGCGTCAGCTTGAACCACGCCCGCGCAAACGCGTCGGCGAACTGATCCGGATGCTCGTAGAAGCGCCGCGAAATCTTTTCGTAAGCAGGGTCGAGCCGCAAAGCGAGGTCGGTGGTCAGCATGGATGGCGAATGACGCTTTGAGGCATCGTGCGCATCCGGCACTTTACCGTTGCCCGCGCCATTTTTCGGCGTCCACTGATGCGCGCCGGCTGGACTTTTCGTCAGTTCCCATTCGTAGCTGAACAGGTTGGCGAAGAAGTTGTTGCTCCACTTCGTTGGCGTGGTGGTCCAAATAACTTCCAGGCCGCTGCCGATCGAGTCACCGCCTTTGCCCGTGCCAAATTTGCTTTTCCAGCCCAGGCCCTGCTCCTCAATGCTGGCCGCCTCCGGTTCTGCGCCCACCAGTTTCGCATCGCCAGCGCCGTGGGTTTTGCCGAAGGTATGACCACCGGCAATCAGCGCGACCGTTTCTTCGTCGTTCATTGCCATGCGGCGGAAGGTTTCGCGAATATCCTTGGCCGCCGCCAGCGGATCCGGCTTTCCATTCGGCCCTTCCGGATTCACATAGATCAGGCCCATTTGCACGGCAGCGAGCGGATTCTGAAGATCACGATCGCCGCTGTAGCGCTCGTCCGCCAGCCACTTGCCTTCGGAACCCCAGAAGATGTCCTCTTCAGGCTCCCAGACGTCCTCGCGTCCGCCGCCGAAACCAAACGTCTTGAAGCCCATCGACTCGAGGGCGACATTGCCTGCGAGAATCATGAGGTCGGCCCAGGAGATTTTCCGGCCGTATTTCTGCTTGATCGGCCACAGTAGCCGACGTGCCTTGTCGAGGTTCACGTTGTCCGGCCAGCTATTGAGCGGCGCGAAGCGCTGCTGGCCTGCTCCGGCGCCGCCGCGGCCGTCGCCAATGCGGTAAGTGCCTGCGCTGTGCCACGCCATCCGAATGAACAGTGGCCCGTAGTGGCCAAAGTCGGCTGGCCACCAATCCTGCGAGTCCGTCATCACGGCATGAAGATCCTTGATCACTGCATTCAGGTCGAGACTCTTGAATTCCCTGGCGTAGTCGAACGCCTCGCCCATCGGATTGGACAGGGAAGAGTGCTGGTGGAGAACATGAAGGTCTAGCTGGTTCGGCCACCAGTCACGATTCGTGGGTGCGTGGGTTGCGCCCGTGAACGGGCACTTGGCTTCGGTTGACATGTATTGCTCCTGTTCCTTGATAATTTAGTCGAAAATAACTTACTCAAAAATGATTTAGTCGAAAAACAGCGACACACTCTGAACCTATGTTCAGCATTCGCGCCCTTGCCGCCGCGCCCCAATCATCTGGTATCCACGCGCTTACGACTCTCAACGGGAAGCGCGCCGCGGAGCGCACTTGGTGCAGAGCCCCCGGAAAATGAGTTCGCATTCGCGGAGAATCCGCTTACCGAGAGAGCCCGACCCAGGCTTGGGCACGTCGTACCACTCAATGTCCTCAACATTGCCGCAGCGGTCGCAGATGAAGTGGTGATGCTGCATGCTTTTCGCATCGAATCGCGCGGCGCGGCCCTCGACGGCTACTTCACGCACCAAACCCGCTTGCACCAAGTCCCGCAGATTGTTATAAGTCGTGGCTCTTGAAGAGCGCGGATCCACTCGATTCACGGCCTCGAATATTTCCGCAGCCGTGGGATGCCGGTTGTGTCCCGTCAAGTATTCCATCACGGCGTAGCGCTGGGGAGTGCACCGCAACCCCTTGCCTCCCAAGGACCGTTTAATCGCTTCGGCGTCCATCAAGGAGTTAGATTATATCTAATCTGATATTTTATCAAGACTTTGCTTTCGATATTCTCACGCCTGCGCGAAACTCGCGGTAGGAAGTGTTTTCTGAAATGGATTCGCATTCTGGGACGCGGCCCTCAGCCGGTCAAGTGAATTTCGCGTTTACGCTGACGAGTCCCGAATTGAGGCCTTCACAGCTTCGAATGCTGCCGTTGTAAACTGAAATGAGAAAAGCAGGTTCGAGAACAGGGCCCCGTAGCTCAGTTGGATAGAGCAGCGGTTTCCTAAACCGTTGGTCGGCGGTTCGACTCCGCCCGGGGCCTCCACTTCCGAAACTTCTGAGGAACGAACTGACAACCGACAAGCAGCCGTTGTTGGTCCTCCGCGGTTAAGAAGCCGTATTGGCACCGTCTTTGAGATCATTCCATGATTCGGACTTCCGGCGATCAACGTATATTGTCGGCCGAACCATTTCAATAGTTGTCATTCCGTGCATAGCGAGGAATCTGCTGTTCCCTGGAAGCGCGAAGCGTATGCACAGAATCAGCGCGGACGATGATGAGACGGAGGAGCCCCGCTAATGAGCGTGAGCACCAGAAACGTGGCAATCGCAATCGCCAGCAGGAGCAGCAGATCGGCGAACGTCTTTTTCAGCCACTGCGTTCGAATCCGCCCCGACCGGAACAGAACCTCACGGAAATACAGAGCCCAACACGAAACCGCAACACCGAGTAAGACTCCCCGGAAAATGGTATACGCGTGCAAAGTCACGTAATCATACACGATGGCCAAAGGCTGTTAATACCGTAACCGCGAGACCTGCAGCTATCAATTTTCCAATCGATCATTTCGAAACTGCTCCAATGTAAACCGCAAAAGGCTCCAACGACAAATGCGAAAGCGACGACACCTTCGCTCTCGAACCCATCAGAGTGCGCGCACTCTTTGCCGGGAAGCCCTGCGCCACCAGATCAAAGCTCACCTCCTGCGCCTGCGATGACATATTCAGTGCCACCAGCACAGCCTGATTCTTATAACGTCTCAGATAAGACAGCACATTCGCATCATTCTCGTTGAGCGCCACGTAATCGCCATCAAGCAGAGCCGGATTGTGATGCCGCAGGGCGAGCAACCGCCGGTAGACCTGCAGAATCGAAGCCTGATCTTTAAGTTCTCCAGCAACGTTGACCGTCTTGTAACTCGGCGGAACCGGTAGCCACGGCGTGCCCCGCGTAAACCCGGCGTTTGCGCTATCGTTCCACTGCATGGGAGTGCGCTCGCCGTCGCGCCCTTTTTCCTGCGGCCAACCCAGGCGCCCAATCGGATCCTTCACATCTTCCTTCCGCACCGGATCATTGTTCTCCATCCCAATCTCTTCGCCGTAATACATGATCGGAGTCCCGCGCAGAGTCAGATAAAGCGCAGCCATCAATTTGGCAATTGCCTGATTGTGCTGCCCATCGCCGTAGCGCACATAAGACCGCACAATGTCGTGATTGCTGAGCACAAACACCGGCCAGCCTCCAGCCGAATCAACCGCCGCAATTTGCCGCCGAAATTCCGCCGGCGAAAGTTTATTGACCTGCGCGAACATCATATCCATCGGCATCTGCAATTCATTGCTGTGATCCCCGTAATACTGCTTCAGTTGGCCAATGTCGTCGGTATAGGTTTCCCCGATGAGCACGGCGCCGTTCTCGTCGGCCACTTTTCGCAGATCCCGCAGAACGTCGTGCACCTCCGGCAGCTTCAGGTTGTAAACATTCTTCTCCCGCGGATCGCCATACTTATTCAATCCCGGAAGCACCGGATTATCCCGCAGCTCGGGATCTTCAAACAGAGTATCCACAGCATCCAGCCGGAACCCAGCCACTCCGCGCTTGTACCACCACCGGGTCACATCGAACATGGCATCGTGCACCGCCGGATTCCGCCAGTTCAAATCCGGCTGCTGCACATAAAAATAGTGATAATAAAATTGCCCGGTCTTCTCATCCCATGTCCAGGCGGGCCCGCCAAACAGCGAAACCCAATTATTCGGAGGCCCTCCCGCAGCTTTGCCGTCATGCCACATGTACCAATCGCGCTTCGCCGCCGTCCGCGACGATCGCGAATCGATGAACCACGGATGCTGATCCGAAGTGTGATTCATCACAAAATCCAAAATCACACGAATCCCGCGTTTCTTCGCCGCTTTTTCCAACCGATCGAAATCCTCAAGCGTTCCGTACATGGGATCGATATTCTCGTAATCCGAAACGTCATACCCAAAATCCACCTGCGGCGACGGAAAGCAAGGCGTGATCCAAATCGCATCCACGCCAAGTTTTTTCAGATAGTCGAGTTTGGAAGCGATGCCCTTCAGATCCCCAACCCCATCGCCATTGCTGTCCATAAAACTGCGCGGATAAATCTCATAAAACACCGCATGCTGCCACCACTGATGCCCCTCGGCGTCCACAGACTTGGTTTGAGAACGAATGAAGCCGGAGAAACCGGCAACCAATAAAATCAAAGCCGCGGACTTGCGGAACATAAGAACGCACTCCTTGAGGATAAGATGGCAGCCAAGAGTCTAGCGCAGCCAGCGCCCCAGAGCCAGCCAGCCGGTTGGTGTAGCGCGGACACTCTTGTCCGTGCCGATGCCCGCTTTGATCCCCTGGTGACCGCGAAGCGAAACCGCCCTAACTACAATCTCGCTGCACAACTCCGCCGCTCCCCATCAGCCACCAAGCCTCGCGATAGCGCTCATACTGCCCCCGCGAATCATTATTCTCAGGATAAAATCGCAAACACTTGCTGGGCGCAAAAGCCTTCACCGGAATCAAATACCAGATGCCCAGAGGCACAATATAAGCCGCCAAAAAATCAATCTCATCTTCCGTATAACCCGCCGTGCACCCTCGCGCCGTGATGCTGAACCGCCGCTCCCCCACATAGCAAGTCGACTTCACCTGCACCCGCCACAACTGCCGCCCCGAACCCACGATCAAGTCATAGCGCTCGCTGTCTCCCCAGGGCTTCGCCACGCTGAACCCCAAGCTGGTCGCCTTGTTCAAAAACACCGCCTCCGCCTGCTCCCCAGACCGCTTCCGCGTGCACGCACAAGCCGAAATGTCTCCGACCCAAACCCCGCCATCCCAAACCGCAAATATCGAAATCCCCGCCTCTTCTTCCAATCCCATATTCATCCGAATAACCTCATCCCCTTTGATCCAGTGCTGTCATCGAGAGCCGTTACCCTGCCCAGTCCCCGCGCAGTCCCCCCTGCCGTCCCCACGCTGTCATCCTGAAGGCGCGTTCTCTGCGCCGAAGGATCTATGCATTTTCCCGTGTTCGCCTCACCCCAAAAAAAAAGCGCGGCCTGAGGCCACGCCAACAGAAATTATCATGCAGCTATGTAGTAGCAACTATAGAATATCACACTCGATGGGGGATGCAAGAAAAATCATGGATTATTTTCGCCCTTACAATCAGTAAGATACAAGGACTCCGGGAAGGGAACCATTAACCAAGCCCGTGTAGCGCGGACACTCCTGTCCGCGTTCTAAACTACCAATCGGCGGATTCCTTTCCGAGCGCTGGCCCACTCGTTTTCCACGGACGTCTCTACCCGCGTGCTCGGTTAACCTTCCCGAAACAGCACAGCTTTTACGCAAATTCGAACGGGAAGGGCACGGCTTCAGCCGTGCCGTAATAGGCTAGAGCAGAGCGGCTTCCAGCCGCTGAGGTATGGCGTGAAGCCTATTCGCACAATGTCCCCACCCGGCACCTATTTCGTAACTTTCACAACCTGGCAACGCCGAAGACTTTTTGTTGTCGAGTCCTACGCTCGGCTCTTCCTGAAAACTCTCTACGGATACAAGAAGCAAGGACGATTCCAATTGCACGAGTTCGTCGTGATGCCCGAACATGTGCATCTGATACTAACGCCCGCCACGGACATCACGTTGGAGCGTGCGATGCAGTTCATCAAGGGAGGCTATTCGCATGCCGTGGGCGTCGAATTCAAGCGCAAAGGCGAAGTTTGGCAGAGAGGCTTCACGGATCACCGCATTCGTGACCCCGAAGATTTTGAAGGACACCGCAATTATATTCATCAGAACCCGGTGGAGCGCAAACTGATCGAGATCGCCACTGATTATCACCACTGTTCGGCGTTTCCAGGATTCAGGTTGGATGCGTGGCCCCCAGTGGCTAAAGCCGCCTGAATTGACTCAGTGGCGGCACGACTGAAGTCGTGCCCTTCCCGAGTTTGTCGCTCACAACAAAAAAGCCCCACTCTCGCGAGCGGGGCCTTTGATTCAAGCCAAAAGCTAAGAGCTAGAAGCTGCTCTTAGTACATCCCTTCCATCCCACCGCCGTGTCCGCCGCCGCCCATCGGAGCACCCTTCTTCTCCTCGGGGATTTCGGCGATCAGAGCTTCGGTGGTCAGCATCAACGACGCAATCGATCCGGCATTCTGCAGCGCGGTGCGCACAACTTTGGTCGGATCGAGCACGCCTGCCTTGACCAGATCTTCGTACTCCCCAGTCAGGGCGTTGTAGCCGTAGTTGT
>Ga0210383_10002554_pt1 | contig 16446 bp, 14 predicted proteins | sample IncBWC14OmetaG_FD_160072 | JGI IMG/M metagenome (GOLD analysis project Ga0210383, IMG submission 160072) | Forest soil microbial communities from Barre Woods Harvard Forest LTER site, Petersham, Massachusetts, United States - Inc-BW-C-14-O ...
GTTTGCCAGCTACTTTCTATACCCGTAGAAGTCCTCTGCATTGATAGGTTTACTGGAAAGTCCCAACTGCAATACCTGCACTTGGTCCGGCCGGTCAAACACGCGATTCGTCGCTCGTTTCACCACCAAACGAACGCCTCCGAACGCAAGTCCAGCGATTATCGCGAACATGCAGATGACGCCGGTGCCGGTGATGGCTCCGACGATCATTGTGCCTATACCGGGTTCTTTGAATTCAAAGGTCGGCTCATTCCATGTGATTTCGGAGCCCGACTCAATTTGGCTGAGCAGCACATCAGCTTCTTTCTGCGACGCCGCCCCGGAGACAATCGCGACGAGAGTCATCGCCCGCTTCGCAAACAGCGGAGTTGAACTCGTAGACCCAGCGCTCGCGTTCGACCCATTCACATTAAATTGTTTCTGAAGTTCCGTGAGCTTACGCCCAGCCGTCTGGGGAGTGGGGAAGTCGGCGAGAAGCAAATTAAGCTCGCGCCCGTTCACGCGGTACTTCGCTGTTTCCACCTCGGCGCCTTGCGAAAATCCGAGCCAGTCAGCTGACGACAACGGGAACACCTGATTGAGCGTCTGCGGGCCCAACACGTACTTATCCGTGCGGTCGATGAATCCCTTAGTCGGGATGTGCTGGCCAATCGATGGCAGAAGACCGGTTTCGGCGCGCGTTGATACGGTTGCGACGAGCGGCTTCAAATCCGCTGCGAGCGCCGGCACATCCTTGGACTGCACCTCGAGCACGAGATTGCCGACGAGAACAAGCGCTCGTTCGCGCGACATCGAAGAGTGTTCGCTGAACGCTGAGCTCGGCATATCTGTGGTGCGGAGATATGAGTACAGCCCGTACGCGCCGCTGGGATCCTTCATCTTGTAAAGATTCACGTGGAGGCCCTGATCGCCACGCGAGTAGTCGCCATATTCACCGGCGACGAATCCATATTCTTGCCTGGCGGCCGCTTCTTGGTCGGCTATTAATTGGGTCGTCTTGTCGCCGTTGTGGAACTCCAGCGGCGCGAGTCCGGATTTGGGGCTTCCTGACCATCTTCCAAACGAATTCGGGAGAATGCCCTGAGCGGAAGCGGGTAAAACTCCCAGGAACAGAACCAAGACGAGAAAACCTAAAGAAAGGCGCATGTATTCCTTAATGTGGGTTTGGTGCATGACTATTAGATGCCGGAATTCTACTTGTGGTTCCCGTTTGGCGCCACTGTTCCGGGGCGATCTTCGGAAACAAGGCGAGACTTGTTGTAGGACAGGCTGTTCAGGCTGTCGAGATAGGTCGCGATTCCCCGGTACAGACCGTCGGCGACCCGTTGGCGCTGGTCGGTCTTCTTCAGCAGGCGCTCGTCGCTGGGATTGCTGATAAACGAGATTTCGGAGAGCACCGAAGGCATATTCGCCCCGATCAGGACGATGAACGGAGCTTTCTTCACGCCTCGGTTGCGCTCTTCCTGGCTAACGAGCTGCATCTTGTGCGTTAGCGAGTCCTGGATGTCGTTCGCCAACTCCTTCGATTCCTCGATTTTTTCGTTGCGCGCGATTTTTTTGATGATGTCCTGCAAGTCGTGCAGTGACGATTGCGAAAGCGCGTTTTCGCGCGTCGCCACTTCCATGGACTCGGCAGACGTGGCGAAATTCAAATAATACGTTTCGATGCCGCGCGCGTCGTGGTCGTGGCTTGAGTTTGCATGAATCGAAATGAAAAGATCGGCCTTCGCCTCGTTTGCGATCGCCGTGCGTTCTTCGAGCGGTACAAAGGTATCGTCTTTGCGCGTGTAAACCACTTCCGCGCTGGGTAGCTTCTGCTCGATCAGCGCTCCAAGTTTCAGCGCGACGTCCAGGCACAGATCTTTTTCCATCAGACCGTGCGGGCCAATCGTCCCCGTGTCGTGTCCGCCGTGGCCTGGGTCGATTACGATCCGGCTGATTTTTAGTCCCAGCGCGCGAGTAAGAGAACGCTGCCCATCGCGGTTTGGTTTTGGTTCTGTCGCGGGCGCAGGCTTGAGCGCAGCCATCTGGTCCGCTTTCACTTTCGATTTCGAAATCGTTGGCTTCGCGGCGAGGTCGGCTGCGCTGTTCACAGGAGGCGGAGGAGTTGTCTCGCGTGACTTCACCGCTACAGACTCGGCCGCCTTCACAGCCGCTTTCGGATCGGCGTCCACGTGAGGCGGAGGAATGGCGGCGGCCGACTGCTTTGCAGCGTCTGTGCGAACGTCAATCACCAGCCGGTAGGGATTGGAGAGAAATTGCGTCGAGAAGTTTTTTGCGCCACCTACGTCAAGCACTACGCGCACAACCGTGGGCTTGTTTTGCCCGATGCGCACCGACTTCAACAGACCAGGGTCAACTTTCGGCGATTTATCGGCTTTCGGATCGACCTGCGCTCTATGGAGATCGAAATACAAACGCTCCGGCGAAGCCACATGCATCGCGTCAAATTTCACAGTATCGTTCAGCGTCACCACCACTCGAGTGTGTCCGTCTGAATTCCATGTCTTGACGCCGGTGACGTACGGCATGCGCTTGTCGGACTCGCGCGGCTCAACCGCATCGCCCTTCAGGGCAGGGAAGTCCGAAACTGGTTCTGCGGTTCTCACCTCTGCCGGCTTCGAATCGCGCGGCGGGATCGGATTTGCTTTGGCCTGTTTTGGTGCTGGTTCGGGCTGGCCTACATTCGTGAGCTCGCTTATGGCTTCGCGAGCATCGGCAGCTTTATCCGATTTCGGGAAGCGCCTCAAATACTCTTTGTACGACGCGAGAGCGGCGTCGGGCTGATCCAAATCTTCCCGCTGGATTTCCGCGATCGCGAAAAGAGCCTGCGGGCGATATTGGCTTCTCGGATATTCTTTCAACAGGAAATTATAAGTATCGATGGCGGCCTGAAAATACTTTGCGTCAAACTGCCGGCCCATCTCCCGATTCAGTTCGGCTTCGGCAATCAGTGACGGCGTCACTTCTTCCGCCTGAGGCGAGAGCAGATAAACCTTGTGGTAGGCAGCGATCGTGTCTTTGTAATTTGCGAGCGAACGGTCGCGCGGTAGGTAGCCTTCGAGCTGCGTCCGCATCCTAACGGCGCGTTCAAATTGTTCGCGCGCGGCAGAATTTTTGTCAGCAGAAGCAGACGAAGCGGCGGAAACAAAAATCGAGACGGCTATCCCGGCGATTACGAGGAACTTACGAATCGAGAGATGAATTCGGTCGGATTCTTGTCGCGTCATTCGTTCGTGAAAACAACCCGGCCACTCGAGTCCGCGTCCTTTCGCACGTGGCGTCTTGGAGGACTCCACAGCGTCAGGTTGCGACCCGAGCCAGGCTGGAAGTAAGCGTCAGTCACCTTTTGAACGTACTGGCGCGTCTCGCGAAACGCGGGAACGCCACCACTTCGATCCACGGCGCCTTCGCCCGCGTTGTAAGCCGCGAGCGTCTTGTCCAAATCGCCGTCGTAACGATCGAGTAGTGATTTCAAGTACGTTGTCCCGGCTTCCACATTCTGTGCCGGGTCATACGGGTTACCGACGCCAAAGCGTTGTGCCGTCTCGGGAATCAACTGCATCAATCCCACAGCTCCCTTGCGGGAGACTGCATGCGGGTTCCACCCTGACTCAGTGCTGATAACGGCTTTCACCAGCGCCGGGTCCATGTTGTGCCGCTCGGCGGCGTCGCGGACGATGCGATCGAGCCGATCCGGTGGCGTCGCCACCGACGTCGCTGAAGGAATCAGCGGCGCGGCTACGATCACCGGGTGAGAACTAATAGTACTCCCACGGCGCGGCTTCGGGGAATCCCCGTTCACGAAGATGAGCTTCCCGTGCTCATCAACGTAGGATGCAATCTGGGCGTGGGCCGGCACGGCCAAAGTGAAGGCAGTGGCGGCGGCCAGGATTGCAACGGAGATGCAGTTCCTGAACATTGTGCAGAGGAGCAAACGTTGACGACTACGTCTGCTCTGTCTCCTTTGTAGAGAAATCGTCATGAGCGACGATCGCTCTCCATTTTCAGGGCCTTGGGGAAGGCAGAACGCTCGACTTCCGAACGAGCGATAGAAGCTTGCGTGCAAAGACAATTTCGCCTGGGAAAGCGAACTCTCCCGGCGAAGCTTCTGGCGCAACTAAGAGTTTAGCAACCGCTCGATGAGGGGGTAAACGGTACTAAGGGTTGTTTCTATCGCGGATGTGTCTTTTCCGCCAGCCTCTGCCAAATCGGGTCTTCCGCCGCCGGAACCGCCTACCTGCTTGGCGAGTTCCTGGACGATTTTGCCGGCATGGAGTTTTGAATTGAGATCTTTGGTAACTCCTGTGATTAGAGCCACTTTGCCGTCATCGTCCGAAAATAACACCACCACTCCAGAGCCAAGCTTCTGGCGCAGGGTGTCAACCATTTGGCGAAGGGCGTCTCGGTCAAAACCGGTGACTTTGGCGGCCAGGACCTTCACGTTCTTGATCGTCCGAGCTTCTTCCAGCAGCGAATCGGCGGTGCTTCCGGCGGCTTTGCGTTTCAGGGCTTCGAGCTGCTTTTCGAGCTGCTTGGTGGCCTCGAGTTGGCGTTCGAGGGCGGCTACAACGTCGCCTTCGCCTGAGTTCAGCAGGCTGGAGACGGAGCGCAGTGTGCTCAGTGCGCGCTGGTATTCGGCGAGTGCGTAATCCCCGGAGATGGCTTCAATGCGGCGGACCCCCGCGGCGACGGATTGCTCACCGGTGATTTTGAAGACGCCGATTTCGCCGGTGCGGGCGACGTGCGTGCCGCCGCAGAGTTCTTTACTGTAAAAGCCGCGCGGCGAGGAGGGGTCGGGAATCGTCACGACGCGAACGTTTGACTCGGGATACTTGTCGCCGAAGAACGCGATGGCGCCGGAGCCGAGCGCGTCGTCGATATTCATGATGTCGGTGGTGAGTGCGAGATCGCGCAGAATTTCTTCGTTCACCTGCTGCTCGATTTCGGCGAGTTCGCTCGCGTCAACGGACGCGAAGTGCGAGAAATCGAATCGCAAGTGATCCGGCGCGACGAGCGAGCCGGCTTGTTTCACGTGTGTGCCGAGAATATTGCGCAGCGCGGCGTGCATCAGATGCGTTGCGGTGTGGTTGCGCATATCGCGCGCGCGACGGAGCGGATCGGCGACGGTTGCGACGCGATCGCCGACGTGCAAATCTTCTTTCGCTACGATGCGATGGGCGATCAGACCGCTGACGGGATAGTAGGCGCCCTTCACATCGGCAATCTGTAGCGACATTTCGTTGTCGTAGAACGCGCCCGTGTCAGCAACCTGGCCGCCGGATTCGGAGTAGATGGAAGTGCGATCGAGCACGATTTCAGCTTCGTCGCCTGCTTTGATTTCGTTCACCGCGCCTTGCTTTGTGACGATGCCTTCGATGCGCGCGTCGCGAGTTTGCGTGCCGTGGTAGAAATCGGGCTCCGTCTTGAAAGTTTCGGCAAGTTTCAAATATGCCGGGCTGGCAGCTTCCTTGTGCGCACCCTTCCACGAGGCTTTAGCACGCGTGCGCTGTTCCTGCATCGCCTGATCGAATCCGTCCCAGTCGACTTTGACTCCAGCGTCGCGAGTGACGTCTTCGATAAAATCACGGGGAAGACCGTAAGTGTCGTACAGCTTAAACGCCCTTTGACCGTCGAAGAAACCAGTGGGCAATTCGTCTTTTCGGCCAACACCGAGAGTGAACTGAGCTGCCGCTTGCATCTGGTTGTCTTTGGTCGTCTGAGCGACAGTGCCTCCCGGCGCACCCTCGTCCAGGAAATACTGAAGTTGTTTCAGACCAACCTCGACGGTACGCGCGAAGCGCTTTTCTTCTTCGTCGAGAATCTTAGTGATGCGCGCTGCGTGATCGTCGAGTTCCGGATACGCGTCTTTCATTTCGGCGCGGACAGCAGCGGACATTGGCGATAGGAACGGCGTCGGCGCGCCGAGAATGTGCGCGTGGCGCAACGCGCGACGGATGATTTTGCGTAGGACGTAGCCGCGGCCTTCGTTTGAGGGAACGACGCCGTCGGAAATCAAGAATGTGGCAGCGCGGGCATGGTCGGCGACGATGCGAAGCGACGGCTGAATTTTAGGATTCGCAAAATCTGCGGTCGCAAGGCGCGCGGCCTCCTTCATAAGCGGCACGAAGAGGTCCGTGTCGTAGTTCGAAATTTTTCCTTGCAGGACGGTCGCAGTACGTTCGAGGCCCATGCCCGTATCAACCGACGGCTTGGGCAGGGGATTGAGCGTGCCGCTGGAATCGCGATTGAACTGCATGAAAACGAGGTTCCAGATTTCCATGTAGCGGCCACATTCGCAGCCGAATTGGCAATCGGTGTGGCCCTGGTCGGAGGCTGCGGGGCCCATGTCGTAGAAAATTTCGCTGCAAGGGCCGCAGGGGCCAGTGTCTCCCATGGCCCAGAAATTTTCCTTCAGTCCGGGCACCGCGATGATGCGGTCCTTCGGCGCGCCGGCTTTTTCCCAGAATGCGGCTGCTTCGGTGTCGGTCGGTAGAGCGGTGCCGGAGACTTCAGCGCCGCCGAACACCGTGAAATAGAGTTTTTCGAGCGGGATGCCGAACCATTGCGACGAAGTAATGAGTTCCATCGCGTAGGCGACGGCCTGCTCTTTAAAATAATCGCCGAACGAAAAGTTGCCGAGCATCTCGAAAAAAGTGTGGTGGCGATTGGTGAAGCCGACGTTTTCGAGGTCGTTGTGCTTGCCGCCGGCGCGGACGCATTTCTGGCATGTGGTGGCTCGTTTGTAATCGCGCTGCTCGAGGCCGAGGAAGACGTCCTTGAACTGGTTCATGCCGGCATTGGTGAAGAGCAGGGTGGGATCGTTCGCCGGGACGAGAGACGAGCTGCGCACGATAGTGTGGTCGCGCTCCTTGAAGAAGCGCAGAAATGTTTTGCGGATTTCGTTGCCGGTCAGGAACTTGGTCACAATAGCCTCAGTTGAGCCAGCCATTATCGCAGAGGGATTGAGGAGCCGCAACGAACGCGGAGGGGACTTTGGCCGGATCGCAAAACAGGGGTCCATTTGCGATTAGAAATCCCGGTATGCAATCGATGCGAGGGGGAGAGGTTGAGGGTGGAACGGGCGTCCGAAGAAGCTGTTCGGGCCGCGTCGAGTTTTTGTCATTTGCCACGACCCATGTTACCACAATGGTAACTAGTTGTCGAGCAGAAACACGCTACGGACACAGGGCGGTCGGGACTCATTCAACGGCTCGCGGCAAATTCGCCGCGAAAGGAAGGCGCTCTCGCGCCGAAATCATCCCAGCCCTTACGGGCTGGGCTAAGTTCAGCCGCGCCTACGGCGCTTGTGCGCGGCGAGAGAGCGTTTATTTCGACGCCAGGTAGCGGCCGTAGGTGATTTGTAGTTCTTCGAGGCGCTGGTCGGATTTTGTGCGTTTGCATCCGGCGCGAATGGAGAAGGTAACGGTGCCGCCATCGTAGGGCTTGGTTTCGGCTTCACACTGGGCGTCCCGATAGGTGGTCCATGTGCGCTGGATCGATTGCAGGTCGGAGAGAAGCGCGGCATCGTCCCGGGAGGCGGCTTTGCCTTGGGCGAGATCAGCGCGAAGGGCTTTCTGAATGGAATGATAGTAAGCGTCGACGCGAGCGGCGGCTTTATCGGCGCGATCAATCTTGCAGTTGTCGCGGTCTTCATCGCTTCGCTGAGCGCTCGTTTCGCAGGGATCGGGGTTGAGAAAAAAATCAGCTCTGCGAGCGAGATCTTTCCAGCAGGCTATGCGAGCTTCGTCCGTGGTAGCGAATGCGCAGGGATTGGTCGCGGGCTTCTGGTTTGTGCTGCTGTCAGATGATTGTTGCGGATGTGTCGACCACGCGAGTGCGGCGGAGAAAAGCAGAATGGCAGCGATGGAAAGCGAACGGCGCACGACGACCTCCTGAGTTGACGCTTCGTTCGAGGTGAACTAGCACGATGGCGAGACATTGTAACAATTTTGAAATCCGGCAGGAGTATAATGCGCGCCATTATGAAAACCCGACACCTTTGCGTTCCGTTGTTAGCCCTCGGAGCGGCGGTCGCCGCTCTCGCCACTGTCCACACCCTGCCGTCAAGTTCGACGGCTCACGATCGAACGTTTGACCTAACCTACGCTGCTGAAGTTCACGACATTCCCGCCGGAACGAAAGACCTCCAGATTTGGCTGCCGTACCTGCAGGACGATCCGTATCAAAAAATATTGAAGGCGAATGTGACGTCGCCGGTTCCGACGAAGGTTTTCGCTGGCGCGGAATACGGAAACAAAATCCTGCACATTGAAGTGAAAGACCCTTCGGTGACGTCGATCGCAGTGACGATGGATTTCACGGTGCAGCGCAGCGAGCATTTGAATAACGACTTTACACAGGTGTCCGCGACAACGAAAAGCGCGCCGCCAGCTGATATGAAGCGATGGCTCGAGCCCGACAGGCTTGTGCCGCTCGATCAGCGAATCCATGAGCTCTCTGCCGAAGTGACGGCGGGAAAATCGACGGAGCTAGAAAAAGCGCGCGCGATTTACGATTACGTACTCGCGAACATGAAGTACGACAAAACGGGGACGGGCTGGGGCAACGGCGATATTTATTGGGCGTGCGATGCGAAGCGCGGGAACTGCACGGACTTTCACGCGCTGTTCATTGGGCTCGCGCGTTCCGCAGGCATTCCGGCGAAATTCGAAATTGGTTTGCCGGTGCCGTGGGACAAGCCGAGCGGAGAGATTGGCGGATATCACTGCTGGGCGGAATTTTATTTGAACGGATACGGCTGGGTGCCTGTGGACGCGTCGGAAGCGTGGAAGGATCCGGCGAAGCGCGATTATTTTTTTGGAGCGCACGATGCGAACCGTGTGCAGTTCAGCGTGGGACGCGACGTGACGCTCACGCCACCGCAATCGGCGCCAGCGCTGAATTATTTTATCTATCCGTACGTCGAGGTGGATGGCAAGCCGTTCACGCAGGTGACGAAGAAATTCAGCTATAGCGACGTGAATGCGAGGCCCGTCACAGCAACCGGGATGAAATAAAGAATGCTTACTGTGGACTAGCCGTTAGTCCACGCGACGGATAGCAGCGATAGCAATTTTCGATGCTTTTTGCCGTTCCGGTGCATCTAAAGTAAGTACAGACAAAACCATGTCGATTCGACCCGTGACGAGGTACGGGTGTATGGAGACACAATGAGTGAACGACCTATAAAACGATATCTATTCGCGAGCGATTTCGATCAGACGCTCACGTTTAATGATTCCGGATACGTGCTGAGCGAACTGGTGGGAATTCCGCCGGGGGAGTTTGAACGCAAGGCGAAAGGGATGGCGGAGCTGAATTTGGTCCAACAGGGTGCGGAGCTCGCATACTTGCTGCTGCACGATCCCGAGTTTCATTCCAAGGTGCGGCGGGAGCATTTGCACAAAGTGGGAAAGCTGATTCGATTGAAAGAGAATATCGAGTTGCTATACCAGATTCTCGATCATGGCATCCCGGGATATCATTTTGATTTTTATGTGCTCTCGGCGGCGCCGGTGGAAGTGATTCGATCTGCGCTCGAAGGGATCGTGCCCCCGGATCATATTTTCGGGACTGAGTTTCGGTACCACGCGTCGGGGGAAATCGACACCATCGCGCACGCGACGGCGGGGTACGGCAAAGTGGCGGCGCTGGACCGTTTGCAGACAAGCCTGCAGATCGGGCCCGACCACATCGTGTATGTGGGCGACGGAAGTTCGGACGTGCACGTGATGCTGCATGTGAATGTGCGGGACGGGTTTACGATTGCAGTTTCTGAGACGCGGCACGTGGCGCAAAACGCGAAGCGGACTGTGCTGGGTACTAACGCACTTGCTACGCTAGTGCCGATTTTGGAGAACGTGGTGGGATGGCAGCGGCCGCGGCTGCGGGAATTCTTTGAGTCGTACGAGATTCTGATTCAGGAATGGGATCGAACTCGGACGGACTGGCTTACCTTGCGGATTGCGGAGTCGTCGAGTTCGGAAGGGGCCCGAGCGGAGTGAGGAGGACGTAGTCCCTATTTAACTGCGATGGCCAGCGTGTCGTGGTGAAGCGCGATTAGCGTCCGCAGATATGGGCCGATCTGGGCGGCGGATTCGAAGCCGGCGGATTTGGCTGCAGATTCGGCATCCGCTGGAGTGACGTCGGCGCTATCGGCGTAATGCTTTAAGTTGCGATAGCAGCCGATGGTAAAAAGGTCCCACGCGGCGCCCTGGTCGCGGACGAAAATAAAGTTCTCGGGGGCTTTCACGGCGCGGGAAAACGCGTTTTCCATTTCGCGCTGTTTGTAGAGCGCGGCTTGCTTTCCCGGTAGCGACTGAAACATTTCGATGTGAAAGAATCCCGCGTCTACGTAAGCCTTCCTAAGTTCTTCGATGGGCGGCCCGTAGACGAACACGTCTTCCTGCCACGCGATGTCGTCATTGAAGTGGTCTCGCCATGATTCCATAACCATCTCGCGTTTCATTGCGCGATCCGGTTTGTAAAACTCGGTGTAGCTGCCCATTGGAAAGAGAATCATCAGGTCCCAGCGATCGCCCTGGCTGTGGCGCATCCAGAGGGGTGGGGCATCGCCTGCGATTTTCGATTCTTCGACGAAGAATTTCTTGTACGTGTCGATGAGGTCGAGAAGTTTGCCCGGGGCGGCTTGGACGAGCGACGTTTTGTACAGGTAGGTCTGTTGCAGAGGCGCTTGAGCCGGCTGCTGACCTGGCTGCTGAGCGTGCGCTGATTGCGATGCAACCAGAAATACGAAGGCTGTGAGCGCGGAGCGAAGCATCTTGTTTACGCCCTAGAAGTAGCGGTCGCGCAGGATTTTAAGATGGTGGGCCGCGTGCCCGGTGATGATGAAAGCGAGAGCACGGACGGTGAAGTCTTTTCCATCGGCGACGCCGCGCCGCAGCCATGCGTTCGCAGGCAGATTCTTGTAGAGCGAAATGGTGGCAAGGCGCACGCGATGAAATTCTTCCACGTGATCGAGCCACGGTACGTGGTTCGCGTCGGCACCTGCGGCTCCAATGTTCTGGTCGAAGCCGGGCAGAAGCGATTCAAATCCTCGCGCGAACCAGAGAGCGCGGAAGGCAAAGGCGCGTTCGGTGTCAGACATGTGATTCACGACTTCGCGGATCGTCCATTTGTCGGGGGCGTAGCGATGCATCGAGGTTTTGTCCGAGAGGCCGACGGAAAGTGCGAGGAACTCCGGTAATTGCATCTCCATCGGGGCGAGTGGATCCTCACCGGGCACCTGATCGATGTAAGTGAAATAGTAAGGGGCGGCTTCGGATTTTTCTGGACGGCCTAGCATGAGGAAAATGTATCACAGGTGTGTGTTCGTTCAATGGTGGCTGGAATTGCCGAGAGCGGGCACGGCATGCCGTGCCCCTACGGATTCAGTTCGTCCGAGCTGTCGGGGAAGTCGGGGAGGTCGCCTTGGGTGATGCCTTTGATTTCCTTGCGGATGATTTCAGACGAGAAGCCGGCGCGGAGGAGATTGCGGTAGATCGAGGCTAGTTTTTTTTGGTCGATGGCGCCGCGGATGTGCGATAGCAGGCGTTTCAGGCGGGCGCGGACGAGCGTGGCTTCGTCGGTGTCGGCAAAGACCGCTTCTAGGGCGGCATCGATGTGAACGTCCGGGACTCCGCGCCCGCGGAGTTCACGCGCGATGCGGAAGCGTCCCTGACGGCGAAATTTTGCGTGGTGACGAGCGTATTCGAGGGCGAAGCGGGCGTCGTCGAGATAATTCAGTTCGCGGAGGCGCGCAACGACAGGCGCGATCAGGTCTTTATTTTCGGCGCGGCCTTCGAGGTATTTCTTCATCTCGTGGATCGAGAAGGCGCGGCGCATGAGGGCGCGCTGGGCAGACATATTGAGCTGGTATTCAGTTCCGAGTTTGCGGGCGTTGGAGCGGAAGGGCACTGCGGAATTTAACCACAGATGTACACAGATAGACACTGATGGGACGGCGATGATGGAAAGCGCATAGATTTGAGTCTCGGCGAAATTAGGCTAGCGAACGGCCGAGGCGCAACGGCTCATTGAACGGCGGCTTGAATTGGATCGATAGGGCACGGCACGCCGTGCCCCTACGGGAACATATTTGCTAGCGGTGGCCTAGGCGCTCGAATTCTGTCATGGCACGTTCCATTTCCTCGCGAGCTGTATCGGCGGAGGAGCGGACGCCCTGGACGCGGAGGCGGAAATCGTCCGGGTTGGAGGCGCGCATGAGAGCTTCTTCGAGAGTGATGAGATTGCGAGAGTAGAGATCGAAGATGGATTGATCGAAAGTTTGCATGCCGTACTGGCTGGTGCCGGCGGCAATGGCGTCGCGAATCATGCGCGTCTTATCGGGATTGATGATGCAATCGCGAATGTAACCGGTGGAAACCATCACTTCGACGGCGGGGACGCGGCCCTGGCCGTCACTCTTGCGAACGAGACGCTGGCTGACGACAGCTTTGAGAGTGGATGCGAGTTGCAAGCGAATCTGTTTCTGCTCGGGCGGTGGAAAAACGGCGATGATGCGCTGAATCGTTTCCGTGGCGTCGAGGGTGTGCAATGTGGAGAGCACAAGGTGGCCGGTTTCAGCGGCGAGCAGCGCGGTGGAAATCGTTTCGAGGTCGCGCATTTCGCCGACGAGGACGACGTCTGGATCCTGACGAAGGGCAGCGCGGAGCGCGGTGGAGAACGATGAGGTGTCGACTTCGACTTCGCGCTGATTGATGAATCCCTTTTTGTCGCGGTGAAGATATTCGATCGGGTCTTCAATGGTGATGATGTGCTCGGCGCGGAGCGAGTTGATTCGATCGATCATCGCGGCGAGGGTGGTTGACTTACCCGAACCAGTGGTGCCTGTAGTGAGAATCAGGCCGCGTTGTTCTTCGCAAATTGTCGTGAGGATGCGCGGAAGTTCGAGTTCTTCAATCGTGCGAATTTTCGTAGGAATTACGCGAAGAACCATTCCGACGTTGCCGCGCTGCTGAAATACGTTGACGCGGAATCGGCCGAGGCCTGCGACGCCATACGCCATGTCAAGCTCGGCGGTTTCTTTGAATTTCTGCTTCTGCCGGTTGGTCATCATGCTGAAAGCCATGGACAGCATTTCTTCCGGCGTGATGCGCGGTACGTCGGTCAAACCACTGAGGATACCGTCAACGCGAAGGTAAGGATGATTGCCAACTTTCAGGTGTAAGTCGGAAGCGCGGCTCTCAACTGCGCGGCGCAATAAATCGTCAATGTTGATGGCCATGAGTAAGCTCCCGGCTTTCTGCTGCATGTGACGCTAACATGCGGATTTGCGGGCGGGCAAGGATGTGGCGAGTGGCGATGTCTAAGGCAGTAACCTGTACGTTCGGACAGGTCGTTTAGCCGTGACTGGCGAAGAAAAGGCGGGATTAAGCGGGAGGCTGGTCGCGAAGGAACAAACGGTCGTAGATCACTCCGGCCAGAACACCGCCAAACAGCGGCCCGACCCAGTAGACGCCATGATTCGACCAATGGCGAGTGGCTAGGGCAGGGCCAAAGGCGCGAACAGGGTTCATTGCAGCGCCAGTGAAAGGATAAGCGGCGATCGTTCCCACCGTAATCGCAAGTCCCACGACAAAACCAGCGAGCCTGTTGGCGACACCCCGAAGATCAACAATCGTCGCGAAGTATACGAAAACGAGAAAGAACGTGAGCACGGCTTCGAGAATCATCGCGTGCATGCGGGTGAAATCCGTGAGGGGCGCAAGATCCGGCGTACCGAGCGCCACGGGACGCCATACGGATTCTGGAATGATTGTGAGCAACAGGAACGAAGCAGCCAGCGCACCGAGAATTTGTGCGATCCAGTAAAGAAGCGTTTGAAACGTGCCGAGGCGTCGCGTGACCCAGAAGCCGATTGTTATCGCAGGATTCAGATGGCCGCCGGAGATGTGGCCGATCGCGCTCACCATAATCGCCATAGCGAGTCCATTAGCAATGGCGATGGCGAGCAAGCCGACATTCACTTGGCCGTTCATGCGCAGGTATTGGTCGGCGCAGATTGCGCCGGCGCCGATGAAGACCAGGGTAAATGTGCCGATGAATTCGGCGAAGAGTTTTTGGCTCAAGCTGTACAAGATTGCTCCGAATTCTGCGAGTCCGACTGTAAACCAACGGGAAGATTTAGTTCGCGCGCGAATTCTACTGGTTGCTTGAGTGAGTGGCAAGCGATTCGAGGGTTTGGGCGGTGCCAAGAATAGAGGAAGTGCCCACGACGAGAAACAGCGCTCGTCGTGGCTATTTCGGGATAGTTGCCCTGGGAGGAGCGTGATGAAGATTCTTGCTATTGCGGTGGGGTTGTTGATGGCCCTTGGTGCAGGAGGCGTGAAAGGCGGGGAGACGAAATCGTCTCCGGCGAAATTCAAACTCGATTCGCTGACCGGCTTGGAGATTATGAACATCAAGGCGGAAGTGGCCGAGTATCGCGGGCGACGCGCCGTGCGATTGATGAAACAGGACGCTCCCGGCTCGGAGACGAATCCGGCGAACGAGTCACTCGCGATATTGAATGGGACCGATTTCAAGAATGGCGTGATTGAGGCCGAGGTCGCAGGGGCTCCAGCCGTCGGAGCGCCGCCGGACGCGAGAGGATTTATCGGAATTGCGTTTCGCGTTGCTGAGCATGGCGAAAAATTCGAATGTTTTTATCTACGGCCGACGAATGGCAGGGCCGACGATCAACTGCGGCGCAATCATTCGTTGCAATATATCTCGTATCCAGATTACCCGTGGCAGCTCCTGAGAAAGGAAAATCCGGGAGTGTATGAATCGTACGCGGATTTGGAAGCCGGGGTCTGGACGAAGATTCGGATTGAAGTGTCGGGCTCGAAAGCCAAACTTTACGTGAACGGGGCAGCACAGCCGGCGTTGATCGTGAATGATTTGAAGCTGGGCGAGAGCCGCGGGCGAATTGCGTTGTGGACGACGCTCGAAACTGACGGGTATTTTTCGAATTTGACGGTGAAGTGAGAAACGTATCCGCGACCAAACCGGCGGCTTTAGCTGACACGCCGACCAGTTTGACGGTGAGATTCTTCGGGCATCCTGATCGGATGCCCTCAGAATGACAATCGTCACGTCGATGTTGCGTGCCGGAATAGGTTCAGCCTGCGCTCGGCGTGGCTACCGCGAGAAACGGGCGATCAGCGGATTTGCTCTTCAGCGAGCGACAGCTGGTGTTGGAACGCCTACTGGCGTTAGCCAATTGTGACGGTCGGGTTTTTTGCCGCTGGTGATGGCGAAGAATTCGTCCTGGATCCGTTTTGTAATGGGGCCGCGGGTGCCATTGCCGATTGTAATGCGATCAACTGAGCGGATTGGAGTAACTTCGACTGCGGTGCCGCAGAAGAAAAGCTCGTCAGCGATGTAGAGCATTTCACGTGGGATAATTTGCTCGTTGACGGGAATATTCAGTTCGCGGCAAAGCGTCATCACGGTGTGGCGGGTGATTCCCGGCAACGCACAGTTCGCGAGCGGCGGGGTAATCAGCGTGCCGTCAAGGATAAGAAAAATATTCTCGCCGGAACCTTCGCTCACGTGGCCGCTAACGTCGAGCGCGATACCTTCCGAATAACCGTTTGCGTGAGCTTCGAGGCGGATCAGCTGCGAGTTCATGTAATTCGCCGCAGCTTTTGCCATTTGCGGCAAAGTGTTCGGAGCGGGGCGATTCCACGAGCTGACGCAGACGTCCACCCCAGCGTGCAGCGCTTCTTCACCGAGATACTGCGCCCACTCCCAGCAAGCCATATACACTTCGATCGGGCAGCCCACCGGATTTACTCCGGCCGTTCCGTAGCCGCGGAGCACGATCGGGCGGATGTAGCAGGCATTCATTTTGTTGGCGCGGACAAGATCCAGATTGGCCTGCGCGAGTTCGTCAATTGTGAACGGAATATCCATGCGATAGATGCGCGCAGAGTTGAGAAGGCGCTGCATGTGATCGCGAAGCCGAAAGACGGCCGGGCCTTGCGTAGTGCTGTAGCAGCGGATGCCTTCGAAGACTGCGGAACCATAAGTGATGACATGGGCAAGGACGTGAATTTTCGCATCGTCCCATTCGATCATTTTGCCGTTGTGCCAGATCCGCTCAGTTTTCGGAAAGCTCATCAAGTGTCTCCGCTCTGCGAATGTGTGAAGTTTGGCGCCCGCGAATCGAAAGTACAGCACGGTGGTTGGCGCGTCAATGGTAAGGAAGTCGTAGAACTAGGTCGGCGCGGAGACCATATTGGTCGGGCCGCATTGTTGGAATCGTTCTAATCTTCACGCAATGCGACGAGAGGATCGACTTGCGTAGCGCGTCGCGCCGGAATGAAACAGGCGAGCAGTGCGACGGACGCAAGAAGCGCAGCGATCGACGCGAACGTGACAGGATCTGTCGGCGTCACAGAGAACAGCATGGAGCGGAGAAAGCGCGTAAGAATT
>Ga0210383_10002555_pt1 | contig 16446 bp, 8 predicted proteins | sample IncBWC14OmetaG_FD_160072 | JGI IMG/M metagenome (GOLD analysis project Ga0210383, IMG submission 160072) | Forest soil microbial communities from Barre Woods Harvard Forest LTER site, Petersham, Massachusetts, United States - Inc-BW-C-14-O ...
CGGGAACAAGCTGAACGCGAACGATTGGTTTAATAACGCGACTGGCACGCCTCGTCCCCATGCTGTCAACAACGAATGGGCCTGGTCGGTTGGCGGCCCGGTGGTAAAGAACAAACTTTTCTTTTTCTTCGATCAGGAAGGCTTGCGTTACGTGCTTCCCAGCGGCGGTCCGAGATATATACCGACCACCGATTTCTCCAGCTTTGTGCTCAGCAATTTGCAGGCTACTAATCCGGCCGCTGTGCCTTTCTACCAGAAAGCGCTGGCACTGTACGCTGGGGCGTCTGGCGCCGGCCGGGCAGTTCCCTCCAGCATCGTGGGAAGCTGCGGCGACATTGTCAGTTCCAGTGATCCGGGCTCTGCGGCCGCCAGGGCAGCGGGTTTCGGAGTCACCCAGCCTTGCGCTCGTCAATTCCAGAGCACGGTGAATTCTCTAAATACGGAATGGTTGTTAGCGGCGCGCATGGATTATGACCCCACCGATAAAGATCGCCTCTATTTCCGGTACGGCAAAGATCAAGGGGTGCAGGCCACCTCAACAGACGCCATCAATCCGGTGTTCAGCGCCAATAGCGTGCAGCCGCAGTTTTCCGCGCAAACCGGCTACACCCGCACCATTTCCGCCAATGCAGTGAACGAGCTTCTTCTGTCCGGGCTGTATTATTCCGCTAAGTTTGGTCCGCCGAACCTGCCCGCCGCACTCGCGGTTTTCCCAACCACTCTTCTATTTAGCAACGGCGCGCCTTTCACGAACTTGGGCGGCGGCGGCAACGGAGGCAGTGGCGACAACAATTATCCGCAAGGCCGAAATGTGCAGCAGTGGCAGATTGTGGACGACTTCTCTTATGTGCATGGCCGCCACGATTTCAAGTTTGGAGTCAATTTCCGGCGCAATGACGTCGGCGATTACGCTTACGGCCCCGGGACCAGCGGAACGCTGACGTTCAATTCCATGACCGACTTTCTGAATGGGACCTTGAACAACGGCTCAACCTACGCACAGACCTTCACGCGGATCGGCGCGGAGAAAATCGGACTCTATAGCGTAGGCTTCTACGGCCAGGATCAGTGGAAGATAACGCCTAAATTCAGCGTTTCACTGGCACTGCGCTTGGAAAGGGCCGGTAATCCCAGCTGCGCACGCGACTGTTTCGCTGGATTCAACAGCACGTTCGAACAACTGAACCACGATCCCTCGCAACCCTACAACAGTGCGATTCAGGTGGGCCTGCACAACGCCTTTCGAAGCATTGACCCTATTGTCCCGCAGCCCCGCGTGGGCATCGCTTACTCCATCGACAACAAGACCGTGATCCGCGCAGGCGGTGGGCTGTTTGCCGATATGTTCGAAGGCGTTCTTGTCGACCGCTTCTTCGTCGACACCCCCAACGTGGCATCCTTTACCGTTCAGTCCGGCATCGCCGCTCCTGGCGTCGCAGGCAGTGCTTTCACCAATGCGGCCGCGTCGAATGCCGCTCTGCAACAGGGCTTCGCGAGCGGTGCGACACTCGCTCAATTAAAGGCCTCCGTCCCTGGTTTCACAATTCCCAACTTCGACGCTCAGACCAATCAATTCCATCTCGCCCGGTACGCAGAATGGAATGTCGAGATCGAACGCCAGTTGATCGGCAGTCTGATGTTATCGGTGAATTATGTTGGGAATCATGGCTGGAACGAAATCAATCAAAATACTTTCGAAAACGCCTACAGCACAACCGGATTTGGCGGCTTGCCGACCGCTGCGCCCGATCCGCGCTTTGGCGAAGTCCGGGAGCTGAGCGAGACAGGGCGCTCTAACTACGACGGACTGTCTGGTTCGCTCAAGTGGCGAATGAAGTCCGTGATCGCTCAGGTGAATTACACCTGGAGTCATGCTTTGGACACCTGCTCCAACAATTGCCTGGAACCGTTTAACGCCGCTCAGGCCACCGGTATCTCCAGCTATCGTTACGATTACAGTCCGCTCGGGGCAAACGCCCAGTATGGAAATTCTGATTACGACATCCGCCACAGCGTGAACGCGAATTACGTGTGGAACATCCCGACGCATTTCGACCATGGCATTCTGAAGGCAGCCTTAGGCGGATGGACGGCGGCTGGAACTTTCCTGGCTCATTCGGGTTATCCATTCAACATCTACAACTCTGCGACGAGAAGCAAGTACGTGAAAAATTCATCCGGGATCGCAACTACACGCATCCTGGCCGACTGGATCGGTGGAAATAACCTCCCCAGCTGCGCCGATCCGAATACGAGCTGCTACACTACCGCGCAGTTCCTGCCGTTAGCTCAGCAGAACAACTTCGGCAATTTGGGAAAGAATGCCTTCCATGGGCCCGGTTACTTCGACACCGATCTGGATATCAACAAGAACTTCAATTTAACAGAGCGGTTTCACCTGGTGATCGGCGCGAACTTCTTCAACGTCCTGAACCACCCCAGCTTCGACTTGCCCCAAAGCAATATCTCGGCGGGCGGCAGTTTCGGACAAATTGTGAACACGATCTTTCCCTTCTCGAGTCCCTATGGCAGTCTGCAGACGGCTGGAGTATCGGGACGGGTGATCCAGATGAACGCGAAGTTCCAATTCTGATCTGGCCCTATAAAAGTCACCAGTTATAACAGTAGGGGATCCTACGGTTCCCCTTTTCTTTTCCCTGCTTCGCCTCAGCGCATTCCACAACTAAGCACCGCCCGGAAGTGGTGCCTGCTACAGATTCCCGTAGATTGGGCAGTCCCGGCGCTACAAAAAAACGTATTTGTAATCGTTTCTCAGATAGCAAGTCTATGTAAGTAATTAATGCCTTTGTTAATTCGATACCAGACTACCTTTGGTAATGGGAATGCAAAATAGCCCGGTCGACTGGGAAACAAACTTTGGTTTGTGTTCCCATTCTTGAAACTCAACTGTGGCTGAGCGCTGGAGGCGCTGCAAGCCAAGACTTCCCCTAAACGCAAGGAGCACGAAATGATCACTATTCTGACTGGACGCCCGAGCAGTACGGATTCGTTCCGAGTTCTGTTTGGTAGCTCACGGATGCTGCGGAAATCGCTACTGCTGTTCTTTGGCGTTTGGCTTTTGAGCGCCCTCACGGTTCAACTGCCAGGCCAGTCGATTATCGCGGGCGACGTCTCGGGAATCGTAACCGATCCAACGGGCGCCACGATTCCCGGCGCCACGGTAACCCTGACGAACCTCGGCACGAACATATCCCAAAAGACAACCACGAACAATGACGGCGCCTACCGGTTCGGGTTTATTGCTTCTGGAACGTATCAGCTTACGATAGCTGCCGGCGGGTTTCAAACCCAGCAGCACCCGGGTGTGATTGTCACCCCTGGTCAGCCGACCGCGGTGAATGTTCAATTGATGGTTGCGGGAGCCTCCCAAACCGTGGACGTGGTGGAGGCTCCATCCGCCATTCAAACTGAAAACGCGGACGTAGCCACCGGTTTCAGTCAGGAGATGATCGCGAACTTGCCCAATCCGGGAGGCGATCTTACCTACTTCGCGCAGACCACGCCAGGCGTGGTGATGAATACCCAGTCGGGCTATGGAAATTTCTCGGCCGTTGGCATGCCGGGAACCTCCACTCTGTACACCATTAATGGCCAGAATTACAATGATGCTTTCTTAAGCCTCAACAATAGCGGCGCCTCCAACCTCCTGCTCGGCTCGAACGATATCTCGGAGGGAAACGTGATTAACAATGGGTATTCCGGGCAATATGGGCAATATGCCGGAACCCAGGTTACCTATATCACGAAGACCGGAACGAACCAGTTCCATGGCGATGCCATTTACAATTGGAACGGTCGCGCAGTGAATGCCAACCAGTTCTTCAGTAACGAAGCTGGCGAGCCGAGGCCTTTCAATAACTTCAACCAGTGGGCTACCGACGTCAATGGTCCCATCTGGAAAAACCGCACTTTCTTCGACGTCGATTATGAGGGCTTGCACAATTTGCTTCCAACCGCCAGTACCCTGACGCTGATTCCCAGCCAGGTATTCCAGGCGCAGACCTTGGCCAATCTGGCTGGGAATGGCAATAGCGCGGAAATCCCGTTCTATCAGCAAATTTTCAAGATTTACAATAACGCCCCTGGCGCCGCCGGCGCGACACCCGTAGCGGGCAGTTGTGGTGGAGAGACGTTCGCCGGGATCGGCCCCGATGGTTGCGCCGTCGGGTTTCGAAGCACGCCCCCTAATCTGAATCGAGAGTACTTATGGTCGGCCCGTGTCGATCACACTTTCAGCGATTCGGATCGCGGTTATATTCGCGTGCTGCGCGATAACGGGTTCCAACCGACCTACACCAGTCCGCTCGGTCCCACTTTTAACGCTCAAAGCATCCAGCCTCAAATGTCCGCCCAAATCACTGAGATTCATACCTTCGGACCAAATACAGTAAATCAATTCGGCGGCTCCGTCCTATTCTATGCGGCTATTTTCGGAGAAGGCAATCAGAGCGCCGCTTTGACCGCATTGCCAACGTTAGTCGGTTTCCCTTCAGGACAGTTCGCCGCAGTCGGCGCAGACCAGGAATACCCCGGCTTCTACTTTCCACAAGGCAGGCGCGTCTTTCAATATCAAATCACGGATGACTTTTCCCACGTCGCGGGCAGACACACCTTCCGGGCGGGTATCAGCTGGTTGCACGACACCCTTACCGACGAGGCCTTTCAAGAGAACGTTCATGGGTATATTCAAACTTCACTGCTAGACTTTTTCAATGGCGGCGGTCCTAGCACCTCGGTAAGTCAATATTTTCCGACCTCACCGGAAGAGGCTTACCGTCTCAACACGCTGGGCGGTTATGTGGCGGATGATTGGAAGGCCACCGACCGTTTGACCGTTTCTTTGAACCTGCGCATCGAGCACTATGCCAACCCGACCTGCGATGCCAACTGCTTCGCCCACCTTGCGAGTACCTTCAACGGCACACCCAATCCCAACGCGGTCAATATGCCATATAACCAACTGATCGTTTCCGGGCAGCATAATGCTTTCCAGAGCGACCAGGCCGTGGTCTGGGAACCACGAGTAGGGATCGCCTGGAAACCTTTCCACAACGACAAGACCGTAATCCGAACGGGCGCCGGCATTTTCGCCGACAACATTGAGGGGCAACTGGTGGAAGCGGCGGCGCTGAACACCCCGAACCTTGCTCAGTTCACCATCGGAAACCTGCCGAATGCCCCGATGGCGCCAGGCCTCCCGGGCAGCCTCTTTGCAGTCGCGGCCGCATCCAATGCGGCCCTACTGGCGCAATTTAAGAACGGTGGAAGCTTCAATTCCATTTCCTCGACTGTGCCAGGATTTTCCGCGCCCAGCTTCAACTCGTTCCCCAGCCACTTCCAGCAGCCCACTTATTACAAGTGGAACTTTGAGATCCAACAAGATCTCGGAGCGAAAATGATCCTATCGGTCAACTATTCGGGGATGGAAGGCAGACACATTCCCATACCGGATGAAGGCCTGAACGCCTACTGCCCGCCCAGCGCTTGTCCCAATGGTTTCGTAGGATTGCCGGCTGCTCCGGCGAATCCTGCCTTCGGCGCGATCACCCAATATTTCACAGGTGGCGACTCGAATTACAATGGTCTCACCATCAGCTTGCAACGGCGTCTGTCCGCAGGGCTGACCTTTAACCTCAACTACACCTGGAGCCACGCTCTGGACGATGTCTCCAACGGCGGGGGTGCCGAGCCTTTCGGAGTCGCGCCGTATGTTACCAATGACAGCGTTTCTCTTCCCCAGAATCCATTCAATTACCGAGGCAATTACGGAAATTCGGATTATGACGTCCGCCACTACTTCAGCGCGAGTGTCGTTATGACGGACATGTTCCGCCACAGCGGATTCAAGTGGGGCCCCAACTCGGTTTTTGGGGGCTGGACGCTTTCGAGTAATTGGTTCTTGCGCACTGGCTTGCCGTTTACAATCGTCGACGGCAGCGCAACAAATACGCTCAGTGGATACAACTACGATAACTTCAATCCGGGACAAGGGTTTGTTTTCGCCTCGCCAGTAGGGTATGTTCCTGGAAGCTGCCCCGCCGCCGTGAATTCGCCCTGTCTCACTACCTCACAATTTGCTCCTAGTGCGCTCGCCAACAACGGAGTTCCGACCGGCTTTGGAACCATAGGACGCAATTCGATGTACGGTCCGCATTTCTTCGACGTAGACATCGCTCTTATGAAGGACATCCGGATTAAGGAGCGACTCACCTTCTCGTTCGGCGCACAGGCCTACAACGCTTTCAATCACCCGAACTTCGACAACCCGGTGGCTGACATCTCCAACCCGAATTTCGGATCCAGCATCTTAGCTGTTGGCCCCCCTACCAGCCTGCTGGGTTCATTTGTCGGCGCGGGCAGCTCGCCGCGCTTCCTCGAGATCAAGGGTCTGATTCGCTTCTAAGAACCCCAATCACCCCATCAATTTCGGTCCGGCGCATAGTAACTGCGCCGGACCGAAACTTTTGATCCCTTTGGACCCACCTTCTCTGGATTGAAGCGATAGTCCCCGCGGCGTTTCTCCTATTAAACAAATGTATGAGGAATCTCCTTATCCCAACGTAAGTTATGGTATATAATTAACCAGTTTGTTATGGTCGCATGCTAACTGCGGCAGGTTGCTTCGGTACATGCTTGAGTACGTTTCCAAGGTGTGTTGTTGGGTTCCTGAAAGGCCACGTCTGCTATGTGGGGCTGTGATTTGCCCCAATCGTTTTGCCGCTTCCCATAACGGGGGATGCCGGTCGATCAAAGATTACGAGTGCGCTGGACTGGCGCACCGCCACAGGAGGGGAAAACAGGAATGAAGTATTTCAGTTCAGGAGCTAACTCTCTCGACGCTGTGAAACTGCATGCCGTCGCGACTCAACCCAGGGTGTCTCAAGTGAAATCGAAGAACGGTCTGCTACTTCTTATCATGGCCGTAACGCTATTCGGGCTGGCTACGGTTACCAGTTTCGCGCAATTGATTAACGGTACCCTTACGGGCACGGTTTACGACGCCAGCGGAGCGATTGTACCGGAGGCGACGGTAGTAGCGCATAACGATTCTACTGGTATCGACAACACGGCGAAAACCACGTCCACCGGCAGTTATAACATTGCCAACCTGCCCGTTGGGACGTACACCATCACCGTGACGGCCGCGGGCTTTTCGAAAGCAGAGCTCAAGGGCGTGCAAGTTGAAGTGAACCTTACTGCGACCAACAACATTAGCCTGCAGGTTGGCAAAGGCGCGGAGACGGTGGAAGTCACCGCTATTGCCATCGCGATCGATACAACTACAGCGCAGCTCCAGAACACTTTCTCGGCCCTGCAGCTAGCCGAGCTGCCCTCCGCTTCCAGCGGCTCGGGAGTGATAAATCTCTCCCTCCTGGCGCCTGGGGTGGCAAGCAGCGGCGGCATCGGCGTAGGATCCGGTCCGAGCGTAGGCGGCCAGCGCCCGCGCAACAACAACTTCACTATAGAAGGCATCGACAACAACAGCGGCAGTCTCACTGGTCCCTTGGTGCAGGTTCCAAACGACGCCGTATCGGAATTCACTTTCCTTGAGAATCAGTTTGGCGCGGACTTCGGCCATTCGTCGGGCGGCCAGTTCAACCAGGTCGTAAAAAGCGGAACCAACCAGTTTCACGGCACCGCCTATGAATATTTTGAGAACCGGGACCTGGACGCCGCGGATAATCTGAATTTCGTGCAGGGCAATCCGCTCCATCCCCGGTTCGACAGCAATCGCTTCGGTGGCACTTTCGGCGGCCCAATCAAGAAAAACAAGTTGTTCTTTTTCGTCGACTACGAGTACAATCCGATTGGGGAAATTGGTAACACGGGAACGGTTTGCGCTCCCACCGCCTCGAGCTACACTACGCTGGCTGGGCTCCCGGGAATCAACCAGACCAACCTGGGCCAGTTGCAGAAATATCTGGGCACGGCTGCGGCGGCATCTTCGCCCGCGGCCTGCGGCGACAGCGCGTATCCTATTGTCGGACCCGGAAATGAGAGCATCAACGGTCCCAGCCCGACCGGAGTATCCATACCAATCGGACTGGTTCCGGTAACGGCGCCCGCCTATCAGAACAACGAGTACGCTGTGGCCGCCATGGACTACACCATCTCGGACAAGGATTCTCTCCGCGGCCGTTTCATTCTGAACCGCACAGGCCTCATCGATTCGTCTGGTTTCCCTTCGGCTTTCTACACGGTCAGGCCCGTCAACGCCTATCTTGCGACGCTCTCGGAGTATCATACGTTCACGGCCGCTCTAGTCAACGAGTTCCGGCTCGGGTACAACCGCTATTACACCGACATTTCCTCAGGCAACGTCAAATTCCCGGGGCTGGATCAGTTCCCGAACATCGATGTCTTCGAACTCGGCGGCGTAAATAATACCTTCGGTCCCGATCCAAACGCGCCCCAGAGCACCGTCCAGAACCAATACCAATTGGCTGACACCGTCAGCTGGACCAAGGGCGCGCACAGCTTCAAGTTCGGCGTCGACGGATGGAAGCAAATTTCACCGCAAACGTTCACCCAGCGGGTCCGTGGCGATTACGAGTGGAGCTATCTTTCGGATTACCTGAACGACAACTATCCGGATGCCCTCGCGGAGCGCACCGTGGGTGGGGCGAAGTATTACGGCGACCGGATTTTTTCGGGCTTTTTCGCCAACGATAGCTGGAAGATCCGGCCGAACTTGACGTTGAACCTGGGCGTGCGCTACGAATACCAAACCGTGCCCTACTCCGAACGGCTGCAGACCGAGAATGCGATTGCCAACGTCCCCGGCCTGATTACCTTCGGCCAACCGCAACCTCAGAAGAATGCGATTATGCCCCGCATCGGCATCGCCTACTCTCCTGGCACCGGCGGCACCACCTCCATTCGCGCCGGTTTCGGCATGTTCTACGACGTGCTCTACGATAATCAAGGCCTGCTCACGCTTCCGCCGGAGGCCAACCACACAGTAGACGTTGGCGGGCAAAACCTGACCGGCTTTCTGGCGGGCGGGGGCATTCCGCCAAGCGCCAGCGCCGGGGCGCTGACTACCGCACAGGCGATTGCAGAAACCAGTGGCTACGTTCCGAACGCCACCCGGCCGGAGACTGTCTCCTGGAATATCGGCATCCAGCACATATTCCATAACGACTACACCTTTGAGAGCCGCTACGTGGGCGACCACAGCGTGCATCTGTCGGTCCAGATACGCTTGAATGAGCAGTCAACGGTGAATGCCTCCAACGCACTGCCGACCTTCCTGACTGCTCCCAGCCAGGCCACGCTAAACGGATTGACAAACGCGTACAGCAATTCGGGCAATGGGGCGAACGGCAACGCATGCCTGTCGCCGACCATCGCCAACTGTCTGATCACGCTTTACGACAATGGCGGCTACATCCTTCCGGCGTACCTGAATGCGGGCTTCGACGGCTCTTTTATCACCGCTTACATGCCGTGGGGTAATTCCACTTACCACGGCTGGCAGAACTCCTTGCAAAGGCGTTTCTCCAACGGGTTGCAGTTCAACGCAGCCTACACGTGGAGCCATGCAATCGACGATTCGACGGCCGACGTGTTCAGCACCTACCTGACGCCCCGCCGCCCAGAAGACCCGACCAACCTGGCGCTAGACCGCTCCAGTTCCGCGCTTGACCATCGCCAACGCTTCACGTTCGAGACGCTTTACGATCTGCCGTTCTTCAAGCACTCAAACTGGCTCATGAAGAACGTCGTGGGCAACTGGGAATTTGTTCCGGTTTACACCTACCAAACCGGTACAGCCGTAGATGTCCAAAGTGGAGTGGACTCCAATCTAAACGCTGATTCCGCCGGCGACCGCGCGATCGTCAACCCGGCCGGACAAGCCACGGTGGGCTCGAATGTGAAGGCGCTGACGAACAGTTCCGGCGACATCGTAGCTTACCTGGCCACCAACCCGAATGCCCGATACATCAAGGCCGGCGTGGGCACACTGCCCACCGGTGGCCGGAACACCGCGCAACTTCCGCCCATCGACGATGTGGATTTCACCATTGCCAAGAGCTTCAACTTCACTGAAAGCAAGAAGGTCCAATTTTCGGCCCGCTTCATCAACCTTTTCAACCATCCGCAGTACGTCGGGGGGTTCCTGAGCGACGTGGAGCCGACCAATTCGTCCAACGGCAACGCCGGCAATACCGACGCGATACACAGTTTCCTGGAACCGCAGTCGGGAACTTTCTTGCAACCGTCCCAGGCGTTCTCAAGCAACCCTCGCTCGGTGCAACTCGCGCTCAAGTTCATCTTTTAACTGAGCCTGCGAAGAGTGGCTTGCAGTTTCAAGTAGGAGCCTTCGGGCTCCTACTTTCTATTTGTCACGCGCGCCAATATCCGTTCCACCCGGCGCATAGTAACCGCGCCGGACCGAAACCTTCAATCCCTTCTTAGCCACCTTCACGTCCAACTTGCGATACTTCCCGTCGTGCTCCTGGTTGGTCGGCACATAGCCGATGGCATACTGGCTGCGCAGTTCGTCCTCGATGGTTTGATAAATCTCACCCAGCGATTTCCTCTTCTTGCCGGCATCGAACATGCGCCCGCCAGTGGGTTCAGCGAGCCCGTTCAAAAAGTCGCAGCCGAAGAATTTTTGGTCGTAGCAGATTCCATACACGATCGTATTCGTCGCCTGCACTGCTTCGAGCGCCTCTTCCATGTGCATCCGGCTGCCGTTGTCCAGGCCGTCGGAAACAATCAGCATCATCTTGCGGCCCGGGACGCCCTTCAATTTGCCCATCGCGGTTTGATATACCGCGTCATAGAGCAAGGTGCCCGGCATCGGTTGGCCATCTTTGGGCAGGCCGCGGAAAGGAACGGCGTGAAGCTGAGCCAGCGCGCCGTGGAGCCGCGCGGGGGAAGACGTAAAATCCTGCCACAACACGAGGGTGCTCGAAAAGCCCAGTAGCAGCGCGTGATCGGTGGGCCGCAGGACCGCATCGAAAAACCTGCCCGCCGCCTCGCGCTCCGCTTCGATAGCTTCGCGCACGCTGCCGCTCACGTCCATTAACATCGCGATGGTCAAGGGCAGATCGGTGTCGCGCGTGAAATAACGAATCTCCTGCTTGCGCCCGTTCTCTCGGATCTCGAAATCCTCCTTATGCAGATCCGTGATCAGCGCGCCGCGTCTATCCGACACCGTGCACAGCACGTTCACCACGTTCACATCGACGCGAATGGGGGACGGCTCATCGGGCGCTTGCGCGAAAATTACGCCCACCAGGGCTAGACTAAGAATGACCTTCAATGCTGCTCCGAAGGTCAATGTTATCCATTTCAGATCGGGCCATGGAGTTAACGGTTCAAAACGGCGCGTTCCTGCTGCTGATCGCGGTGGTGGTTGCGATGCTGACGCAGAAGTTCGATCTGCCTTACAGCGCCGGACTGGTGGCGGCCGGCATAGTACTGGCGCTTTCGCGTTTTTCGCCGGCAATCAGTCTCACCAAGGATCTGTTATTCACGGTGTTACTGCCGCCGCTCATTTTTCAAGCTGCGTTCTATATCGAATGGCGGCGCTTGCGCCGGGACCTGGGAATCATTGTCGTTCTGGCGACGGTGGGTGTGATTCTTTCCGCGGGCATCACTACAATCGGAATGCACTACCTGGCAAATTGGCAGTGGATCAGCGCGCTCGTTTTCGGCGTACTCATTGCGGCCACCGACCCTGTATCGGTGATTGCGACTTTTCAGGAAGCCGGCGCGCGCGGCCGATTGCCGCTTCTGGTCGAAGCTGAAAGCCTGTTCAACGACGGAACGGCGGCCGTTGGCTTTGCGATGGTCCTGGATCTTATCCAAGGTCACGCCCCAACCCCTCTGCAGGCCACCTGGCAATTGCTGCGCATGGCAGGCGGCGGAGTTCTTTGTGGCGTGGCCATCGCGGCAGCGGCATTGCTATTGGTGGGCAATACGCAGGATCATCTCGTCGAACTGGCACTGACCACCGTCGCCGCCTACGGTTCGTTTTTGATCGCCGAACGATTCCACATGTCGGGAGTGCTGGCCACTCTCGCCGCAGGCTTAACGCTCGGCAACATCGGATCGCGCGGTAGAATATCCGATCGAGGCAAGGAAGCAGTCCAGGATTTTTGGGAGTATGCCGCCTTCGTCACCAATTCACTGATCTTCCTGCTAATCGGAATGCGCGTTGCCATGCAGGATTTTCGCGCCGTCTGGATACCAGCGGTGATGGCGATCCTGCTGGTCACGCTCGGACGCGCGGCTGCCGTTTACCCATGCTGCGCCCTCTTCGCGGGATCGGCGCAAAGAGTGCCGGCGAAGTACCAGCATCTTCTATTCTGGGGTGGTCTCCGCGGCGCACTCGCCTTGGCGTTGGCTTTAGCGCTGCCCGCGGAACTGCCTCAACGCGATGCAATCGTCGCCATCAGCTTCGCCGTGGTGGCCTTCTCCATCTTCGTTCAAGGCCTGACCATGAAACCGCTACTGCGCGCTGCTGGACAACTGCCGCGTCGCGCTTGAGTTTTCGTCGCAATCGTACTCGGCAAGCTCAAAGTTCTTCGCTTGGCGATGCAGCGGGAAGCGCATTTTCCACGATTTGGTGTAGACTTTCGGGTCTTCGAGCGTGGCCTCATACCAGATGGTATTCGCGTCGATGGGCGTGTAGCGTTCCGTCACGTGCAGTTGATCGCTATGGAAATCGCCGGCCGTGTCGAGCCACGTTTTATCATTCAGATTTTTGACGTCCACAACCAGCGTGTCCCCTTCCCAATGCGCGATGGAATCGCCATCGAAGGTGTCCGTGCCTGTTGAATGCGCGGTTCTGTCGAGGTGGAAAATCCGCCAGGCGTGCGCGTACTCATAGATCGCTTGGATACTTCCGGGAGTCTGCACAATTTCGAAGGCGTAAGGGGAATAGGTGATGCGCGGCACACCGGGAAGCTGGCAGCGGGATTGCGAATCGTTGTAAAGACTCTTCGCCAGTTCGTTGCGCTTCTTCAGTGCGCCATCCTGATACGGAATCTGATCGCCTTCCACGATGCCCGGGCCGCCCGGAAAACCATAATCGCCGCGATGTTTCACGACATTGAAAGCAGCCATGGTGCGTTCCTGCCAGATGCCGGAAAGATCAGGCTTGCCATCGCCCGTTCGAGGCATGGTCCCGGCCTTTTCACCCGGCCGGAATGGATCGGCATCGCCAGGCTTGGGGATGGTGTCCCAACTGTCTTGAGCGTACGCCGCCGGTGCGAGCAGAAACACGGCGAGCAGACAAAATCGGTTCACTTTTTCGGCCCGTTATCCGGAGAGCCTGCGAACAGCCTGCGCCAGCCGCCGCGATAAAGCACGTTCGGCGGACCGGTTTCCAGGCTCCAATTCGCCACTGTACCGTCATCGCTTTTCACATCAATATAAATCCAGGAGTGCGGATTCACCCAATCGACCTTCGTGACTGTGCCCATCAGATCAACGTCGAACTCCGCGGGGAAGGAGTGATGCGCCAGCAGAGGGGTTACAGCCAAGCCGGGCCCCACTGTCACGGCAAGAGCAGAATACAACGTTGTTTTCATGGAAAATCCTTACGAAAACAATGCTATCTGATTCTCAAAACGAGTGCAGTACCGCGCCGTTTCGAAGTTCCACTTGAGTGCATCGCATGCGTGGCGATCCGTCTTTGGCTCGCGCGCCCGAGCAGGTAATTTTATCGCCTGGCTTCACGCTGTTTTTGGACCATCCGAAGCGCTCTAGGCCGCGCGGGGCGTCCAGGTCGATCACCCAATGTTCCACCGCACCGCCCTGCGACGTCGCATCCATATAGATGTGTGAATGCGGATTGGCCCATTCGAAGCGCGTGACCACGCCGGTGGCGCTGGCCGGGCGCGTCAAATCGAATTCCGCAGTGGAGTGGTGTGCCAGCAGCACGGACGCAGTGAGCAGACTCGCAAATAGCCGTGGCATAATCACAGTTTGGCTCACATTCTTCCACTCAAACAAGCGGTCCAGGAAATGGTTCGCGACGGTGATGTGGTGGCTCTCGAAGGCTTCACACACTTAATTCCTTTCGCCGCTGGGCACGAAATCATCCGGCAGGGGCGTCGCAATTTGACGGTGGTCCGTATGACGCCCGACTTGATCTACGATCAACTAATTGGCTCGGGCTGCGTATCGAAGCTGATTTTCTCCTGGGGCGGAAATCCCGGAGTCGGCTCGCTGCATCGTCTCCGCGATGCCTTGGAACAAGGCTGGCCAGCGCCGCTGGAGTTGGAAGAAAACACTCACGCCGGCATGGCAGCCGCTTACGCCGCCGGTGCGTCGCATCTGCCGTTTGGATTGCTGCGAGGATATCTTGGAACCGATCTTCCCAAATACAATCGCGTGAAGTTTATCGAATGCCCGTTCACGGGCGAGAAGCTGGCCGCGATTCCCGCCATCCGGCCCGACGTTACGGTGATTCATGCGCAGAAGGCCGATCGCAAAGGCAACGTGCTGATGTGGGGCGTGGTCGGCGTGCAGAAGGAAGCCGTGCTCGCGGCCAAACGCGTCGTTGTCACGGTGGAAGAGATCGTCGATCAGCTCAACGCGCCGCCGAATGCCGTGGTGCTGCCATCCTGGATAATCGGGGCGGTGAGTGAAGTAAAGGGCGGTGCATTTCCGTCTTACGCGCAGGGTTACTATCCACGCAACAACGCCTTTTACAAGCAATGGGACCCGATCGCGCGCGAACGCGAGACTTTCCAGGCCTGGATGCAACGGCATGTGCTCGGCACCAAGGATTTCGATGAATTCAAGCGCAGTCTGGAATCGGTGGTAACCCATGCCTGAGGCAAAGTACACGGCGGATGAGATGATGACCATCGCCGCCGCGCGCATGATCCGCAACGGCGCTTCCTGTTTTGTCGGCATCGGCCTGCCGAGCGCCGCCGCGAACCTGGCGCGGCTGACTCATGCGCCGGACACCGTACTGATTTACGAATCGGGCTGCATCGGCACCAAGCCGACGGTGCTGCCACTCTCCATCGGCGATGGCGAGCTTTCTGAAACCGCCGACGCGGTGGTTTCCATTCCCGAAATTTTCGCTTATTGGCTGCAAGGCGGCCGAATCGATCTCGGATTTCTGGGTGCGGCGCAAATCGATCGCTTCGCGAATATCAACACCACCGTGATTGGCGACTACTACAAGCCGTCGGTGCGCCTGCCAGGCGCCGGCGGAGCGCCAGAAATTGCGGCGTCGTCCAAAGAAGTGCTGATCACGCTGCGGCAGAACAAGCGCGCGTTTATCGAGAAGCTGGATTTCGTGACCTCCGGCGGCCACTTCACCGGCGGCGCTAGCCGCGCGAAAATGAATCTGCCTGGCAAGGGTCCGATGGCTGTGATCACCGACCTCGGCATCATGACCCCCGACGAGACCACGAAGGAACTGACGCTCACCAGCCTTCATCCGGGCGTGACGGTAGAAAAAGTGATCGAGTCCACTGGTTGGGCGCTGAAAGTTGCACCCAAGCTGGCGAATACCGAACCGCCTACGGAAACCGAACTGCGCGTGCTGCGGGATCTGAATGAGCGCACCGCGCGCGCTCACGCCGGACAAGCTTGATGCTTGCTTTCGTTTACGACATACTGCCGTCGCGCGTCGTGTTTGGCGTCGGGTGCTTGGAGAAATTGCCGGAAGAAATAGATCGGCTGGGCGCGCATCGTGCGTTGGTGCTGTCCACACCGGAACAACGCAAAGAAGGCCAGCAGATGGTGGATCGCCTGGGCGCACGCGCGGTGGGATTATTCGACAAGGCAGTAATGCACGTGCCGATCGAGATCGCCGAACAGGCCAGAGAACAAGCCAAGGCGCTGGGCGCGGATTGCTGTGTTGCGGTTGGCGGCGGATCTACCACGGGCTTGGCGAAAGCCATCGCTCTAGTATCCACGCTGCCGATTCTTTCAATCCCGACCACGTACGCAGGATCGGAAATGACGCCGATCTGGGGCATAACGGAAGGCGGATTGAAGAAGACCGGCCGCGACCCGCGCGTGCTGCCAAAAACCGTGCTCTATGACCCAACGCTCACGGTTAGCATGCCCCCCATGCTTTCGGCTACCAGCGGGATAAACTCCATCGCGCATTGCGTGGAGGCGCTGTATTCGAAGGACGCGAATCCAATCATTTCTATGATTGCCGAAGAAGGCATTCGCGCGCTGGCAGCGGGACTGCCGGTGGTGGTGAAAGATCCGGCGAATTTAGAAGCCCGCTCCAACGCCTTGTATGGCGCCTGGCTGGGTGGCATGTCCCTGGGCGCGGTGGGCATGGCGCTGCATCACAAGTTATGCCACACGCTGGGAGGCACGTTCAATCTGCCGCATGCCGAGACGCACACCGTAGTGCTGCCGCATGCCACCGCCTTTACAGCCTCGGCCGCCCCGGAAGCCATGCAGCGCATTGCTCGAGCGCTCGGT
>Ga0210383_10002556_pt1 | contig 16445 bp, 15 predicted proteins | sample IncBWC14OmetaG_FD_160072 | JGI IMG/M metagenome (GOLD analysis project Ga0210383, IMG submission 160072) | Forest soil microbial communities from Barre Woods Harvard Forest LTER site, Petersham, Massachusetts, United States - Inc-BW-C-14-O ...
TTCCCCAAAACTTCCAAAACTCCTCTGCCTGCATCGAGATTGATGATCCCTGCCCAGCGGAAACCCTTCATCGACGGCTCGATTCCACGACTTTTGAGAATTTTATCTGAAAAGGATTTGCCGTCTCTTGCGGGGTAGTGAAAGTGTCCAACGTGGTGTCCCACTGGGACAGGCTCTTGGACAGTAGTAGTGTGTGGTAAGTAGTTGAGTGTAAGTCTTTTATCTCTCTTCTACCGGTGCTGTCCACTTTCAGCAAGGGTATGGATTGGACGGTTGGACACTTGGGACAGCGGCCTCCGGGATCGATCTGCAGCGAGGAGTGTCAACGGTGTATCGGCCCGCAAAGCTATGCCTCCGAGCCTCAAATTCCGCCCTGCGATGGATGGCTAACTTCGCCCGGTAGTCCTTTTTGAGCTCCCAGACGTTCTGTATAGCCGCCCACAGTGGCCCGCTTTCACCGACGGCTCCCCACTTTGCGCCACGATCTCGCTTCCACTGCTCCCAGAGTGCATGGCCGACGCGAACGAGCTTCAATTCCCATCGGTCAATGTCTCGATAATCGTACTTTTGCCGCTTGCCGAGCTTCACCGCTCCGATGACCGATTCTGTGCAATTCATGTGGAACGCCCACTTTTAGCCCTTTAGATTCATACAATTGCACAAGACCGCTGCCTGCTCTAACCCGCGTTCACTTCCATCTTAGATTTACGATTCGCGCATTTACCGCGCGGGCTAACTCCCTTGATCTTTCGTTGCTTCGCCGTTTTTAAGAGCGCGATTCACCCGTTACTGCTCGCAGCACCACGTCGTCGTTGCCGTTGGCGACAATGATTTCGTTCAGGCGCAGCGCTAGCGGCTTCGATGGGCCATTGGTCACCCAAGCTCGAAGACAGTCTTCGCAGAGGTACCAGGGACTGTAACGGGGCTTTTTGCACTTCGGCTTACAGCAGAGGATTTCCATTGTATTCTCCTGCTTGCCGCTGCTCGAGCAGGGCGTCATAAACTTCTCTTCCGGTTAGTTTGTGGGTCATTCCGCGACGTTACCAGCGCAGCGTGGTGCTGTCGTTGCTCCAAAGCAACTTCGTACTTGCTCAGGGAACCGGTGCGGCGGGTACCTGTGAGAATTGCCAGTTACGCGGCATTTGGCTTTCGCATCACACTCACCTGGAAGTTATTACTCCTTCTTAGGGACCCGGGATCTGCGAGCTCGGGTCCCTTTATTTTTGCGCGTCCGTGAATTGTCCGTGTTCGAATGATCTTTTTGCGCTTCACAACTCCCCTGCTTTCCTTGTGCATCGTCGCCTTCAAACGCGCGGTCTGTCAGTTCTTACAGTTGTGGCCTCTTGCGGAGTGACTTAGTTTTAGTCTCGCAGGACCTTCCTGCGGGGGAGTTCGCACCCTGTGGTGACGTGAGAACACCACCGGAATCCCCGCTCCCTTATTTGTGTTTGATTTCATAGTCCACACGCATCGCCAAACCAACCTGGTGCAGCCGTTGAGATCGAAATAATGCGCGCCATTGATGGTATGACCGCGTTTAGGCTTTCCTCGCCTTCTGGTATGTGCGCGGCTTCGTCTTGGATAAAGAGCGACGGGTGAAAGCTCCTGATTGCATCTGCGCCGCCTGGCACTGCGTCCACGGCTCCGACATGTTCCCAAACGATGGAGAAAGCGTTTTGCTTCTTGATGGGGTGCAGGCGCGAAAGTCCGGGCTCCTGGTATCTCAATAGCTGGCTGCCGTAGTCGACCAGATGAAGCGCTTTGTCCTCATTCATGGTCTGGATTACGGTCTCTTCCCGCTTCCATTGAGCTGACCATGTTGCGAAGCCTGCCGCTGCCCAGCTGGTCATCATGGTGCGAGACTTTGGGACGTACAGTTGCGGGTAACGCGCTAGGAAGGACTTGAATAGCGGGACGAAATAGCCTTTGCGCGGGAATCCGGCGAGGAATGGCAAGCCCTGCGGCTCATACTGCGGGTTTTCTGTCTTGGTGTAGCGCGTAAGCCACAGAAGCGGCCCAGCATCGAAAGAAGCGATTTCCTGCCGGCAAAGTGCGTCAATGGCGTCATTTTTCGCGGGGGTGAGTACCCGGGCAATTTGGGCGAGTTTTTCCGGTCCCAGCCTTAGACGCTCTTGTCGGGTAAGGCTGCGCGCGCGCCTAGTTAATTGTGCGATTCCCGGATTCATCGGCCTCCGCGGGCAAAATCGGTTCCTTGCGGTACGCGCTGCGGTCTTCGGATTTGTTCTCGAGTTACGTCGAGGAAGTTTACCTGCCCTACGTGCTGCGCTCCATGAAGCCATCGACCTACAGCGGGTATAAAACATATTTTGAGCGGTACCTGAAGCCGAGAATAGGGAAGTTAGCGCTCCGCGATTTCACCGTCGCTATTGTGGCTGGCCTACTAAAAGACATTGCCAACAAGCACCAGCTAAATACCGACACGGTTGGCAAGGTTCGCTCGATCCTGTCAGGGATATTCAGCTTTGCGATGAGCGAGGGTCATTTCCCAGCGCGTTCGGAAGCCGATAACCCGGCTTCGCGCGCTCGCATTCCCGAATCGGCGACCGAGCCAAAACGTACCGTCGCCGCCTCTCGTGAGGAAGTACAAGCGATCCTCACCGCGCTCAAGGGATTGTCGCTCCCGCGCGCGGCCGTCGCGATCGTCGCCTATACCGGTGTCCGGCCCGGTGAAGCCCGCGGACTGCGCTGGGAGGAATGGAATCGCGCCGAGCAGCACATCGCCATCAAGCGCGGGGTGTGGCATGGGATAGTCGGCACGACCAAGACCGAGCAAAGCGAACGCTATGTGACCGTCACTGAGGAACTGAGAGAGATCCTACTCGACCTCTGGAACGCGCAGGGTTCGCCGATGGGCGGCTACATTCTAGCTTCCAGCAAAGACCATCCGGTTATTCTGGACAATCTGGCGAAGCGCGTCATAAGGCCAGTACTTGAAAAGGCTGAGATTCCGTGGCACGGCTGGTATGCGCTGAGACGTTTCCTTGGAACTCAGGTACGCATGGCCAGCGACGGCGACACCATGGCGAAGGCTCTGGGGAACTCCAAAGCGGTTGCAGAAAAGCATTACCTCAAACCGCAGACCGTATTGCCCGATGTGCGAAAAGCGGTGAATGATGCAGTTTCTGGCCTGGTTCACTGAGGAACGGTGTGCAACGAGTGTGCAACGCGAAGAAAAAGAATGGTCTGTAAGTGTAAGAAAAAATGGCGGGGACGACGAGACTCGAACTCGCGACCTCTGCCGTGACAGGGCAGCGTTCTAACCAACTGAACTACGTCCCCGCTGAGGGAAATACGGTGTTGCGCACGGATGGTGGGCACTGTCCGATTTGAACGGACGACCTTTCGGGTGTAAACCGAACGCTCTAACCGCTGAGCTAAGCGCCCTACGCAATTCATCGTACAGGAAGCCATAGAAAGCGTCAACGGAGGTCAGAAACGTTGACGTATCCAGGACGCAGAGCCTCACCCAACCACGCGGCCGCCTTGCGCTCCGACTACGCTGCCAGTAAACTGACTGCCTTGGATTTGCGGAAAGGGACTCGGTCGGAATGCTCATCGCTCGGGACTACGTAGGTCACATGGCGGCGGAAGTCGTCAAGCGGTTGGTGGAGGGGAGTCAGATCGAAACCAAGGCGCCAGAGGCGGTCATCCCGCGCGTTCGCCAGCGGATGATGGAGGAGCTGACCGTGGAGGATCGCTTGAACGACGAGGTGCGCGAGATCCTGACGCAGCATCAGGACGAAATGCGGCGGACCGGCGTCTCCTATCAGGAGATGTACAAAAAGGTGAAAGGACAACTCGCCCGCGACCGCAAGCTGGTCTTGCGTTAATTCCATTCCGTCGAACCAAGGGCACACTACTCAATGCGACTCAGCCGCGAAAAAATTATCCGCCTCTCCCATCAGATCACCGAAGTGCTGGTTTCCAGCGATGACGTCGAATTTATCGAAGACCGCGACACCATACGCCAGCAGGTTGTCCAGATTCTGACCGCAACTTTGCGTGACGAAGAGAAGGCCGATGCCGAGGTTCGCAAGAAGATCACGTCGCAGAAGAAAGAAATCCTGGAAGGCAGCGAAGAGTGGGACGTCCTGTACCGAAAGTATTACGCCGACGAACTGCGACGGTTGGGCATCGCCACAGCACCCGACGATCGCCGCTCGCATACATCTTCGTATTAAGAACAGGAGCGACCGGAGCTCCGGGCCTAGCAGGGAACTAGAGCGTTTGAGAAAATTACTAAAAGGGCGGCCGTTTTTGGCCGCCCTTTTATTCTCAACCTTTTTCGTTCCTACGTTTACTGGGAATCGGGCCGGCGCTTCAGCGTCGGACGGTCATCGTCTGGATTAGCGTTCGGATCCTGTCCCTGTGTCTGCGTGCCCTTCTGTTGCTGCTCTGTGCGCGTGCGCAAGCTCGGTTTTCCTGGTGCGTTGTCCTGCACCTTGCGGGCAAACATGATGTTGCGCAGCCGGGCTTTTACGCTATCAAACTCGGAAGTGGTGACAATGTATTCCGGCTTGTTCGGAAGGATGCGCGCGATTTCCTTCTGCGCAGCCTCGATGCGATCGGGAGTCGGCGGGTGCGTCGAGAAAACCTTCGGGATCGTACCCGGGCGGCGCTTTTCGTCCGCCTGGATGCGCTCGAAGAAGGTCACGAACGCGTTGGGATCATATCCAGCCTTATACATGTACTCGAGCCCGAGGAAGTCCGCTTCGCGCTCCGAGTCACGGCTAAACTTCAAGTACGTCAATGGAATCGCGATGTTCAAGCCCTCATAGAGCCCGTACCCGGCCCATCCGGCGGGGCCCAGGAGCATCAGCGGAATCGTGGCGAGCTGCATCATCTCGCCCTTGGTGGCATTCTTGGTGCCGTGGCGCGCGGTCACGTGCGAAATCTCGTGGGCCATTACGCCCGCGAGTTCCGACTCTTCCTGCGCGCGCAAAATCAAGCCGCTGTTGACGTAAAAAAATCCGCCTGGCAATGCGAACGCGTTCACTTCGTCGGAGTCGATCACCTTGATCGTGAACGGTACGCGCGCATCGGAGTTGCGCACCAGGTTCTGGCCGACGCGATTCACATATTCCGTGACAACGGGATCGTCGATGAGCTTCGACGAGCGTTCCACTTCCTGCGCGAGACCCTTGCCCAGTGCGATCTCTTTCTCGATCGAATAAAAGTTGATGCCTTTGCCGACGTTACGATTGCCGATGGCCTCGACATCTTCTTTGGAATTCTTGGGGCTGACGGTGTCTTGCTGCTGGACAGGCTGTTGCTGAGACTTCTGTTGCTGTTCCGACGGCGGGGTTACTTTAGCGGGATCCGAAGTTGGAGGCGGGCTCTGCGCCAAGGCCGTGCTGGCCGCCAGCGCACCTAAAATTGTAATCCTGGTTGCTTGCCGGAGAATCCATTGCATGGTTCCCACCTCCGCCTGCCGGTAGTATACACCCCAAACGCACCAGCGGGCCGCACTAACTTCTCTTTCACTACGATGTAAGGTTGAGCACTGGGGTTTCCTACGCCTATCAAGTTCCCTGCGATTTGACAAAAGGTTCCGCGTCCGGGCTTTTACGGTCCTAATCGCAGGTGCTGCAGGGGTCCCGTTAGGAGTTGACACTCCAGGTTAGCCACTCTAAAGTCGAGGTTTACACATGCCGGTCTCAAAAATTCAGATTGGACAGCTTTGGAAGAAAGATGGCACGGGGGACACCTATCTGGTGACTCGTGTTTACAGTGAGGCCCTCAGCACCATCGTTGTTTTGCGGAAGTCCGGTTCCGAAGGCGAGGCGCTGATTCGCGTACGCGCTGGCCGAACGCCCAACGGTCCGACCATACCCGGATTCTCGCCAGCTCAAGAAGAAGAGCGAATCTGACCGCCAGGCAGAAGCCTCAATCACGTTGTGAACCGCAACATTCCGCGCCGAGCCGTCCCACGCAAGCGCACTACGGCAATTCCATGCGAGTGCAACGCCGTCCAACGCCATTGTAGGGGCGGGGCTTGCCCCGTCCGGCCGATGCGTCTTGTCACTACCCATCCATCAAAGCCAGTATTATCTGCTAGATAGACCGAACGTCCATCTCCACGACGTCATCCAGCTTCAACAGTTCCTTCACCAGGAACGGCTCGCCATACTTGACGGAAATCATCTGTCCGAAGCGCCTAGCGAGCTGGTTCATCAGCGATTCCAACTCATCGATCGCTAGGTAAACTTCGTTCGTCTTCCGGCTCTTCTTCGGAAGAAATTGGGTGCGGTAGGCAAGAATCGCTTTTCTGCGCTTCTCGTACTGCTCGGTAATGTCCACGACGAACGATGGCCGCAGCTCCTCCACAAATGACGTCGAGTATAGAATCTTGAACGGCCGGTAGGCCTCGCCGGGAATGGGCGCCTGCTTCAGTCCGGCCAGGAAGCATCCTTCATAGCCCAAGGTTGAGGCATGGTAATGGTCGGGGTGTCGCGCTTCCCAGTAGGGAAGGATCACTGTTCGGGGGCGGACTTCGCGGATGACCGCGGCGAGGCTCAACTTGTGCTGGCGGCTGGCCTGGACGTCGGAATCTGGCACGCCGAGCACTTTACGCCAGGAGACGCCCATGAATTTGGCCGCAAGCGCCGACTCCTTCGCGCGCGTTTCAGGCGTCCCGCGGGTCCCCATTTCACCCGCCGTCAGGTCCAATACCCCAGTCTTGTAACCACGCTGAGCCATTTTTATGAGCGTTCCGCCGCACGTAAGTTCTACGTCGTCCGGATGCGCTGCAATCGCCAGCAAATCGAGTTTCATTGTTTCTCCAGTCTTCGGAGCGATTCTAACAGCTTCTTGGGAAGCGACACGTCTGCAGTAAAGAACAAGAAGGGATCAACGGCGCGGATCGGGGTGCTTCGCTGCGCGCAGATTTGTCAGCCTCCATGTGGGCGCCGGAATTCAGTCCGGCGCACGATGCCCACGCCCAGGAAACGCCTAAGGCGCGACGCGAGCGTCAAACACGGCGGTCTGAACCTGCCCCGCCCGCTTCACTTGAAGGAAGAGCCGATAATCTCCCGGTTGGGGAAATCCATACGGAAAAGTAATCTCATTAGTTATGGCTTCGTGCTGCATGCCGGCCATCGAATCTCCACCGGACAGTGGTGCCTTCTGAAGCAGCATAAGAGCCGCCATGGGAATCGATCCGGCGGGATGCACGTGCGCGAACACGCTCAGGTCGCGGCGGAGGATCACCAAATGCCCTGCCATGCCCATGTATGGTTCGAGGTCGTTCACCGGACCGTTCTTATCCGCAACGCGAAACCGCAACAGCGCGGGCTTCTGCGCTTGCAGTGTGTGGGCGTCGAGGACCCACTCGACACGATCGTCTCGGTCGAGAGGCACCGTGGTGCGGTTTGCCTGGACGGTCGATAGTTTCGGCGCAGCCGCATTCGAATCGTCGCCCAATAGAGGACGGCCCTTGTCTCCGGGCGGCAATTCGATCTTTGCCGTCATCGTGTCGGGAAAGCCGGATTCCCGCACGATATCCGCAAACACTGCGTACGATCCCCCCGACTCCGCCGGCATTTTTTCCGTGAAGGTACCCGCCGCAGTTTCGTCCGGATGCAGATGATAGAAATCGTCCATCTCCGGCATTCGAATCAGAAATAAATGCATCAAGTGCCCGTGATCGGGAATGATGGTATCGAGTTGCATTTGCTTGCGCCTCTCGTGCCAAGGAGACGCACCCATCTTCAGCACCAGCTCGTTCCCGTCGACAATCGAAACTTCCACCGGCGGAGCTTTGTACACTTTGCTGCTCGCGTTAGCCGTGGCAATCGACGTCCACCACATATCACCCAGAATCAAAATTCCGACGATGGCAACTCCAGCGGCTACCATCGCGATGCGCGCTCGCCTTCGCCGTACCGGAGGAATCTCCGCGCCAGGCTCCAGTTGGCTTTCGCGCGCGGCCGCGCCAAATATGGAAATCAAGCTCAGGGTGAGAAACACCATCAGCGCGGCCAGCAGAATGCCCGTGGTCTTCTGCATACCCAGCGTGCGTTGCGCGTATGCCGGCACCGGTACCGCCAACTGCGCCTTTCCCTGCGCACCGGATACGTCCATCCGCACTTGCCAGGAGCCGGACTCCATCAGCCACAATTTCCCGGTGAAAAATTTGGGATCCTCTGGGGAACGCGTCATGCGGTCGGGAGGCGGCGCAGTCTTGGATCCTTCACCAATCACACGCAGCGGCACGATCTCGACATCTTCCACGGCCCCTTCCACACACCGCACTTCGATTTGCGCGATTCCCGGAATCATCTGAGGTGTGCGCACCGTCACGAACAATTTGTAAGGACCAGCCATGGCCTCGTAGTAGACATCGGGACTTCCCACGTGAGACCACGCCACAGGGCACAGCAGGAGGCAGACTACAAACGCGAGCGCAAACCCGTGCTTTATTGTTGGCATGCGATTACCGTCGCACCCTGCGCATCCAATCACCCCACGCCAAACCGACGCGCGTGGTTACAATCGCCGCCACGAAAGCGAACGCCATTCCGAGCCAGAACTGCGCACGCGTGGTCTCGTAGGCAAACATCTCATGACTGAAGTGATAGTCGCTGGCTCGCTCCATATAAGGATAATACTCGGTGCCGAACACCCGATTCTCCGCCAGCCGCGACACCAGGAAGCTCCCCGTCGGCCATTCAACCGCCATCATGACCACCACAAACCCGATGCCCGCTACGACCGCCTGCAGCCATTTGTTGCGTCCCGCCATTCGGTCCAGCAAGAAATCCAGCGCTGCTGCTCCGGCAAACAGAAGCACCGGAAACTCCAGCGGCACCAGATGGGAGATCGGCGTATACACCGGCCCCAACTTCGCCTGCGCCGGCACGAAGGGCACTAGCCACAGCGCCAGCAGCCACAACACAAAGTAAATCGCCGCCACCTTGGTCGCGGCCCAGCGATATCCCGACGCGCGCGCGACGCCCACCAGCACGGGAGGCATCGCCAGCGCCAGCACACGGTAGAAAATCGCGCTGTGCGTCAAGGTGTAGTCGGTATACTCGTAGACCAGCATCAAGAGCAGAATCGTCAGCATGCAACCGGCATACAAAAACACGCGATTCAACTTGGCGCGCGTGTCCGCATCCGCCCGGTTCATCTCGGAAACAATCAAAAACAAGCCGCCGAGCCCCAGGGTGAAAATACCCAGGATCAACACCACATGCGGGGGGCTCATGATCTGCACATCGAGCCCAAAGGCGTTGTGCCACCAATCGTCAAAGGGCGCCGACGTCAGCATGGCCAGCCCGCCCCACAACGAGACGAACGCGCCAAGCGGCCCGTAAAAGCCCCACATTCTTACCGACGTCGCGCGCAGTTCGCGGTTTTTCCCGAAAGTGGTGGCGAGTATCAAGAACATGCTGGATAGCCCGGCAACGATCGCGCCGAAATGAATCCCCAGATGCGCCGGGGTCCAGAACGTGTCGCGCCCAATGGACATGTGCCACGAGATATCCCAATACAAGCCGACAGAAGTCGAGGTCACGGCCAAGGCTGACGCCCAGACGTACCAGGGGACGCCTCGTGCGCCGTATGGAGTCGAAGCTACCGCAATGCCGCTTGCCATATGTTTCGCGCCTCAATTTGAATACGTCAGTCCATCAGCCAAACTTAGAGATCTACTCAGTCTAGCAGCCGCCAACTCTATATCTGCTGGAGCCCTCGCGTAAACCGTTCGTCGTTACAGCGAGATTCCCCGTTGCTTGATATCTCTTTGTAGGGGCGGGGCTTGCTCCGCCCGGCCGATGCGTCATGCCGAGTTGCTCCATCCCCCGGGCCGAGTTCTTCCATCCTTCGGCCCGCGCCTCGCCGCTTTCTCGGACCCATACGAAGCTACAGGTACTACGCTAGACCTGTGTTAGGGTTTCATTTCTATGCCAACTCCCCTAGCAAACCGCGTCGCGCTGGTCACCGGCGCGGGCAAACGCCTCGGGCGCGCCGTCGCCATCGGCCTGGCTGCGCAAGGCGCCGATGTGGTCATTCACTACCGGTCCTCCGAACCGGAAGCCCGCGAAGCCGTCGCCGAGATCGAAAAGCTGGGCCGGCGGAGCATCGCGCTCCAGGCCGATCTCGCCCAAGTTTCCGATCTCCCACCGCTGTTTCAAAAAGTGGACGCACATTTCGGGCGGCTAGACATCCTGGTGAACAGCGCCGCGAACTTTCTGCAAACCGAGTTTGCGTCAACGACGGAGAAAGTATGGGATGCCTCCCTGGATACGAATTTGAAGGCAGTCTTCTTTTGCTGCCAGGCCGCGGCACCGCTGCTCAAGAAATCGAATGGAACGATCGTCAATTTCGCCGATGTCGGAGGAATTCTAGGTTGGCCGGGATTCATTCCGCACTCGATCTCCAAGGCCGGGATCATCATGCTCACGCGCTGCCTGGCCAAAGAACTCGCCCCCGAGGTCCGCGTGAATGCGATTGCCCCGGGTACGATCACCATGCCGGGCGATGCCCCGGAGCTGGAAGCCGACTTCGTGAAGCTCGCCCCACTGCATCGCAGCGGACGACCGAACGATATCGTGGCCGCCGTCTCCTATCTGGCGAGCGCCGGATTTGTGACCGGACAAGTGCTGGTGGTCGATGGTGGCCGCACGCTGTAGATCCGAAACACGACCTTCAGGCGCCGGGCATTAACCCCGCGTCCCAGCTGGGCCTCGCCCCCAAGAGCTGTCGATGCCGTTTCGGAAATTTCCAGCCACATCGTTTCGTGCAGACTTGCGTTCTCAGGTGTATTCTATTGTGCTTATGAGCGCCATAAGTTGTTCGCGCCCTTCCTGGCGGGCGAACTGCGGCGGCGACGGAAGAGGACCTAGCGAAGGCCATGGATAACGAGACGTACGTAAAGCCCCACAATATGGACGAATTCGAAGTACAAGAATGGCTGGAGTCGCTCGACTCCGTGCTGGAATCAAGCGGCCCGGAGGTCGCGACTGAAATTCTGGAGCGCCTGCGCGCTCACGCCACGGTCTCCGGCATCGACCTGCCGTTCACCGCCAACACGCCGTACGCCAATACCATCCCCGCGCGGCTCGAGCCGCTGTTCCCGGGCGATCAGGAACTCGAACGCCGCATCAAAAGCTTGATTCGCTGGAACGCGCTGGCCATGGTCGTACGCGCGAATCGCGTCGAGCACAATATCGGCGGCCACATTTCGACGTACGCGTCCGCGGCCACCTTGTACGAGGTCGGCTTCAATCACTTCTTCCGCGCCCGCAGCGAAAGTTTCGAAGGCGACACCATCTACTTTCAGGGCCACGCCGCTCCTGGTATGTACGCGCGCGCATTTCTAGAAGGGCGCCTGTCCGCACAGAAGCTGGAGAATTTTCGACGCGAACTTAAGCCTGGCGGCGGACTCTCTTCCTATCCTCACCCTTGGCTGATGCCCGACTTTTGGGAGTATCCGACGGTCTCGATGGGCTTGAGCCCGCTCATGGCCATCTACCAAGCGCGCTTCTCGCGCTATCTCGAGAACCGCGGGATGAAGCCCGTCACCAACGCGAAGGTTTGGGCCTTTCTCGGTGACGGCGAAACCGACGAACCGGAATCTCTCGGCGCGATCACCCTGGCGTCCCGCGAAAAGCTCGACAACCTCATTTTCGTCGTCAATTGTAATCTCCAGCGCCTGGACGGTCCCGTCCGCGGCAACGGACAGATCATCCAGGAGCTTGAGTCTGCTTTCCGCGGCGCCCGCTGGAACGTCATCAAGGTTTTATGGGGCACCGAGTGGGATCCCATCTTGGAGCGCGACACCGAGGGTTTGCTCGTCAAGCGCATGGGCGAGCTCGTCGATGGCGAATACCAGAAGCTGGTCGTCGAGTCCGGCGCTTACGTCCGGCAGCATTTCTTTGGCAGCGATCCGCGCCTCCTGAAATTGGTCGAGCCGCTGCCCGACGAGGCGCTTCGCCGTCTGCGTCTCGGCGGCCACGATCCGCGCAAGGTCTACGCTGCCTACAAAGCGGCTGTCGAACACCGTGGCGGCCCAACCGTCATTCTCGCGCGCACCATTAAAGGATACGGCCTGGGCGAAGCTGGCGAAGGCAAGAACGTCACGCACCAGCAGAAAAAACTGAACGAAGAAGAGCTACGCATATTCCGATCGCGTTTCGGCATTCCTCTGAATGACCAGGACTGTATCGAGGTTCCGTTCTATCGGCCCGCGGAAGACAGCCAGGAGATTCAATATCTGCGTGCCCGCCGCGAGGCGTTAGGCGGCTACACCCCAGCCCGCAAGGTCCGCTCCAAGCCTCTCGTCTGCGATCACGACGAACTGTTCAAGGAATTTTCCGATGGCAGCGACGGCAGGGAAGTCTCTACCACCATGGCCTATGTCGGCATGTTGCGGAAAATGCTCAAGGATCCCGAAATTGGCAAGCTCATCGTCCCCATCGTTCCCGACGAGGCGCGCACCTTCGGCATGGAGTCGTTGTTCCGCACCGCCGGCATTTATTCCAGCGTTGGCCAGCGATATGAACCCGTCGACGCCAGCACGTTGATGTACTACAAGGAAGCGACCGACGGCCAGATTCTCGAGGAAGGCATCACCGAGGCCGGCTCCATGGCTTCCTTTATCGCCGCGGGTTCCGCCTACGCTACTCACGGCATCAACACCATTCCGTTCTTCATTTACTACTCCATGTTCGGGTTCCAGCGTATCGCGGACTTCATCTGGGCCGCCGCAGACATGCGCACACGAGGGTTTTTGCTCGGCGGCACTGCCGGCCGCACCACGCTCTCAGGTGAAGGTCTTCAGCATCAAGATGGCAACAGCCACGTGCTCGCGCTGCCGGTTCCAAACCTGCGCGCCTACGATCCCGCATTCGCCTTCGAGATCGCCGTCATCATCCAGGACGGCATCCGCCGCATGTACAAAGACGGCGAGGACATCTTCTATTACATCACGCTGATGAACGAGCCGTACGCGATGCCGCCGATGCCGGGCGACGTGAAGGACGGCATCCTGAAAGGTTTGTACCGCTTCCGCGCATCAGAAAATAAAAAATCGAAACTCCGCGCGCAGCTTTTCGGCAGCGGCTCGATCCTCCGCGAAGCCTTGCAAGCCCAGGATATCCTCGATCAGAAATTCGGCGTCGCTGCCGACGTTTGGAGCGTCACCAGCTACAAGGCCCTCTACACCGACGGCAACGAGGCTGAACGCTGGAACCGCTTGCACCCCGGCGCCAAACCTCGCGTGCCCTACCTCACGCAAGCGATCGGTGACGCCCCCGGCGTCTTGGTCGCCGCGTCGGACTATCTCAAAACGCTGCCCAACATGGTCAGCAAGTGGATGCCCCGGCGGCTGGCGTCGCTCGGAACCGACGGCTTCGGCCGCAGCGAAGGCCGCCAATCGCTCCGCGACTTCTTCGAAGTCGACGCCCGCTCCATCGCCCTTGCCACCCTCCACGAACTGCTCCAGGACGGCAAGATCGAACGCAGCGTCATCGACAAAGCCATCAAGGAACTCGGCATCAACCCAGACAAACCCAACCCGGTCATCTCCTAGCATTCTTTTGCGACCGCGTCCGGCGAGATCAATGCAGTTTGTTCTTGTTCAGCAAAACTAGAATTTCGTACGTGTCCGGCCTTCCAGCCGAAGTGGACACGTCCATGACGCGCTTGCGCGTTCGAATTCGCTGGTTGGCGGGGATCGACTAGCGGGTAACTTGCGGCCTGCACCGCTCGAGAACCGTGCGCCCGAGTGACGAAGCCCGAATAAAATTGCGTCCGTTTATATACTCGCTGGCGATCAGTCCACGATCATTCGACTCCTCCCAAACCGTAAGGCGGGGGCATGACGTGCGCCAGGCATCCATCACTTCTTCGTACGTCCTCTCCCCGTTCGTTAGCCACTGAAGCAGATCGAGGATCAAGGTCTCGACCACTGGATCGGACACTGTTTCTCTCCCTCGTTGTTGGCTCAAATATAGCTTATTGTCGGCCAAAATACGGTCACCAAGCGAGTCGGATTCAGCGACCAAATTCGTCGTCCACCGGTGGACGAACTCTTGGATGACGGATCGTTGCAACACATCCCTGCTCGAATCTAGGAGACTGATATGAGAGTATTAGGATCACATCAGGTCACAGGTCATCATTCTACTTTCTCAACACAAGAAGGTGATCATGCCGATAGATCGCCGACGCCTGGTAGCGCTTGCTCTCTGCGTCTCCGTTGCCAGTCTCTTAACGGTCCGTACGGCCGACGCTCATGCGGTCTTGGTGGAATCCAGTCCCACTTTGAACGGGCAAGTCTCCGGACCCGACGTTCCGGTCAAGCTCCGATTCAACGTGCGCATCGATGCCAGTCGTTCCCGGTTAGCGCTGCTCCGGTCGGATGGCTCCACGCAAAGTCTTGAGCTCGGCAAGCTCACTTCCGCGGACACGCTGACATCGCAAGTCAAAGGTCTCGCGCCGGGGGAATACCGCCTACGATGGCAAGTGCTGGCGTCCGACGGGCACCTTACGCGCGGAGAGATTCCCTTCACCGTGACCAACTCCTGAAAACCTAACGAATGGCGCGCCTACTCCAGATCTTCGGTTTCCTGTCTGTTTTGTTGCGGGGCGCGACGCTGACGTCCCAATCGCTTACCATCGGCGGAATCGTCTTTCTTGTGTTCGTCGCGGGACCCACCGGAAAGCCCGCGGACCAATTGCAGCAGCTGGCGCTGCGCTGGATCCGGCGCGCAGCGGTGGCGCTTGCAGTAGCACAGACGGCGGTTTTGGTTTCCAGCTCTCTCCTCTTGATGCAATCCGCAGCGATGTCTCTCGCCGAGGTCAGCGGCGCTAATTTCGTCGTTGCTGGCGCGCTGGGTATCGTCTCGTCGCTAACCATTGTCGCTTTGGCGCACACGCAGCGCTCCCGCGGTTATGCCGACATGCTGCTGCCGGCGGCGTTTGTTTTGGTGTCATCGGTGATGACCAGTCACGCCATGTCGCGCTTGGAATACCGCCTGCCACTAGCCGCTTTCACAGCCTTGCATCAAGCGGCAACCGCCGTATGGCTGGGTGGTTTGCCCTATCTGTTGCTTGGACTGAAGCATGCCCCCAATACTGACTTCGCACGCGCCCTGAGTGCCCGGTTCTCGCGACTCGCGCTAGTCAGTGTTGCCGTCCTCGCGACCGCTGGTCTCGTCTTGAGTTTTTCTTACGTTGGCTCGGTCAGCGCTGCCTATGGCACGTCGTACGGCGTCATGGTAATCACCAAGATCGTTCTCTTCGGGCTCCTTCTGCTGCTTGGCGCCATGAACTACCAGATCGTTCGCGGATCATCCAGCCGGTTGCTCGATAGCTTGCGGCGGTTTGGAGAAGCAGAAATTGGAATCGGCATCACGGTCGTTCTTTTGGCGGCGTCGTTGACATCCCTTCCGCCCGCAATAGACTTAGCCGCGGACCGCGTGCACGCCACCGAGATCTATGGGCGTATGAGTCCCCGCGTACCCCGGCTCACCAGTCCCAAGCATGAGGAACTCCCGGAAGACGTTTACGCAGCGCAGAAAACATCAACCGACTCCGGAAGCCTTTCCACCGCCTCGTACGTTCCCGGGCAGGCCGGAACCCGTCCAAACACCGTGGCGGAAAAAGCCTGGTCTGAGTACAACCATCACTGGGCCGGCCTGATCGTCTTGGCGATTGGTCTGCTTGCTCTGATCGCCCAGGTAGCCCGCGTTTCCTGGACTCGAAACTGGCCCCTCATTTTCCTGGCGCTATCTGCATTTCTCATACTAAGAAGCGATCCGGAAACCTGGCCGCTCGGCCCCATCGGTTTTTGGGTGAGTATGACCGACCCCGAAGTCCTGCTTCACCGTATCCTCGCGCTCCTTGTGGTTGGGCTGGCGATTTTTGAATGGAGAGTGCAAACCGGGCGCGTAGCTTCGACAGGATCCCAACTGGTTTTTCCGATTCTCGTGGCGGTAGCCAGCGCGCTCCTGCTTACGCACTCGCATAGTCTCGGCAACATCAAGGAAGAAGTGTTGGCGGAGCTGAGTCACGCGCCGCTGGCAGTTCTCGGCGTCACGGCAGCTTGGTCGCGATGGCTCGAACTCCGTCTGCCCGCCGAGAACCGCGCCCGATTCGCCATGGCTGGCATTTGGCCGGTTTGCTTCCTGCTGATCGGCGTGGTTTTGCTGAATTACCGCGAGATGTAATCACGTGCACGGACCCACCATCGAAGCGGCTTGATTTGACTTTTGCGGTTGACATCAGAGTACATATAAGTTACTCTAATCATACAGATAACTCGGTCGATTCATCCCAGCCACGCAAAGGATCACTGTCGTTGTCCCGCAACCACACAATCGCTAAGTCCCTTAGAATCCGCACTTATGGAAGTGTGTCAAATCATTAGATTTTAAATCCTTTAGAATCCGCACTTACAAAAAAAGCAGGGGGGGGGA
>Ga0210383_10002558_pt1 | contig 16434 bp, 19 predicted proteins | sample IncBWC14OmetaG_FD_160072 | JGI IMG/M metagenome (GOLD analysis project Ga0210383, IMG submission 160072) | Forest soil microbial communities from Barre Woods Harvard Forest LTER site, Petersham, Massachusetts, United States - Inc-BW-C-14-O ...
ATGCGAAGTCCGATCCCGGCACCAGGGCCACCGAGATCTTCATCAACCTGGCCGACAACAAAGCCCTCGACGATCAGGGATTCGTTCCTTTCGCCCAGGTAGTACAAGGCATGGATGTGGTGGATAAGTTCTATGCGGGCTATGGCGAAATGCGGCCGGAAGGCAAGTACATCGACCCGACACGCGTCGAAGGTGAGGCCAACGAGTACTTGATCCAGAGGTTTCCCAGGCTCGATTTTATTGTTCAGGCCGACTTTGTCCCGTAGGCGAAACAATCTAGCACCGCAATCATCCAACGTTAGAAGGTTGTGAGTAAACGTAAGAAGCTGTGGTTGGGTGGGATCGCCCTTGTTGCGCTGGTCCTGGTAATAGGGGCTTTTATCGCAGCATCCATAATTGCTAAGACTTTTGAGCCAACGTTGCGGGCCCAGGCCATACAGTACCTGCAGGACCGCTTTCACAGCGACGTTGAATTGCAGGCGCTGCACATTAATCGGCCCCAGATGTCAACGCTCCAGATTTTGTTGCGGCACGGACGCGGCGCAATCGTAGCCGTGGAAGGGGACGGGCTTGCGATGCGGTTTGGAGGCGACTCCAGCCGGCCACCGCTGTTCAGCATCAAGAAGGTTTTGTTCACTGTGGATCTCGGAGTTTTGTTCGAGCCCAAGAAATCGGTCACTTTCGTCTCCGTCGAAGGAATGGAGATCAACATTCCACCGAAGGGCGAGCGGCAGAACCTGGGCGGAGGCGGCGGAAGTTCGCATTCCAACGTCATTATCCAGAATGTTCAGATTCACGATGCGGTGCTGGTGCTGTTGCCCAAGGACACGCGCAGGACGCCGCTGCGGTTCAACATCGCGCGGCTGCATCTGCAATCGGTAGGGGCAAACTCGGCGATGCGATATGACGCCGATCTGACGATTCCAAAGCCGCCGGGAACCGTAAAAAGCACTGGCAACTTCGGTCCGTGGAATGCCTTCGAGCCGGGCGACACCCCGCTTCAAGGTAACTATACTTTCGACAATGCCGATCTTGGAATCTTCGCCGCGATAGCAGGCACGCTTTCTTCGAAAGGAACGTTTGACGGCTCGCTCGATTCGGTGAATGCGCGGGGCACCACATACGTTCCGAACTTTCAGTTGAAGATGGCTGGCAATTCCCTGCCCCTTTCAGCTACATTTGAAGCCCAAGTAGACGGCACCAACGGCAACACGATTCTGCAACCGGTGCGGGCAACGCTTGGCCATACCAACTTCACGACTACCGGCGCGGTGATTAAGCACGAAGAATACTCGCGACGCGGAATCAGTCTTCAAGTAAACATGCCGAAGGGCGATATGCGGGATCTGCTCCGTCTGTCCATGAAGGGGCAGCCATTCATGGAAGGCTTTATCAACATGAAGTCGAGCATCGACATTCCGCCGCTGACCGGCAAAGTAAAGCAGAAGATTCGACTGGATGGTACGTTCGATTTGCACAATGCCAAGTTCCTGAAGTCGAACATCCAAGACCAGATCGATCAATTGAGCCGCCGTGGGCAAGGGCAACCCAAGAACGAAGGCATCGACGAGGTGATTTCGAAGATGCAAGGTTCGTTCCATTTGGAAAACCAGGTAATGACTTTTCGATCCCTGGCGTTCGAAGTGCCGGGCGCCGCAGTCTCCGTCGCGGGAAATTACAACTTGGCGAACGACATGCTCGATTTTCATGGCGCGCTCAAGCTGGACGCGAAGCTTTCGCAAACCATGACAGGCTGGAAGCGCTGGGTGCTTAAACCGGCCGACCCATTCTTTGCCAAGAACGGCGCTGGGACGTATGTGAAGATCAAAATCGAAGGGGACGCTCATCATCCCAAGTTTGGTTTGGATCGCTGAACGGCTTCATACAAACTCCATCGTCTTGCCGGAAAGCGCGACGCAAATCCAGAGGACCAGGGAAACGGCGCCGATCAGCTTGGGCGGCCGTTCGGAACTGATTCTCCGACGAACAGAGACTTGAAAAACGACGGCTACAATCAGCAACAGAAGCTTCAGCCAAAAAAGCGGATTATCGTGCCACTTAGCAGCCTGAGCGGTGAACATAATCGGCCCGGTGAGCATCAGTAATCCAAACCCGCTCCAGGTGAAGGGCGCAAGCGCCACCACTACTTGCTGGATGGGTTGACTCCGCATCGCGACGCCGAGCAGGCCCAGGTCAATCAACAGCAGCGTTCCAACGAACAACGCCAAGCCGATCAGGTGCAGGCTTTCGACAATAGGAAAAACCGCAGGCGAGCCTCGCATGAATTCGCCCACCGGCGAGCGCTCGATCCATTCGAACATGGCGCAGAATGGAAAATCGTAGGTGAAACTATGCGGCCTCATGTCAGCCCGCCTTCTCATAACCAACAGCGCGGCCGGCAGCAATCACACAGATCCAGCAGACGATAGAGACAATGCCTGCCAGGCGAGCACGGGCCGGCGTGACCGAAGCTGAGTCCCAGGCATCAACGCCGCGGTAGATGCCGTAGTGGAAAAACAGCGCGTTCAGGCCCGCGATCACGAGAAAGACGAGTTTCCAGGGAAAGAACAGACTGTGATAGAGCCTCACCGGTTCGGACCAGGCGAGCAGCGATCCGGTGATGAACATGAAGGCGAAGCCGGAAAGCGTCCAAGGCACCACCTGTGCAACGACGCTGGAGACGGTGACGCGGCGCATACCGAAACCGAGGAGCCGCAGATCGACCACGACGATGGTTCCAGCAACCAACAGAATTCCGACGCAATGAAGAACGTTCAGGATGGGATAGACCCAGATGGATTCGCGAATGGCCACGCTTGCTCGGGTCAGATAGATCCATTGGCAGAGACTAAGCATGCAAGGCCTGCTTCAACAATAGGAGGCCGATCAATGCGAGTCCGACGTTCACGAACACTAGAAAACGCGCGCTACTGAGACGCCGATGAAGGACGGTACCAAGGAAGATTGCGATCAGCGCCAGTGGTAGCGAGAGCAGAAAATACCGGGTGACCGTACGGGTCCATAGCCCAGTAAGGGCGTAGCCAGCCATACCGACCATACTCGCAACCAGAAAATATCCTTGCAAGGTGGCGCGGAATTGGATGGGCGTCCAGCGGCGCAGAACGCCATAGACCACCAGCGGCGGACCGTTCATCCCATACGCGCCGCCGAGAATACCGGCAACAAAGCCGAAGAAAGGCGCCAGCCGATCGCTATGAAGCTCCGGCTTGCGACCGGCAAGCGAATAGACAGCAAAGGCGATGATGAAGACTCCGAGAATGGCTTTCACAATGGATTCCGGAACGGTTTTTAGCATCCAAAGACCGAGCGGAATGCCAAAGAGCGTGGCGAGAATCAGCCAGCCCGCGCTGCGCAGATGGACGCTGCGCCAATCCTGAATTACAACCACTAAGGCCACAGTGATGGACACCAGAACGGCGAGAGGCGCCACCACTTGGACCGGCATCACGAGCGCCAGAAGGGGCACGGCTACCAGAGCTTCGCCGAATCCGAGCGCAGAACGAATAAAGGTAGCAACGAAGAGTACAGCGAGTACCTGAATCGTTATGGCGCTCAAGCAAAGATTCGCTTGCTCGCATCGATTTTCGCGTAAATGATCGCGCCGAAAACGCATAGGACGGAAGTGACGAAGAACGGAACATCCCAGCCGAAGCCTCGGACCAAGTACGCTAGCAATGCGGGCGAAATGGCCCCGCCAATGTTGCCGCACATGTTCATAACGGAGGCGGTGCATCCGGCGAAATCGCCGCCGATATCGAGCGGGATGGCCCAGGAAACGCCAACCGTTAATTCCAGACCGCCGAACGCGAGGCAACTGAAAGCGACGCACAGTTTGGGATCGTGAGTGAGAGTGGCGGGAAGAATCCCCACCGCCGCGATGATAAAGCCGGCGATGCCTATGATGCGGCGGGCATGGGTGACATTGCCGCTGCGGCGTAGAGAACGATCGGAAAGCCAGCCGCCCGCAAGATCGCCGAGTGTGCCGGCCAGTAACGGCAGACTCGCGTAGAAGCCCATCTGTTTCAAATTGAAGCCGCGATGGGTATTCAAGTAGGTAGGAAACCAATCGAGGTAAACAGCGAGCGCGTACTGGTAGCAGAAATACATGAGCGCCAACTGCCACACCGTTCGGCTGGTAAGAATGCGACGCCAAGGGACCCGGACGCCGATTTGCGGGCGAGGGCCGCCGGTGGTGGATTGGATCAGCTCTAATTCAGCCTGGTTGACGCCGCGATGCTGCTCGGGTGAATCGCGATAGTAGAAGAACCACGCGCCGGACCAAATGAGGCCAAGCACCGCGAAGGTGAGAAACGGCATGCGCCAGCCGTAACGGAGAATCATCCAGACTACCAGCGGTGGAGTGACGGCCGCACCCAATCGTGAGCCCGCATGCGTGATGCCCTGCGCGAAGCCGCGTTCGGCGGGAAGCATCCAGCGCGATAGCGAGCGGGTGGCGATGGGGAACGCGCCGGATTCGCCGACGCCGAAAACGAAGCGGATGGCGACCATCGACGCTGCGTTCCAGGCGAAGGTGGTGAGGGAGGTGAATATACTCCACCAGGTGACGATAATTGCGAGCGCACGGCGCGGGCCGATTTTGTCGCCGAACCAAGCGCCGGGGAGTTGAAAGAGGGTGAAGCCCCAACGGAAACTGGCAAGTATCCAGCCCACCGTGATGAGCGAAAAACCGAACTCTTTCTGGATCAAAGGCATGGCGGACGCGATGATAGTGCGGTCCATGTAAGTGATCATGTAGATCGCGACGGTCATGCCGAGCACGACGTGACGAGCGGGGGAGGGGCGGAGGGAACTCGGCTTAGGCAGCGTCGAGGGGGCGGCTTCTGGGGCGGTAGGCATCATCTGCGGGGACGATCCGCAGGAGCATCATAACAGACGCGGGGATTAGGGATTGGGGGGTGGGGATTGGCACCGAGGCGGGGTGCGCATCAGGGTATTTTTTGTGTTTGCCGGCGCGTTTTTGGGGATTGGGGAGTGGGGATTGGCGGGACGGAGCGGTGCGGGCCATTTGGACCGAGGGTAGCAAGGCCCGGGCGACTTGGCCATTCGGCAGATCCATATGTTGTTTGATTTGGGCGAAAAACAATCGTGGTGAAAGTGTCATCGGCTGTTGTAAGAAACCGCCCTCGGCGGCAGACTGTACCAGATAGAAGGCAAGAAGCACAGCCCGTGGATCAAAGTGACGCGTTATATAACGAAGCCAGCGCTTTGTGCGGTGGGGCGCTGCGCCGGCTGGTTAGGGGCTATGAGGCCGATCCGGAAGCACGGCGCGATTTGCTACAGGAGATTCATATTGAACTCTGGCGCAGCCTGCGCGGGTTCGATGGGCGCTGCAGCCTACGGACGTGGGTTTATCGAGTAGCGCACAACGTGGCGGCATCGCACATCGTACGCGACCGGCGCAGATCGGAGCGGCTAGTGGATCTCGACGCGTTGGAGAAAGAGCCGGGATTCGTGGATGGCGAGAGCGAGGCGAATCAGCGCTTTTCGATTTCCCGGCTCCTGGAGGGGATTTATCGCCTCAGGCCACTCGACCGGCAGATCATTCTGCTTTATCTGGAGGGTGAGCAGGCCGGGCCGATCGCGGAAGTAACCGGCCAGTCGGCGGCCAATGTCGCGACCAAGATCCACCGTATCAAGAAGCTGCTCCACCGGCAATTGGGTGAGGGGACGAAACATGCAGGAAGATGATCGGGATCAATCCGTTGAAGAACTGTGGGCGGCAGAGGAAGAAACATCCATGCAAATATCGAACGAGGAAGTGTGCTTCCAAGCGCGCAGTTATGAAAGAAAGAACGCGCGGTTGCGTTGGGCATTATTGGGCGCAACGGCGCTTATAATCGCGGCTTACCTGAGGAATCTGGTGAAGCTCATGGTGACCTTCCGCGAACCTTGGCTGATCGCGGGGACGGCGTGGATTCTCGCTACGTTCTGTTTCGTAGGGTGGTTTCTGGTTCGGTGCGCGCCACCCAGAATGACGCCAGGGGAACCTTGCCTGCTTTTCCTACGAGGAGGGTTCGCGGCCCAGCGGCGGATCTTGGTATGGCTGCGCAGAGGGCACTTTCTGATGGTTCCACCAGTACTGGCAGTGTGGTGGGGAGCCGGGCCGGCACACGGCGCAAAGGCGATGGGGATTCATTCTGTCAAAGTGCTGCGTGTGCTGGAGGGACCTGTGCCGCTGATCGTAATAGGCTTGCTGCTCACCTGTACCTGGCTAGCGTTTTGGCATGAAACGAAGAAGGTGGATCGAGAAATTGAGAAGCTGGGTTAGGCGGCGTCGATCAGTTCGTCCCAAGCCAAGGCATGGCCCAATGCGCGCTTGAGCTCGGAGTGGCGGCGCGGCGACAACTCACCGATCCGCTTGGTCAAGGCTGAACGCGGAATGGTTCGTATGTTGTCGCAGTTGGCCACGCATTTCCCGGCTAGGCCTTCGGCGCGGCCCAGCAGTACTTCGACCGCGATGCGCCGAATGGTGGACGTGATCTCTACTGCGACAAATTTATTGAGATAGGAATACGCTTGATTCCGGCTCAGCAGCAATACCGGGCGGCGGCCGGCTGGCTCTGGCAGGGACGCCCACCAAATGTCGTACTGCCGGAGGAATTCCGGCTCTTTCACGATTTCCATTCTTCGGCGGTCGACCAGTCATCGGCCTCGGCTTCCGAATCTGGCAGCTCAAGGTAAGCCCGGCGGGTGCGCTCCTCTTCAGTCTCTCGAATCGCTTTTCGAATGGCGGAACGCACAAATTCCGCACGTTGGCGCTTCGCTGCGGGGGCGACGCGGTTCAGTGCGCGATAGGTGGGTTCATCTAGCTGAACCAGCAGCGACTTCATATGAGTACAGTATATCAATTCTCTATATAGATGGCATGCGTGAGCAATATTGCACAGCCAGCAATTCCAGTCTCCTGTATAATCGGTTCGCTCCTAATAGCCCGTATGCGGTACCCAGCGGCAATATCTTTGGCGTTGTTGGCCAGTGTGGCCGGCATCGCGCAGGATCTTGAGCGGCACACCATCAAGTCAAATGTGGAGTACCGGTTGAGCAAAGGGGACCTGCCCAAGCTTACGTTCGGTATCGAGAAGCCGAAGAATGTGGAAGTGACGGACGGCAGCGAAGAGCTGCTTCAGGATTGTCTGACCGATCCTGTGAAATGGTCGCAAGACCCGTTGTTATTCCGGCTGGCGCATACGCACGCCGCCTCCATCCAAAGCTGCCGCGAAAACAGCTCGCCCTCGATGCACGTCATTTTTCGAAGGGTGGCGGATGAACCTCTCCACGCCTGGGTCCATTTCGACGGACACGGATCTCAAACCTCGGAGAGCCGGATGGCGCATCTGGGCGAGTTTCTGTATCACAAGGTCACATTTCAGAACAACGACCAAGACCGGATGTACGAAAATCTGGAGCGTTCGTTTTCGAGCCCGCTGGGGATCTCGACGGACCCGGAGATTCCATTTACCATGCGCGAACGGCTGACGATCTTCAGCGACAAAACCGTTACCGAGGTGCAGCCTTATGCCGCAACGTTATTTTCTTCGGCGACTTTACTATTCCTCAATCCAAATCGAATCTGGGGCCGAGGCACCGATGGATATACGAACCATGTGGTAGCTTCCTTTACCCGCAGGCTGGCGACTTATGGCATTCAAAGCGGGGCCGCAGCGGCGCTGCACGAAGACCTGCGCTATAAACCGTCGCTCAGCCACAACGTATGGAAGCGTTCCGGGCACGCTCTGGCGAGCACGCTGATCTTAGAAACGCCGCGCGGCAGCGATATCGCATTTGCCAACATCGTGGCGGCAGTGGGCAGCGCGGCGATCATCGACACAACACGTCCCGGGCAGGAATTCGCAGAACGCGAGAGCTTCGATCACGCGGGAATGTTGAGCCTGGCGGGGGCGAATCTTTTGGGCTTCGCCGAAGGCAATCTGTGGAACGAATTCAAACCCGATATCAAGCATTTTGTCCGAAGCAAATTGCTGCATCGGCAGTGAGCCAGGCCGGGATCAGACCGCAATGGAATCGTCCAGATTCAGGTAGCGCGCCAGATAAGGCGCGGTGCGGCTAGCGGACGCACGTGCAATCACGGCTGGGATTCCAGATGCGACGATGCGGCCACCTTCTTCGCCCGCACCTGGGCCGATGTCGATGACATGATCGCTGGCCGCTACGACGCGCATGTCGTGCTCCACAACGATCACGGTATTGCCCGCTTCCACCAGGCCATCAAGCTGCGCCACAAGCTTTTCGACATCGGATGGATGCAGGCCGGTGGTTGGTTCGTCCAGGATGTACAGCGTGTTGCCGCGTTGGATGCGCTGCAGCTCGGTAGCCAGTTTGATACGCTGCGCTTCACCGCCGGAAAGTTCGGTGGCGGGTTGGCCCAGGCGCAGATAACCCAAACCCACTTCGCGAAGCACGTTGAGCGCGCGAAGTACCTGAGAATCGAGGGCGAAGAATTGCGCGGCCGCATCGACCGTCATTCCCAGCACGTCCGCGATGGTTTTGTCTTTATATTTGATCTCTAAAGTTTTGGCATTGTAACGAGCGCCATGACACGTGGGGCAAGGTGCGTAGACGCTGGGAAGGAAGAGCAGCTCGACGGACACGAAGCCTTCGCCCTCGCAGGTTTCGCAGCGGCCCGCGGCAACGTTGAATGAAAAACGTCCTGCGCCGTAGCGGTGGGCGCGCGCAGCTTTGGTAGAGGCGAAGAGCCGGCGGACATAATCGAACAAGCCCGTGTATGTGGCCAGGTTGGAACGCGGAGTGCGCCCGATCGGCTTTTGATCCACGCGTACCAGACGCTTGATGGCGTCCATTCCAGCAGTGATTTGACCTCCAACGGCGACAGGTTCGCGGCGCTCCAGCTCTTCGAGTTCGTCTTCCTCGTCGGGGATGACGTGGCCGAGATACTCGCCCACAAGCTCGACCAGCGCCTGACTTACTAAACTAGATTTTCCCGATCCGGAGACGCCGGTCACGGTAGTGAACACGCCTAACGGGAATTCGACATCCAGCTGGTTCAGATTATTGCGAGTGACGCCGGTCAGGCGCAGCCAGCTTTTGGGAGAGCGCGGCGTGCGTGGCCAAAGGATGTAATGTCCAAATAAATGCTGGCGGGTTTGCGATTCCTGGATGCGATCGAGACCATGCGGCGGACCGCTGTAGAGCACGTAGCCGCCCTGCTCGCCGGCGGCGGGTCCGATATCCACAATCCAATCGGCGCGGCGAATCACATCCAGATCGTGTTCGACAACGAACAGCGAATTTCCGGAGGCCTTCAGGCGATCGAGCGCGGCGAGCAGCGCTTCGGTGTCGGCCGGATGAAGGCCAGCCGATGGTTCATCCAGCACGTAGACCACGCCAAACAAGTTCGAGCGGACTTGCGTGGCCAGCCGCAAGCGCTGGAGCTCGCCGGGCGAAAGCGTGGGAGTGCTGCGTTCCATGGAAAGATAACCGAGGCCAAGATCGAGCATTACCGTGATGCGTCCCAGAAGGTCCTGAGCAATGCGCTGTGCCACAATGGCCTTTTCCGGATGATCAGCGAGTTTCTTCAACGTGCCAGACTTTCCCTCCGCGGTGGACCGCAGAAGTACGGTCAGGCGCGCGAGCGAGAGCGCGGACATTTCGGCGATATCTAATCCCTCAAATTTCACCGAAAGCGATTCGCGGCGCAGCCGCTTGCCATGGCAAAGAGGGCATTCGGCACTGATCAAATATTGCGAAACGCGCTTTCTGGTGAGTGCGCTCTGGGTGTTGGCGAACGTGTGCAGAACATATCGCTTGACGCCGGTGAAGGTGCCTTGATAGCTGGGCTCTTCTTTGCGCTTCAGAGCCTGGCGGGTTTCGGCCGGAGTGAATCCGGCGTAGACGGGAACGGTGGGCTGTTCGTCGGTGTAAAGAATCCAATCGCGATCCTTCTTGGGAAGATCGCGCCAGGGACGATCGACGTCATAACCGAGCGAGACGAGGATGTCGCGCTGGTTCTGTCCACCCCAGGCGGTTGGCCATGCGACGATGGCGCGCTGTCGAATGGTGAGCGAATCATCGGGGACCATGGAACGTTCGGTCACGTCATAAATGCGGCCCAAGCCATGACACTGCGGGCAGGCGCCTTCGGGTGTGTTGGTGGAGAACGACTCAGCTTCGAGGTGCGGCTGGCGAGGCGGGTAGGTTCCGGCGCGCGAATACAGCATCCGAAGCAGGTTCGATAGCGTGGAGACGCTGCCGACTGACGAACGGGTGGTGGACGATCCACGCTGCTGCTGTAATGCGACGGCCGGCGGCAAGCCATCGATAGCATCCACTTCCGGCACGCCCATTTGATCAAAGAGACGGCGGGCGTATGGCGCAACGGATTCCAGATAGCGCCGTTGGGCCTCGGCGAAGAGGGTGCCGAACGCCAGCGACGATTTTCCGGAACCCGAGATGCCGGTGAATACAACCAGGGCGTCGCGCGGAATGTCCACGTCTATATTCTTGAGATTGTGCTGGCGTGCGCCGCGAACCTGGACAAAGCCGGTGAATGGAGGTGGCATGGAAACTCAGCGTCTGTGGATAAGACGCGTGAGAGGTCAGGACAATTCAAGGCTACGAAATGTTAGTGAGAGCGCGCAACGTACAGCAGGACGGCGAAAAGGATGACGGGGATCAGGGCCAACATGAAGTAGGACGCTAAGGAGCGGCGGCGCGCGGGAGGCTGCTTGCGGAGATCGACGAGCGCGGGACGATCGATGACCGGGACCTCGCTGGGATGAGATAGATCATGAGCGAATTCGCGCGCAGTGGAGTAACGAAGGTCAGGATCGCGATCGAGCGCGCGTAAGACGATGGCTTCTAATTGCGGCGAGATCTCCGGATTGATTTCGCTGAGCGGGCGGGGCGGTGTCAGCAGACGAGCATTCATCACCGCGAAGGGGTTGACCCCATGGAAGGGCGTTTCGCCGGTCAGCATCTCATAGAGGATGACGCCGACGGAATACAGGTCGCTCCGGGCGTCGCCACGTTTATTCTGCACTTGCTCGGGAGAAATGTAATCCGGGCTTCCCATTACCTGCGAGAGCTTGCCGAAGGTGAGGCGGCGGGAATTCGCGGCGGCGGCAATCCCGAAATCGATGATCTTCACCTGATCTTCATCCAGCATGATGTTTTCGGGTTTCAAGTCGCGATGCACAACGCCCTGGGCGTGCATATAGTCGAGCGCTTTCAGGATTTCTAGCGCGATCGATACGGAACGCTGGATGGAGAACGGTCTTTCTTGGGAGAGGACTTTACGGAGCAAACGGCCATCAAGCCACTCCATCGTCATATAGAGCCGGCTTTGACCGCCCGAGGGGAAGATCCTGCGGATGCCGGGATGTTGGAGGCGGCCGCCGATTTCAATTTCGCGGAGGAAGCGCTCGTGAAAAATGGGGTCGCATTCGGCTTGTGGATGGGGAACTTTGATGGCTACCGGGACGCCGTCCTGCAGGTTAGTGGCTCGAAACACCGATGCCATGCCGCCGGATGCGACGAGAGCATCCAATTGATAATCATCCAGTCGATCCCCGGGATAGAGCGGCGTCATACGAACTCATCCCGATATTAATCCGGCGGGCGTAAAAAAGTAATAGAAAAGGCCTTAAGAAGTTGTTAATAATGCGTGGGAAGCTAGAAAGACTCGGGAGCGCCATTGAAGCGATAGCCGACCCAGGGCTCGGTGGTGACGAACTCTGGATGGTCAGGGTCGGATTCGATCTTCTTGCGCAAATTGCGGATGAATACGCGAAGATAGTCCACCTGATCGCCGTAATCGGGTCCCCAAACGGCTTGCAGGAGTTCACGATGGGCGACTGCTTCGTTGGGGTGGCTGGTGAGATAGCGGACGAGGTCGAGCTCTTTAGGAGTGAGATGGCTGGTGCGGACGCCATTGAAAGCGGTGCGGCCGGCGAAATCGATAACCAGCTTGCCAACGCGGATGCGGGGTGGTGCGGAATGCGCGGTGGAGGGAACGCGCCGCAGCGCCGCGCGAATACGAGCCAGCAGTTCGGGGGTGCTGAAAGGCTTGTTGACGAAATCGTCGGCGCCTGCATCCAGGGCCCGCACTTTGTCGGCCTCCGTATTCCGAACGGTAAGCATAATGATCCCCACTCCGGTACTCGCGCGGATCTCGCGGCAGGCAGCCAGGCCGCCCATGCCGGGCATATTCATGTCGAGCAAGACCAGATCGGGATGGTAATCGCGTAGTTTTTCCATCGCCTCTTCGCCGGTTTTCGCGTCGTCTACTTCGTATCCAGCGCCGGTGAGCGCGGTGCGCATAATGCGGCGAATCTGAGGCTCGTCATCGACTACCAGGATGCGTCCGGCACTCATTGGCGCGCGCCTTCGCGGTCCGGTATTTCTTCCAACGGCAACCTCATGCGAAAGGTGGTTTCTCCGGGACGGCTGGTTACCGTGAGCTCGCCATGGTGTGCCAGAACGATGTTGTTGGCGATTGCGAGCCCGAGCCCGAACCCGGGGACTTGGTTCTTGACGGATGGGCTGCGATAAAAGCGCTCAAACAAACGGCTCTGTTCTTGTTCTGGTATCCCGGGGCCTTGATCGGTAATTTCGAAATTCACGGCGTTGTCGCCGTTGAATAAACGCACTTTAACAGCAGTGCGCTGGGGGGAATACTTGAGGGCATTGTCGAGCACCTGCTTCAGGGCGAGCTTCACGAGCCGGCGATCGATGGGGAGTTGAGGCAAGGATGGGTCGGACTGAATCTCGACGGGCCGGCTGTCGATCTGGGTGTGAAGCGATGCCAGCGCGCTGTGGATGAGTTCGGCGGGGTCGGTCAGTTCACGCCGTATCTGGATGTGATCGGACTCTAGACGCGCCATGTCGACGGCGTCGTCAATAAGCTCCTGCAAGTGCTGCGCCTCTTCATCGGCGATTTTCAATAGCTCGGTGCGACTGGCGATGGGCTGATCGGGCAATGACAATAGCGACGTCGTGGCGGCCCGGATGGACGTGAGCGGGGTCTTGAATTCGTGCGCCATGGCGTCCAGGAGCGTGGTGCGAAGCTGCTCGCTGCGGCGCGCGGCCTCCACCTGATGGGCGAGATCTTGCGCGCGGGCGCGTTCCAATCCAATGGCGATGAGGTTGCCGATGCCCTGCAAGACCGAGTCTGGCATGAAGTCACCTTGGATGGCAAAACTGGCGATGGGTTCCGATCCCAGGCGCACGGCGGTGATGACGCGGTGATGCTGGGGGTCGAAGAAGGCGGTGCCTTGCGACGCGGCATCGCGCAATTGATCTTCCATGCCATCGAAGTCCGATGGTCCGGCGCGATGGATTTCACCTGTGCGGCGGTCGAAAAGCACGGCGGCGCGAAGCGAGAAAACTTCGGCCAGTTTGCGCGCCAGTTGTTTGGCGACGGGCTCCACGGGATCGATCAGAAGAATGGCGCGGCTGAAAGTGTAGAGGCGTTCGATGTCACGCTGGCGATCCACTGCGTCCAGGGCTTGCTTTTTCACACGCGCCGACAGCCGGCTGGTGATGAGCGCGGTGGCGAGAAAACTGAAGAGGGCCACCCAGTTCTGCGGGTCGGCTATGGTGAACTTTCCGATGGGCGGCAGAAAGAAGAAGTTGAAGGCGAGCGTGGCGGCGAGGGAGGCAAGGGTGGCCTCGACGAGCCCCCACGTGCTGGCGAGAAGGAGCACCAGCAGCAAATACGCGAAGCCGACCGTGGTGGGATTGTGCGGAATTATCGAGTACGCGACGAAGGTGACGACAGTTACGCCCGCGAGCGACACCAGGAGACGGAGGGCAAGGCGGGTCATGCGGAAACCCTGTCTAGCGCCGCGCTGATGTCCTGGCAGATGCGATCGCAGGTGGCGGGTGCGAGCAAGATGCCGTTGCGGTAGTGGCCGTAGGCCAGCCAGAGGCGGCTGGATTGAAAGCGTCCGATGTGTGGGGCTGCGGCGTCGACGGCGGGACGAAAGCCGGTCCAAACGGATTCTGGTTTTAGCGCGGCCAAGGCGGGAATGAGCGCGCCGGCGCGGGCGGCGATTTCGGAAACAATTTCGGGGTTTATCGTGCGATCGTATCCGGCGTCTTCTGTGGACGATCCGGCGATGGTGAAACCGTCGGCTCGCTGCAGGATGTAGGTGTGATCGTGGCGAACGGTGGCGGCTAGCGATCCGGCGGGGAGGCGATAGCCGAGCAGATGGCCTTTGATTGGGAAGGAGCGCGGGAGCGCGGGAGGTTGGTTGTCGATGGTGATCGCGATGCTGCTCGACCATGCGCCTGCGGCGAGGACGGCGTAGCGGGCGGTGTGCTGCGAAACCTCGACACTGCTTGCAGTGACTGAAACGGATGTGATGGGCGATTGTTCCTGGATGCAAACGCCTCGCGCCAGACACGCGGCTCGGAGCGCGGCCATCAAGCCGGCGGGATCGATGATAGCTTCGTTGGTGTAGTGCATGGCGCCGATGGCGTCGAGGCGGACCAGCGGAACAAGCGCGCGGAGTTGGTCGCGGGTGAGAACGGTGACGCCCGCCCGCTTCGAGAGGCCAGTGGTTGTCACTGCAATCTCTACGGCGGTCGTTTTTCGAAACTCGATTGCGACGCCGCTGTCGGCTTCGATCGAGCGGACGAATTCAGGGTATGCGGCGAGGTTGCGGCTCGCGAAATTGAGCATGGACGGGTCGTCGAATTCGCCGCCGGGCGCGAGCATGCCGGCCGCGGCGGAACTGGCTTCGGCGCCGATTGTCGCGGCGTCCAGAAGCAGCACGCGAAGGTTGTTGCGGGCGAGACGCCAGGCGATGGAAGCGCCGATGACGCCGCCGCCGGCGATGATGACGTCGTAACGATCCGGCATGGCTATGAACTTGGCGGTGATGTTTTGAAGGGATTCAAGATTGTCACGGAACCGGATTCGCGACCCTCCTGGAAATCTTCACTAAGCAAATATCTACAGCGCGTGCGTTCGGCGGCGGCTACAATCAGTCCATCCCAGAAACGGAGTTGCGCTTTATCCATCCAATGCCAGGCATGTTCGACGAGCGTGATCAGAAGTTGCCAGATCACAGCTCCGCGTCGGTTTTCCCACAGCCATGCCAGCCGCAATTTGAAGTGATCGCGTCTGACTGGACTCAGCTCGTCGTATGGGCAAAGCAATACGTTGGAGTCGACGAAATACCTAATCCCGTTCATGAACCTCTTCGCGTGTCATCCGCTTGGCGGCGTCAATGGGCTCGGGCGCACCGAGATCATCGGGCAAGCGCTTCCACTCTTTGTAGGCGCGCCAATAGGAATCGGAGCCACGCATTTCTTTTTCGAGGAGACAGCTCACAAGCTTCGAGACGGAGATATTTTCGTCGGCGGCCTTGCGGCGGACCCAATGGGCGACTTCGGGATCGAGGGTGACGGTCACAGTCGTTAACACAGGATCAGTGTAACGCTGTTCCAGTGTGCTCAGGGGCAGGGTTCATCATCGAGAAGGCCGTCGGATTCGCACTGGGCAAAGTCGCGCAAGATGGCTTCACATTCCGCCTGTATCTGCAGATCGGCAGCCATTTCTCGCATGGCGATTTCAAATTTCTCGTGGTCGTCCATAGTTGATGACATAAAAAAGGCGGACCTCGAAAGGTCCGCCTTGGATGTTACGGTTCGCGTAATTACTCGGCGAGCGTCTCTTCGCCGGGCTCGCCTTCGGTAAGGCCACCCGCGTAGACGCTGCGGGCTTCGTCTTCGTAGCCGCCCAAGTCACCGGCGAGCGAAACTTCTTCCGCGATGGGCTCTTCTTCCACCACGTCTTCGCCCGCGATCTTGACGCCGCGATAGTATTCCATGCCGGTGCCGGCTGGAATCAAGCGGCCCATGATCACGTTTTCCTTCAGGCCGCGGAGGTAATCCACCTTGCCGTTGATGGCGGCTTCGGTGAGTACGCGCGTGGTTTCCTGGAAGGACGCGGCCGAGATGAACGAATCGGTCGAGAGCGACGCCTTGGTGATACCCAGCAACACCGGTTTTCCGGTGGCCGGACGGCCGCCCGCGTCCACGACGCGCGCATTCTCTTCACGGAACTTGAACTTATCAACAACTTCTTCGGGGAGGAACTCGGTGTCGCCGATGTCATCCACCTTCACCCAGCGCATCATCTGCCGCGAGATCACTTCCAGGTGCTTGTCGTTGATGTTGACGCCCTGCAGACGGTAGACTTCCTGAATCTCGTTCACCAGGTACTTCTGCAGTTCTTTTTCGCCGAGCACGGCCAGGATGTCGTGCGGATTGCGCGGACCGTCCATCAAAGGATCGCCCGCCTTCACCCGCTCGCCCTCTTGCACGTTGATGTGCACGCCGCGCGGAATGTTGTAGTCTTTCTGCTCACCGTCGTCGGCGGTGATGCTGATCTTGCGCATGCCCTTG
>Ga0210383_10002560_pt1 | contig 16415 bp, 18 predicted proteins | sample IncBWC14OmetaG_FD_160072 | JGI IMG/M metagenome (GOLD analysis project Ga0210383, IMG submission 160072) | Forest soil microbial communities from Barre Woods Harvard Forest LTER site, Petersham, Massachusetts, United States - Inc-BW-C-14-O ...
CGAGCGTTACAATCACGGCGGCGCCATCGCCGATTACATTATTGATCTGCTCGGCCGTCCGCTTCGCAACTGCGCCACCACTCGTGAAGGCGAAAAGTGGTGCTCTCCGTTGGCGCAAATCTACGGCCCCAAAACCATGATCATCAACGAAATGTCCGGTTCGGGCGGCGACGCGCTTCCCTGGATGTTCCGTCAGGATAAAATCGGCCCGCTTGTCGGCACCCGCACCTGGGGCGGACTCGTGGGCATCGGTAATTATCCGTCCCTGCTGGATGGTGGTTACGTCATGGCCCCGCGCGCGGCGATCTACGGCTTGCACGGCGAATGGGAAGTTGAAAATCACGGCGTCGCGCCGGACATCGAAGTGGAAAACGATCCAGCTTCCGTAGCGGCAGGCCACGACCCGCAATTGGAAAAAGCCGTCCAGGTCACTCTGGACAATCTCAAAAAAAATCCCGTGGTGGTCCCCGATCACCCGCCCTATCCCAACTATCACCAAAACTGATTCCGTGGCGGGCGCAGCATTGCCGCGCCCACATGTCCTCTCTGTCTTGGGTCGTTTTTCTCCTGCTTGTGTGGCGACCGCTTCCTGAGGCCGTCCGCCACGTACAGTTCATTCGGAACTTACAGCGTAAAATCGATCCTCATCCGCGGAAGCGTCTCTTCCAAAAATCGCCTATGATATTTGCTGGAAAATTCAGAGTAAGTGAAATCTCGTTCCTGAGGCCCGCATGCCCGAACTTCCCGAAGTCGAAACTGTCGCTCGCGGCTTGCAACGCGAAATCGCGGGCCGCCGCATCCTCACCGTCACACTGGGTAAGACCGACTTCATCGATAATCCCGCCGAAATCGAGCTTCATCTTCCTACGCGCACCATCGAGCGCGTTGAACGCTACGGAAAATTCATGCTCCTTCGCCTCACTCACCCAAACGTGTCAGAACCATCTGCTTTGCTCGTTCATCTCGGAATGACCGGCTCCCTCATGCCCAGAGCCGCTGCGGAACCTCACACCAAACACACGCACGTGGTCTTTCTTCTCGACGACGGCCGCGAGCTTCGCTACGTCGATCCCCGTCGCTTTGGCCGCATGGCCTTCCTCGCTGGATCCACATTGCAACAAGAACTCCTCCGCTTCGGCGTTGACCCTCTAGAATCCACCCGCGAAGCCTTCGTCACCCTGATCCACAATCGCCGCGCCCACATCAAAGCTCTGCTCCTCGATCAGTCCGTCCTCCGCGGTGTCGGAAATATTTACGCTGACGAGAGTCTGTGGCGTGCCAAAATTCATCCAAGGCAGCTTGGTGCCAGCCTGAAGCCGGATCAAACTAAACTCCTCTACTCCAAACTCCAGGAAATTCTTCGTAAGGCCATCGTCCTTCGCGGCTCGTCCATTTCCGATTTCCTCGATTCCGACGGCATTCCTGGCGATTACCAACGTCACCATCGCGTCTACGACCGTGAAGGGAAAGCATGCTTCCGTTGCAAAACTCCCATTCGTCGCATCATTGTTGCGGGACGCAGCAGCTATTTCTGCCCGCAGTGTCAGAAGGCTCCCCGAAAAAAGAAACGCAACCGAACGCGCCGCCAAATACGGCGTAAGGTCAGGACATAATGCGCGCCGTCGTTCAGCGCGTCAGCCGCGCAAAAGTTACCGTCGAAGGCCAAGTCACTGGCGAAATCGGTTTCGGTCTGATGGTTCTTCTTGGTGTAGGCAAGGCAGACACTTCCGAAGTTGCCTCCGCCTTCGCCGAAAAAGTCGCCAATCTCCGTGTCTTTGAAGACGATCAGCGCAAAATGAACCTTTCGCTGCTCGACGTGAAAGGTGCCGCCCTGGTCGTGTCCCAATTCACGTTGTACGGCGACGCTCGCGGACAGCGCCGGCCTACGTTCATCGCTGCTGGGCCGCCCGATCTCGCCAGGAAACTCTACGAAGAATTCTGCGAAGCCCTGCAAGCTCTTGGCATCACCGTCGGCCGCGGAATATTTCAAGCTATGATGTCTGTGGAGCTGGTCAATGAAGGCCCGGTCACAATCCTCCTCGACTCCGAAAAAACGTTCTAAACCGCCTTCCGCTACGGCTTCTTCGGTCGACTGGTCGGCGGACCGGGTTCTCGCCGAGCTCCGCGGCTTGGGCACCCAGCGAAACATCGATGGCATGGCGCACTTTGGAATCCGTGCTGAGAATGTATTCGGTGTCTCCAAATCGTTGCTGGACGATCTGGCAAAACGAATCGGCAAAAATCATTCCCTCGCCGTAGAACTCTGGTCCACTGGAAATCACGATGCCAGAATTCTCGCTGGCCTCATCGCCGACCCGCTACTGATTACCTCTTCACTTATGGATTTGTGGATACGCGACTTTAACAATTGGGACGTTTGCGACGGTACCTGCTGCCATCTCTTCGTTTTCGCGAAGCCGGCGTGGTCTCGCGCGCTCCTTTGGAGCAAGCGCAAGGACGAATTTCAGAAGCGCGCTGGGTTTGCCTTGGTCGCCTACCTCGCATACCGCGACAAATCGGCAGCCGATGCCCAATTTGAGAAATTCCTGAAAATCATCGAACGCGAATCCAGCGACGACCGCAACTTCGTTCGCAAAGCGGTAAACTGGGCTCTGCGCAATATCGGCAAGCGGAATCTCCGTCTCAATCGCGCTGCGGTGGCCAGCGCCTTACGAATTCGGAAGTCTGAGTCGCGCGCCGCACGATGGATCGCTGCTGACGCGATCCGCGAATTGTGCAGCGACGTGGTGCAAGCCAGGTTGCGCCGCAAGAAAACTTGAGGAGTTCCATGCCATTTCCCAAGCCGGCGATAGTCATTCGCAAAGTACGAGCAACCGATGCGGTCCGCCTCGCGGAACTTTCCACCCAACTCGGCTACCCCGTGGGTACGCGGGAAATGGCGAGTCGCCTAAAGCTTGTTCTTCGCGAGAAGAAAGCCGCTTGCTTCGTCGCCGAAGAAAAATCCGCCGGAGTAATCGGGTGGATCCACATCAGCACCATGCCGCTGATCGAAGTCCCGCCCCGTGCCGAAGTCAACGGCCTGGTCGTCGACGAGAAACTCCGCAGCCAGGGCGCCGGCTGGGCTCTGCTGCAAGCCGCCGAAGACTGGGCCCGCAAGCACCGCTGCAAACACATGAGCGTCCGCTCCAACGTAATCCGCGACCGCGCCCACATCTTCTACGAACGCCACGACTACGAGCACCACAAAACACAAAAAGCCTTCCGCAAGCCTCTCTAGACCACATTTTCCGAGTAGGGGTGCTGCGCTGCTGCACCCCAGGTCCGCAAGATCGCTCCCTCAAACATACCTCTCTGACCTGTCATCCCGAGCGGAGCGCCGTGTCTTTTGCGGCGCGGAGCGGAGGGATCAAGGCAATCACTCCACCGCACCCGACCCCTCGACCGCGCCAAAAACCGTAGACCGCATCCACCAATCTCTTCTCAACTGTATCGTCATACGATACAATATATCCGTGCGCCGCCAGATCACCCCGGACGAGTATCGCGCCCTCGCGGAGCTGCGCTATCTCATTCGCCGCTTCCTGCAGGAGGGTGATTCCACCGTCCGTAACGCCGGCCTCGAACCCCAGCAATATCTCCTCCTTCTCGCGATCCGCGGCCTTCCCCCGGGATACCAATCCACCATCCGCAACCTAGCCGACCGTCTTTCACTACGGCATCACAGCACGGTCGAGCTCATCGATCGCATGGAAGCGCACGCCTACGTCAAACGAACTCCAGGCCGCGAAGACCGCCGCCAGGTGCTCGTGCAACTTCTGCCCCGCGGCGAAAAACTGCTCGAACAAGTAGTGGAGAAGCGCATCATTGAATTGCGCTCCAATGGTCGAGCTTTGGTCGATGCCATCGGCGCTTTGCTGGAACCCCCGCGTCATCCCGCCGGCCCAGCCATGAAAAAGTCTCGGAATCAGAGAAGGCGCACACCACCGCGTGCCAAGGAACCGCATTGATTCGGAGAGCGGCCATTCAATATTGTGCGCAGAGCCAAAGCCTGCGTTCGTCGTCGGTTGAAAGTGCGTGCAGCTAATGTCCGAAAGTCTCTCCCCATCCTCCACCTCGCGCCCAACACCATATTCCCGATGGCTCCTTTTTCTCGGCGCGCGCGAAGATCAAGTATTTCTCGTCCTTACTCTACTGATCGGTGCGCTGGTTGGGTTGATTGTCGTTGTTCTGATCCTCGTCTCCGAGCGATTCGGCCAGCGCCTCTATCCTCCTGGCTCGGAGGCTTGGCGTCGCTTCCTTATTCCGACGCTCGGCTCTTTGCTCACGGGTTACCTGTTGTACCGTTATTTCCCCGAAGCCCGTGGGAGCGGAGTCCCACAGACGAAAGCAGCCTTGTACGCCAGGGAAGGCCGCATCACGTTGCCGACTGTGTTCGGGAAGTTCTTGTGCACCACCATCAGCCTTGGCTGCGGTATTCCCCTCGGTCGCGAGGGTCCCTCCGTTCAAATCGGCGGTGGCATCGCATCGTTCCTTGGTCGCAAGCTCGGCTTGCGCCCGGAAAAAGTAAAGTCACTCATTCCGGTGGGAGCTGCCGCTGCGATCGCTGCTGCCTTCAACACTCCGCTCGCGGCAGTGCTCTTTACATTAGAAGAGGTAGTCGGCGATCTGCACGCTCCCGTTCTCGGTTCCGTCGTCTTGGCCTCCGCCACCAGTTGGGGTGTGCTACGCCTCTTACTGGGCAACGAACCGCTCTTCCAGGTTCCTCAATATCAACTCGTCAATCCGTGGGAGCTTGTAATTTATGGTGTCCTGGGCGTTGCGGGCGGCGTAATTTCCGCGGCTTTCACGCAGCTCCTGTTAAAGTCACGCGCGTGGTTCCTCGGGCTTCCGCGACGCACCGTTTGGTTTCAGCCAGTGGCGGGCGGCCTGTTGGTCGGCTTGATGGGTTGGTTTCTTCCCGAGGTTCTCGGCGTGGGCTACAAATATGTTGGCGACGCACTCAATGGTAGCCTCACGCTAAAGCTAATGGTGCTTCTTCTGGTCATGAAGCTCATCGCCAGCGCTATCAGCTACGGCTCCGGCAATGCCGGCGGCATTTTTGGTCCTAGCTTATTTCTGGGTGCCATGTTGGGTGGAGCACTCGGCGGCGCTGCTCGCCACTTTTTCCCCGGTGCAACTGCGGAACCTGGAGCCTACGCCTTGGTCGGCATGGGCACTGCCTTCGCTGGCGTCATTCGCGCGCCCATGACCTCCGTCGTCATGATCTTCGAAATCACTCGAGATTACTCGGTCATCGTGCCGCTGATGATCTCCAACCTCGTGAGCTATTTCATCGCTTCACGCATTCAGCCGAAGCCTGTTTATGAGGTCATTGCTGGGCAGGACGGCATCCATCTTCCGTCGCACCCTCGCATAGACGGCATACAACGTCAGGTCGCGCGCATCATTAAGCCTGCTACAGATGTACTCCGCGCTGACGAGCCACTGGAGTCTGCTCTCGAACGCATCCGCCCCATCGCGCAGCGCACCTGGCCGGTCTGCGATACGCTTGGAGGTGCCATCGGCATTCTCACACTAGAGCAACTCGACTCTGCCGTTGCGGGAGCCCGTTCCGGCGTCGTCTCGGATCTGGTCCCCGCCGGCGAATTTCCACATGTCCACACCGATCACAGCCTGGAAATCGCACTCGAGCGCATGGGTGCCGCGCGCCTCGACACTCTTCCGGTCGTTAGCCGTGCCAACATTCACGAACTCTTGGGAATTGTAAAACTAAACGACATCCTCGAATTTTACGGCCTGAAAGACTCCATCCAACGTACCAACTGAAGGTTTTCCTCTGCGCTTTAAAACGCGTCTCCGCCGCCCCCGCCGAATCCTCCGCCCGAAAATCCTCCGCCGCCCGAAAATCCGGATCCCTCCGAACTCCGCGGCGACGAACTCATAATGCTTCCCGCTTGCGACGTCATGCTATTCAAATCACCAACAAACATCGCCGGGTAAAAATTGGGCCCATACCCTCCCTGATACCACGAAGGCGGCTGAGTATAAATTCCCTGGAACGCCTTACTCCAGTTCTTCTCCACTCCCAACGCCATCGCAAATGGCAGAAATTTCTCGAACATCTCCGGCGTCTTGATCATGCGGTTGAACCGGTCGGATTCCACATGCTGCAGAAAATCTTCAAATCCCAGCACTCCCTCCAACGCCCGCGCCCCAGCCTGCGTGCGCGCCGGCATGAACCATCCAAATCCACAAATGACCGCCGCCGATAAAATTCCCGCCACAATAAACGGTAGCGGAGCCATTCCCATCATTTTCGCGACTGCCTGTCCGCCCCAGATCAGCAGAATCCCCGCGCCGACTCCGAACCCGATATAACTCGCGCGCACGCTGTCCGGCCGCCGCGCGTAATAGCCCTTCCCAACCAGCGAACCGAAAATGTCGTTTTTGATCGGCGTGATGCTTTTGTAGAACCGGTTGTGCAAATCTTCCAGCGTTACGGTATCGCCTGCATTTCCGGTGGCGAAGAATCCATCCAGCAATTCCTGCTCGTGTGCTTTCAACGCGCTCCATTCCGCCCTGGATTTTTTCAGGTGGAACACATACTCCTTGCTGTGTGTCAGCCCCAGGAGGTGCTCTTTTTGCTTCTCTTCAATCACCATAAATCCGCGTACCGCCAAATCCACGATGGATGCCGTGATGTCTCGCATGTCCACGGAATTATCGATCAGCGTTCCCACTTCTCCGGGAGTCAGTTGATCCGGCGGCTCATACTGCGCGGCGATAGGTCGCAACCTTGGATCACGCCCGCGTGTCCACCACATCCAGAACATCAGCGCGAACGCCACAAACGGAATCCCAATCGGCCAGTTGCTGCGCAACGCGCGCAAAAATAGACCCAGACGCGATGGTTCGCGAACGATTCCCTTATCAAACGCCACCGCGACGCTCAATCCCTCGTGGATACCCAGCGCCGATTTCGTGCGAACGTCCACGCCATTTCCAACAATCTCCTGCGTCGCATCGGTTGCCGTGGATCGAAATGTGCCGGTAAACGCGTTCGCGCGAAGATTCGTCGTTCCTTCAGGAAACACAATGTGCGCGCTCGCCGACTCGATCGGGATGGGCCATTCATCTCCCGTGACATTCCAATAGAATTCGTCGTGATCGTCAAAAAAACGTAGTGCATCCTCCACTTCGTACTCGATCGAAACCGTTCGCGTGGAATTATCCGCGTGGGGAATGAAAATCTTCAGTTTCAGGTATTGCCGGTCGCGGCTGGTTTCGTATTTCAGCGAACTTCCCGTTTCGTCGGTCACTCGCTTCACGCTAAGGAATAGCGTGTAGTTCATTCCCCGCGGGCCCGCGTACTCCACGGGAATATTCCGGTAGATTCCTTGCCACGGCCCGCCAATAAACCGGAACGTGATATTTTCCGTCACGTCCACGCTGCCGTTCGGCAGCACGGCAATCTCCGAATAAAATTTCTTGAGTTCGCGTTCTTTCGCGGAAAGGGAAAGAACGTTTAGGAATAACGCGCACAGCGCAACCGCAACTAGCCAAACTAACTTTTTGCATTGTGCAGCCATTTTGCCGGTTAAGAAAGTCACTCAGGCCGAAGGCGCGGCTGGTGTGGTCCCGAAGCTCACCTTGGGCGCTTCGCGTTCCGCCGCGTTCGATACTTCAAAGAATTCGCGCTGCTTGAATCCCAGCATCCCCGCGAAAATATTCGTTGGGAATTGCAGAATCTTAGTGTTCAGGTCGCGAACCACCGCGTTGTAATACCGCCGCGCGTTCTGTACCGTCTCTTCAATCTGCGAAAGCGAATTCTGCAGCGAAGTGAAACCCTCAATCGCGCGAAGCTGTGGATACGCCTCCGACAGCGCAAATAAGCTCTTCAGCGTGCCCGACAGCACATTTTCCGCTGCCGCCTTGTCCGCCGGACCCGTCGCGGACATAGCCGCATTCCGGGCATTAATCACCGCTTCCAGCGTGCCTTTTTCGTGCGCCGCATAACCCTTCACCGTCTCTACCAGGTTCGGGATCAGGTCATAGCGCCGCTTCAATTGCACATCAATATCCGCCCACGCGTTGTCGCACTGCACCTTCAAACGCACGAGCCCGTTGTACATCGCGATGGCAAAAACAATCGCCAGCACGATGAGACCCAGCACAATCAAGCCAACCATCGGCGAACCTCTCTCCGGTATTTGGAAATTCCTATGTCTTGCTAAGCTCGACTATACGGTCTCCCCGGCCCGGAGTAAAGCAACCGGCGAGCCTGGCCAAGTTGTAGCATCCAAAGGTTCAATTTCCAGAGCCAGCGGCAGCTTTTCTCTGCGCCACGCGCAATTTTTCCGCTTCCGCGAACGCTTTTTTCGCTTCTTCCGGGTGCCCCGCTTTCTGCAAACACAATCCATAATTCATTCGCAGATCCGGATCATCCGGCGAAATTTCGATTGCTTTTGCAAAAGCGTTGCCGGCATCTGGATATCTTCGCAAATCGAACAACGCCGAAGCCATATTCGCCTGCGCCTTCAGATTCTTTGGCTCCTCCTGTAGCGCCTTTTCGAATATTGGCAAAGCATCGCCCGGCCGCTTTTCCGCGGTGATGCTGATCGCTTGATTGACCAACGCGTCCACGAAATCCGGCTTGAGCGTCAGCGCCCGCTGAAAATCGACCTGTGCTTCTTTCACTTTCTTCTGTGCCAGCGCCAGAAGGCCCGCTGCATTCTGCAATTCCGCGTTGTCGGGGTGCGCTTTGAGCGCCGGCTCAAGTGCCGCAGCAGCTTCCGTCGTTTTTCCTTGCGCGATCAGCAATTCGCATTGCAGCGCCTTTGCCTGCGGAAAATCCGGCTTGGCCTGCAGCGCGTTGTTTACGAAGTCCACCGCATCCGCACCGTGGCCCTCCTTATTCAAGGCCAGTCCCATGCTATAGAACGATTCCGCGTCATACTTTCCCGAGTGCAATGAATTCTTCAAATAGGGATAGGCTTCGGTTGTCCTGCCCATATCCACAAGAATGGTACCCAAGCTTAGGGTTACGTCCGGATCGCTGGGTGCAAGCGCATATGCCTTCTTTGCCGTTTCCAATGCCTCGGCCAGTTTCTTCTCGCGTCGCTGCGCATCGGCGAGATTGTAAAGTGCCGTGGGATTGTCTGGCCTCCGCGTCAGGCTCGCCTGGAGTGCTGCTTCCGCTTCTACCGGTCGGTCGGCAGCCAACAGGCTGCTTCCGTATGCCGCGAGCAGCTCCGCATCTCGCGGATGAAGTTTCACTCCAGCCTGTAGCACGCTTACGGCCTCCGCAACCTGTCCCTTTTTTAACAGTGCCGTGCCCAAATTCTGGCTCGCCGACGTAAGGTCGGGAGACAGCGCCAGCGCCTTCCGATAACTCGAAATCGCATCATCCAGCCGTCCGCGCGTTTCTAGTACAACTCCCCGCGTGTCCAACCCTCGGGCGTTATCAGGCCTCAGTTCGAGCGCCTTGTTTACGCGGTCTTCCGCTTCGTCTAAACGATTGACCGCCAGGTAAAGCGCCGCGAGGTTCAGATAAATGCTGGCCAGGAAGTCCCGTGACCGCGGTTGCTTGTCCAGTAGTGGCACTGCCTTCTCGTACGCTGCTGCTGCGTCGGCGTAATTTCCCGCGTTTGTCAGTACCTGAGCGAGGTTGTTGTACAGTGATGCGTCATTCGGTGTAATTTCCAGCGCCTGCCGGTATAAAGCCGCTGCCCCGTCGAAATCGTGTTTTGCCGCAAGGCTCGCGGCTTGCGTTACTAGTGACGCCACTCGCGGGTTGGCCATTACCTGCGCGTGACTTCGGGTTGCGAACGGAAAAAGGATGGAGGCAATCGAGAACAAAATGAGCGCGAGTCGGTTCACAAGGATTCCTGAATTTCTGTCATATCGCAAAATCGTAGCACGCCCGCTGCAAGCTCTTTGGTCAGTTCCTTCCGGGTGTTAGGTAAGTGAAACCGTCGTTTTCGCAACTCGCCATGGTCATGCTCACTCCGTCGCGGTAAGCAAGGCTTATCTGTACCTATATTACCTAACTAATATATACTTCATTCAGTATCATTTTGCCGCACCCCATGCTCTTCAAAGCCATCAGCGCCTCTGTCTACGGTATCGACGCCTACCTCGTCCAGGTCGAGGTAGACGTCGGCACCGGTCGAATGGAGGATTTCAACGTCGTCGGCCTTCCTGACAATGCCGTCAAGGAAAGCCGCCAACGCGTCAAATGCTGGCGACCGGATTCGCGGGCTTAGCTCTCGTGTCATTTTATAGAGCGTGCCGACGCTGCTTGGTTGTGGGCAAGCTGGAACGCGGATTTTGGGCAAGCAAAACGCGAGGCTAACGAGCGATCCGGAAAGCGGGAGCTTCTGGGTAGGTGTTCAAGGGGTATCCCTTTTGGGCAACGACAGTGGCATTGACCTACAAACGCGCGTGATGATCGTAATAAGAAAAGCCCGGACTGGTCCGGGCCTTTCGCTGTCAGTTTGGCTCTAAACCTCAGTGACGGGGAGAGCATCTTCCCTGCTCGCGTCTTCGACGGCAATACGGACAAATCCTTAGCACCAAAGGCCAGTTGCAAAAGAAAAGCCCAGCCTTGGTGGTCGCAAAGCTGGGCTTCCGGCTGGCAAAAGGTCCTCCGACCACAGAGGCCAACACGGCGGGTATGTTCGCGCTATGTAATGCTGACAGTAACTACAATTTCAATATGTACGGAACCGTGCTGAACGGGAGGTGGAAAATAAAAAGCCCGACTCCTCCGCGAGCCGGGCTTCCAAATTTCACTGGTTAGTCTCCGTCCGAGAACGCCGGTGCAATTCAGGCTGAGATAGTGATCCTGTGAAATGCGAAACACAATAAGAAAAAGCCCGGAGAGGCACCATCCGGGCTTCGGGGTTTGATTTCGGTCTTTATGTACGCCGGGCACGGTAGCGCGTTGCGTTCGGATCCACAACAAGAATAAAAGCCCGGAGGAACGATTCATCCGGGCCTAGGGTGTTGAACTTTGTCCTATGTAATTGGGGGCACGCTATCGCAGCTACGAATGAGGGAGCAATACAGGAGTCAGTTTATGACGACGCTCGGGAATTGTTCTGGAATATGCAAACCATCGCTCCCACAATTCCGAATATCATCGCGAACGGTGTCGCCGCGTTTGGCACGCTTCCCAGATTCCCCTCTCCTAAGCCAGCCGCATGCCCGAGTCCGAGACCTACGCCCATGCAACCCACGAACTCAGTTCACTCACCCCGGAGGCGACTCGTACGTCGGATTTTTCTTCCAGCAACTCGGCGGCGGCGAAAAAAATGTACCTGGGCGTTCGACGCTTTTCTCGTTCCATGGTGTCTCCTCCGGCTGGGCGTCTCCCGTCATGCGCGAAGTCTAAAGCAGCCACATCGTCGCAGCAACTGTTGTTCAAGACACCGAGGCCGGCTGCTGCGGAACGGTAAATGACGGCTCAGCGGCGCACAAAAACCATGTCGCAACCCATTTTGCAAGCTATAAAAGGCTCTCAGTGCAGTGCCCTTGGTAAGTCCTTTCTGGCGGATGATCTCGCTCCAGGATGCCTCGCGTCTGCGGTCACGGGTTGGCGATTCATCATGCGCAAGCCAAGGCGTAATCTGCGATAGAATCAAACTGGCTCCCGAGTGCCGCGCAACTCTGGCGTATCGGAGGCTAACATGGCTCACCCAGCCGAAGTCACGAAGAAACCGTGTTGCTGCGGCCACGGTTTGGCGGATCATCGGTTCTTGCGTCGAGGACTCGCTCTCAGTTCAAAGAAGCTGCATCCATGCGCTCATCCCGGCTGCGAATGCAAAGACTACAAGCCCGAGAAACCGAAATGAAGCGTCTTGGTCGTGCAGCCAACGGAAAGAAACCGTGCCTCTGCGGTCACGGAGTGTCTATTCAACATTCTCAAGCGCGTCGGACTCGCTCGTGAGCACTTCAGCTCTACTGCTACGGCAATACTTCCCGCGAGGCACGGACCTGTCCGCCTTTTCCCAAGCGCAGCTCGACCAGGTCGCGGTGCGCTTGAATCAACGTCCCAGAAAGACTTTAGGTTTCCAGACTCCTGCGAGCAGACTTCAACAAAGTGTTGCATCGACCGTCTGAGCCGGCAGCGTTAATCAGGCACTTGAGGCCGCATGGATGCTGATGTTACGCGACCCTAACCCAGCAGTTGCTTGGCAGTCTTCTTTGCGAGGGTCAGAATCCGCCCTTGACGCAGAAGATGCAAGCCTTTGCGGAATTTGGGCTCTTGGACATTGAGAAGTGCGCTCTGCTGTTGAACATACGGCTGCCGGTAAAAGTCGTTCCACGGACAGCAGTCTTTTTTCTTCAAGAAAAGGGCAGTTTTGTTGTCAAACAAATCCACCAATTCCCATTCCGCTTCCGCAAGCAGGAACTCCTTCAGGATGTGTCCCGTCCATAACTGAAGGTCGTCGATAATCAATATCCCTCCAATTTTCAGCCACGATGCGATGTAATACCAATCGATGAACACCGTCGGGAAGCCATGACCCCCATCGATAAGCGCGACATCCAGTTCCAGTGGTGGCAGCTTTGGGAGAACGTTTGTCGACAGGCCTACTCGGAAATCGACGCGTTGCAGTGAGACGCCGCTCCGCTTACAGTAATCGCGGATGCGGTCCACCTCTCCTTGCGACGGAGTTATGCAAATGTGGGATCCGCCTTTCATTGCGAACGCTATCGTACTTAGCCCGCAGCCGGTTTCGAATGTCTTTGAATGCTCGTTGACGTTCATATCGATAAAACCAAACACCGGTCGGGGCAAAAACCAAGAAACGAAGTCGTCTCCAAACTCATGGATCTTTGGAGGGTCATTGAGCAGGGTCTTCAGGTCCATTTCGCGAACCTCCGCTTACGATTTAGGCGCTCGTCCTGGTGGCTGGAGCGGGCCGACAAGCGGACCTTGGAAGCCTAAATATACCTGGATCCAATGAGCTTGGGGACGGGAATCTGAAAGGTCGTCTACAAGAACAAAGAGGGCCTGCCAGTTGAACTCTGCGATTGGGAAAGCGTCTATTTCCTTGACGGCGAACCGCTGCTAAGCCGGGAGTTCGAGCCTCCCCGGGCGCCCCATTTTTAAAGGGACAATCACGATTCGTAAATCACTGGTTGGCTCTGGTTAACCGTTGTTTTACTCTCGATTGACCGAATAGAGCAGCTGCATCGTTAAAGCCATAGAACAAAGCCCATCTGCGCAAATCCGTCCATCGGCGGACTTCATCCTGGAAATGTCCCGCCATACCAGTGCTGCATTACCATCCACGCTAAAACCGTGCCAACAACGATCCTCTAATTCATTCAGAGCGGCAGTGCATCCTTTAGGAATAAAAGGTGAGGACAACATGGTGGCATGCATTGCGTTCAGGCTGGCGATGTCATCTGGACGAGCAACCCTGTGCAGTTTGAGATATCCCCGCCCAAGAGACCCCAGAGCCTGAAAGGCTTTCGCACAGGATTGCTCGCAGTGGTGAAACTAATTAGCTGCTATAAGTTGCGCAACTGTCACTTTTGACAAGGGCGGAGTTACCGACGCGGCTAAGTCCTGATAAGTCGGGCGCATTCAATAGGTCGATGCAACACCATCTAGGAACTAATCTGTTCAAAGGTGGTGTTTATGATCCAACGAAAACAGTGGAGACTTTCTCCCGCGGAAAAGATCGACACCTGGCGCCGATGGAAGTGCGGGCAGTCCCAGCACGAGATTGGGCGCGCTTGTGGCAGGCCACATCCCACCATTCGCAAGATATTGTTGCCATGTGGCGGCATAGCTCCCGCCGCTCGTCGCCGTTCGCGGCTGGCGCTCACGCTAGCGGAGCGAGAGGACATCTCACGAGGAATCGCCTCTGATTCGTCGATTCGTGAGATCGCCGGTCGCCTCGATCGAGCCACCTCGACGGTGAGTCGAGAGGTTTCTCGTCATGGTGGCCGTCCTGTCTATCGCGCCCACGAAGCGGATGACCAAGCCTAGAACTCCGCCTTGCGACCCAAGCAGTGCAATTCCTGGCTGGGACCGACATTACGATTCCATACACCTGCCCAGGATTCAGCTTGCATGACGAACTCGAATTATTCGTCGAAGCGGGCCTCACGCCTATGCAAGCGCTCGAAACCGCCACGACGAATCCAGCCGAATTGTTAGGTTTGAAGGATCGCTGGGCCAAGTCGCGCCTGGTTTTATAGCAAATCTGCTTTTGTTGAAAGCTGATCCACTCGCCGACATCTCGAACACTCGGAAAATCGATGCCGTGGTTGTGAGTGGAAAACTGTTGGATCGGTCTGAGTTAGACCGATTGCTTGCTAGCGCCGTAGTAGCGGGTATTCGAACGCGCAGATGGCGCCGAAGCTTATCCGCAAGCACTGCACCATCAATGCCGAAAGCGAAAAGCTGCTCGAGAATGCCGTCGCCCGTCCCGGCCTCTCCGCTCGAGCCCACGACCGCATCCTCAAATTCTCCCGCACTATCGTCGACCTCGAGGGTTCGCCCGAAATCCAGTGCAAGCACCTCAGTGAAGCGATCCAGTACCGCACCCTGGACCGATCATACTGGACCTAGCCTTTTCCTTTTTCTGGCAGCAGTAGCCCAAACCCTCCATTGACTTGCCTTTAATCGCTGTGTTACCCATAAATACGCATTTTGAACACAATTTGCCGTGACCACGGTCGGGAATGGCGCCGGACACCAAGCACCTGGAAGTCACGCTTGATACCCACGTCGAGAGTGTCAATCTCGCCGAAGAAATGTGCGTTCGTGTTGCCGAGGCTGCCGGCTTCAACGAAGATGAGTGCTATCGCATCGGTATGTCCGTCCGCGAAGGCGTCATCAATGCCTTTCACTACGGCAATCAGGAAAAGCCCGAAAAGAAAATCCATCTCGCCGTGGACATTACCGGTGAAAAACTGATCATTCACGTTATCGATGAAGGCAAAGGTTTTCGTCTTTCGGATGTACCCGACCCACTGGCAGAAGAGAATTTACTCAGTACCTCGGGGCGCGGTATCTTTCTCATGCGGGCTTTCATGGATGAATTCGATGTGGTGCCCGGGCGCACCGGAGGCGCGGAACTTGTTATGGCCAAGAAGCTTCCTCCGCCGGCGGGCTCTTCCAATCACGGCAGTGGCGCGCCTAATTCGGACGCTACCCCACGCCAGGAAGCTTAGGCCAAAAAACCAAGGCCGGAAAATTGAGGCCGGAAAGTTTAGGAACACGCTTATGCCATCTCTGTATTCAACGACTCGGGAGACCGGTTCCATTATCCTGGTGGATCTCAGTGGACGCATCGCCCTGGGCGAAGGTAGCGCCTTACTGCGCAAGACCGTTCGCGACATTCTCGACTCCGGCCATGTCAAAATCATTCTCAATCTTGGCGACGTCAACTACATCGACAGTTCCGGCATCGGCGAACTGGTCAGCGGATTCACCGCTGTTCGCAACCGTGGCGGCGAGCTCAAGCTCCTCAATCTGACCAAGAAAATTCACGACCTCCTGCAGATCACCAAGCTCTTCACCGTCTTCGACGTCTACTCCGACGAATCCGCCGCCGTAGCCAGCTTCCGCGAATAAACCCGACGAATCCTTTTGTAGTCTCACGTAGTTCGCGAGGTGATTCCTGGCTGTGCTCTTGGGTTTCCCCTAAGGCATGAGCATACTTCTCTTCGATTCTCTTTGCACTTCCCTCGTAGGGGTCCAGCACTGCTGGACCCCATGTCCGCACAATCCCATGATCTTGCTTAATTTTGCTCTCCGTGTTCCTTCCAACCAACCATTCGTCGCGCCAGACAAAACTGTCCCTAATTGGACAGAACCAATTTCCCGCAACACCTATGCTAGTGCCTCGGATCACCCACCCGATCGCAAGTAAGGAGAAACACATGACGCCCCCGACCGAAACCAACAAAACCGCCGCGAAATGCGCGCACCCTGTTTGTTCCTGCACCGCCACCTCCGGCAAGTATTGCAGCACCCAGTGCGAAGCTATGGAGAAAATGCCTGACATCAATTGCTCCTGCGGCCACCCCATCTGCAAGGGCCGAACCTCTTAGCAAAAACGACGCTTACACCGCTGTAGCTGTAGCTCCCGGCTTCAGCCGCGAGGCTGTCCCTCGGGTTGAGGAGGGCCTAAGCTAAAGAGCCCGGACCGAGTTGGTTGAATTTTTCCGAGTGGAGAGTCTCTAAACCAAAAACGCCACCAAGCCGACGATTAAAACTCCGAGGAGAAACACCGCACCCACAACCCAATTCGAGGTGTTGCGCGAGTGGTTTGCCACTGACATCTGCATCTTATTTACCTGACCAAAAATCGCACGGCCCACCCCGCGTCGCAACGCCCATAATAAGTTAGTTGCACTAAGCGTTATACCATAAATCAGTTATATAAGATTGCTAACATATAAGAAATCTGCATATTAACCGCCTA
>Ga0210383_10002561_pt1 | contig 16413 bp, 11 predicted proteins | sample IncBWC14OmetaG_FD_160072 | JGI IMG/M metagenome (GOLD analysis project Ga0210383, IMG submission 160072) | Forest soil microbial communities from Barre Woods Harvard Forest LTER site, Petersham, Massachusetts, United States - Inc-BW-C-14-O ...
ATGAGAGCAACCACCGTTGTATTGATCTTGTTTGTCCTGGCCGCGAACTCTCTTTTGGGCCAGAGCCCGACAACCACGGACGTGCAGTTTCACAAGTTCCAGCCCAAAGTGCAGCCGGGTCAAAGCGTGCGAGGGGTCTCGAACGCACCGACCTCTAACCAGGAGAACTCGTCCAGCGGAATCAGTGCAAGCGCGCTCCAGCAGATACGGGCTTTGCAACAGGACAAGGCATCCCGCACTTCGACTCAACAGAAAGTCGATTCGAATGTTCTCTACACGATACGCATGATGGCCGGGCAGCCAGCCGCGCCCGGGATTCCGTCTTTGTATACAGGGATAGATCTTGATGCCAATAACCGCGTTGTCGTCGACATTGTTGCCAATGTTACCGATTCGTTGCTGGCGCAGTTGACCGCTGCCAACGCTCAGGTTTTGTATACAAATCCAGCCTTGCGCAGCATTCGCGCGAGCATTCCTGCACAACAAATCGAATCCATCGCTGCATCGCCAGACGTAATCTTCATTTCTCCAAAGCAAGGCTCACTGACCGGTCAACAAGACGGGACGGGGCGCAGCCATCCGGTGTCTCAGCGGAATACGCGGCCCGGTTTCGATGAAAGGGCGGCACGCGTGCGCCATCAGTTGGCGGCAGGTTTGAATTCGATGGGAACGATTCAGATGGGCCAGGGCAGCGTAGAAACGGAAGGCGACTTAACCCACCGGACGCTGGACGCGCGAGGAACATTTGGGGTGAACGGATCGCCGCTAAAAATTGGCGTCCTATCGGATGGAGCCACCAGTATTGCACTGAGCCAGGCAACCGGCGATCTTCCGCCGACTTGCGGCACGGCTCCCTGTCTTACGGTGTTGACCGGGCAGGCAGGAGCTGGCGACGAAGGCACAGCCATGATGGAGATCATCCACGACATGGCGCCAGGAGCAAGCCTTTATTTTGCGACCGCTGACAACAGCATCACCAGCTTCGCGCAGAACATTCGAGATCTGCGGACTGCGGGATGCGACATCATCGTCGATGATGTCTTCTATTTTGTCGAGACCCCGTTTCAAGACGGGCAAACGCCCGCAGTGGTCTCGACCAGCCAGGGTGGAGTGGTCACGCAAGCGGTGAACGACGTGGTCGCATCCGGAGCGCTGTATTTCTCCGCAGCAGGGAACGAGGGTAACGAAGACGGTAGCACTTCCGGAACGTACGAAGGGGATTTCAACCCCGTGGCTGCAGGCGCGCCTTTGCCGACGGGTAACGTAAATAATTTCGGCAGCACGACCTATGACGCCATCACTTCTCCTGGCGAGCAGGTTGTCGGCCTGTGGTGGTCCGATCCGTTAGGCGGTTCCGGCAACGATTATGATCTGTATTTGCTCAACAGCACGGGCACCTCTATTCTGGCTGCGTCCACCAATATTCAGAACGGTACGCAGGATCCGGTGGAACTGATTGGCAGTGCGAACGTAGTCAATGGCAATCAGTTGGTCGTCTTCCAGAATACGGGAGCCTTGAACCGCTTTTTCCATCTCGTTCTTTTTCGCGGGGGTTTGGCAGTGAACACTGCGGGCGAGACCCATGGGCACTCTGCCGCTTCCGGAGCCTACACGGTAGCCGCCACTCCTGCGGCCCTATCCGCTGGCGCGCCTACGCCTAACGGACCTTTTCCTAACCCGTTTACATCGGCAAGTAAGACTGAATTTTTTAGCTCCGACGGTTTGCGCCACATTTTCTTTAACGACGATTCGACGGCGATCACCCCGGGCAACTTCTCTTCCACCGGTGGGCGAGAGTTGAACAAGCCTGACATCACGGCTGCCGATGGCGTCTCGGTGACCGGCGTTGGCGGATTTGGAAGTCCGTTCTACGGAACTTCGGCGGCCGCACCTGCGGCGGCATCGGTGGCCGCCCTGATTCTGGCTGCGGACCCAACCCTGACTCCCGCACAGATGCGCACGGCCCTAACCAACACGGCCATCGACATTATGGGAGTGGGCTTTGACCGGGATTCAGGCAGCGGAATTGTGATGGCCTGGGAGGCCATCGACTCACTGGGCGTGCCCGCGTACGCCAATCCGGAATTGAGCTCCGTCACTGCGAACGAGAATCCGGGGAACGGGAACGGTGCGATCGAAGCCGGCGAAGGAGCGCTCCTTATACTGCCATTGACCAACAAGTCCGGAGTCAAGGCCGCGACCGGCGTGACGTCGACCTTGAGCACTACGACTTCAAAGGTGTACATCACTCTTCCGGGTACGAGCACGTACGCAGACATGCCGGCGGGATCAAGCGGCGGCAACAACCTGTCTCCATTCACTTTCACACTCGACTCGGATTTCCCTTGTGGCCAGACGGTTGATTTCACTTTGACCGTGAACTATACGGGGGGGCCGCAGCGGGCATTGAATTTCACGGTTCCAACCGGCTATCTGTCCATTACCAATACGTTGGGAACGTTGCCGCCTTCGTTGCCCGGGATCACCACCGCCACCGGCGCCCAGGTAAACAGGATCAATCGCAATGGCGTAGTCAGTGCGTGCGGCACTGCTAAGGCCTTTCCGGGAGCGATCACAGGCAGCCACACTTTCGATTCCTACAGCTTCACTGCATGCCAGGCATTTTGCATGCAACCTGTGCTGAGTGCAGGCACATCCGGAATCGATCTCTTCGAGTCCGCATATACTCCCTCATTTACGCCCGGCTCTATTGGCACCGACTATGCGGGAGATGCCGGTCTCAGCACGAACACTCAGTCATTCGGCATCACCACGATCGTCGCAACTCCTTACACGATTGTCGTGAATGATGTTGCCGGAAACACTCCCCCGAAACAGTACACGATTCAGATTCCGGCATGTGCCATCGATTGCACCGTCAATAAGCTGCCGGTGGCGGTCGCCCACGATGTCACGGTCACCGCTGTGCACTTCGGTGGGACGGCGGCGGTAAATATAAACAACGGGTCTTATGACCCGGATGGCGACGCTATTACTTTGACGCAGACTCCTGCCGGACCATATGGGATCGGTGTCACCAGCGTGCTGCTTACTGCCGTCGACACCAAAGGCGCCAGCGGGCAGACGACTGCGAATGTCACCGTGAATAATCCGCCCAACCACCTTCCGGTGGCCATTGCGCACGATGTCACGGTCACGGCCACAACGGTGGGTGGGACAGCGGCGGCAAGCATAAACAACGGGTCTTATGATCCGGATGGGGATGCCCTGACGCTGACGCAGGTTCCGCCGGGGCCGTATGCCCTCGGCAAAACCGGCGTAACGCTGACCGTCCGAGACTCAAGAGGTGGGACGGCGCAAGCTACTGCGAATGTTACCGTGATCAATCCCAACCAGGTTCCGGTGGCGATTGCTCACAATGTAACGGTGATTGCGGTCAACAAGGGCGGCACGGCAACCGCAAACATAGACAATGGTTCGCATGATCCGGACGGCGATGCGGTGACGCTAACGCAGGCTCCGCCGGGGCCGTATGCCGTCGGCAAAACCAGCGTGACGCTTACCGCCAAAGACTCAAAAGGTGCGACGGCGCAAGCCATTGCCACCGTAACCGTGGTTAACCCAGGCTTCGGTTTCGCTCCCACGCTGCCCTCCGTGAGCACGACTGCCGGACAGCCGGCGACCGAGCACATCACGTTCACTCCGAATCCCGGGATTGCCGGCATAATGACGCTGGCGTGTTCCGGCTTGCCGTCCGGGGCCACGTGCTCATTCTTACCCGCCACGATACCGGCAGGGAGCGCTGCAAAGGACATAGTCTTGACCATCAACACAAGTGCATCCTCGGCAGCGATGTCGCAGTCAGGAAAGGTCGACTTAGCCTGGCTGTCGATGACCGGGCTAGGGCTGGTTGGGATTGCCGTCATCGCGGTGCCCCGTAAGCGTCGGAAGGGATCGGTACTTTTCCTGGCGCTATTGATGGGTTCGCTAGTGGGAGTGGTGAGTTGTGGAAGCGGCACGAGCCACGTCACTCCTACTCCTGCGTCAACAACCTCGACCGTTACGGTGACGGGAACATCCGGCAACGTGATGCAATCGACAACCTTCAGCCTAACGGTCAACTAGGGCAGTCACGCGAGCGGGTAGCCGGGGCTAAATCATCTTCTCAGCCCGAGGCTACCTGCTCCATCCCAGCCGTGCACTCCGCGCGCCTCGACAGCGAAAAGCCACTAAGTCGGCGTCATGGGCGGCTTGTCGTTCGGAGGATCGACAGTTCCCTGCTGCTCCTCGAAATCGGCAGGATCAGAGGGTAGCTCGATCAAGTGAGCCCGCTCCAGGGCACGCAGATACTCCGGACGTGCATGACGGTAATGATCGGCTGGCACTTTGCCGTTGAGCCACGCCGTATCCATCGGGTACACGAGCGGATCGAAGATCACCATGTAGAAGTGCCACAACAGAATCGAGAAGGTCGCAAGCAGCGCCTCATAATAATGAACGGCCGTGGCCGCGTCCGAAACCCACTTGGGGAAATAGCGCAGGGTAAAATTGTTAAACCACAACAAGAAGCCCGAGACCGTCATTACCACTGTGCCCCACATGAACGCCCAGTATTCAACTTTCTCGGCATAATTAAATTTCGCAAAGTGCGGCTCGGCTTTCGTTAGTCCCAGATTGTAGGTGAACACCTGCAGCAGATCCGTTGCGTCTTTCACATCGGGGAACATGGCCTTCAGGAAACGGGCGCCGTCCCGCCGGTTTATGAACGAGAGGTGAATCACGTGGTAGATCGTGGAAGCCAGCAGAACAACCGCTGCGCTGCGATGCACCAACCCGCGAAACGCGATGTGGCCCTCCCAGAGCATCATCGGACGCGCCCACCACGACTCGGGATACTTCAGCGCAAATCCGGTGAACACTAACGTCGGGAAGCTGAGGATCACGCCCCAATGGGCGATGCGGAAGTTCAGATTCATGCGCGAAACTTGGCCGCCGCTTTCGTGCCGCGGCTGCCGCCGCAGGAGCTTCCTTAGGAAGTCCAGCAGGTTGTGCATGACCATGAACGTGAGGGTCGCCGGGATCAGGAATATATAAGTCCAACGGATCCACTTCACTACCGGATGCGCCGGGCCGGTTGTGGTTTGTACATGCACCGGGCCAATGACGAAACGTTCGCCCGCGCCCGCGTGACAAGCTCCGCACGTTTTGGGAAGGTTGGTTGCATTCACCGTCGACCGCGGATCGGACGACCGAAAGATATTGTGCACGCCGTGGCAGGAAGCACAATTGGCCACAACCTGCGATCCGCTTCGCGAGGCCAGACCGTGATAGCTGTCGGCGTAAGAAGGAACACGGTCCGCTGGCAAGTTGTAACGCAGCGCCAGGCGTTCGTCGCTGTGGCATCGGCCGCAAGTGGCCATCGAGACGCGGCCGGCGTTCACCAGCGATCCCTGGTCCTTCGGCCCCAGAATCAGGTGCTCGCCGTGGCAATCGCTACACACTGGAGCGGCAGAAACGCCGGCCTTCATGGCTTCGCCATGCACACTTTCGAGATACGTTTTACTGATATCGGAGTGGCACTGGCCGCAGGTTGCCGAGATGTTCCAGTGGTTGGTTTTGGAGCGCGCGTCTTTCGGGGGAAAGATTCCGTGGCTCCCGTGACAATCCGAACAAGTTGCGGCGGCTCCGTCTCCATCGGCGACCGCGCGTCCATGCACGCTTTGGCGATAGAGTTCCACGGGGTGCGCAAATGGAATCTTGTGCCGCGAGAGAAACTGCTGGTTGCTGTGACAGGAAGCGCAAGTTTCCGGGAGATTCTTCTTAGCGACCGGCGAAGCAGCATCGCCCGAGGCTAGAATCTGATGCCCAGGTCCATGGCAAGACTCGCAGCGAGGCCCATCTGGATCGCCTGCCGCGGCCGCCTGTCCGTGGATGCTTTGCCGGAACGCCTTTACTTCGTCGGCATGGCACTGTGCGCACTTTGCCGGCGCAACTTGAGCGGCGGGAGCAACCTCATGCGGATCGCCGTGGCAAGATTGACAAGCTCCGTCGCCTAACGCCGCATGGATGCTGTTCGCGACGTGCGAGGTCTCATCGGTGTGGCAACTCGAGCAGCGGACCTTCGAAACTTTGTCAGGGTGCGGAAAATCCTTGATGGTCGTGTGGCAATCAGTACAACCCAAAGTGCCGTGCACGCTGGCGGCATGCTTGGCCGGGTCAATCGAGATGCCTTTGCCACTCCCCGACGTCATTCCGGCCTGGCCGTGACAGGCGAGGCAGCCTTCATCCTGCTTCAGCGGTTGGGCCGCTTTTGGTTGGGCGTGAACCCGAGTCGGGATCAGTACGCAGATTGAAGAAAAACAAACCGCAAGCAACAAGCCGGCACAAAGGAAACTCCATCGTCTGTCGATCTCTGCTGCGCGCTCCGTCCCTTTCAGCAAGCTCCATCTCCCGCGATTCGCTCCTACTTCATTCCCAAGTCAGTCAAGATTTTGGGTTTCTCCTCACCCGCCGCCAAAACCTCATGGCATGCGGAACAGTCGTTGGTGATGGTCTGGCCATCGGCGCTGGTATGGCTGCCGTCGTGGCAACGGAAGCAGCCCGGCGAATCGTTGTGGCCAAGATTATTTGGGTGAGTTCCCCACGTCAGACGCATGTCGGGGAAGATGTTGCGCAGGTAGATCGCCGCCACTTCCTCGCCCGCTTGCTGCACCAAATTGCGCCGGGTCTGATAGATCTCCGGATAATTTGTCCGATAGAAATTATTGAATTCGTCGACGATGCGATGCTGTGCGATGTCGCGGGTGGGATAATCCACCTTGAGAACCTCGACTGCCTTTTTCCTGATATAGGGCAAGTCCGGGCTAATGCGGCCGAGCGACATTGCCTTGTCCACTGCACTATCGGGCATGTCGAATGCATGCGTGGGACGGTTGTGGCAATCGACACAATCCATGTCGCGGTGCTCGCCCTGGGCCAACTGTTGAGGAGTTGGTTTGGCGTCGGTGGAAATGAATTCAGTCGTTTTCCCCTTATCGTCGGTGTAATACACCGCAGGGATAACCTGGCGCTCGGCGTCAGTCGAAATGTAACGGATGCGGGTGGTGTCCGCGAGATGGCGCCCGTGGATTCCGACCGAACCCTGCCACGTCCGCCCGCCCACTTTCAGCAGCAGGACGTCGGTCTGCGGTGTATTTTTTTCGTCGTCCTTGTAACTGGTGTTGACCAGGAACTTGTCTCCGGTAAAGCGTTGCGGCCAGTGACACTGCTCACAGGTTTCACGCGCGGGACGGAGATATTTCACCGGCGAAGGAATCGGGCGCGAATAGGTGTGGAAGGTTACGGCAAAGACCTGCCGCAGCCCGGAAAGCTTGGAGCGCACAAACCATCCCGCTCCCGGTCCGATATGACATTCGACACAAGCCACGCGCGAGTGCGGGGAATTTTGGTACGCCGTGTATTCCGGAATCATCACCCGGTGGCAAGTCGTCCCGCAGAAACTTGTCGAGTCCATATATTCGACACCACGGTACGTTGCAGTACCCACAATAAGAAGATTGAGCACAGTCGCCAACATTACCCACTCGAAAGTGCGGCGCACTATGGGCAGGCCCAAGTCAATGGCGGGATAAATCCTCGGTAGATTCCCGCTCCCGAGCAGACTTCGCCGTCTGAGCCAGATGCCGAGCGGAATCAGCAGCAGGCCAAGTACGAAAATACCCGGCAGGATCAGAAAAATCACAAGGCCAATGTAAGGATGCGGCGGCCCCGGCAGGAATACGTCATAGAACCAGAAGGCGATAGTCGTCAGCGCCGTACTGGTCGTCACAACAGCGCCAGTCAGAGTAATGGGATTCTGCCCCAGAAAATAGATCGGTTGTGACCATTCTCGAACGCGTTCTTGCAGAGTCATTTGAGGCCGCCCTCTCCTTCCTTCTATCGTCGCTGCGCGGACACACTTCACGCCTGACTGCGGATTATCCACCCGCCGAACCATCTCTAATCTTGATGGCCAGAACCGGCCAGGACTATTTTTTCAGTGTGCGGATGTAAGCCACCAGTCCCTTAATGTCGTCCGCTTTCAGCGATTTTCCATACGCAGGCATCTTGTTTTTGCCGTTGGTGATGATATCAGAGAGCTCCGCGTCCGATATTTTCTGCACCTCTGCGGTTTGGAAATCGTGGGCGCCGAGTTTCTTCCCCATCGCCGAGCCGCTTCCGTCCGCACTGTGGCAGGCTGCACACTTTGATTTGTAGAGGCTCTCGGATGCGTTTTGCGCCCGCGATGCCGAGGAAATGGATAGAAGAACTGCCAATGCTGTTAAAAGGGCAAATGATTGCACGTCTATTCTTTTCATTTTCAAGCTCCATTCGAGTTTATGCTCGGCCAAGCGTTCGACCGGCAATTCATGTTGCAATAATGAACTTTTTGGACGGGAAGGTTCTGTGACTCGGGTCACAGGCTTAAGTTTGGGGAGAGTGGACAACGGAATGAATAACAAATCAACCACGCAGTTTAGCTCGGTATTTCATAGTGATGGTCAAGTCAAATTCACGGGTCTCAGCCGCCAATGCCTGCACGCCTGTGAATAATCCGCGTGATGGCCCTCACCTCGCATTGTGATGCCGGTCACGGCGTTGCCGCGGGGCTGTGGTAGACACTAACGTAGGGTGGGCTTATGCCGAAGGATGATCGCAATCTTCTGGACGTGCTGAAGTTTGAACTGGAATTCCTTGAGCAAGGCGGTTACGGGCGGCTGCCGCGGGAAGCCTGGCGGCCACGTTTCATTTTCGAGGATTCCCCCACTTGCATGAACTTCAACTCCAAGGATCGTGAACCGTGCGAGGAATGCCTCCTCATGCAATTCGTTCCAGAGAGTGCGCGCAAGGAGCAGATTCCGTGTACACATATCCCCTTGTCGCCAAATGGACAGACTCTCGATTCTTTGTACCGCACCGGAACCCATCAAGAGCTCGAGGCGGCGCTCGGAGACTGGCTGCGGGCAACGATCCGCCGGCTGGAACAGCAAAAAGCGAAACAAGAAACCTCCGTCGACTCGCCTCACTAGACGACCCTTAAGGGTCGATTCCCAAAATGCCTTTGCCTTTCTCGCAATTTTGTGTTCGCCTTTCGGCACGCAGTTGAGTTCCTATGTTGAGTTCCTATAAGGACGTCAACGCTGCCTTTCCTGCGCCTGCAAAGCTTCTTCAAACTCCTTCTCCATCTCTGAGACGTGTCTCACAAGTTCGCTCGGATCTATGAAAGGGTTTGGAGCCCCCGCCTTCTGCCGCGAAGCCTTTCCCTCCAAATCAAAATAGAAACCGTGAGGCGCAAGCATGACATCGGCATGAGTGGCGCGCAGGCGCCGCAGCGTGCTACGGACGTCCTCGACGATGTTTGGGTATTGATCGTTGTTGGTCAGCTTGTAAAGCGACGCGGTAAGGCCGCACACGAAGAGCACGTCGTAGTCCTTGCCCTCTTCATTCACTCGCATCGACCAGCTGGTGCATCCCTTGGTGTGCCCAGGCGTAACGTGGGCGGTTAGACTCACGCCGTCAAGTTCAATCCGTTCGCCATCCGAGACGATCCGATCAGGCTTCACGGGTTCGTAGGCAAGGTCGTCGCCCCAATAAAAATCCCCTTTCCCGCCGCGCATCATCGCGTCTCCATCGAGCTTGCTTGCAATGACTTTCGCACCAGTTTGGCGTTTGAATTCGGCAAATCCGCCGCAATGATCGAAATGAGAGTGGCTGTTCAGCAACATTTTCACGTCCTTCACCTTGAAACCGAGCTTCTCGATGCTCGCCTCCACTTGCGGCAGCATCTGGATGTGGCCGGTGTCCAGAAGAATGTGACCGGCAGGGGTGACGATCAGGAAAGAACTGATCTGGTTGGAACCCACATAATAGACGTTACCGATTATCTTTCTCGGTTCAAAAGAAAGCGACCAATCCTGCAGCGTCTCCCGGATTGCTTCCTGCCCCGCGTCCCTACGGTCGGCCAAAAACACCTTGCTTACTATTTTCCACTGCCCTTCAATCTTCAGCAGGGACATATGATCGGTGAATAGTACTTGTGGGTAATTTAACGTGAGCACCGCGCTTGCGGCGGTTCCGCTAACGTCCAGCCTCTCGATGCGGCGCACGCGACGGTATTCGTCCGACGCCGGTTGCTGAAAGCGTTTCGCAAAGTCTTCAGTCGTCCACTGCCTGAATTGACCGCCCTCGATGAACATGATCCTGGCGTCCGGCGTGAACACCTGCTTAATCAATTCACCATTGCCGAAAGCGTGTGCCTGAAAATAGCCTTCGATTGCCGCCCTCGGGTCGTCATCTGACTGTGGTGCGCCCGTGGATAAAACCATCGCTGTTATCAATGTTGGAATAATCATTTTCTTCTCCGCCCTCGGTAACAGTTAAACATTCCAGTGCGGCGGAAGGTTCAAGCCAAAAATCGTCATCGTGTCATCCAAGCCAGTGATATCGTATTTTTTGCAAAAGCTTTCCGAAGAGAGGAGCTTTCGATGGCTGTACAGTATCGCATTGGGGAGTTCTCCAATTTGAGTGGGGTTTCCGCGAAGACTCTCCGCTTCTACGACGAGATTGGGCTATTGCGGCCAGCTAGTGTGGACTCTCGCACCGGGTACCGGCACTATCTTCCGCAACAACTGAAGCAGTTGGCCTCGATTCTCGCCCTCAAGAATCTGGGAGTATCCCTCGCCGACGTTCGCCATCTGATTTGTCGAGTTGGACCCGGCCGGGATCGCCGGGGCCTCTTGACCGAGCTCAAGCGGACGATTGAGCTGTCGATGCAAACGGCCGCACAATCTTTGCACTGCATTAACGCCGCTCTTGAAGAACTGCAGGGTGCACGGCCTCCCATCCCTGTAGTTGTAAAGCGTCGTCCAGCCGTTCTTATCGCGTCGGTTCGCGCCAAAGTGGAGAGCTATACGGAGATTCTGAAATTCGAGCGAGAGTTGTTGAACGCTCTCCCGATCGACTCCATCGGCGACCTGCGTGGCGTTCTCTGGCATCGTTGCGCGGATTCAGGTTCTCTTGAAGGCGAGGCCTTTGTCGCGCTGAAACATAAAATGCCCCTGCGAAGTTTTTACGACCTTGGGCAACTTCCTGCAGCCACTGTCGCCTGTGCTTACTCCGGTTTGGATGACGACAGCGCCGAGCAAGCGTATATCGCGGTTCGAAAGTGGATGAACGTCAGGGGCTACCGGCTCGCAGGTCCGAAACGTGAAATTTACCTTGATCAGATGTTAGAGATCCAGTTTCCGTTGAAATCAGCCTAGGTGCGCGATCCAAACTAAGGCGATCAAGCCTGCCTATTTTTGTGCATAAACCATTCCGGCAGCATGATAAGGAGGATCGGAGATCAGGCGAATATAAGCAATCAGCGCCTCGATCTCGGTCTTGCTGAGAGTATACCCGTAGGGCGGCATCAATGCAGACTTGTTCAGCGCGGGCCCGCCGTGACCGATGATCGCGGTCAAATCGGCGTCGCTCATTTTGTTTAGCGTGTCGCCCTCGGTGAAGGGGTGCGGCTTGACTTCAAGATTGTCAAAATTGGAAACGCGCTCCGCGGACGACTCTGGATTGTGGCAACGCGCGCAGTATTTGTCGTCGAGTTGAAATCCCACCTGCTGCTGATATCCCAGCGCAATTTCTTCAATCTTGAGCTCGACAGGTTTCTGATTTTTGGTGAACGTGCGCGCTGCGAGTTGATAGCGGCCGGCCAAACCGCCTAACTGAACATTGGCGGTGAGCTGGCCGCTGGAATCGGTCAAGCCACTTTGAGGATCAAAACTCACGCCCGGAGGACCGCTGAGCTCGACCAACGCTCCGGCCACAGCCGTTCCCTGTTCGTCGTTGACCTGCACGACCACGGGCTGAGCAAGCGTCATGCCGGTTGCGCCGAACTGTTTGCCCCCACTCGATTCGACGAGTGCGGCGCCAAACGCCGTGGGCTTCAAGGCAGAGGCCGGCGCCGGTTTGTGTGTGCAACCCGCGCATACAAGAATGAGAGGAGCAACGAAGATTGTGAGGAAGCATCTCTTCATTTCTTCGCCTCTAGTTTGGAGGAACCTTTGAGCGTCATCAGATATGCGGTGAGCGCGCGGGCATCTTCGTCGCTCATGTTTCGGTTCGGTTCTGTGGCACCGGGCCGCATGGCTTGCGGGTCTTTCAGCCAGTGGTAGATCCAGGCAGCGTTCAGCCGCGAGCCTACCTGCGTGAGCGTTGGCCCGATGTAGCCTTTGTCAACTTTCGTGTCGATGATGTGGCAGGACTGGCAGGCGTACTTGGAGTAGAAGAGCTGTCTTCCTTGTTCCACCTGTGCCGGCGGATATCCGCTGGACGGCATCGCATCGCGCTCGAACGCCGGCGTCTGATAAACCGTCATGATGTAGTCGGCGAGCTCCGTGACTTCGCTATCCGAAAGATTGAACCTGGGCATGCGGCGGATCAACGCCGGTCGCAGCGTGCCGGGATTCTTCAAAAATGCCTGCAGCCACGGGCGCTGCACCGACGTGCCTTCCCAGGTCAGGTCAGGGGCCATGTCGCCGCCGCGACCGTTGATGGCGTGGCAGGTGAAGCAAGCCATATCCGCCATGAGCTGTCCCGCTTTGCCTGCGGGCTGGTAAGTCGAAGCTGGCTGCGTTGGCACGCTTAGTGCCAACGGCAAATCATGAGCGCGATCGGTGAGCGAGAGCAACGCTGTTGTCAAGGCATCGATCTGCGCAGGCGCCAAAGTGTACTGCGGCATCTTCAGCGCCGAACCAAACGAACGTGGCTGCCGGATCTTGGTTGAGATGTAATCAGGAAGAGTGTGCTGCATTCCTGGCAAGAAAATAATCTGCGGCAGCGGCTTGCTTCCGATGCGAGTTAATTCGGGGGCGAAGTTGTCCGGCTTCTTGATCCCGTTGACTTCGTGGCATGAAGCACAACCATACTCGGTCACTAGAAGCTTACCGTGTGCAATCTGCTCCGGCGTGGGAGCGTCGAGGTGCACGTTGGCGAGGAGATCGGAATCCGTCTTGTTTCCTAGGAAGCCCGCCAGCAGAGAAACCTGTTGATCGGTGAAACGATAGTGCGGCATGGCGGTCCCCGCATCGTAAACGCGCGGGTTGCGCAACCAAGCCCGCAGCCATTCGGGTCTTGCCTTATTGCCGATGCGGGTCAGTTCCGGACCGACATCGCCGCCAACCACATTTCCAGCGGCATTCTGCACGGCATGGCAGGAGGCGCAGAATGATTCTCCGTACAAGCTGGCTCCGGCGGTCAGATCGGGAGCTTTCGAATCTTTGGCCGCTTCTGTATCTCCGGGGATCGACGTGCTGTTCGAGATTAAGAAAGCCGAAATATCGCGGGCGTCGGGATCGCTGAGTTTGAAATTCGGCATGGTCGCGGTGACCGCGTAGGCCTGAGGATCCTTCAGCCACGCATAAATCCATTCGCGCGTAGTTTTGTCAGCGATGTGTTCGAGCGATGGCGGATCGTCGGTGGGCTTGATCGCGCTGCCGTCGGCCAACTTGATGGTGTGACAATGGACACAGCCATATCGCGTCAGCAGGCTGCGGCCTGAGTTCAGTTGCGGCGTTCCGGCTAGAGCAGCGCGATGGCATTGTCCGCAGGAAGATTGGACAAAGCGCGCCGGCAAAATTGGCTGCTCCCAGGCAAGAGTGCTGCTGTGAGCCTCTTCCACGGTGGTCGCAGCTCCTTGTCCGCGATGACACATCACGCAACCGAACTGCTCGGACGTATGCGGGATTACCGGATGGCGGCGGAACGGTTGCGTGCTGATATCGGCAAGGCTCGCTTCTTTCAATCCCACGTGACAAGTAGTGCAGCGATCGACGACTCCGAGCTGCGGAAGCCATATCTGTTGGATTCCGTCATGGAAGTGACGTTGCAGCGTGACCGCGTCACCGCGCGTGCGAATCAGCGACAGGTATTGTTTCTGAAAGTGACGCCATTCACTGAAGTGATTCTTCGCTGGTGCGATGGCCAGCGAAATTAACAACAGCAGGCTGACCACGCCGAAGGCGCGAACCGGGTGGCCGAACAACGTCTGCCATATGGATGTCGGGTTCTTGGAGGATGATTGCAATTAGGTTCTCCACGGCAACACCCAGGACCAACCTGGGCCGCGAAAGAAAGTGCCAACCGCCGTGAGCACTGCCAGTTCGAACAGAAACCAGGTCATGATCCAGAAGGAGAGTGGTTTGGCGGCCAGATAACGCCGAAAAGGCGAAGACGACTGCGAAGAACTTTGTGCCGCCAGCACCATCAACCCGGCGACGATCAAAGTCGGTACCAGTGCCACAATCACGTCAAAAAACAAAAGGAAAAGGCAAATCACAGCAGAGGCAACGTAGAAAATAAGGAGTCGACGGTTGCGGTCTTTCAAGAACAAACCCTCGGCCTCGACGTTGATGTTGAAATACGGAATCACGATCAGCGCAATCACAACCAGTGTCGGGACCAGCACGCCTGCGACTACCGGAGGAAAGTAGTGCAACATTTCCTGCAATCCCAGAAAGTACCAAGGAGCCTTGGCGGGGTTGGGCGTATGCGAGGGATCGGCAATGCCCTCAAGCGGCGCGTTGAACAGAAGGGACACCAGCACCAGCGCGATAGCAAGAACTTCGACGGCGACCACGGCGCGGAAAAGAACTTCCGGATAGGTCTGAATCTGATCTTCGTCCGAAACCTTGACCTGCGCCGAAGTTCGCCGCGTAACGAAGACAACCCGCGTCGGTGACTTGCGCGCGTTCGAGTCCATGCCGGCGACAAAATCTTTCGGATCGCTCATTGTCTATTGGACCCCCTTCGCAGCCGCCGCAACCGATTGAGCCGCAACCGTCCTGGGCTCGCTCTGATGCGCGTAGAGGCCACCGTCTTTGCGAATGCGCCAGAAATGTATGGCCACGAAGAGCATCGCAACCAGAGGCAAAATCATGCAGTGCAACACGTAAAAGCGCAACAGAGCGTTCGCGTTCACCATATTTCCGCCCAGCATCAAGAAGTGAACCTTGTTGCCGAGCACTGGCACCGCAGATGCAATATTTGAACCCACCGTGATCGCCCAAAATGCCAACTGATCCCAAGGCAACAAGTATCCCGTGTAGCTGAGCAGCAGCGTAATCAGCAGCAGGATGACTCCGATCACCCAATTGAATTCACGCGGCGGACGGTAGGCGCCCCGGTAAAACACTTTGAACATGTGCGCGAACACCAGGAAAACCATGGCGTGCGCAGACCAGCGATGCAGGTTGCGAAGAAATGATCCGGAAGATACTACGAACTGCAGATCCTTGGTGTCGGCATACGCCTGCGGCACCGAAGGATGGTAATAAAACATCAGCGGAATGCCAGTGCTTACTAAGATGAGAAACGTTCCGAAGGTGAGAGTTCCCAGATACCAGGTCGCGCTGAAGCTGAGCATGCGGGTCCGCACCTTGGTGGAGAAAAGATGCAGGAACACGTTCTGCTGAACGGCGAGAGCCCGATGTAGAGTGCTGGATCCGGTTCCGCTGCGAAAAACCGAACGCCAAACCCGCGTGCCACGCAGCTCTTCGAAATAGTTCGTGATTGTTTTCGCCACGCTCATACCCTCACAAACTGCATGGGACGAATTGTGATGGAACGGTCCACCATTAAATCGCCCTCGTCGCTGACCCAAGTCTGCAACCAGGGCAGCGGCTTCGGAGCCGGGCCTTCAATCTTCTGCCCATCGCGATTGAACTTGCTGCCATGGCAAGGGCAGGCGATGATCCCCAACTCCGGCTTCCACGCGGTCAGGCAGCCGAGGTGAGTACAGACCGCGCTCAGCGCAAAAAAACCTTCCTGCGCATGGACGAGATAAATTCCCGAGTTCACATCCAGGGTCACAGAATCGGCCGCATAATTTTCCGGCTTGCCCGCGTTGACGATCGGAGATGGTTCGAACAAAACATTGGGCGACAGAAACTGATACGCAAACGCCGCTGTTCCGGCGGCGGCGATACTCAGTGATCCCAATCCCAGCTTTGCGAAGAAGGCGCGGCGATCGAACTCTTTGCCTGCTTCCAGCGGTGCAGATTTTTTCTCTTCTGACATTGATTACTTTGTGCCTCCAGCCATGACTGGCGCTTTAGGCCTGAACGGTCCATCAATCGCTTCAATCGAAATCAATCCTGTCGGCTCTGCGGAAATCAAGTTGTAAGATTCCATGGTGATAGTGCCGACCGGACAGCGCATGGCGCAGAGCCCACAACGAATGCACCGAGTCTCGTCTTTCAGCATGGCGGACCCAGTGACGATGCCGAGTTCATCGGCGGCGACTTCGTCGAGTTCCACACCAAACAATTCCTGATGTTCCCGGATTTGCTGCACAGTTTCCGGCTCGAACTGGATGCGATCCAGGGACACGAGCTCCAGACACTTTTCCGGACAAACATCCAC
>Ga0210383_10002563_pt1 | contig 16408 bp, 25 predicted proteins | sample IncBWC14OmetaG_FD_160072 | JGI IMG/M metagenome (GOLD analysis project Ga0210383, IMG submission 160072) | Forest soil microbial communities from Barre Woods Harvard Forest LTER site, Petersham, Massachusetts, United States - Inc-BW-C-14-O ...
AATGCTGCACCATGGTAAATGAGTATAAAGATCAGCATCGATAGACAAATTAAGCGTACAAGATCCCGGAGACATCGAACTGCGTAGCCCATACGCCTCCCCCATTTGCAGCGAACCCACTTTGAAAACTGTTCGGCGCAGTCTCAGCCACCATGCAGCCGGATGGCTGGGAACAATCGACCTCGCTGGATACACCCATCTGGTTTGGTGGCGTCGTGTGTGTGCACCCTCGTGTGGTGTGGAGAGCCATCTGGTTGTTTGGCATGAGATTTATGCCTTCGATGATGCTGAGGCGCACAACCCCTTCAGAAGAGGTTCTTGTAAAGTAAGGATGATGTAACAATGAACGCACTCGATTTCCCCATCTTCAGGCCATGTAGGTCCCATGGTCCAGAATGCGGGCCATACCTATGAGAAGTAGATTCTCATGTTAGTTTAGTGGGTACAAATTGTGGCTGACTGACGGAACACCCGAATGGTAAATGGAGGGCATCGATGATCCACAGGCTGCCGACTGCATATGCGGCTTGAGTAGTAATCCGAACCTTTAAAAGCTGTCAGAAACCTTTCAAAATCAACGCAGATTTGTTGAAGGAGCTCACCGAATTCCGCTTTTGGAGGTATTGGACATCATGCATGTTATCGACTTTCAGGATAGCGTTCCCAGCATTGTTAATGTATGCTAGACCTAGGTTGAACGCATCCGCCTCGCTAACCCACCATACATCCCCTGTTGCCCATTCCGTTGTTAAGCTGCTATCCTTATAGTTTGCTCTGCATGGTAACGCTAGAACATAAGCTCACCCAATGTCAAGTTGTCATAATTGCCAAAAAAATTCCAGCCGTTAAAAAAATCCTGGCCCGAATAATCTCGGACCATGTCATAGCTCAAAACCCTTGACGACAAACATGAAAGCACTAGACAAGAACACAGCCAGAGCATGATGGCGTGGAGAGCTAAGAACGGGACAGATTCATATAAAGAGAAGATCTCGAGAAGAGGTGGTGTTGACAATGGAACAGGGTACAGCGCCTGAAGCTAATAAGTTGGGAATGGGGTGATTGCTGGTGATTCAACAACCTCGAAAATACTGCTACATAAATAGCTCGAACATGAGGCAAAAGTGATGTAGACGCGCTTGTCACGTGCCTGTTGGAGTATGTTGTCACGTTTGTGACACATCACGACGTCGTGACTTTTTTCCCATTCCGGTTACTCAATGTAACAGACTAACAGTGACTCCAAACAAGTTTAAAGCTTAGCGAACGCAATCCGGTACCGACACCAGGACAATATAACACATCGAGGTCAGCGTGATTGACATCGCAACACCCTGTCCTCTCCAAACACATTAATATTCATCGATGTTCGAACAGGTCCCACCCGAACTCTTTGCTCGTATTTTCGAAATCGGAATCGAGACTTGGGATATTGGATTCCTACCCCCGTTGTGCCTTGTCTGTCGATCATGGAATGATCTTGTGATATCAACACCACGTCTGTGGGGTATCATCAAGATCGATCGCTCAACAAGATTCAAAACCATCAACTCTCAAATTGTGAAGGCCAAGGCTTCACCATTGACGATATTAGTTGGTCGCGATGTGCGCTCACACACGCACTCTCCGAGTCAGCTGCAGACTGCTCTTAAAAAGCTTGCTTCCCTAGCGCACAATTGGTTACGCGCCGATGTGAATACGAGACTCTTGTCGCTCGCAAGGTGGGCTGACATGCGAGGGATGCTCCAGGATCTTCGGCTTGTGTATGATCCCAAAACAAGCGATCACGCTGCCAGTGCGTACTTCCAACTCCAGGATGACATCTTCCAGCTACTCCCTAAACTACATTCATTCGCGGCTGACGGGATTTCCGCGGCCTGGGTTACCGGGTTTCTGTCACCTTCCATCACACGCTTCGAGCTGCTCAACCTCGCACCTACCATGTCCCAGACTCTCGATGCCACCCTCGAATATCTCTCCCGAATTCCCAGCGTAATCACCCTAGATCTCAATAAGATCTACCACACAGTGCCTGAACTGTCTTCGAGCCAATCCGTCCACCTCCCACACCTTGCGACTCTCGAGCTTTGCAACGTCATCCACTTTTCTCGCCTACTCTGCCACATCCAGGCCCCATCTCTTCAGGTTCTCTCCATTCGCCAACCCGGTGGTGTCGTCTACCACTGGGCCTTTCGCTTGGACTTTGCTTCCGATAAGTCCATGAGCCCTTTCTTTTCCCAATGGAGCCAAGGCAGCTTTATCCCCACTTATTTACATACCCTCGAATTACAAGAATGCCTCCAAATAGGAGATGTCCCATACCTCATCCGCTGGCTTGCCCGCCTCCCGAACCTCGTTCGCCTTATCTTGCTGGACGATGCCATTGGGAGGGCAGCAGACTCCCCCTCTACCACCGAAGAGACGAACCTCTTCCGAGCCCTTGCGTCACCTCAAGGCGCAGGGACGATCGTAGGAGGTTGGCTCTGCCCATCGCTGATGCAGCTGCTTCTTAGCACCGATGTGCAGGTGACGGATCTCATCGCTATCGCTCGCGCACGGGGCGGTATTGCTGCTTCTCTCGAGTCAATTTCGCCACCGGATCGACTACGTATAATAGAGGCTCATATATGCCCGAGTGGGAATGAGCGGGAGATTGAGGAATTGTATAGCTTGATGGACGAAGTAAGGTGTGCTTGTCTCGGGTGTGAATTTAATCTCGATATTAATGGTATGTGATCCGGCTATACCGTGGTATTCAAAATTGACCATTCTATCCTAGCGTGATTTCTTAACTAATTATCCTGCCCGACATGGTCTCATTTCCGTACATACATACATGTATACCTCATATTCCGTCAACGATCATCCAAGTCACATCAGCCATTTCCTATTCCGTTCCGCGTACTCTCGCATCATACCGTATCTTTAATTCTGGCCTACGACAATTTCCAAGGTTCTCCTCCTTTCGGGAGATTGTTGGATATATCGGCTCTTTCACTCCTGCCCGACCTGGAGGCCTCATTTTTCCAGGAATTAATTTGATGAAATCATCAACCGTGTCCACAACGATGAGGACACCCTCAAGAATTGCCCTGTCCGTCACTCTTGGCCTCTGTTCAGTAGAATTCACCTCTCCTACACCAGTAGTTCGACTCCTAGTATACATCCTTGAGACAGACCTTGTTATCTGAGACGCTGGCTCCAATTATTATTGTGCGAAATGATACATTTTGCGGATGTGACCTTGGAGTGGTGAATATGGTGGTTAATATATATATAATCTAAAAGTTACTCGAAGAAAGTGCTTTGCCTGAATCTTGATTCATCCGATTTGTTTATTAGAACGATGAGCATTGAGACAACCATCAGCTACGATATCGTTCGCGTGTTTGAGGGTTTTTTTCGAATCAGAGAAGGGAGCAACGCAGCACCCAACAGGTTAGGTTAAAATCATTTTGACCGCAAAAACGGGTGCTTTAAAATGAGTCTACTACGTGGTATCCATCGCATCACCTCCAACAAGCGTCACCTCCTCACTAACGACCAAATTTCTGATACTTTCGGTCTTCCACGCGGTAGTGCCTCTCCTGAACCCATACTTCCTCTCCTTCTCGACGCGCTCGTTGGGCTTGACACAGTTCCGGAGCATCTCAGTGTGGGAGGCAGTAATAATGCACGCGTCAATGTTTGAGCCTGAGCCGAGATCGTTGAAGATACCCGCCGAAATAGCTGCTTGTACGAGAGCCAGCGCTGCTTCGCGCTAATGGTGAATTATATGATGGAGGAGGAGATGTGAGATGAAGAAATAATGCACAGTGTGCGAAAGGACTGACCGACATGTTGGGCTCCCAGCCGCTTTCGAAGACGGCCATGGCCGCCAAACTTCCAGAACCCATGGTCACGTAGGGGAGTTTGTCGGTAGAGCCGTGGGGGTGGATGGTGAATAGATGGGGGCCTGTTGCATCTACGCCGCCCAAGACAAGTGCAGCACCAATATGGCCTTGATGTCTGTTGTGGCGGAATGAATCGCCCAGCATAGGATGCAAGGAATGATTAATGTTGGATGTGAAACCAGAATTTTGTTTCTGACCTAAAAAGCATTTGCTTGAGCATGGTCATGGCTGTTACGACTCGTGGCTTCCGACCCGTCGAGAGTCCATGAAGTTCCATGTTAGATGAGATGAGAGCTGTGGTGAACTCGGTGTCGGCAGCTGTACCCGCTCCGCAGCATCGAATAGACTCGGTGATGTAGTGAATCTATGAAAGTGTGAGCATGGCTTGTTGGATGGACACGGTTTGAAGACGATACCTTTTCACAATTTTTGTCAGCAACTATTGGGCCTTCTGTTGCACGTGTATCGGCACCCAGAACTATTCCATCTTTGAAGAGACATCCGACGATGGTTGTACCAGTACTGGTGGCTTTGGGTAGTGGTAGACCCTTCTCGCTCATGAAATTGTTCCTTGAGAATTGGACGATTTTCGAATCAGGCTAGAATGGTAGGGGAGATCATACGAAAACTACAAACCGTAGCTGATTGGAAAAATCAAATCCAGGAGGGGAGTATACGGAGGAGTTTGCCATTGCGAATGAGAGTGGTAACGTTCACAAAGTGCCGTAGCCTGTAGTATACGCGTCGCTGAGTCACGTGATCTCCCACAAGATGAGTAGTAGAAGCTCCTTTCTCTTAGCTCTGCCAAAGCTCTGCTCTAGCCTGGCTGTGTGGGGATATTACCACAAGGACAATACACCTAAGTAAAGGCGACTTTTTTTACTTGTGGTTCAAAGAATTGGTGCAGATGGCATGAGTTTAATGCAGATAAGATTTAATCAATTAATCTTTATCTTAAACTATCATGACAACGCAGACAACGATAATTCCTCACAACCAGCAACCCCTCGTTGTTCGCAATTACCCCTCTAAAATTGAGCTAGATGGTGCTTTACAAAATGCGGCCAGGGCTCAAAAGGCATGGAGCAACGTTTCCGTTCAGGAGAGGATCAACATTGGGAGGAAATTTATGGTTAGCAGTGTTGAGGAACACCGTTCACAATCTCAAGGATCCGACTGCATTTTTGTAGGATGAATTCAAGAAGATGAGCGACGAAATACCCTTGGAATTGACTTTGCAAATGGGTCGGTGAGCCGGATCGATGATTGTGATTCTTGAGATGCAGAGCTTGACAAACCATATTGCGCTTGGCGTAGTCCTATATCACAGACTGCAGGAGAAATTCGCGGATTTCTTGAACGTGCGGAATACATGGTATCTATTGCGGACTCCTCGCTCGCAGACGTCTCCCTTGAAGACACAGACAAACCTGGATTTAGAAGGTTCATTAAACGCACCCCTCTGGGTGTTGTCCTCGTCATCGCACCCTGGAAGTTCGTGGTTTCTCTCTTCGGACGCGAATCCAACAAGTTTTGATCTGCTTTCCGCGTAGTTTTCCATATCTAGTATCGATCAATGCCGTTCTTCCTGCTATTATCGCTGGAAATGCCGTTCTGCTCAAACCTTCTCCGCAAACACCTCTGACAGCCGAACGATTCGCGCTTGCTTTGACCCATGCCGGCGTACCCAAAGATGTTATCCAAGTCTTGCATTTGTCGCCCGACTTGACAAGCTATGTTGTACAACACCCGCTCGTTGACTTCGTCTCTTTCACTGGGAGCGTAGTCGGCGGACGTTCAGTGGAACAAGCTGCGGTCAACGCAAAAGGGTTCAAGGGTGTTGCTTTAGAGGTATGTACAGCGAAAATGCAGCAAGAGTGCTTGTCTCATATTTGATGGTAGCTCGGTGGCAAGGATCCGGCATACGTGAGGCCTGATGTGGATCTTGAATATACCGTCGCTGAATTGGTTGATGGTACGTGTTTTACGGTCAGGATGTGGGGCGGTTTAGAATTCTTCATAGGGGCCTTTTTCAACTCTGGACAAAGTTGTTGTGCGGTTGAGGTCCGTTACGATCATTATTTCCTTGTCAGCATCTGAGCTCGTCTCTCACTAGCGTATATATGTTCATGAAGCTATCTATGATTCGTTTGTGGCCAGCTTTGTGAATGTCGTCGAGGTTCGTTCATCTCTGTCCCACTTTTAGCTGTTGTACTGAAAATGTCACTTGTTTGGATGTAGGGGTTCAAATTAGGGGATCCAACGCACCCAGACACCAACCTCGGCCCTGTCGTAAGTTTGGCTAGCGCTGAGAGAATTCGCAAGCAAGTTGTGGACGCTGGTGAGTTTGGTACTCTAGCTCGTTTCTGCGCATTTGCTGAGCGCCTCGGGTACATAGTGAAAGCTGGTGCTTTGGCGCTCATCCCAGAGGACAGGTTTCCCATTGCACTGCCGTAAGCAAACAGCCACGCAGTTGCAGCAGAGCGCGTAATGACACATAACGTAGTGGAACAACCTATGTGGCGCCGCAGGTGTTGGTCAACGTGAATCATTGTGCGTCTTTTCATGGTCTTTGTTGATCGTTTGGTTATATCGTGTTTCCAGCCATGGATATTATGATGGTAATGCTCAGATATTTCCTGCTAAAATTTGGAATAATTTTAAAACCTCTACGCAGGAGGAGAGTTTTGGTCCTATTGTTGGCATTCAAAAGGTTAACTTCCTCGTATCCTGCGCAATTAAATTCCAAATTCCAATGATTCCTCCCGTAGGTGTCGTCCGACGAAGAAGCCATCCGGTTGATGAATGATTCACCATACGGATTGACTGCGTCGATATGGACCAATGTCGCTGCCAATCCAGAGTCCGAGGGAGTCTTCTTAAAACTTGTCAATGATTTGGAAACTGGGACTGTATTCCTTAATCGGTGAACAGCTTTATATCCTTATCAGTACACAATGTAACAATGGATGCAGATGCGACTACCTGGATCCAGCACTACCTTGGACCGGAGTGAAGGACAGCGGAAGGGGAATCAGCCTCAGTAAATTTGGTTCGTTTAGCAGTTCCAGGTTGTGCAAGTATTGGTTGCTAACTTGAAATCGAACCTTAGGCTATGATCAGCTCACGAGGGCCAAGTCGGTGCACATGAAATTCAAGACATCTTAAAGGGCTGGGCTTGTAGTCCAGTTAGAAGTAAAGTTAGAAATTGGTTAAGAAAGAATTTTGTTTTGAACTTTGTGCTGGGACTCTGTTTGGCTCCATTTGGTTTGAACGCTGCTGCCAAACATTATGTAAAACAAACGTTGAAATTTCAAGTGACTATAAGATTCAATTGCTTCTACTAGCTAAGTACTTGCTGACTGACGAACCTAATGGGTCGGAACAAGGTCTATTCCCCATTGAAATCCCGCTGTATAATCTTACCCTGTTCATTTCTTTAGAAAGCTGCTCCTAATCGGGGAGGGCGTGGTGGAGGACGCGTAGGACGCAAGCCCAAAGATGATACTTACAGGAGTGATCTTCTCGAGAAATCCGACATGAAAAATGACCGATTTGATGTTTACTACAAGGTGCAAAATATCGTCCCTGAAGATGAATGGGAGTCTTTCAAGGATACCTTGCGGCAACATTTGCCAACGACATTTCGCTTGGCAGGGAGCCGTCAGTGCGTGATTTTTGACTCTTGGCAATTGGATGCCGGTCCCAATACAATGGTTTAGAACGGCCCACTCGCTCAACGCCACTATAAAAGACAATCACGTTCCAAATCTGAGTAACGTAATCTTTGAAGGCCAACCAATACCGCCTCCTGTTCAGATTCCCTGGTATGTCAAAAACTATGATATCCGCTTCTGATTTTTGATTTATCCAAGGTATCCAGAAGGACTTGCTTGGCAATTCAACGTTCCGAAGAAAGTTCTGCGCAAGTCACCTGAATTCAAAAAGTTCCATTCTTTTCTTGTCTTTGAGACGGAAGTCGTATGTTGCCCAAATCCTCATCACACACGATTTAATAACCTAAATATCTAATTCCGTAAGGGGAATGTATCAAGGCAAGAAGCTGTGAGCATGATTCCTCCTCTATTTCTGGACGTTGAGCCCCATCACAAGGTATTTCTTGCAACCGTGTTTGTATCGTTTCTCCACTCAGCCCTTAACTGTTATCAGGTAATGGATATGTGCGCAGCTCCCGGTTCTAAAGTGAGATGACAATGTTGTCCGTTGTACTACGCTCATTCTGAACACATGCATATCTAGACAGCTCAACTCTTGGAAGCTCTTCATGCTCACGATACTGTGACATCCACGTCTGTCCCGTCGGGACTTCTCATTGCCAACGACAGCGACCACAAACGAACCCATCTACTCATCCATCAATCAGCTCGTCTTCCAAGCCCAGCCCTCATGGTGACGAATCTGGACGCATCTAATTATCCTGTCATGAAAATCCCCTTACCGGTGAATGGTCACTCGAGTTCTGACGGGATCAGTAGCGTGAGCAAGAGGCTAGGACAGCTGTTATTCGATAGAATTTTGTGCGACGTTCCATGTAGTGGAGATGGAACCATACGAAAGAACGTGGGAATCTGGAAAAGTTGGCAACCAATGGACGGCAATGGTCTACACAGGTATGTTTGTTTGGTTCTGCCCTCTTTGTCCTTTCGTCATATGTATCGCACTTCTTTATAGCCTACAGCTACGCATTCTCCAGCGCGCAATGAAGATGTTGAAGGACGACGGGAGGATTGTTTATTCAACATGTTCTTTGAACCCGGTCGAGAACGAAGCAGTCATCGCCGCAGCTCTCAGGTCGAACACTAGTCAGTTTCCGGTTTCAATTTTTATGCCGTCTCCTTCTGGTTTACATGGCACTGAGACACTGGCATTCAAAGATTTCGAGCTGGTCGATGTATCGGCACGCTTCCCTGAGCTCAAACGGAGACCGGGTTTGACCACATGGAGGCCCACTGTCGATCGATCTATAACGACTACCTACGAATCGTTTGGGGCCTTTTTGAATGCATTCCCGGAATCTGAGACGGTTAATTCGAAGATGACAGAAGGACATTGGCCTCCTAACGATGCGGAAGAACTGGGACTCCCTCGATGGTACTTTAACGTTGCCAAGAAAAAGATATTGTGGAACTGATGTGATATGGATGATATAGTCTGAGGATATACCCGCATCTACAGGATACTGGCGGTTTCTTTGTTGCCGTGTTGCAACGGAAGCGGAGGACGCCCGACAAGACGATCAATGATTTCACGTATGTTGCCATTATTCATCCGGGTTCGCTGTGGATGATGATACTTGGTACTAGGGAAAGGAAACGGGAAGCAGATGAACTTGTTGACGTACCAGATGCTAAGAAACCTCGACTCATCGATGAAAGTACAAACGAGGCCGATCCCGTATCTACGACCGATACTCCAACTACAGAGGACATCGTAATGGCCACTAAAACTGACAAAGACCCGTCGACAGAACCCGCTTCTAACAAAGAGAAGGGTAAATCTAAGTTGTCAGAGACCGGAGGGTCATTTAGGGAGAACCCATATACGTTCCTCTCTCCCGATGACCCCATCCTCATGTCATGCATGTAAGTGTCCTCTTTTATTCGTCCCCCACATTCCTTGTCTCACTGTCCCAAAGCGAGCGACTCAATCTGACGTTGGAATTCCCATCATCCAACGTCCTTGTCCGGAATCCCGAAGGAGACGCCGTCCGTTCTCTGTATCTGGCAAATGACATTGTCAAAACGGTCATCCAGCATAACGACTACAACCGCATTCGCCTGACGGCTGCTGGAACGAAAGTGTTTGCAAAGCAAGAAGCCGGTAAGGGGACGGATGCTCAATTCCGTGTCCTTGGAGAAGGACTGCCCGTCGTCCTGCCCTATACCGATCCTGCGACTGTTATCACGGCTGATATCGCAACACTGAAAACACTAATCCAATCGTATTATCCTCTGTCCGCGACATTCGGTGAGCCATTTAGAGGGGCCGTTGAAGCCAGACGTCAGTCCCATGCAGTATATCTTGATATTATAATTGAATTTTATGACATATTCTAGCACCCGGAAGTCATATTGTCAGGTTCCCTGCTGGGGAATTGGATGGCGCCATGTGAGTTTTCTTGCAACATTTAAACTCCATGCTGAACATTCGGCAGGCTTACGCACGACGTCGTGCTTCCCATATGGAAATCTAATGTCTCTCTGACGTTGATGATTGACAAGAAGGCAAAGAGGTATAATCTTTGAGAAGGAGAAATATTAGGCCTTACATCGCTGATGACTTCCGTTTACAGTGCACTGAGTTTGCGCCTGTTCGGCGCAGATATCACGACTGCTGGACGGGATGTGGCCCAACGGAAAAAGCCAGTGGGACCGACGCCAGAGTCTGGTACGCCAATCCTGGGCGAAGAGGATGACGGGGAAATGGCCATCGAGGTTCCTCAAGCAGCAGAGATGGTAGGCGATGTATCATAGCAACCAGGCAAAGCCGTCACATTTGTAAATCGAGCGCATAGATTCAAAAGCGGAATGATTGTATTAGTACAACGCAAATAAAGCAGTCAGTCAGGTGTCGACAAAAGAATTCGGGATGGTGCAATGGGGGTATTACAAGTGAGCAAGGACCGTAAAACCGATGGATATCCTCTATCCGCCATCGAAATTCTTGTTCAGTTCTGGTTGGATGATCGGTCAGGGGTGGCGGGTGATGTAGAGAGGGAATGGGCAAGAAATCGGAACGAAATACACCGTTGACACAACCTCTTCTGTCGTCCCGTTGTGTTCGTTGTTCGCCTCGACACTTTGGAGGATCTCGATTACGCTGTGGAGCTGCGGGGCACGTAATTCCATTCAGGATGAAATGGGTATCTTCCTCAGGACAAGAAAAGATGGTTGGGAAGACAAGGTGGAGTCATAACAAAGGAGAAAGGGAAAGAGGGAAGAGGATGAGAAAAGATAACGCGCCAACACGTCCTCGAGGCGACAGATTTTTAGCAGCGCTTGCTGAGACGGTGGTGGTCGGGGATTAGTTTGCGGTATGCGTCCTGCGATGAGATAGTGAGAGGGTTCAGCAGAGTTTGGCATTCTGGATGTGTGGTGGGACGAAGAGGGGAAGGGCGGGGAAGGTATGGAGAGGATGAGATGAGAGGTGGGAAGGCACACGTGACTAGACTCGATCGGATGAATAATATATGATAACGTCACGGTGACTGGTTACTTGGGTGTGACTCATTGTTCTTATCATGATAATATGATCACAGCTCGAGTTCTTCCTTCATTCTTTCCTCGAAAAAGCTGAAATTATGTCTAGGGTCCGTACATTCCCTTGAATCACTTGTGCTTGTCTGACTTGTTAGCTCGAGCAGGCACGATTTTTGAACGACTACAACCTGGTTGTCACAGGTAGTGACAGTAGTCCGTCATTCCTCTGCAGCGGGCCTCTTCGTGTCCTCATGTTCTTCCAGGCGTTAATCTGTCTGCCTTGGTCCTGCAATTCATCTATGGTGGTATCCTCGACGAATTCGACCCCACTGCTGAGGGTAGGTTGACATGGCTGCATATGCTTGGTTAAAGTTCTGTGGTTGAAGCTGTGGCTCTAGACTATTATCGGAAGAAATGTGTGATCGACGGTGAGCATGCGGTTCTTGAAATACTCGACACTGCAGGACATGAGCTATGCGGGATGTGAGTGTTTCATTCCGATTATCATGCCGTGTGCTTCGAAAGAACGATTCCTATTTCCTCAATGTCGGCGCACTCTCCGTCTCTCAGGGGCATAGGTGGAAGTGAACTATTCATACGCAATGGTGATGGCATACTTCTTGTCTATTCTATTACCTCCCGCATCTCCTTTGAGAAAATCCACACCTTCCATAAACGAGTTCTCGAGGTAAAAGATCAGGATTGGTTCCCTATTATTCTGGTTGGCGACGATTGCCATCTTGAACACGAGCGTCAGGTCGGCACGAACGGTGCGTTTACCCGTAAGTCACCGAGGTCCCCACCCCTGACATGTGATTATACAACAGAGGGCCGCGACCTCGCAAAGCACTTCGCATGCCCATTTATTGAGACATCCAGCAAGCACGGAATCAACGTTGACAATGCATTCTACAGTATTGTACGCGAGATCAGGAAATACAAAAAGAACCAGCCTGAGACGCCGAGTGGACTCGTTGACATTCAGGCCTCACTGATGCCTCCGATGCCAAGACCACAGGCCCGTTGGAGGCGCCTTCTGAGCCACCTACTACCATTCAGCAACACCAAATGAGCAAGCATTACTCTCATCTGGCCGGTAGTCGCATCACGGAAATATAGATTGTGAGTGCCAGAGCACTGATGGATCTGGCATGGCTCACCAATCGAAACCGCTCTAGAGAGGCTGAAAGAAGGTACATTATGCAGGGTTATTCACGATGTCCTGCTTTGCATATGGAGTGTTGCCCTATCTGATGATTGACAAAATGACCAAGAGGTATGATTCTCGCGCAAGGGGAATAGATTCTGGTCTTTGTATCCATGGCCTTTTGCTGTTGGGCCACATCCCCGTCCAGCAGTTGTGATATCTGCCAAATGGGCGCAAGCCCAAGGTACTGTAAAAGGAAATGCAAGGCCAACCACAACCGTCTCGAGGATGATCGACAAACGACCGTCGAGGTTCTGGAAGCAACCGAGATGGTCAACGATGCATGATAGCCAGGTCACATTTGTAGTAATCGATCGCATCAAAGCAGAATAATTGTATTAGTGGTCAACTATATAGGAAGCAGGGTATTAATACAGGACGGCAATGCGAGGTGAACGTTCCATAGAAGAAAAGCGGAACAATTGTATTAGTGAAAAATTATATGTAACACAACGAACAAAACACTAAGGAGACGACGAGAAGCATGGTAATAAATACAGGATGGTAGTGTGACGTGGATATTACAAGGAAGTGAGCAAGGACTGTAACCATTGGTTTTTCTCTATGCGCGGTCGGAATTCTTCGACGCATCTCTTCAGTTCTTCTAGTTGGGTTTGGGGAGAAAGGTCATCCGCCATGACAATATCTTCCCCGTCGTATTCCGGTATACGGGAAGCCCAGGCACGGAGCATTGCCTCGACAACCTTGATCCCTTCTTCCGTGACTTCTGCGGGGATCTGTGCTTCGGCTTGGTTGCCATCTGTAAAGAGCTGAATGTGAGATCTCATGGTAGAAAGGGATGTTACTAACCACCACCAAAGTCTTCCAGCTCATCGGCTTTTCTTTTCGCAAGCTGAAGACGGTAACCGTGAGAAGGCGCCAAGAGAATGGAACAAGAGTAAGTAAGACGCACCTTCACCACGTTCTCCGGGAAATTTGCCAGTTCCGCGACATGAATACCGAAACTCTGATCCGAAATTCCTGTGCGAAAAATAATATTAAGCAGCTTTTCCACTGTAGTCTGCCCTCGACATACCAGGCTCGACTTTGTATAGAAGGGTTATGTCACGAGCTTGAGTTGCGCTGCCAGTTTGAGTGACATGAGCGACGACGTGCAGATTTTTCACGTGGGAGATTTGTTGGTCCAGTGCTGTGAGCTCGTGGAAGTGGGTGGCGAAGAGACAGAATGCGTGGATCTGCGATGCGATATGCCTAGGTTTCGATTGTTCAGGACATGCATGGGTAACAAAGGGGAGCTGTTTCGTACTCTGAAATCGCCCACGCGAGCCCAAAACCATCATACGTCGAGGTTCCTGGAGACAAAAAGAGAGACATTAGTCCAGCACAACAAGCCACCTGGACGACTCCAAACCCACCTCGCCCAAGCTCATCTATAATAATCAACGAGTCCTTCGTAGCAGACTAAACCCGCATTCAAATCACATCAACCAATCAAAGCAAAATAGCTGAAAACCCACTCTAAGAATGGTCGCAGTCTCCAACATCTCCGCCATAAACGTTGAGATGCCCTTGAGCTGGCTGTCCCCAGCGCCCACCCTACACAGCACGGAGTCGAAGATGGGCAAGCGCGCCTCGGAGCAAGGGACGAAGCAGCCTGTTTGCGCCATTAGGGCTATGACGCCGATCTGCCAAGGGGATGAGGAGGGGAGTGGGAAGGGGAATATGGACGGACCTGGCGGATGTACGTGGATTTTCCTCCCATGTTCGGGCCGGCTGGAGTAGGGGCGGAGTCAGCAATGTTGCGCAGTGGAGGGGTAGTAATTGAGACGCACTAATTATTTGGAACTCGCTGTTGTCTGCATAAGATTATATGACGATAAGGGTGCGATCCAGTGTGAGGTGGGGATGGGGAGTACCTTTGATCATCTCAACATCATTCGGGATGAAGTTGACGTCGTCCTGGACTTCCAGACAGGGGTGCCTCGCACCTCACAGAACGAGATTCCCAGAACCTTCACGCCAGGGAATGGGATCCATTTAGCCTCTGCGTGTGGTTAGTAGGTGGGATGGTATGTGTGCATACCTTTCTCCAAGACAGTGGGCTTGACGTATGGCTCAGGGGCATTTACCGAGACGTGCGCGAAGCTTCCCAAGACAAGAAAAAGGCCATCAGCACTGGCATTCAATCGAGCAGACACCTTCCTCGTTGGGTACTCACCTGACGATGACATCCAAATGTGCGATCACGTTATCCAAGGACTCCAACACAGGCGTATACGTCGCTAAAACCCAAACCCATCCATCAGCGTTCGTGATAACGGGAAGTCAGGGGATGGGTAGGAGCGCACCGGCGATATTGACAACTTCCTTAACGAGTCCGCTCTGAGCCTTCGTGTACGTGTCCGTCAGCTCCGTGAAGTCCTCCGCGAGCCGCTTGAGCGTCTTGGTGGTGAAGAAGACTCCGCTTTTGGTTGTGGTGAGCTCGATGTATTTTTTAGGGAGGCCTTTTGCGTCCTGGGATAAGACATGGGTGAATGAATACGGGTGGGGTGGGATGGGGAGGAGAGCACACGTTTTTAGTGAGGCGGAAACAGTACCCGTATGTAGGGTTGTTCTCGAGATGGAGTTTCTTGTCGAGTTCGATGTCGAGGTCTCGGCCGACGTCGCGGTGTTCTTCGTCGAGGCCGTCGCGGATCTAGAGCATACATATCAATGCAAATAAAAAATGGTGTCAGGAAAAATTGCAGGCAGAATGTGGATGCGGGGGTATGGGTACGCACCTCGGCGAGTTTCTCAGCGAGCTCCTGCAGCCTCGGGTCGTAGTCAGGTTTGATGACATAGTTGTGGTTGTCGAGTTCGCTGAGGTCGAGGGTTTGCTCGACCATCTCGCTGTATTTCGCGAGGCTGGTGTCGTGTTCCTAGGGTGGGGGGTCGATTGGGAGATGGGTGGGAAGGCGTGAGGGGTCGGCACACCTTTAGCTTAGTCAGATAGACCTCCTCGATTACGAATTTGAAGTCGTCGTTCTCGGGCTCGACGTTTTGGAGGGCTTCGATTAGGCCTGGGAGCTGTGGGTGGGAGGTGGTTCGGTTTAGGGTGAGTGTCCTCAGAATGAAATTTTTGGAAGAAGAGGTGCAAGGAGAAAGAGTGGGAGAGGAAGAGGAGGAGAGGAGGTAACGCACTTTGAGGACGACCTGGTACACCCTGACGACGTCCTCGAGGGAGGCGGCGGATCTCTGGAAGCGCTTGCTCAGGCGGTGGAGGTCGGGCATTAGTTTGAGATAGTCGTCCTGGTGGGATTGTTAGAGGGGGATTTGGTGTGGGGATGGGATGGGAGGGGACGTACTTGGAGTGTGCGTCGGGCGTTGGTGTCTTCGAAGAATGTTTCGACGAGATTTTGGCGTTTGCCTGTGGGGTTTGTGTTGGTTAGGTTGCGTGGTGGATGGATGGTGGGAATGCGGCGCGAGTGGAGATGAAAGGAGGGTAATGAAAAGGAAGAAATGGGGAAGAGGAGGGAAAGCACGCACTAATCTCATGAAGGTTGACAAGGGGCTGTTTGAGCCACGTTCCCAATAGACGCGTGCCCTGTGCTGTTTTGCATTTGTTGAGGAGGCCGAGGAGGGTGGTGTTGCGCGTTGTGGAGGCGGTTGCACCCTGTTGTGGTGTGTTGCGTGTTAACATTAGCAATAGTGAAGGCAAAAGAGATGATGCGAAAGAGGGAGCAGAAGGGAGGAGGGGAGAGACGCACGTTCCCGGAAGCATCGGTGAGGTTGAGAGCTTTGAGGGCGCTGGCGTCGAGCTTCATGTACTGGGAGAGATCGTGGGTGCGCAGGGTGTAGGCGGAGTGGTTGGAGGGGTCGGAGAGGAGGGAGAGATAGGTTGTTAGAGCGGAGAGGGAGGAGGGGGCGGTGGGGAGGGTTAGTTGAGCTGTGGGCTTGGTGAGTACAAGGTATGGATGGGGGAGAGAAAAGGGAAGGGACGCACGAATTGTGATGGATGGATCTGCGGATGACGAGGTGGAGGCGGGTGTTGGTGCGAGGAGACGGGTTATGTCGTCTGCTATGTTTTTGGCTGTGAATTCGCCTGCCAAGCATACATCAGCCTTGATATTGAAAGCGAAGAATACGTG